>MDTD01108414.1_pt1 | contig 78991 bp, 74 predicted proteins | sample 811221 | NCBI WGS metagenome assembly MDTD01 (sample SAMN05326646, study PRJNA326480) | marine metagenome | isolation source: seawater | place: Pacific Ocean: South West | collected 2011 | reverse complement strand
TTTAATATGGCGCGGCTGGGAGGATTCGAACCTCCGACCGCCTGGTTCGTAGCCAGGTACTCTATCCAGCTGAGCTACAGCCGCGCATTCATCACTCTTGCGTTGAGCGCTACCTCAACCGTTCTCACTTCCCCTGATCGGAAAATGGCGGAGAGGGAGGGATTCGAACCCTCGATACGCTAAACGCGTATGGTTCCTTAGCAGGGAACTGGTTTCAGCCACTCACCCACCTCTCCGTGAGAACGGGGCGTATACTACCATAATTTTTCAGTTTTCATAGGGTTGACACGAATTTTTTCGTTTCGGGTTGCCCGGATACAAAAAAGGCCGTTCGGGGTGTTCCTGAACGGCCTTCTTGGCATCAACGGTTGCCCGGTTCCGGCTCCTCGGAGCCCTTTTCCGACTGAATCCGTTGGTAGATTTCCTCGCGATGAACGGCCACATCCTTTGGGGCGTTAACCCCGATACGAACCTGGTTTCCCTTCACCCCCAACACGGTCACGGTGATGTCGTCACCGATCATCAGAGTTTCGCCAACACGGCGGGGCAAAATCAACATATCCCTTACTCCCTATCCAGAGCGTCTACTACCTGTTCCGACAAATGGTGTGTTTGTATATTTCTTATACTTTTTATTTTTATAATGAGATCACCGACAGCCAAAAGACGCACATTCCCTTATACCTGCGAATGCAGGCCCCCGGCCAGCGGGCTCACAACCCCACAACAGACCTGCGGATTATCCGCACATCAGGCCTCTTCGGTCCCGTTCCTGTCCAGTTCAAATGCGCTGTGAAGCGCGCGAACGGCAAGTTCGAGATACTTCTCGTCGATCACCACCGAAATCTTGATTTCCGATGTGGAGATCATCTGAATGTTGATGCCCTCTTTCGACAGGGCCTCAAACATTTTCGTGGCCACGCCCGCGTGCGAACGCATGCCGACCCCCACGATGCTGACCTTGGCGATCTTGCTGTCGCCGACCACCTCACCGGCCGACAACTCGTCCGCCACGCCCTGGAGCACTTCCCGGGCACGCTTGAAGTCGTTGCGGTGCACCGTGAAGGTGAAGGCAGTCTTGTTGTCCTCGCCGACATTCTGGACGATCATGTCCACTTCAATGTTGGCATCACTGACCGGCTTGAGGATACGCAGGGCACTGCCCGGGGTATCCGGCACGCCGGAAATGGTCAGTTTGGCTTCATCGCGGTTAAAGGCAATGCCGGAGACGACCGGTTGTTCCATGGTGTCTTCATCCTCAAAAGTGATCAGAGTGCCCTCGCCCTCTTCGAAGCTCGACAGCACCCGTAAAGGAACATTGTACTTACCCGCAAACTCGACGGAGCGAATCTGGAGCACCTTGGAGCCCAGGCTCGCCATTTCCAGCATCTCCTCGAAGGTGATGCGCTCGAGGCGCCGGGCACTGTCCACCACCCGCGGGTCGGTAGTGTAGACACCGTCCACGTCGGTGTAGATCTGGCATTCGTCCGCCTTCAGGGCCGCCGCCAGCGCAACCGCCGTGGTATCGGAACCACCACGCCCCAGGGTGGTGATGTCCCCCTTCTCGTCGATCCCCTGGAACCCGGCCACCACCACCACGCGGCCAGCGTCCAGGTCCGCCCGCATGCGGTGCTCGTCGATGTGCTGGATACGGGCCTTGGTGTGACTGCTGTCGGTCAGGATGCGAACCTGGGAACCGGTGTAAGAACGCGCCTCGCAACCACGCTTATGCAGGGCCATGGCCAGCAACGCAATGGTCACCTGCTCGCCGGTGGACACCAGAACATCCATTTCCCGGGGGGTCGGTTCCTCCATGATTTCCTTGGCAAGCGAAATCAGGCGGTTGGTCTCCCCGCTCATCGCGGATACCACGACCACGATGTCATGACCTTCCTTGCGAAAACGGCACACCTTGTCAGCAACCGCCTCGATACGCTCAATGGTGCCTACCGAAGTACCACCAAATTTCTGAACCAACAGCGCCATGTCTTTGCCAAACTCCGAACCAGGGACTCGCAGCGGAGCCGACGGCTCCGCCAGTCAAAAGAAAACGGGCGGGATTATAAACCCCGGCCCGCTCCCGAAAACAGTTGCTCAAGCAATATTTTTCTCGACCCACTCAGGCACCCCGGCCAGCGCCTCCGCCAACCGGGACGGATCGCTGCCGCCCCCCTGAGCCATGTCCGGGCGACCACCGCCCTTACCATCCACCTGGGCCGCCAGGTGCTTCATGATGTCGCCGGCCTTGATCCGACTGGTCGCGGACTTGGTGACCCCAGCCACCAGGATAACCTTGCCTTCCTCTACCGTGGCCAACACCACCACACCCTCGCCCAGCTTGTTCTTGAGCTGGTCGGCGGTTTCCATCAGGGCCTTGCGATCGGCACCGTCGAGCTGTGCCGCCACCACTTTGAGACCGGCCACGTCCACCGCCGATGCCGCCAGATCGTTGCCCGCGGAACTGGCAAGCCGGGCCTTGAGGGTATCCACCTCCTTCTCCAGCTGGCGATTGCGGTCCAGCAACTGCTGAACCTTCTCCGCCAGAGTGTCCCGGGTGGCCTTCACCAGTTTCCCAGTTTCGCGCAGGGCCCGCTCGGTTTCCTCGACCCAGGCCAGCGCACCCAGGCCGGTAACCGCCTCGATCCGCCGTACGCCGGCGGAAATACCGCTCTCGGAGGTAATCCGGAACAGCCCGATGTCACCGGTACGGGCCACGTGAGTGCCTCCGCACAACTCGATCGAATAGTTGTCGGTGCCCATGGTCAGAACCCGCACGGTATCGCCATACTTCTCTCCGAACAGGGCCATGGCACCTTTCTCCCGGGCCGTGTCGATGTCGGTGATCTCGATCTGCACCGGCGTGTTGGCCAGCACCTGTTCGTTGACTTCACGCTCGATCTCCCGCAGCTGCTCGGGGGTCACCGCCTCGAAGTGGGAAAAGTCGAAGCGCAGCTTGTCCGGATCCACCAGCGAGCCCTTCTGGCTGACATGCTCGCCCAGCACCTTACGCAGCGCGGCATGAAGCAGGTGCGTGGCGGAGTGGTTACGCTTGATACGCTCGCGGCGGGCATGATCAATGCGGGCATCCACTTCCAGACCCGGAAAGATCTCCCCTTCCAGAACGGTGCCGATATGCAGATGGTTGTCCCCTTCCTTGCGGGTATCGGTCACCTGAAAGCGCCCGCCACTCCAAGTCAGCAACCCGGTATCACCCACTTGGCCGCCGGATTCGGCGTAGAACGGGGTCCGCTCCAGCACCACCACGGCTTCGTCGCCAGCCTGAGCGTTACGCGCCTCGCCGTCCACCAGTACCGCCCGGATGGTCTCGTGGCCGTCGATGCGCTCGTAGCCGGTGAATTCGGTGCGGCCGTCCAGGGACAGCCCGGTGGCGTTGTAGTCGATGCTGAACTTGCTGGCGGCGCGGGCACGCTCACGCTGCTGCTCCATGGCCGCCTCGTAGCCCTCGTAATCCAGGGTCAGCCCCCGCTCCCGGGCGATGTCGTTGGTCAGGTCCACCGGGAAGCCGTAGGTGTCGTAGAGGGTGAAAATGGTCTCGCCCGGGATCACCGTACCCTTGAGCTGGGCGATATCCTGCTCCAGCAGGCGCAGGCCCTTGTCCAGAGTCTTGGCGAACTGCTCCTCCTCCTGCAGCAGCACCTTCTCGATCTGCTTCTGGCTGCTGACCAGTTGCGGGTAGGCCTCCCCCATCAGTTTCACCAAAGCGTCGGTGAGCCGGTAGAAGAACGGCTCCCTGGCGCCCAGCTTGTTGCCGTGCCGGGCCGCGCGGCGAATGATGCGGCGCAGGACGAAGCCGCGCCCCTCGTTGGACGGCATGACGCCGTCGGCGATGAGGAAGGCACAGGAGCGGATGTGGTCGGCCACCACCCGCAACGAGGCCTCGGTGGTGGGCACACCGCCCAGCACCTCGGAGGCGGCGTTCAGCAGGTCCTGGAATAGGTCGATCTCGTAGTTGCTGTGCACCCCCTGCAGCACCGCCGCGATCCGCTCGAGCCCCATGCCGGTGTCCACCGACGGCTTGGGCAGTTTCAGCATTTCGCCATCCGCGGTGCGGTTGTACTGCATGAACACCACGTTCCAGATTTCGATGTAGCGGTCACCGTCCTCATCCGGGCTGCCGGGCGGGCCACCCGCCACTTCCGGGCCGTGATCGTAGAAAATCTCGGTGCAGGGACCACAAGGGCCGGTATCGCCCATCTGCCAGAAGTTGTCGGAGGCGTAACGGGCGCCCTTGTTGTCACCGATCCGGACAATACGTTCGGCCGGAACACCGATCTCGTCCTTCCAGATGTTGTAGGCCTCGTCGTCCTCGGCATACACGGTGACCCAGAGTTTTTCCTGAGGCAGGTTCAGCCACCGCTCGCCGGTGAGGAAGGTCCAGGCGTAGTGGATGGCTTCGCGCTTGAAGTAGTCCCCGAAGCTGAAGTTGCCCAGCATTTCGAAGAAGGTATGGTGGCGGGCGGTATAGCCCACGTTTTCCAGGTCGTTGTGCTTGCCGCCGGCGCGCACGCATTTCTGGGACGTCGCGGCGCGGGTGTAGTCGCGCGTTTCCCGGCCCAGGAACACGTCCTTGAACTGATTCATGCCCGCGTTGGTGAACAGCAGGGTGGGATCATCGTGGGGCACCAGGGAGCTGCTCGGGACCACGGTGTGGCCCTGCTGGCGGAAATACTCGAGAAATGCTTGTCGCAACTCAGCGGTTTTCATAGACCTTTGATACCTTTCCTGAAACCCGACGGGAGTCGCCCTCGGGTCCGCAATTGAATACGAATACTTACACGGGGGTGCAAATCCGCTACTCTAGCACACGCCGAGAACAGGAAAAACGTGAAACCTCACAGGAGACGCCATGCCCCGACGCTTTCATGACGCCGAGGAACTCTTGCCCCCAGCCACCGTGTTCAAGCGCGCCCTGGCCATCGTCTACGACGGTCTGATCAGCATCGCCGTGCTGCTGGTGGCCACCTGGATCTACACCATGATCGCCGGCTCCCTGACCGGCTGGGACCGGTACGAACAACTGGCAGAAGCCGGCCGGCTGTCCGGTGACCCTGGCCTGACTTTCGTCCTGTTCCTGGTGCTTTACCTATTCTTCGCCTACTTCTGGACCCGCATCGGGCAGACGCTGGGCATGCAGGTCTGGCGCATCCGCATCGAGAACCTGGACGGCACGGCGGTCAGCTGGACCCAGGCACTGATCCGCTATGTCACCGCCTCCGCCGTGGTGTTCCTGGCGATGCTCGGCGGCTACTACCTTGGCGCCGCCACCCTGTTCATTTCCATCCCTGCGATCATCGCCCTGTTCCTGCCCATCAACGGCCTGTCGGTGACCGACCGGATGTCCAACAGCGTGGTGGTTCAGGTCCCCAAGCCCCCCAAGTCAGCCTGAAGGCACGGCGGGCTCAGCCGGCCCGCCGCATCAGCAGCGCCCCCGCCACCGCACTGATCGCAATCGGAATCAGCACCGCCAGCATGGGGTTGAAGCCATAGACCACGCTCATCGGCCCCAGCAGGTCCTGTAGATACTTGAACACCAGCCCGACCAGCAGGCCGGTGAACACCCGAAAGCCCATGGTAACCGAGCGCAGAGGTCCGAAGATGAAGGAAATGGCCACCAGGACCATCACCGCGGTTCCCAATGGCATCAGGGCCTTTTTCCAAAACGCCAGCCAGTAGGGGTCGGCATTCAGGCCCTGCTCGCCCAGGTAGGTGGCGTAGGTATACAGGCCGCTCATGGACAGGTCTTCGGGCTTGACGATCAGGACGCTCAGCACCTGGGGCGACAGGCCGGTGTCCCAGCGCAGCAGAGGGTGAGTTTCCAGGCGCGTGTGGTCCTGCTCAACCACCGTGGTCCGGACATTCTCCAGCAGCCAGTAGTCACGCTGGTAGATGGCCCGCTCGGCAAAACTGCTGGACAGCAGCCGCATGGCGTCATCGAACCGGAACAGGGACACGCCGTGCAACACACCGTTGGGCTGCACGGCGTTCAGGTGCATGAACACATTGCCTTCCCGGTGCCAGACCCCGTACCGGGAGGCCACGTTCTTGCCGGAGCCCAGCGCCACCGCCTTCTCGCTCTGGGCGTAACGCTCCGCCGGCGGCGCCACGTACTCACCCAGAATCACCCCCAGCAACACCACCACCAGCGCCGGTTTCATGGCAGACCAGACAATGCGCCGCAGGGAAACGCCGGCGGCGCGGATGACCGTCAGTTCCGAGGCGCTGGCCATGGCACCGAGGCCGATCAGGCAGCCCATGAAGGCGCCCAGCGGCAGGTAATCATAGATTCGCCGGGGTAAGGTCAGAAACACATACCATAGAGCTTGCAGGGTCTGGTACTGATTGCGGGTGTCCTCGAGTTCGCCGATGAAGGCGAAGATCATGTCCAGGGACAACACCACCACCATCACCAGGAGGATGGCGCTGCCCACCGAGCGCATGACGTAACGATCAATCCGGCGCATGACCACCCTCCTGGATCAGGCGGCGCCGGCGCAGCCAGGCCGGCCCGAACTGCAGCCACAGCCCCAGCGCCAAGAACAGCGCGTGCACCCAGAGCATGCCCAGCCATTCCGGCACCTTGCCATCGGCCAGCGCATCCCGGCCGACAATCAGTAACCCCAGATAGGTGATGTAGACCAACATGGCCGGCAACAAATGGAAAAAACGCCCCTGGCGCGGATTGACCCGGCTCAGGCGCACCGCCAGCAGGGTCACGATGGGAACGATCAGCGGCAGCGACAGCCGCCAGTGCAACAGGGCCCGATCCCGGGGATCCTCCGAGGCCCACAGATCGGCGGTGGCGACGCCTTCCTCCAGATCCACCTGGCGGCCACTGCCGCTCTGGATCTTCAGCCCGTAGGCCCCGAACTCGGTAACCTGAAAATCCAGACGTCCGGGCGTGCCGTCGATGCGCGCGCCATTCTCCAGAATCAGAAAGCGGCTGCCGGTCTCCTCGTCGATCAGCTGGGAACCCGACTCCGCGGTAATGATGCTCAGGCCCTCCTCCTGGTCTCCGTATTCGGCGATAAACACGCCCTGGAGCCGGCGCTTGTCATCACTGAGGGATTCCGTGTACGTGACCCGCCCGCCGGAGAGCAGATTCTGGAAACGCCCGGGCGCCAGCATTTCGAATTCCGTGGCCCGGGACTGCTCGGCCAGAATCGTCTCCACCTGTTTCATACCCCAGGGCGAGACGTAGAGGCTCATGGCGCCCACCACCAGCATCACCGGCAGACTGCCCAGCAGAGTCTTGGTCAGCAGCTGCCGATCGCTGACCCCGCAGGCCGACAGCACGGTCATCTCGCTTTCCAGATACATCCGGCCATACGCCAGCAGAATGCCGATGAACAGGCCCAGCGGCAGAATCAGTTCCAGGAACCCCGGAAAACGGTAGGCCATGATGGTCAGCAGAACGTCTGCCGAGATCCGGCCTTCCGCCGCGTTGCCCAGATACTTGAGAAAGCGGCCACTCATGAACACCAGCAGCAGGATGCCGGACACCGCAACCATGCTGGTCATGACCTGGCGGACGAGGTAACGGAAAATAATGCTCAAAACGGTCTCTCTGGCCGCATCGTTGGAAACGAATGGAGGAATCCGGAAACAGCGCGTATTCTATGTAACCTTCGCCCTGAATGACAGGGCCCGGGCATGACAATGCCGCCACCATCCGTCGGCGCTTGAATCCACCGGCCTCCACCCCAATGCTGAGGGGAAACGGGCGCCGGTTGCGCACCGCCCGGCCGCATCCCAGTACAACCGACAGGAGTTGCCATGAACTTCAGCCTGAGCAGCAAAGCCATTGCCAGCAGCAAAGCCGATTGTCTCGTCGTCGCGGTTCCCGAGGCCGGGGACTGGCCCGAATCCACCCGCCAGGCGGACGCCGCGCTGGACGGGCTGATCACCCGCCTGCACAAGGCCGGAGACATCACCGGCAAAAACGCCAGCACCACCCTGGTGCCCCTGCTGGACGGGCAGCCCTGGGGCCGGCTCCTGGTGGTGGGCACCGGCAAGCCCGGTGACCGCTCCGCCGCCCACTTCCGCAAGGCCGTCACCGCCGCCGTGGGCGCGGTCAAGGACAGCCCCGCCAAAAGCCTGCTGCTGGCCCTGGCGGACACCGACCTCACCCGCGGCGACGAGGCATTCCGGTTGAACGCCATCGGCCGCCTCCTGGAAGAACAGCTCTACAGCTTCACAGAATTCAAGAGCGAGAAACCGGCCCCACGCACGCTCAAGAAAGTGGTGGTTCAGGCGTCCGGAACCGGCAAGGCGCTCAAGGAAGCCTTCAACCTCGGCCTGGCCACCGGCCGTGGCATGAATTACACCCGCGACCTGGGCAATACGCCCCCCAATGTCTGTCACCCGTCCTGGCTGGCCAGTCAGGCCCAGGCGCTGGCCAAGGCGCACGATTGCATCAAGACCGAGGTGCTGGATGAGAAACAGCTGGAAAAACTCGGCATGAACACCATCCTCGCCGTCGGCAAGGGCAGCAAGCAGCCGCCCCGCCTGATCGTGATGGAATATCGCGGCGGCAACGCCAAGGACAAACCCTACGTTCTGGTGGGCAAGGGCATCACCTTTGATACCGGCGGCATCAGCCTCAAGCCCGGCGAAGGCATGGATGAGATGAAATACGACATGGGCGGTGCCGCCAGCGTACTGGGCACCATGAAGGTGCTGGCGGAGACCCAGCCCCGGATCAACGTGATCGGCGTCATCGCCGCTGCGGAAAACATGCCCGATGGCGGCGCCTCCCGCCCGGGCGACATCGTCACGACGTTGTCCGGCCTGACCGTGGAAATCCTCAACACCGACGCCGAGGGCCGGCTGGTGTTGTGCGACGCCCTCACCTACGTCAAAAAATTCGACCCTGCCGCGGTGATCGACATCGCCACCCTCACTGGCGCCTGCATCATCGCCCTGGGCCACCACGCCTCCGGCCTGCTCGCCAACAGCGACGAGCTGGCCGAGGAGTTGCTGGCCGCCGGCGAACGCAGTGGCGACCGGGCCTGGCGCCTGCCGCTCTGGGACGAATACCAGAGCCAGCTGGACAGCAACTTCGCCGACCTCGCCAACATCGGCGGCCGGCCGGCCGGCACCATCACCGCCGCCTGCTTCCTGTCCCGCTTCACCAAGGACTACCGCTGGGCGCACCTGGATGTTGCCGGCACCGCCTGGGTATCCGGCAAGGCCAAGGGCGCCACGGGCCGCCCGGTACCGCTGCTGGTGGACTACCTGATGTCCCACGCCGGGTGATGGCCGCCGCATCCTCCGGGACCGGCCAGGAGGCGCGCGACCGGCGCTACTGGTTCCACATCCTGGCCCGGCCCGCCCCCGAGGCCCGTCTCCAGCATGCGGTGAAACTCACCGAGAAGGCCTGGCGCCAGGGCGACCGGGTCGGTATTGCCTGCGACTCCAAGGAGCAGGCCCAGGCCCTGGACGACCTGCTGTGGTCGTTCAGCCCGGAGGCGTTCATCCCCCATGCCATCGTGCCGGAGACGACGACCTGCGCCGAGCCGGTCGGCCTGCTGTTGGGACCGCCGGCGGCGGCGGACTGGGATACCGTCATCGTGCTGTCCTCGGCTCTCCCCGCCGAAGCCGATCGTTTCCGCCGCCTGGCCCTGATCGCCCACAACGACCCGGCCATCCTGAACCAGGCCCGGAGCCACTACCGTCAACTGCGCTCCCTGGGCATCACGCCACAGGTCCACGACCAGAGAAAGCGGTGAACCCGCAAAGGTTCGCCGCACTCCGGTGACCATGTATAATCGGGCGTCCTGTTTTTCCTTGTGAATCCACCAAACGGTCACCAGTACACACCCATGGAAAAAACCTACCAGCCAGAAAAGATCGAGCGCCAGTGGTACGAAAACTGGGAAGCCAACGGCTACTTCCGTCCCAGCGGTGAAGGCCAGTCCTACAGCATCGCCATTCCGCCGCCCAACGTGACCGGCAGTCTGCACATGGGCCATGCATTCCAGCACACCATCATGGATACGCTGATCCGGTACCGGCGCATGCAGGGCCGCAATACCCTGTGGACGGTCGGCACCGACCACGCCGGCATCGCCACCCAGATGGTGGTCGAACGCAAGCTGGCCGCCGAGGAAGGCAAGACCCGCCACGATCTCGGGCGCGAGGAATTCATCAAACGCATCTGGGACTGGAAAGAGCACTCCGGCGGCACCATCACCCGCCAGATGCGTCGCCTGGGCAACTCCGTGGACTGGGAGCACGAACGCTTCACCATGGACGATGGTTTTTACAAGGCGGTCCAGGAAGTGTTTATCCGCCTGTATGACGAGGGGCTGGTGTACCGGGGCAAGCGCCTGGTGAACTGGGACCCGAAACTGCACACCGCCATTTCCGACCTGGAAGTCGAGAACAAGGAAGAAAAGGGCTTTTTCTGGCACCTGCGCTACCCGCTCGCGGACGGCGCCAAGACTCAGGACGGCAAGGACTACCTGGTGGTCGCCACCACCCGTCCGGAAACTCTGCTGGGCGACACCGCGGTGGCGGTCCACCCGGACGATGAACGCTACCAGCACCTGATCGGCCAGTCCGTGATTCTGCCGCTGGTCAATCGCCGCATCCCGGTGGTGGCCGACACCCACGCCGACCCGGAAAAAGGCTCCGGCTGCGTCAAGATCACGCCGGCCCATGACTTCAACGACTATGCCGTGGGCAAACGCAACAACCTGCCCATGATCAACGTGATGACTCAGGATGCCACCATCCGTGCCGTCGCCGAGGTCTTCAACGCCGACGGCAGCGTCAACACCGAGATCGACGGCGCCCTGCCGACCGCCTATGCCGGCCTGAGCCGGGAGGACGCCCGGCAGCGGATCGTCGCCGACCTGGACGCGGCCGGCCTGCTGGAACGGGTCGAGGACCACGTGCTGAGCGTGCCCCGGGGCGACCGCTCCGGCCTGATCATCGAGCCCATGCTGACCGATCAGTGGTTCGTGGACGCCAAAACCCTGGCCAAGCCGGCCATTGAGGCGGTCGAGGACGGGCGCATCCGGTTCGTGCCCAAACAGTACGAGAACATGTACTTTGCCTGGATGCGCGACATCCAGGACTGGTGCATTTCCCGCCAGCTGTGGTGGGGGCACCGGATTCCGGCCTGGTACGACGCCGACGGCAACATCTACGTAGGCCGCGATGAAGCCGACGTGCGTGCCAAGTACCAGCTGGCCGAGGACCTGGTGCTGCGCCAGGACGACGACGTGCTGGACACCTGGTTCAGTTCCGCACTCTGGACCTTCGGCACGCTCGGCTGGCCGGAACAGACCGAGCGGCTGAAGACCTTCCATCCCACCGACGTGCTGGTCACCGGCTTCGACATCATCTTCTTCTGGGTGGCCCGGATGATCATGATGACCATGCACTTTGTGAAGGACGAGAATGGCACGCCGCAGGTGCCGTTCAAGACCGTGTACGTCACCGGACTGATCCGGGACGAGCACGGTGACAAAATGTCCAAGTCCAAGGGCAACGTGATCGACCCGCTGGATATGATCGACGGCATTTCCCTGGACGAGCTGCTGGAGAAACGCACCGGCAACCTGATGCAGCCCCAGCTGGCCGAAAAAATCGCCAAACGGACCCGCAAGGAATTCCCCGAGGGCATCGCCGCCCACGGCACCGATGCTCTGCGCTTCACCCTCGCCGCCATGGCCACCACCGGCCGCGACATCAACTGGGACATGAAGCGCCTGGAGGGCTACCGGAACTTCTGCAACAAGCTCTGGAACGCGGCCCGCTACGTTCTGATGAACACCGAAGGTGAGGACTGTGGCAGCCAGGGCGAGCCGGTGACCCTGTCCCTGGCGGACCGCTGGATCATCGGCGAGCTGCAGCACTGCGAGCAAGAGGTGATCCGTCACCTCGACCAGTTCCGTTTCGACCTGGCCGCCCAGGCCCTGTATGAGTTCATCTGGAACGAATACTGCGACTGGTACCTGGAACTGTCCAAGCCTGTCCTGAACGATGACACGGCCAGCGCCGAGGCCAAGCGGGGCACCCGCCGCACCCTGGTGCGGGTACTGGAGACCGTGCTGCGGCTGGCACACCCGATCATGCCATTCATTACCGAGGAAATCTGGCAGCGCGTTGCACCGCTGGCCGGCCGCCAGGGCCCGAGCCTGATGCTCCAGCCCTACCCGCAACCGAACCCCGAAGTCCAGGACGACGGCGCCCGCGCCGACATCGAGTGGCTCAAGGGGGTCATCGTCGCGGTGCGCAACATCCGGGGCGAAATGAACATCTCGCCGGGCAAACCCATCCCGGTGCTGCTCAGCAACGGCGATGCCGACGACCGTCGTCGGATGCAGGAGAACCGTCAGTACCTGATCTCCCTCGCCAAACTGGACAGTCTGGACTGGTTCGAGGGCGACAAGGCGCCCATGTCGGCCACCCAGTTGGTGGGAGACATGGAAGTACGGGTGCCGATGGCCGGGCTGATCGACAAGGAGGCCGAGCTCAAGCGCCTGGACAAGGAACTGGAGCGCCTGCGCAAAGAGATCGCCCGTCTCGAGGGCAAACTGGGCAACGAGAACTTCACCGCCAAGGCGCCGGCCGACGTGGTGGAGAAGGAGCAGGCCAAACTGCGGGACGCCCAGAACAGCCTGGCACGCCTGAGCCAGCAACGGGCCGACATCGAGGCCATGTAAGGCCCATGATCGGGCTTCTGGGTGCCGGTGCTCTCGGGCGGCTCTGGGCCGCCCGACTGCCGGTCGGGCAAGTGGTCTACCTACCCCGACCAGGGCAACCGGCGCCCACGCTGGCCTACACCCTGGAAGTTCCCGGGGGGCAGAGCCTCCGCACCCGCGTGCCGGCACTCTCCACCCCCGGCGACCTGTCGCTGCTGCTGGTCACCACCAAGGCCGGCGATGCCCTTCCCGCACTCGACCACTGGCTGCCGCGGCTGGCCCCGTCCGTGCCCGTGGTGCTGTTCCAGAATGGCCTAGGCAGTCAGCAAGCCATAGCCGAGCGCCATGCCGACCGCCCCATCCTCGCCGCCAGTACCACCGAAGGCGCCAACCGGCCAACCCCGGACCGGGTGGTGCATGCCGGGCGCGGCGACACCTGGCTGGGTGCCCTGACCCCCGCCGCGCGGTGCCGGCTCGACGCCGTCGCGGCTCAGCTGGCAGCCGCCGGGCTGCGGCTGGAAACCACCGATGACATTCTGGAACGGCTCTGGTGGAAACTTGTGGTCAACGCCGGCATCAACCCATTCACCGCCCTGCTCGACTGCCCCAACGGTGCGCTTCTGCAGGCCCCGCTCTTTCTCGAACACATCGATCCCCTGTGCCGGGAGCTGGCCGCGCTGATGGCAGCCGAAGGCATTGGTCAGCCCCGTCCGGAGGCGCTGCGGGCACGCATCGAGGCGGTGGCCCGAAACACCGCCGCCAACACGTCGTCGATGCGCAGTGACGTGCGCCAGGGCCGGCGTACCGAGATCGATTACATCAATGGCTATCTGGTCCGGGTCGGGCTCCGCCACGGCATCGCCACCCCGGTGAACCGGATGTTGACCGAAAGGGTCAGACAACTGACGTCAAATAGACAGGAATAGGAACACGTGATGGGCAACCGCCTCTCGAAAATCTATACCCGGACCGGCGACGACGGCTCCACCGGGCTCGCCGACGGCAACCGCATCGCCAAAAACGCCCAGCGGGTGGACGCCATGGGTACAGTGGACGAACTCAACTGCCACATCGGCCTGCTGATCGAACAGCTGCCGGCGGACGACCCGCTGCTGGCATGCCTACGCCGCATCCAGCATCATCTGTTCGACCTCGGCGGGGAGCTTGCCATTCCCGGCAGTCAGATCATCGGCGAGGCCCACATCCGCTGGCTTGAGCAGACCCTGGACGAGCACAACGCCGACCTGCCCCCGCTGAAAAACTTCATCCTGCCTGGAGGCTCGCCCGCGGCCGCCCAGTGCCATCTGGCGCGGGCGGTATGCCGGCGGGCGGAACGGGGGGTGGTGGCGCTCGGACACGAGGACCCCATCAACACCGCCTCGCGCCGCTATCTGAACCGACTGTCCGACCTGCTGTTTGTGCTGGCCCGGGTACTGGCGCGCCGTTCCGGGGCCCGGGAAATTCTCTGGGAACAACAAATATCCGGTCTCTAGGACCGGATACGGGCAGGCCGGCGCGATCAGACCTTGAAGGCCTGAACCAGACGTTGCAGTGACGCCGTCAGCTCCGACATCTCCCGCGATGCCGCCAGGGTCTCGTCAGCATTGGCCGCGGTGTGTTGTCCCAGCTCACCGATCTGCTCGACGTTGGCATTGACGTTTTTGGCCACGGCGGACTGCTCCTCGGCCGCCTGGGCAATCTGATGGCTCATGTCAACGATGGTGTTGATACTGCCGGCGATGCGGTCCAGGGCTTCGGTCACGGCCGAGGACTTCTGTACGGTGGTCTCGGTGACATCGCGGCTGTTGGTCATGGCCGTGACGGCATCCTTCACCCCGCTCTGCAGCCGGGAAATCATGCCCTCAATCTCCTCCGTGGACTTGTGCGTCCGCTGCGACAGGGAGCGTACCTCGTCCGCGACCACCGCGAAGCCCCGGCCCTGCTCCCCGGCCCGGGCCGCCTCGATGGCCGCGTTCAGCGCCAGCAGGTTGGTCTGCTCGGCGATGGCTTTGATCTCCACCAGCACCTGGCTGATGTTGTCGCTGTCCTGATTGACCCGGTTGATTACCTCCATGGCGGCGGAGATCTCCGTCGACAGCCGGTTGATGGTGGCCACAGTATCCGACACCACGCCGCGCCCGGTCTCGGTGTCCTGCTCCGCCACCCGGGCACTGTCCGCCACCCGGTGCGCACTTTCCGTGACCTCGTGCACCGCCTCCACCATCTGGTTCATGGCTTCGTTGATCTGGCCGGTTTCGTCCATCTGCCGCTGCACCGCATCGGAGTTGGCAGCCGCAGTGTCCTTGACCCGGGTCGCCTGCTGCCCCACGTCGGCAGTGGTCCGGCTGACCGAACGGATCAGCTCCGCGATGCGGTCGGTCATATTGTTGAATTCCACCGTCAGCGCGCCCAGCTCATCACGGTTGCTGAGCTGGATGTGGGTGGTCATGTCCCCCCCCGCCACGCGGCGCGCGGCCTGGGTGAAGTTGTGGATCGCCGTCCGTACGGACATGAAGAAACCGATGTAGAGGTAGACCACCACGATCAGCACCGCCACCAGGGCAATGACGATCCAGCGCCGCTGCTCCACCTTCTGGTCGAGCCGTGAGTCCAAGTTTGACTTCACCACCGTGAAAATGGCGTCAGTCAGGGTATCGAAATGGGCCAGCTGGCGGTTGACCAAAGCCTCGTAGTCCTGCCAGGGCATCTCCAGGCGCATTGGAGTAATCACGTTCACATCCAGGGCCTCGCGAACGCTCGGCAGGCTGTCGTTCACCCGCTCGATGCTGCCCGCCGCCTCCTGAGTGAGACGCGGTGAGGCTTCGGTGGCAACGGTGATGGCCGGCGTCAGCAGCGAGCTTTCATTGGTGAGCTGGTCATAGATCTCGTTCAGGCTTTCACTCAGGGCATACCCCACCTGCCCTTCCACCAGGGCGAACATACCGTAGGAGCGGGCCCGGCCCAGGGCATCCCGCGCTTCCGGCAGCGACTGCCGGACCAGACCGATCAGCAGCTGGTTCTCCCGCGAGGCGTCCTGACCCAGACCGGAAATTTCGATGGTGGCGGGCAGCAGGGCCACCACCTTCTGGACAAACTCCTGATAGTACTTGAACTGCGGGTCGATGTTACCTTGATAGCTGTCGTTGGCCTGCAGCCGGGCCCATTCCTCGCTGACGGCTCGCACCTGGGCCGCCCAGGTGCCGGAGCTGTCAAACGACTGCTTCGCCGAAAGCAGGTCCGAGAACAGGGCATCGATCCGCCCCGCCCGCTCCTTGGCCCGTTCCAGCAGCGCCTGCTGCTCCCGCACCACTCCCGGGGCGCGGTAGTCCCGGTAATCCATGGCGGCGACCACCAGGCGCTCCACCTGCCGGAGCTGGTCCAGCCCTTCCACCCCACGGGTCATGGCGGCCACCGAGCGGTTCAGTTCGGAAATCACCAGCCAGGACAGGCCGCTGATGGGCAGGAGGAACAGCACGCTGATGAGGCCGAACTTGACGAGCATTGGCAGCCGGTTCATCAAGGCAATGGCGGGATGGATGAGTTGTTTCACGGATGCCCTCACAGCAGACAGACAAGGAGTCGTTGTTTTTGTGTCTAGTTATGTATTGTGTCGTCTAAGACGCTAAAAACTTAAGGCTTGTTTCTTGGCAATATGTAAATTTTTATGTGCGCCGGATCATATTTGGCCGGCTATGACCAGCAGCGCGAGCAGACAAAGCCAGACCAGCATGGTCCGGTTGAGCAGGTCCCGTATCGCCGACAGGCTGTTGCCGCCAAAGCGCGGCCATTCGTCCGGATGCAGCCGGGAAAAGCGGTCAGGGTCGAGGGCATAGCCGGTCAACGCGCCATTGGCCGATACCATAAGCACCTCGGCCAGCCGCGCCCGCCCTGACACCAGTGCCCGGCGCGCCACCTTGAGCCACCCGGCCAGGTCCCCGGCAATACCGAACGTCAGGGACACCAGCCGGGCCGGCAACCAGGCGGCGTACTCCGCCAGCCGGGCAAACCGGGGCCGGGCCGCGGCCTGGGGCCAGTGTTCGGCCAGCGCCACCAGGCCCCGCGCCAGAATGGCCGCAGGCAACCCGGCCACCACGAACCAGAACGCCACCAGGAAAAAGCGCTGAAACACGGTCACCAGCATCGCCTTGCAGAGTGACAGGTGCATGGCTTCCGGCGACACCGCCGCGCCCCGCTCCCCGGGCGGCAGCCGGTCACGGACATGGTGCCAGGCCGCCTGCATGTCACCCCGCGCCCAGGCCTCGGCGTAGGCGTCAAGAGCCGGCCGCCAGCCCGGTGTCCCCATCAGCAACAGCAGCACCAGAACCTCCAGGGGATAGACCGCCAGCGACAGCCCGGCACGCCGCATCAGATATTCCAAGGCGCCGGCAGCAACAGCGGGCACCAGGATCAGCAACAGGCCGCGGCCGATGCCGTGCTCGCGCCCCGGACGGCTTACCCGGCCCCATTGGAACCAGGCCCGCCAGACCGGCTCCGACACGCCCCGATTGACCGCGTCGAGGCGGCGGCGAATCAGGTAGGCCAGCAGGAACACCACCAGCACCATCAGGCGAGCTCCTGGGCGTCATCGCCGGTCATCCGGGCCAGCTGATGACGGAAATGGGACCAGTCAAAGGCAGGGCCCGGGTCGGTTTTCCGGCCCGGAGCAATGTCCGAATGCCCCGCGATGCGGGACACGTCAATGCCCGGCCATGCCGCCATGATCAGCGCCGCCAGCTCGGCCAGGCGGTGGTACTGGGTGTCCGTATACGGGGTATCGTCGGTCCCTTCCAGCTCAATGCCGATGGAAAAGTCGTTGCACTCCTCCCGGCCCTGGAAACAGGAACGGCCCGCATGCCAGGCCCGGTCCAGCAGGCTCACGAACTGAACCACCTCGCCGTCCCGCCGGATCAAGGCGTGGGCCGAGACCCGCAGGTCGGCGATGGTACGGAAGTAGGGGTGCGCGTCGGGATCGAGACGATTGCAGAAGAACGCCTCGATGGCGGAACCGCCGAATTCACCCGGTGGCAGGCTGATGTTGTGGATCACCAACAGGCTGATTTCCTCGCCCTCGGGCCGGGGCCCGAAATTGGGTGACGGACACCAGCGGGCGCCCGGCAGGCGCCCCGTGCCCCGGAGTCTGGAGAGGGTATCGTCGGGCCAGGCAGCCCTGCCGGAAACGGGGATCGATTCAATCAAGGTGGACCTTTCGCACCAGTCGCTTGCGGAGGCCCTGATTGAATCACAAAGCGCCGCCGGTTGCCATGACTCAGTCCCGGCGGCTGTTGCGGAGATTATCGATGATGGATTCCAGCGCCCGGTCGAAGATCAGGCCATCATCCAGCAGCGTGATCTCACCGGTCGCCATGGCCGAAGCCAGCTCCTCCCGGTGGTATTCGGCTACCTTGGCACCGCTGCGGTTGACGAAGATGTATTTGCCGGTGGCCTTGATGAAGGCCGCCAGCTTACAGCGGGCTTTGCTGTCCGCACGGACCAGCTCGATCCAGGAGCCGACCCTGAGCGCATCGGCCCGCTCCAGCCACTCCGGCCCCACCTGAGGCGCCCGGTCGGCGGAGGGTTCCGGGGCTTCCGCCACCGCCTCCCCTACCCCGGCCTGGACGGCATCCTCAGCAGTTTCCAGCCCCTTCCCCACCTCCACGGAGGGTTCACCGGACTCGACCGGCGCGGCCACCGGTGCCTCGGCGGTCTCAGGCGGCGTCCGCTCCGGTGGCCTGTCTGGGAACTCCGCCGGGGGCTCCGGATCGGGGGCCACCGGCGTGGCGGTGACCAGGCGCTGGAACACGTCGACATGGGCCAGCTCCAGGTCACGGATGGCGGCGTCGGTCGCGAACGGGTCCCAGGAAATGTCCTGCAAGGCCCGGCGCAGCTCATCGACAATAGTGGGAATGGCCCGCAACAGCTCGCTGCGCGTGTCCTCTGTGACCGGCTGGGGGTCGACGCTCCATACCACCCGCTCGGTCAGCGCCCGGGCGTTCCGCCACGACTCGCTGTCATCCCCCTCCCGCAGCAGAATCCACTGCAGATAACGGTTCCAGGCTTCGTTCAGCAACGCCTTCACCGGCTCCGGGATCTCCCGCCCCTGGCAGCACTCCGTCAGCCACTCCCGGGCGGTCCGGGCCGCGCGCTCCTGGCGGGCCCGACCTTCCTCGGCGTCCCGCAGGCGCTGTTCGACCAGTTCGCGACGGCGGCGGTCGAGATCCATGAAATGGCTGAAGTCTTTCAACAGCTCATCAAACAGAGCCACATCGTCGGTGAACTCACCCAGCACACGGTTCACCACCGCCTGGATCTTGTCCCTGAGCGGATCACGCTGGCCGGGCGCCTTTTCGGTCCAGCCAATCGCCGCCGACGCCAGCTCGTTCAGAAGCTTGCGCACCGGGTGACCGCCCCGGTTGAAAAAGTTGCGGTCGGCCAGGGCCACCTTCAGCACCGGAATCTGCAGGCGCCCGATCAGGGCCTTCATCACCGGGTGCAGTTGGCGGTCTTCCAGGATGAAATCGAACAGCATGGACACCAGATTGATGACGTCGCTGTCCATCTGAGCGACCTGAAATACTTGGCCTTCGGGATTGCGGAGGGCCGACTGCAACTGCTCGCCCAGGGGCACCACCTGGTTCGGCGCCCAGTCGTTTACCCGGTGCTGGGCCTGGCTCAGGCGCTCCAGCAAGCCCGACGTATCCAGAGTGCCCGCGCCATTGGCAGCACCGGCCATGACACCCCGGGCTTCACCGCCCTGGCGCAGCAGCGCGGTCAGCTCCGAGAAAGTGGGCGGGCCCCCCGCGTCCGAACCACTGGCACCCGTCAGGTCGTCACCGCCATTCCCGGAGCCGCCGTCGGTTCCCGACATGGCCCGGGTGACCACCGGAATCGGCGGGCGCTTCATGTCCGGCAGGATTCCCTCGGCGATGAGGGTCCGGTTGGCGTCCTGGTAGAATTCGCCCAGCCGGTCCACCAGCAGCCGGTCAAACAGCTTCAGAACCACCAGCTTGGCACGGATGTCAATGTCCAGGTCACCGCAGGCCTCGGCAATGCCGCCACAAATGATCTCGGGACTCAGAGGCATCTGGCTGTCCGCCAGCTCCAGGCTGGGCACCAGGTGGTTGACCCGGGCGGTGAGAAGGCGGATGGCCTGGGCGTGGCGGTTCCGGAGCTTGGCGATCAGGCCGTCAATGGCCACCTGCTGTTCCAGCTCGGCGTGGTCCACCAGGGTCAGGCTGTCCTGGTCGATGCGTTCGAGGTCGCCAGCGTTCGGGCGTGGGTTGAAACGGCCCATGTCGTTGAAGGCCCGGGAGACGTACTGCAGAACGGAGACGGCCATGGCCGAGCGTCGTAAGCGCAGCTCGCGCATGGCGTCGAAGTACGCGGTCTGATCCAGATTGCTGGCGGCCCGATCGGCGAGTTCGAACAGGGTGTCGTCCGCCCGGTCGAATACATCGGCCATCACCGCCTTGAGAGTTTGCCCCGAGGCATCACGCAAGCGTACCAGCGCCGGCGGGAGCGTCACCCGCCCGACAGGTTTCCAGCCGGTAAAACTGACGACCTTGCTATCGTGCACCATTCGGTTGCTCCGGAGTCGATGTACATCGGAATGACAAATGCCCGTCACTGTATGTTACGGCCAATCCACGTCAGCTTGTGTCAGGTTTTGTCACCTTTTGTGTCGAAACGACCTGGTTCACACTTTAGGATGGCTTCAGGGACGCGACCGGCCATTTGGCGAACGGCCGACGGCACTATAAAATCCCCCGCCAATCCGAGGACTTCAGCCATCAACCGGACACGACGCCATGCTGCCAGCCGAATTGCTTCGCCAATCCCGAATCGAATCCGTTGCTCAGAGCCTGCGCGAGGACATTGGCGAAGGTGACATTACCGCCCGCCTGATCCCCGCCGACAAACAGGCCTCGGGGCGGGTGATTACCCGGGAACCGGCAGTGGTGGCAGGCCGGGCCTGGGTGGACGAGGTGTTCCGTCAGGTGGACCCGGCGGTGCGGCTGGACTGGCGGGTCAACGATGGCGACCGGGTCGAGGCCAACCAGGTGCTGTTCACCCTGGCGGGTTCGGCGCGCAGCCTGCTCACCGCCGAACGGACCGCCCTGAACTGGTTGCAAACACTGTCCGGCGTCGCCACCCGCTGCGCTGACTACGCCGCTCGGGTGGCCCACACCCAAGTCCGTCTGCTCGATACCCGCAAGACCCTGCCCGGGCTGAGGTTGGCTGAGAAGTACGCCGTTACCTGCGGCGGCTGCCACAATCACCGCATCGGCCTCTGGGATGCCTTCCTGATCAAGGAAAACCACATCGCCGCCTGCGGCTCCATCGCCGCCGCCGTCGCCGAAGCCCGCCGCATCGCCCCGGGCCGGCCGGTGGAAGTGGAAACCGAAAACCTGGACGAGCTGGATCAGGCCCTGGCCGCGGGCGCGGACATCATCATGCTCGATGAGTTCTCCCTGGAGGACATGCGGACGGCAGTGCAACGGGTGGCCGGACGGGCCCGGCTGGAAGCCTCCGGCGGCATCAGCGACCAGACCCTGGTGGCGGTGGCGGAAACCGGTGTCGACTTTATCTCGATCGGGGCGCTGACCAAGCATGTTCGCGCCATCGACCTGTCCATGCGACTGGACTGATCGCGTCAGGAGCCGCTCAGCAATCGGTCCATAACTTCCAGCTCCCGGATCAGAGCGCGCCCCGACTCCGGGCGGCCACGGAAGTGTTCCTCCGCCATCGGCGCGATGCCGGACACCTCGGGCAACCGGTGACCGCCCTCGATCAGCACCTTCATGCGATCGACGAACACGAACTGCAGCCACTGGGTGAAGGCCATGGTGTCCAGGCAGAACGGCTTATCGCTCCGGAACGCTTCCGCTGGCGGCGGTTCGCTTTCCCAGGCCCCCAGCCGACGCAGTTCAATTTCAATTCTCAGCAGGCTGTCGGCCACCCGGGCCACGCGCGAATCGGACTCGGTCATTCCATCACACCCGGTCGTTCAAGGGTTCCAGCGCCACCGGCTCACCATGCAGCACCCGGAACAGGTCTTCGTACTGGCGGGTCAGGGGATGATTGGGAGCCAGATGAATCAGGGGTTTTCGGTTCTGGTGCGATTCCTTCATCTTCACCGAGCTGGAGAGACGCACCGGCAGCACCGGCAACCCCTCATCGGTCAACTCCTGCACCAGCTGCCGGGGCAGACTGGCCCGCGGCTGAAACTGGTTGGCGATGATGCCCTCGACCACCAGTTCGTCGTTGTGATCCTCCTGCAGCTCGCGGATTTCACCCAGAATGCTGTACAGGGCCTGGCGGGAGAAGTCATCACAATCGAACGGAATCAGGCAGCGCTGCGCGGCGATCAGGGCGGAACGGGTATAAAAATTAAGCGCCGGCGCCGTATCGATGTAGATTTCGTCAAAACTGTCGCTGAGTTTTTTCAGGGCTTCCCGAAGCTTGTAGATCTTATGCTTGGCCTCCAGCTTGCGCTCGAGGAAATCCAGCTCCGGGCTGGACGGCATAACAAACAGGTTGTCGAACGGCGAAGCATGCACAAATTCGTCCGGGCGACGATTGAACACGCTGAAGGACACCGTTTGCTCCAGCAGGTCGGCCACCGTGTCCTTCAGCTCCGAGGCCGGCCGCCCCAACAGGTAGTGGGTGGAATTACCCTGGGGATCCAGGTCCAGGACCAGGGTACGCTGGCCTCGCGCGGCGCTGATCGCCGCCAGGTTGCAGGCAATACTGGATTTGCCCACGCCTCCCTTCTGGTTGAAGACAACCCGTCTCATACCGCCTCTCCCCTTGATGACCGATCCCGTGGTTGTACCACAGCCGGCGTCACCATCCCATGACCGTCTTGACGAACGGGATCGTCAGCCGCCGCTGAGCCTGCAGGGAATTCTCATCCAGCACGTCCAGCATGGCAAGCAGATCTCCCAGCCGGCGGGGCGCCCGGCGCATGATAAAGGACGCAACATCGTCCCCCATAACCAGCCCCCGCTGCTCCGCCCTCGCCTGCAGAATGGTCTGCCGGTCGCTGTCCCGGTAAATGCCCAGTTGCAGCGTCAGACCATGGCTCAGCCGGGACACCAGATCCGGCAGCCGGAACCCCGCCGACGCCGGCACGTTGGCGAGACTGACCATCAGCAGATGGCCCGCGTCCTGAACCCGGTTGTACAGATGGAACACGGCCTCTTCCCAGGCCGTGTCGCCGGCCACCCGGTCCAGATCATCCAGGCACACCAGGTTCTGGCTCTCCAGACCGGCCAGGACACCAGGGCCGAAGGGCTGCACCTCGGCGATGCTGAAGCAAACAGCGGACCGGCCCTGCCCCTCCATGTGGTGGCAGGCGGCCTGCAGCAGATGGCTCTTGCCGGTGTCGGACGCGCCGCAGACGGCCACCACCGGCACGCCCAGGGGCTGATCGCAGACAGCGCGCAGGCGCCGGGCAACATCCTGATTGCGATGTCCATGGAAGTTGTCGAAGCGGGCATCGTCTCGCAGCTTGACGCCCAGCACCAGTTGGGAGGTGGTCATGATCCCTTTGCCCTCCAGGCTTTCATGCCCCAGACCACCACGTAGTGACCACCACTGACCACGGCCGATACCGCGACCAGGACGATGCCCACATCCAGGACCCAGGGCTGCATCGGCAGCCCGGCCTGCAAGGTGATGATGGCCAGGACCACCAGTATCTGGATGAAGGTGTTGAGTTTACCGGGAATGCTCGGCTGCATCTCGAAGCGACCGATGCCGTAATGGTAGGCCAAGGCACCGCCGACAATCAGCAGGTCACGCCCGAGCACGAGCAGAAACAGCCACACCGGCAGTACCGACGTCAGTGTCAGCATCAGATAGGAGGTGATCAGAAGGGCCTTGTCCGCCAGCGGATCCGCCACCGCCCCCAGACGGGAGCGCCAGTTGAACTGGCGCGCCAGGTAACCGTCGCAGGCATCGGTGGCAGCGGCGATAAAGAAAATACCCAGCGCCGGGCGGTATTGTTCGAGCCACAGCGCCGCCGCGAAGGGAATAATCAGGAAAATTCGCAGGAACGTCAGGGCGTTGGGAATCCAGCGCCAGCGTCGCGATGTCACGGGCTCCCCTCCGCTGTGGCGTCACGCATCCTGGTCATCGTCGGTTTTCGGAGCTGTCTGCCAGCGGTAATACAACACCTGATACAGCGACTCGAAGGCCTGCTCCGCATCTTCGGCATCTCCGGCGGGCAGGGCCTGGTACCCGAACGCCTCCACGTCACCCGTGGAGCCGGTGGCGCCTTCGGACACCGGCCCAGCCACCGCCGGCGAGGTTTCAGACGCCGCATCCGGTGCCGCCGGCAGGGCAACAGGCTCGCCGGTCACCGGCACAAACCTGGGATCGAGGGCGATGTACTCCTTGAGCTGCGCCAACTCTCCGGTGAACGTTGCCCGCAGGGTCAGCTGGTCACCCCGGACCCGGGCGGCCCCCACCGACCGAACCGGCGTGAGCCCCTCCAGCACACGACTGGCTTCGGCGTAATCCACCAGACCGGTGATGCCCTGAAGCACGATCTCGACCTGGGGCAAGGCCCCCACATCGCCGGCCGCCACCGCGTAACGGCGGGCAAAGCGGTCTGCCCAGCGATCGACCAGGGCCTGCACCAGGGCCTCGGGGGAGGCAGCCGTCACCGCTTCCTCGCCGCCGCCCAGCCCCATGCCGTCAAAGACCCAGCCGGCACGCCACTGGTCACCGTCCCGGCCGATCCGGACCAAGGCCATGGCATCATGGGGAAGGTCCGAGGCCGCGCTCCGCACCCGGTCGGTGAACTGGCCCCAGATTTCTGACAGCAGGCGCCGGTCCCCCTGGAACGAGGCCGGAGGAAGCGCAATGGGTAGGCCACGATCACGGGCCACCCGGTTCAGTTCGGTCCGCCAATCGTCCGCCGCGTCCTCGCCGACCCGGGCCTGGGTCAGCAGCCGGCGCGCGCCGCGATCCTCCACCGCGGCCCAGACCAGCGTCAGGGGACGGTTGGCCCCCCACACCGGCGCCTCGATCGAAGCCAGCGCCTGATTCACCGCCACCGCCCCGAAGGTCATCTGCAACCGGTTCTGCCCATCCTCGCCGCGCAGGAACTGATAGGCCTGCAACAGGGACTCGGCCTTGCCCAGCACTTCCTGTACGCCCTCCCGCGCCAGCACGTCGGTGCTGCCGGAAATCCGCACCAGCACCCGGCGCAGCCCCTCGACGTACCCATCCTGGAGCTCGGCGGGAGAAGAACCGGCCACCGGCACCTCCACCGAGTAGAGCCCGGAAACGGTCACCGCCTGCACGGCCGTCGGGAAAAACGCCATCGCCAACAACAAAACGGCCGCCCGGACGGCAGCCTGTATTACCCGCGCCACGTTGTGTCCTGATACTGGCATGAATCACCCTGGTGTTCGCATGGATGGCGCATAGGATACACCATGGCCTATACCGTGAGTAGCTGTTAAAATCCGCGCCCTGTCCCACTGGCCAACGGTTACCAACACCATGAGCGAACAGAAGCCCTCTCTGACCTACCGCGACGCTGGCGTCGACATTGATGCTGGCAACGAACTCGTCAACCGCATCAAGGATACCGCCGCCCGCACCCGCCGCCCGGAAGTCCTCGGGGGGCTCGGAGGCTTCGGCGCCATGGTGTCGATTCCCGCGGGCTACCAGGAACCGGTCTTGGTGTCCGGAACCGACGGCGTGGGAACCAAGCTGCGACTGGCCATGCAGCTGGGCAAGCACGACAGCATTGGCATCGACCTGGTGGCCATGTGCGTGAACGATCTGGTGGTTGGTGGCGCCGAGCCACTGTTTTTCCTGGACTACTACGCCACCGGCAAGCTGAACGTGGACGTGGCGGCCCAGGTGGTCGCCGGGATCGGTGAGGGCTGCGAACAGGCCGGGTGCGCCCTGGTGGGAGGCGAAACCGCCGAAATGCCAGGCATGTACGAAGGTGAGGACTACGACCTGGCAGGCTTCTGCGTGGGCGTGGCCGAGCGCAGCCGGATCATTGACGGCAGCCGGGTCCAGGCGGGCGACACCCTGCTGGCCCTGGGCTCCTCCGGCCCCCACTCCAACGGCTACTCCCTGATTCGCAAGATTCTGGACGTCAGCGGCGCGGACCTGGATCAGCCCCTCGGCGACACCACCCTGGCCGACGCCCTGATGGCGCCGACCCGCATTTACGTCAAGAACCTGCTCCAGTTGATCCGCGAGGTGGATGTCCGGGCCCTGGCCCACATTACCGGCGGCGGCCTGCCCGAAAACATTCCCCGGGTTCTGCCCCAGGGTACGGTGGCGGCGATCGACACCGCCAGCTGGGAGCTGCCGCCGGTGTTCCAGTGGCTCCGGGATGCCGGCGGTGTCGCCATGGAGGAAATGTATCGCACCTTCAACTGCGGTATCGGCATGATCGTCTGCGTGCCCGCGAATCAGAAGGAGCTGGCCCTGGACACGCTCCGGGCAATGGGTGAGCACGCCTGGCAGGTTGGCGTCATCGAAAGCGCCGACCGCCCCGAGGCCGACCCCGTGGTCCGTTACGCGCCGGGGATTCTCGCCGCATGAAAGCCGAGAAAGCGCCCCTGCCCCGCATCCTGGTGCTCGCCTCCGGCAGCGGCACCAACGTCCAGGCACTGATCGACGCCACCCGGGAACGAGACTTCCCGGGCCGGATCGTAGCCGTTGGCAGCAACCGGCCCAAGGCCTTCGCCCTGGAGCGGGCGGCCCAGGCCAACATCGAAACCTTCGTGGTCGACCACACCCAGTACGACTCCCGGGAAGCTTTCGATGCCGCCCTGATGGCCGAGATCCGCCGCTACAACCCGGACGTTTTGCTGCTGGCCGGCTTCATGCGCATTCTCACCGACGATTTCGTTCGGGCGTTCCGGGGCATTCTGCTCAACATCCACCCGTCGCTGCTGCCCAAGTACACCGGCCTGAACACCCATCAGCGCGCCCTGGAGGCTGGCGACCCGGTCCATGGCACCTCGGTTCATTTCGTGACCGAGGAGCTGGATGGCGGCCCGGTCATCGCCCAGGCGGAAGTGAAGGTGTCGCCGGAGGACACCCCGGAATCCCTGGCCGAAAAGGTCAAGGCGAAAGAGCACATCCTCTACCCCATCGTTGTGCGCTGGTTCTGCGAGGGCCGTATCCAGCTTGGCAGTGACTACATCCTGTTCGACGGCGAACTGCTGAAGGCGCCGCTGCGCCTGACGGACGACTGAACGGATTGTCATCCACGATAGGCCCCGCCTTGGCTACACTAGGGCCTATCGTGACCGTTCAGGGACCCCGCCATGCCACACCTCACCCGCCCTACCGCCCGCACCCCGCACCACCTTGGCTTCTGGTGCCTGTTGCTGGGCAGTCTGCTGTTGCTGCCGGCGCTGTCCCGGGCACAATCGCCGGAACCGCCGACACCGTTCCGGGCCAGCTATACCGCCAAACTCGACAAGGGGCTGGCCCTGAACGGTGACGCCCGTCGCTCCCTCACTCCCCAGGGCAACGGCGTGTGGCTCTACCGAACGGAGGTCAACTCCTTCATCGCGAACATCAACGAATCGCTGGTGCTGAGATGGGACGACGGCCGGGTCGTTCCCCTACGCTATCGCTACCGGCTGTCCGGAATGCTGGTGAAGGACCGGGAACAGGCCATCGACTTCGACTGGGATGCCGGCGTCGCCACCGGTCAGTACCGGGGCAAATCCTTCGAACTGCCGCTGCGGGAGGGGGCCCTGGACCCCCTGGGCTATCAGCTGCAACTGCGCCAGGACATCCGTGCGGGCCGGCGCGACATGCGCTATCAGGTGATCGACGGCGGCGACTATGACGAGAATGTGTTCGCCGTCGTGGGCGAGGACGGCGATCGGCACCTGCTGAAAGCCGAGAAGGTACGCAGCCCGGACGCCAAGCGGCGGACCTACCTGTGGTTCGATCCGGACCAGGCCTTTCTTCTGGTGCGACTGCTGCAGGTGGAGCCGGACGGCAGCCGCTACGAACTGACCCTGAGCGAGGCCGAACTGGGTGACTAACGGGCCTCGGCCCAGACTGCCTTGACCTCGTCCGCAATCACCCGCAGCCCCTCGGCCACCCGCTCGTCGTCCTGGGAGTAGGTTACCCGTAGGCACTCGTGGCGGTGCCGCCAGCCGTCTTCCGGCAACCCCGGGAAGAAATAGTGCCCGGACACCACCAACACGCCCCGGGCTTTGAGCCGTTGGTACAGTTCCAGGCTGGAGATGGGCAGCCCGGGGAACCACAGCCACAGGAACATGGCCCCTTCCGGCTTGTGGATGTACCAGCGGCAATCGGCATCGGCCATGGCGTCATGGAACACCGCCACCGCCCGCTGCATCTTGGCCTGGTAGAACGGGCACACCACGTTGCGGCTGAGGGAAAGGATCTCGCCGGACCGCACCAGCGGCTCCGCCAGCATCGCACCGAAACTCCCGGTCGCCAGGTTCATGATCGCGTTGATGCCCGACAATGCCCGGATCACCGGCGCCGAGGCGATGACGATACCGGTACGAACGGCGGGCAGACCCAGCTTGGACAGACTGAGGCACAAAATCATCTGCTCGTCCCAACTGGGGCGGGCATCCACGAACAGCAGGTTCGGGAACGGCGTGCCGTAGGCCCCATCGACGATCAGCGGAATGTCATGCTCCCTGGCCAGCGTTGCCAGCCGGGCCAGTTCGTCGTCGGTCACCACGTTACCGGTTGGATTGGTCGGCCGGGACACGCAAATGGCACCGGTCTCGCCGGTCACCTCGACCGCATCGAAGTCCACCCGGTACTTGAACTCGTGGGCGTCGGTGAAGGAAATCTCGGGCTGCACCGCCCGGAACAGGTCCGGCTCGATCCCCGTGTCGGCGTAACCGATGTACTCGGGCGCCAGCGGCAGCAGGATGTGCTTGCGCTGGCCGTTGCCGTAATCGCCGCCGAACATGTTGAACAGCATGAAGAAGGCCGCCTGGCTGCCGTTGGTGAGGGCGATGTTGTCCGGTGTCAGGCCCCAGCCGTATTCCCGGTTCAGCATGGACGCCAGGGCGGCAATGAACTGTTTCTCGCCCTGGGGCGGGTCGTAGATCCCCACCAGGCGCCGCAGCCCCTCGTCGCTGCCACCGATGTCCGCCAGGATCTCCCGTACCCGCTGGTGCACTTCCGGGATGTGACCCGGATTACCGCCGCCCATCATGATCAGGTCATCGCCGGAGGCCATGGCGTTGCCCAGATCGTCCATCAGCGACGTGATGCCGGCATCGGCGGTGAATTTACGGCCAAAGGCAGAGAGTTTCATGACATTCTTCCCTTCAACAACGGGGTAACGGAATCCGGCACGGGCCGGGCGAGCGCCGGATCAGGCGTCCAGGGCGATGCCCAGGTTACTGACGCCGTCGTTCGCCGCTTCGGCCCGCAGGGCCGCCACGAAGTCTTCATCGGGCACGCGCTGGCGCCGCAGAGACAAGACCAGTTCCCGCTGGAACCGCTTGTCCTCCTTCATCAGGGGGTGGTGATCCAGCAGCCGGACCAGTTCGTCTTCGTCCAGATCCTCGCCGTCCGAGACTTCGACAAACTGCATGATCGTGGCGGTGGCCAGGCGGGAGGCTTCCGTGGCCCGGTGACGCTCGGGATTGAGCCGGCACAGCAGCGCCTGTTCCAGCAGCTGGCAGAAATCGAACGCTGGATATACGCCGTAGGCGTCGTAGGCTTCCACGTTCGGCGACAGATTTTCCAGCTTCGCCAGCATCTGCGGCAGGGCCGCCTCCGCGCCGCCCCGTTTCTGCAACAGTGCCCAGGACAGGTCCAGCAACTGGCGCATCTTGGCGGCGGTTTTCAGGCCAACCGCGTCGGCAAACAACGCGTAATTCGGAAACGCCCGTTCCGCGAGGGCGAGCAGGAAGGCATACTCCCGCCATCCATGCAGCTGGGCAACGGCTTTCAGGAACTGGTTGGCGTTCATGTCCGCGGCAGGGTCACGCCGGTCTGACCCAGGTACTTGCCCCCCCGGTCCTTGTAGCTGGTCTCGCAGACTTCATCGGATTCAAAGAACAGCATCTGCGCCACGCCCTCGTTGGCGTAGATTTTGGCCGGCAGGTTGGTGGTGTTGGAAAATTCCAGGGTCACCTGCCCCTCCCACTCCGGCTCCAGCGGCGTGACGTTGACGATGATGCCGCAGCGGGCGTAGGTGCTTTTGCCCAGGCAGATGGTCAGCACGTTGCGCGGAATGCGGAAGTATTCCACGGTCCGAGCCAGGGCGAAGGAGTTGGGCGGGATGATGCAGACATCTCCCACGAAGTCGACAAAGCTGTTCTCGTCGAAATTTTTCGGGTCGACGGTGGCGCTGTGCACGTTGGTGAAGATCTTGAACTCGTTGCTGCAACGAACGTCGTAACCGTAGCTGGAAGTGCCGTAGGAAATGACCCGGCCCTTCTCGGTCTCACGGACCTGTCCGGCCTCGAACGGCTCGATCATGCCGTACTGCTCGGACATGCGGCGAATCCACTTGTCGGATTTGATGCTCATCGATGAAGTCTCGTAACCACAGAAAAATTGGTGCGTAGTTTACCCGTTACCGCCCGGGCTGTCGAAGCCCGGGCGGCGGCGTTCAGTGGCCGGTCACCGACACACTGGCGATGGAACCGGACAGGTTACGTTCGCGGGTGGACAGGATCGCCCCCATGCGGCGGGCGATGTCCCGATAACGACGGGCCACCTCGGAATCGGGCTCGGCCACCACCGAGGGCGTACCGCTATCGGTCTGTTCCCGGATGGTCAGATGCAAGGGCAGCTGTCCCAGCAGTTCGGTCTGGTACTCCTCGGCGATCCGCTCGCCCCCGCCATGGCCGAACAGCGGTTCCTCGTGACCGCACTGGCTGCAGATGTGCACGCTCATGTTTTCCACCACGCCGAGCACCGGAATGTCCACTTTACGGAACATTTCGATGCCTTTTTTGGCATCCAGCAGGGCGATGTCCTGGGGCGTGGTGACAATCACCGCCCCGGTGACCGGCACTTTCTGAGCCAGGGTCAACTGGATGTCGCCGGTGCCCGGCGGCAGGTCCACCACCAGGTAGTCGAGCTCGTCCCACAGGGTCTGCTGCAGCAGTTGCAGCACGGCGCCGCTGACCATCGGGCCGCGCCAGATCATGGGTGTTTTCTCGGTCACCACGAACGCCATCGAGTTGGCTTGCAGCCCATGTGCCCGCATCGGTACGAAATACTTGTTCTCCCGGGTGTCCGGACGCTTGCCCTCGGGCACGCCCAGCATCATGCCAATGCTCGGGCCGTGGATGTCGGCATCCAGGATGCCGACCCGCGCGCCTTCGGCCTGCAGCGCCAGCGCCAGGTTGACCGCGGTGGTGGACTTGCCGACGCCGCCCTTGCCGGACGCCACGGCAATGATGTTCTTCACGCCCGGCACCGAGGGCAGCGCCTTGGCCACCTTGGCCGCAAAGATCCGCTGGCCGACCTGGACCTCGACGCCGGTCACCCCGGCCACGTCCTCCAGGGCGTGGCTCACGATCTGCCGAAGGGCGCCGGCAATGCCCTGGGACGGATAAGGCAGCTCCACGGACAGCGTGACCTGGCCGGCGGCGTCGGCGACCAGGGATTTGACGGCGCCAAGCTCGAACAGATCCTTGCCCAGGTACGGGTCTCGGTATTCTCGGACGGCGGCTTCCAGCGCCGGCTGGGAAATCTGGGTCATCATGCTCTCCGGAATAAGCTCATAAACACGGAAACAGGCGTTTCAGGTGAAAAATTGCTGGTTGGAAGGTATCATCTGTGCCCGTTTCTGACCATATGGGGCCGCCACCTGCGTCTGTCAATCCAGGTCCCCGGTTCCGGCTCCGTAGTTTCGTTTTCCCAAGCCCTATCGACAGAAGGTTCGGACATCACCATGACGCAAGCGAGCAAGCCACAGCGCGACATTCTGGTCACCAGCGCCCTGCCCTACGCCAACGGCCCGATCCACCTGGGTCACCTGCTGGAGTACATCCAGACCGATATCTGGGTGCGGTACCAGAAGATGCGTGGCGAAAACTGCTACTACGTTTGCGCCGACGATGCCCACGGCACCGCCATCATGCTGCGTGCCGAGCGCGAGGGGATCACCCCGGAACAGCTGATCGACCGGATCCGCCAGGAACACCAGGACGACTTTGCCGGTTTCCACATTCGGTTCGACAACTATTACTCCACCCACTCCGAGGAGAACCGCCAGCTTTCGGAGTACATTTACCGCCAGCTGCAGGAAAACGGGCGCATCGCCACCCGCAGGATCACCCAGTTCTTCGATCCGGAAAAAGAAATGTTTCTGGCCGATCGTTTCATCAAGGGGACCTGTCCCAAGTGCAAGGCGGAAGACCAGTACGGTGACAACTGCGAGGTTTGCGGCGCCACCTACACCCCGGCGGAGCTGATCAACCCCCGTTCCGCCGTATCCGGCGCCACCCCGGTGAAAAAGGAATCCGAGCACTATTTCTTCAAGCTGCCGGACTTCCAGGACTTCCTGGCGAAGTGGACCCGCAGCGGCACCCTTCAGCCGCAGGTGGCCAACAAGCTGGCCGAGTGGCTGGACGCCGGCCTGCAGGAGTGGGACATCAGTCGCGACGCGCCCTACTTCGGTTTCGAGATCCCGGACGCCCCCGGCAAGTATTTCTACGTCTGGCTGGACGCGCCCATCGGTTATCTGGCCAGCTTCAAGAACCTGTGTAACCGGGAAAACATCGACTTCGAGCATTTCTGGAAGGCCGACTCCTCCGCCGAGGTCTACCACTTCATCGGCAAGGACATCATCAACTTCCACGCCCTGTTCTGGCCGTCCATGCTGCACGATGCCGGCTTCCGCACGCCCACGGCGGTATGGGCGCACGGCTTCGTCACCGTCAACGGCAAGAAGATGTCCAAGTCCCGGGGCACCTTCATCATGGCCCGGACTTACCTGGAGCACCTGGATCCGGAGTATCTGCGCTACTACTTTGCCGCCAAGCTCACCGCCAGCGTGGACGACATGGACCTCAATCTCGAGGACTTCGCCGCCCGCGTCAACAGCGACCTGGTGGGCAAGGTGGTGAACATCGCCAGCCGCTGCGCCGGCTTCATCAACAAGCGTTTCGACGGTCGGCTGGGCCAGGTGACCGAACACGACCGGCTGCGTGAATTCATCGAGGCGGGCCGGCAGATCGAAGAATTCTACGAAGCCCGGGAATTCGGTCGCGCCATGCGCCGGATCATGGAGCTGGCGGATGTCGCCAACCAGTACGTCAACGACGAACAGCCCTGGGTGGTTGCCAAGCAGGAGGGCCAGGACGACCGGCTCCAGGCCATCTGCACCAACGCCCTCAACATGTTCCGCCTGATCATGACCTACCTGGCGCCGGTGCTGCCGAACACCGCAGCCGCGTCCGAAGCCTTCCTGAACAGTCCGCTGGACTGGAACGGACGGGCGCAACTGCTGGAAGAGCACACCATCAACCCGTTCAAACCGCTGATGAGCCGGGTGGACATGGCCCAGATCGAGAAGATGCTGGAGGCCTCCCGGGAGGCCCAGCCGGCGCCGGCCACCCCGGCCCGGGAACCCGCCGCCGATCTGGAACCGATCGCCGAGGAAATCGAGTTCCCCGACTTCGCCAAGGTGGACCTGCGGGTTGCCCGCATCGTCCGGGCCGAACACGTCGAGGGTGCGGACAAACTTCTTCGCCTCACCCTTGACGTGGGACATGGCGAACGCAACGTGTTTGCTGGTATCAAGTCCGCCTACAAACCGGAGGATCTGGAAGGCCGGCTGACCGTAATGGTCGCCAACCTGAAACCCCGGAAGATGAAGTTCGGTCTGTCCGAGGGCATGGTGCTGGCCGCCGGCCCCGGCGGCAAGGACATTTTCCTTCTGTCCCCGGATTCCGGCGCCACCCCCGGCATGCGGGTGATGTAAACAGCGCGAGGTAGAGCGAGGCCGATGACCGAGTACCTGCTGATTCTGGTCAGCACCATCCTGGTGAACAATTTCGTTCTGGTGCAGTTCCTGGGGCTGTGCCCGTTCATGGGCGTATCCGGGAAACTGGAGACGGCCATGGGCATGTCCCTGGCCACCACCTTCGTGCTGACCCTGTCATCGGTATGCAGCTACCTCGCCTACACCTACCTGCTGGCGCCCCTGGGGCTGACTTACCTGAAGACCATCACCTTCATTCTGGTGATCGCCGTGGTGGTCCAGTTCACCGAAATGGTGGTGCGCAAGACCAGCCCGCTGCTGTACCGGGTCCTGGGCATCTTCCTGCCACTGATCACCACCAACTGCGCCGTGCTCGGAGTGGCCCTGCTCAACCTGAACAAGGGCAACAACTTCATCGAGTCCGTCCTGTACGGTTTCGGCGCGGCGATCGGGTTCTCCATGGTGCTGGTGCTGTTCGCCGCCATGCGCGAGCGGATCGCCGTCGCCGATGTCCCCGTGGCCTTCCGGGGCGCTGCCATCGGCATGGTTACCGCCGGCCTGATGGCCCTGGCCTTCCTTGGCTTCACCGGCCTGGTCACTGTCTGACGGAGAATAGGTTGTTATGTGGACCGGCATCCTGCTTGCCATAGTCGTGCTGTTGGCCCTGGCCATCGTATTTGGCGGTGTCCTCGGCTACGCCTCGGAACGCTTCCGGGTCGAGGGCAACCCCCTGGTGGACCAGATCGACGCGCTGCTGCCGCAGACCCAGTGCGGCCAGTGCGGTTTCCCTGGCTGCCGTCCCTACGCTGAAGCAATCGCCGGGGGGGAAGCGATCAACAAGTGCCCACCGGGCGGCGAAAGCACCATCAAAGCCCTGGCCGACCTGCTGGACGTGGAACCCCAGCCGCTGGATGCGGAGCATGGCGTCGAACAGGCCAAGCGCGTGGCGGTGATCCGGGAAGACGAATGCATTGGCTGCACCAAGTGCATCCAGGCCTGCCCGGTGGACGCCATCCTCGGCGCTGCCAAGCACATGCACACCGTGATCGAATCCGAGTGCACCGGCTGCGATCTGTGCGTGGAACCCTGTCCCGTGGACTGCATCGACATGGTGACCCTCGAACCCGACATCCGCACCTGGACCTGGACGCCGCCCAGCCCCAACCTCATCGCGACCGATCGCCAGGGAGTCCGAGCCTGATGACCCAGCTGTGGGATTTCGCCGGCGGAATCCACCCGCCCGAGAACAAACAACAGTCCACGTCCCGCCCGATTCGTCCGGCGGGAATCCCGGAACGCCTGATCATCCCGCTCCAGCAGCACATTGGTCAGCGCGCCGAGCCGGTGGTCCAGGTCGGCGACCGGGTGCTCAAGGGTCAGAAAATCGCCGACGTCCGCTCCGGACTCGGCGTTCCCGTGCATGCGCCCACCTCCGGCATCGTTGAATCCATCGGCGAGCACCCGGTCCCCCACCCGTCCGGTCTGGACGATCTTTGCGTGTTCCTGCGCCCCGACGGCGAAGACCAGTGGCGGCCACGCTCGCCGGTCCGTGACTACCGGGAGCTGGATCGGGACACGGTTCTCGGTCTCATCCGCGAGGCCGGCATCGCCGGTATGGGGGGCGCCGGTTTCCCGACCAACGTCAAGCTGTCCCCGCCCAGGGACCGCAAGGTGCATACCCTGATTCTCAACGGCGCCGAGTGTGAGCCCTACATCACCGCCGACGACATGACCATGCGGGAGCGGGCGGACGACGTGGTGGCCGGACTGAAGGTCATGGCCTGGCTGCTGCGCCCCGAGCGCTGCGTGATCGGCATCGAGGACAACAAACCCGAGGCCGCCGAGGCCATGCGCAAGGCTTGCGAGGGCACCCAGACCGAGGTGGTGGTGATTCCCACCAAGTATCCGTCCGGCGGGGAAAAGCAGCTGATCCGCATCCTCACGGGCCTGGAAGTGCCCAGTGGCGGAATTCCCGCCGACATCGGTGTCATGTGCCAGAACATCGGGACCGCCGTGGCCGTGGCGCGGGCCGTGTTCAACGACGAACCCCTGATTTCCCGGGTGGTGACCCTGACCGGGGGCGCTCTGCGTGAACCGGGCAATGTCGATGCCTTGATCGGCACCCCCATGTCCTACCTTCTGGAACGGGCCGGCTGGCGGCCGGAACAGGTCGGCCGGCTGGTGCTGGGGGGGCCGATGATGGGCTTTACCCTGCCCGACACCGAAGTGCCGGTGACCAAGACCAGCAACTGCGTGATTGCCGCCACCGCCACTGAGCTGCCGGCACCGCCGCCCCAGCAACCGTGTATCCGCTGCGGCCAGTGCGCCGAGGTCTGCCCCATGGAACTGCTGCCGCAGCAGTTGTTCTGGCACGCTCGGGCTGAGGAGTTCGACAAGGCAGAACACCTCAACCTGTTCGACTGTATCGAATGCGGTGCCTGCGCCTACGTCTGCCCCAGTGCCATTCCGCTGGTCCAGTACTACCGCTTCGCCAAAGGCGAGATCCGCGTGCAGCGTGCGGAGCAGGCCAAGGCCGACCGCGCCCGGGAGCGCTTCGAGGCGCGTCAGGCCAGGCTGGAACGGGAACAGCAGGAGAAGGAACAGAAGCGCCGGGAACGGGCCAAGGCGGCTGCCGAGGCCCAGGCCCGCAAACGCGCCGAGGCGGAACAGGCCACCGCCCGGGACGACGCCGGCGAGGTGGACGAGCGGGCCGCCAAGGCCGCCCTGGTGCGACAGGCCCTGGAACGCAAGAAAGCCCGGACCGGTGCTCCCGCGGCAGCCGAACCGCCGGACCTGGAAGCCCTGGAAAAACAGTGGCTCCAGGCCCGGGCCAAGCTGGACACCATGCAGGGCCTGCTGGCGGAAGCCAAGGCCAAGCAGGCCGACAACGTCGATAAACTGGAACGGGCCGTGGCCAAGAACCAGGAGCGGGTTCAGCGGGCCGAACAGGCGTTAAACGACGCCAGACAGTCGTTGCAGAATCCGTCCCAGACCACCCATTAACCGAGTTCAGGCCAGACGATCCATGGCATTCGTACAACAGTCCTCTCCTCACACGCATCGTGCCCGCCCGACCTCGCGGGTCATGCTCTGGGTGATCCTGGCAACCCTGCCGGGGCTGCTCGCCCAAACGCTGTTTTTTGGCTGGGGCAACCTGATCAACGTCCTGTGGTGCGTGGGCCTCGCGGTTGTGGCAGAAGCCGCCGTGCTGTGGCTGAGGAAAAAACCGCTGTCGGTTTTCCTCAGGGACAACACCGCCGCCGTGACCGGCCTGCTGCTGGGCCTGTCCCTGCCGCCCCTCGCCCCCTGGTGGGTCTCCGCGGTGGCCGTGGTGACCGCCATCGTCATCGCCAAACAGCTCTATGGCGGTCTGGGCTCCAATCCCTTTAACCCGGCCATGGCCGGCTACGCCCTGGTCCTGATCTCGTTTCCGGTGGCCATGACCACCAACTGGCCCGAAGCGGCCATGCTGTTTCAGGGGGCGCCGGACTTTGCCGACACTCTGGCCCGAATTTTTTCCGGCACCCAGACCGCAATCGACGGCTGGACCATGGCCACACCACTGGACGAATACAAGCACAAGGTGGCCACCCACACCGCCGCCGAGATTCTCCGGCATCCCACCTTTGGCGAAGGTGTCGCCCGGGGCTGGGAATGGGTCAATGCCGCCTTTCTGGCCGGCGGGTTATGCCTGCTGGCCCTGCGCATCATGACCTGGCACATCCCGGTCAGTTTTCTGGCGGGGCTCGGGCTCATGAGCCTGGCGTTTGGCAGCAACCCCGACCAGCACGCGCCCCTGTCCCTGCATCTGCTGGCCGGCGGCACCATGCTGGGCGCCTTTTTTATCGCCACCGATCCGGTGACGGCCGCCACCAGCCATCAGGGTAAACTGATCTATGGCGCTGGTATCGGCATTCTGGTGTACCTCATCCGTACCTGGGGCAACTATCCGGACGCCGTTGCCTTCAGCGTACTTCTGATGAACTTCGCCGTGCCGTTCATCGACTACTACACGCCGCCCCGAACCTTCGGCCACCACAAGGCCCGGCGGGGTTTGCCGAGCAGGAACCGGGGGTAAGTACGTCATGGCCGCACTCGCTCAATCGATTCGCCGCAGCGCCATCGGGCTCGGTCTGTTCGCCATCTTCACCGGCGGCTCCATCGCCCTGACGCAGGCACTGACCCACGAACGCATCCAGGCGCAGGCCGCCCGGGCCGAGGCTCGGGCACTGTTCGAAATCATTCCGGAAAACCGGATCGACAACGACCTGCTGCGGGATACCGTCACGCTGCCGGCGGGCGCCCCCTTGCCCACCCCGGGCCCCGTTACCGGCTGGGTAGCACGCCGCGACGGCGAGCCGGTGGGACTGATCCTCCCAGTGGTGGCACCGGACGGCTACTCCGGCGCCATCCGCCTGCTGGTGGGTCTGGATCCCGACGGCACGGTGCTGGGGGTCCGGGTAACCAGCCACAAGGAAACACCGGGGTTGGGTGATCGCATCGAGACCAAGAAATCCAACTGGGTCCACGCCTTCGAGGGGCGTTCTCTGGACAACACCGAACGCCCCCGCTGGAACGTAAAAAAGGACGGCGGTGACTTCGATCAGTTCACCGGTGCCACCATTACCCCCCGCGCGGTCGTCAAGGCGGTGGCCAGGACCCTGGTGTACTATCGTCAACACCGCGAGGAAATCCTTCGACGGCTGCACGTAGAGGAGCGTTCCTGACCATGGCCAGCAAAACATCCGCCGACATCATCCGAGACGGCCTGTGGAACAACAACCCGGCGCTGGTGCAGGTGCTCGGCCTGTGTCCATTGCTGGCGGTGACCAGTACCGTGGTCAATGCCCTCGGCCTCGGACTGGCCACGCTGATGGTGCTGATGGGCTCCAATCTGGCGGTGTCGCTGATTCGCAATTTCGTCAGCGAATCGGTGCGGCTGCCCGCATTCGTGATGATCATTGCGTCGTTTGTCACCTGCGCCGAGCTCCTGATGCAGGCCTTTACCTATGAGCTGTATCAGATCCTCGGCATCTTCATTCCCCTGATCGTGACCAACTGCGCCATCCTGGGCCGTGCCGATGCCTTCGCCTCCAAAAACGCGCCGGGCCCCGCTCTACTCGACGGTGCCATGATGGGACTGGGCTTCCTGCTGGTGCTGGTCACCCTCGGCGGCCTCCGGGAACTGGTCGGCCAGGGCACGCTGTTCGCCGACATGCAGCTGCTGTTCGGCCCCGCCGCCGCCCGCTGGGTGATCCGCCCCTTTGAACACTACCCCGACATGCTGTTCATGGTACTGCCGCCCGGCGCCTTTATGGGGCTGGGCCTGCTGATCGCCCTGAAAAACGCCATCGACACACACCTGCAGGAAAAACGGAAAGCCGTGGCGACGCAGGAGCCCGTGACCAGCGGCAGCAAGAGGGTCCGGGTAACCGGCCACGTTTCCTGAACCGACAGACACCGATGGAAACCGGATGAACAGACAGAAGCGGACCGAGATTTTCCGGCGGCTGCGGGAGGCCAACCCGAAGCCGACCACCGAGCTGAACTATTCCACCCCGTTTGAACTGCTGGTGGCGGTCATCCTCTCCGCCCAGGCAACCGATGTTGGCGTCAACAAGGCCACGGCCCGGCTGTTTCCCGTCGCCAACACCCCCGAAGCCATCCTGGCGCTGGGGGTCGATGGTCTGAAGGAATACATCAAGACCATCGGGCTCTACAACAGCAAGGCCGAGAACATCATCAAGACCTGCCGGATCCTGATCGAAAAACACGGAGGCCAGGTTCCGGACAACCGGAAAGATCTGGAAGCCTTGCCCGGGGTCGGCCGGAAGACCGCGAACGTGGTGCTCAACACCGCCTTCGGGCAACCCACCATGGCCGTGGACACCCACATTTTCCGGGTTGCCAACCGTACCGGCATCGCGCCGGGCAAGAACGTTCTGGAGGTGGAACAGCGGCTGCTGCGCCTGGTTCCCAGGGAATTCCTCCAGGACGCCCACCACTGGCTGATCCTCCATGGTCGTTACACCTGCACCGCCCGCAAGCCGAAATGCGGTGCCTGCATCATCGAGGATCTTTGCGAATTCAAGGACAAGCGGGACTATCTCTGAACCCGCCGGTCGTCAGCGTAACCTTCTCCGGTGCGCATCCGTTCCCATCGCGCTCGAGCGGCCCCTCAGCCACGCGTCTATGACCAAGGCGAGCCAGACAGAGCGCACCACTTAGGAGCATGGTGATCATGGTCAACAGCCAGACCGTTCGCCTCTTGATGCTTCCCGATACCGGCCACTCCGGCCGTGCCGGATCCAGACGTACCGGTGTTTCCGGACGACGCAAGGGCGTATAGCCGGCGAAAGTGTCCTTCGCCGGCTGCGTTCCGTCCTGTCAGCGTTTGCCAAGCATTTTCTGCTTGAGGTCCTTCTGAGCCGGCTTGTCGGACAACCAGATGCCGAACAGGGCCTTCTTGAAGGCCAGGTCGCCTACGGTATCCTTGTACTCACCGTTCTTCAGGACCCGAACCCCCTGCCCCGGCAGATACACCAGATCGAACACATCGCCTTCCTTGATTTCTTCCTGGAACACGGCCATGAAGCGGTCGATGTCATCCTGAATCGGTGCGGTGTTGCCATGGGTGGAAGCCTCGAATCCGTCCATGGTGGCCTCCGTCATCCGCTCGCTGGTGATCATGCCCGAGATGATGTGCAGCGTGATCGCCTGGGGTTCATCGGCGTTGATCACCGCCTCCCCATCATTGACGCTCTCGGGAACATAGAGCCCCCCGACGTACAGGTCCATGAACCACTTGGAGCGGGTGCCGGCACCGTTGAGCTTTAGCTCGGTGCCCATCGCCTGATAGGTATCCGGGACCTCCACGCCATCCACGGTCAGGGCGGAGGCCGGCGCGGACAGAGCCGCGGTCAGCATCAGACTGGCAAAGCCTGCAGATAGAGCCTTCTTCATAGTCCGTTCCTTTTCCTTATTATTCACGTGTTCATTCGTCACCGGGGTCGACGCCCGACCCGCCCGGTCCAGGCATTCTAGCAGCGGCCGGGCAGCCCGGAGCGCCACCTGGTTCTCATTTGCAGGGGATTTAAACAGAAAAGCCGGCCCGTTGCATGGGCCGGCTTGTCGCTGGCGGGCGTCAGGACAGCACTACTTGAACAGCAGGCTTCCCGACAGCCCTTCCTTCTCCAGGATTTCCCGAAGCCGACGCAGCGCCTCAACCTGGATCTGTCGTACCCGCTCACGGGTCAGGCCGATTTCCTGACCGACCTCCTCCAACGTGCTCACGGGGTAACCGCGCAGACCAAAGCGACGAGACAGGACCTCCTGTTGTTTGTCGCTGAGCTGGTCAATCCACTTCTCCAGGCAGGAGCACATGTTGTTATCCTGCAAGACATCCGCCGGGTCACTGGCGCCTTCATCGGCGACCGTATCCATCAGCGACTTGTCACCACCGGAACCGATCGGGGTGTCCATGGAAGCCACCCGCTCGTTCAGGCCGAGCAGTCGCTTAACGTCTTCCACCGGCTTGTCCACCACCCGGGCGATTTCCTCCGCCGACGGTTCGTGGTCCAGTTTCTGGGTCAGTTCCCGGGAGGCCCTCAGATACAGATTCAGTTCCTTGACCACGTGAATTGGCAGGCGAATGGTGCGGGTCTGATTCATGATGGCCCGCTCAATGGTCTGCCGAATCCACCAGGTGGCGTAGGTGGAAAAACGGAACCCCCGCTCCGGATCGAACTTCTCAACCGCGCGGATCAGCCCCAGATTGCCTTCCTCGATCAGGTCCAGAAGGGTCAGCCCACGGTTGACGTACCGGCGGGCGATCTTGACCACCAGACGCAGGTTGCTTTCGATCATGCGCTTGCGCCCGGCTTCCTCGCCCTTGCGGGCCAGTCGCGCGAAGTAAACTTCTTCCTCGGGGGTCAGAAGGGGGGAAAACCCGATTTCGTTGAGATATAGCTGGGTGGCGTCCAGCTGTTTCTGGTTGGTGAGATACCGTCCCTGGGTGGAGAAATCCTCTTCCTCGGTCATATCCGTCGCATCCTTGTCGACTTTGTCTTCAGCGATAGCCTGCTCCTCAGTGTCGTCAAGATCCTCGGCACGATCAACGATGATATCTTCTTGCTCGTCAGACATGTCTATTGCCCCGCCTCTCAAAATCCTGCATTGAAGCCCGTTACTTCTTGTTGTTGCGGACACTGTCAGTCTTGCCACCTGGCCTTGCCGGGAGAATGCCGGAACATCGTCCCGGGCCGATGGTCATTGTTGTTCTTTGATTGATTCGAGCGTTCTCGGCTGCCGGGTGGATCAGCGGGGGGGAAGGTAATGGAGGGGGTCGACGGGGTTGCCATTTTTCCGGATTTCAAAATGCAACATGGGCCGCTCCGCTCCGCTGCTTCCTAGCTCCGCAATCACCTGTCCGGCTGTTACGTCCTCCCCTTCCTGCACCAGAATCTTCCGGTTGTGGGCATAAGCACTCAAATAGTGCTCATTATGGTTCACGATAATCAGGTTACCGTATCCAAGCAACCCATTGCCGGCGTACACCACGTTACCGCTGGCTGCGGCCCGGACCGCGTCGCCGGCCTGTCCGGCAATGTCGATGCCCTTGTTGACTTTTCCGGATGTGGAATATCCTGCAATTACAGTGCCACCATGGGGCCAGCGCCAGTTGATCCCCGCCACGGTCTGATTACGATCCGGCAGCGGCTGGTCGCGCCCGGCGGCCCGGGTCACCTTGGGCCGGGGCGCGCTCTTTGGCGTCTGCACCGGCGCCCGGGGCCGTGTTGTGGGCGCGGCGGCGACCTTCGGCTGAGAACCATTGTCACGGGCGGATGTGACAGTTCCACGACGGTCCAGGCGCAACACCTGCCCCACCCGGATGGTCCAGGGCGGGCCGATGCCGTTGGCGCTACCCAACTCGCGGTAGTCCCGGCCATAGCGCCAGGCAATGCTGTACAGGGTTTCACCGGGCTTGACCACGTGCCGGCCCCAGTAAACCGGAGGATTGTAAAGGTCGTCCTGATAGATGGCGGGGGAGTTGCAGCCGCCGAGCCACACCAGAACGATGACGGGAAGCAGCCCCTTCAGGGAACGAGAGCGGGTAAAGGCACCGGAAGGGAACCGCGGGAAGGCCGAGAGGACGGCATGGATGAACCCACGAAAGCTGCTCACAGGAATAAGAATTCTGCTGTTATAGTGAATCCGTATAAAACGGACGAAAAGCCGAGAGGCTTTCTCAAGTTTTTAGAGTAACTTGCTAATTTATTGCATATTTTCTGGACTAATCCAAGTTACTCGGGCGTTACCCTTGTTACCTTGGGGAACACTCATTTTGTGCGCAAGGTAACACTTTCCGTTCGCCCAACCGCTCGATCACCAATACCGTGAGCAACCCGAGAATCGCCAGAGCCAAGGCCGGGAGTACCTGGGGATCCAGACCGGTCACCGCCTGGTAATGGCTTGGCCACAAGTTCGCTTCCTGCAACGGCACCGACTCCCCGGCCCGATTGGTACGCCAGCTGAGGACTTCCCGCCAGGGCCAGACCTTGTTCAGGGAACCCACCATGAAACCGGTCAGCAACGCCAGCACCAGATCGTGACAATGTCGAAAGGCCCAGGTAATCAGCCGCGCCACGGACAGCAGCCCCAGCACGCAGCCAGTCATGAACAGTGCCAGCAGCACCAGTTCTCCATCCCGGATGGCCGCCAACACCGGGGCATACATGCCGATGATGACCAGAATGAAGCTGCCGGAAATGCCGGGCAGGATCATGGCGCAGATGGCCAGCGCCCCCGCCGCCAGAAACGTCAGGGGCGACGGGGCAAGGGCACCGGCGGGCAACGACGTGATCCACCAGGCCGCCCCGGCCCCAGCCAGCAGTGGCCACAGCAGGGCCGGACGCAAGCGGCGCACCTGACGCCCCACGTGCCATACGGACGCCAGAATCAGGCCGAAGAAAAAGCTCCAGACCAGAACCGGCTGGCTCTTCAGAGCCAGAGTGATGACCGACGCCAGGGACACGATACTGCACAGAATGCCAGCCACCAGGCTCAGGAGAAAACGGCCATCGCACGCTTGCCAGAAGGCCCTGACGTGCCCTTTCAGCAGATGCCGGAAAATGGCCACAGGCACCGCGTTAACGGCCGCCAGCAGGCGAAAATAGATGCCTGTGATGAAGGCAATGGTCCCCCCTGAAACCCCCGGCACGATATCCGCCGCGCCCATGGCGATCCCCCGGGCAAACACCCCCGGCAGCCGCTGGCCGCGCGCCTCCTGACGGTCTTGTAGGCTCTCGCCCGACCGCGTCTCGGGTCCCGTCATCGCACCACACCTCCGAGCAGGGGCACAAACATGACCGGCTCCAGCTCCCGGCGCTCGTACCGGTCGCCACGGCGCACCACCTCCACCAGTACCTGGGACGATTCTCCCACCGGCGCGATCAACACCCCGTTGTCCGCCAGCTGCTCCAGCAGGGCGGCGGGTACGTCGTTGGGCGCCGCGGTCACCAGAATTCCGTCGAACGGCCCCTGTTCCGGCCAGCCCATGCCACCGTCGGCATGCTTGAGCATGACGTTGCGCAGGCCCAGTTGCCGCAACCGTTCCCGGGCCTTGTCCTGCAGGGGCTTGATCCGTTCGACGCTATACACCTCCCGGACCAGCTGGGCCAGCACGGCCGTCTGGTAACCGGAACCGGTTCCCAGCTCCAATACACGCCCCGGTTCGTGCCGCAGCAGCAATTCGGTCATGCGTGCCACAATGTAAGGTTGTGACAGGGTCTGGCCATAGCCGATCGGTAACGCCGTATCCTCATAGGCCCGATGGGCCAGGGCTTCGTCCACAAAAATGTGACGGGGTACCTGGCCAATCACCTCCAGCACCCGCTCCGACTCGATCCCCGCCTCACGCAGTCGCTGCACCAGCCGCATCCGGGTCCGGCGCGAGGTCATGCCAATTCCCTGAAGTTCGGCGCTCATCGGTAGCCTCCCCCCGGCTGGGGCATGGCTTCCACCCAATCCCGCAGCGGCACCAGGGCCTCGTGGCGGGTCATGTCGATGTGCACCGGGGTAATGGAGACATAGCCTTCCCGCACAGCATGGAAGTCCGTGCCGGGGCCGGCATCGCCGCCTTCGCCGGCGGCGCCGATCCAATACCGCTGCCGGCCCCGGGGGCAGGTCATGGGCACCGCACCCTCGGCCCGCTCGCGATGGCCAAGCCGGGTGACCCGGAACCCCGCCAGCGCATCCCAGGGAACGTCCGGCACGTTGACATTGAGAATGGAACGGGGGCCAAGATTGAGCGGCCGGTCCTGCTCCAGCAGCAGGCGAACCACCCGGGCCGCGGTGTCATAGTGGCCATGCCCCTGGTTGACGAGAGACACGGCAATGGCGGGCAGTCCAAGATGGCGGCCTTCGGTGGCGGCGGCGACGGTGCCGGAATAGATGATGTCGTCACCGAGATTGGCGTGGGTATTGATGCCGGACACCACGCGATCGAACGGCTCGTCGAACAGCCCGTTGACCGCCAAGTGCACGCAGTCCGTCGGTGTGCCGTCCACCGACTGGAACCCGTTCGGATGGCGCTCGACCGTGAGCGGCCGGTTCAGGGTCAATGCATTGCTCGCACCGCTGTGGTCCCGGTCCGGGGCCACCACTTCCAGCTCCCCCAGGCCCTGCAACCCCTCATGGAGGGCGATCAGACCTGGCGAATGCACGCCATCGTCGTTCGATAACAGAATTCGCACCGTGTTCTCCGCTAGCCTTTTATTCGTTATGTCGGCCGAGGCTCATGTCCTCGAGCTCAAAAATATCACTTAAAAGGGTCGTGGCATACTGACCGGGCCGCAGCCGAAATTCGACCTCCAGAGCAGCGTCCTCCCGCCACCGCCACGCCAGGGCCTCGGGCCGGACGACCAGCGGGCGCCGTTCAGGCGCCATGCGGGTGGCCGAGAACAGCCGCTCGAACCCGGGGTGGCGGGCCACCACCGCCCGCTCCAGCTCGCCCTGAGGGCCCTCGGCCAGGGTACCGCCGTCGCCCCATAACGGGCCGGTCGGCGCCCGTTCGGGCGGCGCCGGCTCACCCTCCAGGCACCGGTCCCAGTGGCCGGCCTCGACCCGGGCCGCCAGAACCTCGTTGAACAGCCAGGCCCGGGCGGCGGAGAAGTACATCACTCGCTCGGAATGGGTTTTGTCCCGCCGGTTTCGCGACGAACCGCGGCGACGTTTCAAGGCATCGGGGTCCAGCGCCAGCGCCCGGGTCAGGTTGCTGCCTTGATGACCAAATCGCTGAGGGCCGAAGTAGTTGGGTGCCCCCCGCCGGCCCAGGGTATTCAGGGCCTCTTCTATGGCCGCGCGATCGCCCTCAATATCCCGCAGCACGATGACAAAGCGGTTGCCGGCATGCTCACCACGACGCAGTTTGCGAACCGCCCGCCCCTGGGCAAGCACCGGCCAGTGTGAGGCCACGACCGCCACCAAGTCCGGGTCTTCCTCCTCCCGCCCGGGACGGTGCAGGCTGAACCACTGGCGGGTGACCGCATGCCGGTCCTTGAGGCCGCAGAAGCCGATATCGAGCGGTCGGCAGCCGGCGATACGAGCCAGCTGGCGGGCCACATACTCGGTGTTGTCGCCGGTTTTCTCCAGGTACAGGCATACGTGTTCGCCGGCGTGACCCATCAGCGTATCGCGGTCCAGTGTCTCGTCGACCCGAAAATCCTCGGGGTGGGTCTTCAGCCGGGCACGGGCCACCCGGCCCTGTGCGGTCGGCCAGCACAGCCGCCAGGGTGTATCACGCTCCTGATGATCGGTCACGAAACGATGGGCTCCAGTAGACAGACGGCCTGGCAGGCGATGCCTTCCTTTCGGCCGGTAAATCCCAGGCGCTCGGTGGTGGTGGCCTTGACGCTGACACAGGCAACCGGCAGCCCCAGGTCGGCGGCGATGTTCCGGCGCATGGCGTCAATGTGAGGGGCCATTTTCGGAGCCTGGGCAATCAGGGTGCTGTCGACATTGACCACCCGATAGCCGGCCTCGGTCACTCGGGCGACGACCCGTCGCAGCAGGTCACGGCTGTCCGCGCCCGCCCACTGGTCGCTGGTATCCGGAAACAGATGCCCGATGTCACCCAGCGCCGCGGCCCCGAGCAGCGCATCGGCCAGGGCATGCAGCAACACATCCCCGTCGGAGTGCGCCACCAGGCCCCGGTCGTGCGGAATCCTGACGCCTCCGAGAATCACCGCGTCGCCGTCGCCAAAGGCGTGGACATCAAAGCCCTGGCCAATTCTCATGCTGCCTCCCGTCGATTGCTTGGAAATGGATGCCATCAGAGCCGGCCGAGGATGAATTCTGCCAGGGCCAGATCCGAGGGAACCGTAATTTTAATGTTATCCGGCCGTCCTTCCACCAGCACCGGCCGGTAACCGGACAATTCCATCGCCGACGCCTCGTCAGTCATCGCGCGCCCGGCCGCCAGGTGGTCCTCCAGGGCCCGGGTCAGTGCCCCGAGCCGGAACATCTGCGGGGTCAGGGCGCGCCACAGTCGGCTGCGGTCAACCGTCACCTCCACTTCGGGAAGGTGATCCGTGACCGCGGCCTGCTTGAGCGTATCCGCCACGGGTGCGGCAAGCAGGCCACCCACCGGATGATCGGCCAGGGTGTCCATCAGGCGCCGGAGATCCTCCCGGTGCACGCACGGCCGGGCGGCATCGTGAACCAAGACCCAGTCGCTGGCGGCAGCCTGCCCAGCCAACGCCCGCAACGCCGACAGCACCGATTCCGCCCGTTCACCGCCGCCGGTGCAGGTTTGTATCCGCGCGTCCCGGGCTGAATGGCAGTCGGGCCACCAACGGTCCCGGGCATGCAGGGCCACCATGCAGCCGGCAAACGGGGCGTGGTCGAGAAGTCGGGACAGGGTGATGTCGAGAATGGAGCGAGCACCAATTTCCAGGTACTGCTTGGGGCGCTCGGCCCCCATGCGCTGGCCAATACCGGCAGCCGGCACGACCAGCCAGTAATTGGCAGAGGTCATGATGCGTAAAGACAAACGGTCATGGACGGGGCCGTCAGTGATCCAGGACCAGGAAGAAGGTTTCGTCCTTCCGGATCAGCCCCAGGTTCATTCGTGCCCTTTCCTCCACCGCGCTCTCTTCGTTGCGAAGGTTCCGGACCTCAGCGTAGAGGCGTTCGTTGCGCGCGGCCAGGTCGGCGTTTTCGGCCCGCTGCTCGGCGATGGCCTGGCGCAGGGACCAAACCTGCGCAAAGCTGCCCTCCCCGACCCACAGGCGCACCTGCAGCAGGAGTATCAGCACGACCAACAGTGCCCAAAGGGTTTTCATGTGCAATCCATAGCCCCGGCAAACGAACCAAAAAGCAACGGTGGATGTTGAGTATAGACCTTAGAGTAGATTAGCAACAAATCCATCTAACTGCTTGTGCAAAAAGGCCACCGGCTCCGGAGCAATCGCCGGAGCCGGTGGCCTGGCTCGCTTGCCGCCCGCCGGCGGTCAAGCCACGGGCAGGACTCAGCCTTGTCCTTTGATTTCACTCAGGCCGCGGTACGGCGCCTGGCCGTCCAGGGCTTCCTCGATACGCAGCAGCTGGTTGTACTTGGCCACCCGATCGGAACGGCACAGGGAACCGGTCTTGATCTGCCCGGCGCAAGTGGCCACAGCCAAGTCGGCAATGGTGGTATCCTCGGTTTCCCCGGAACGGTGCGAGATCACCGCAGTGTAGCCGGCCTCCTGGGCCATGCGGATGGCATCCAGGGTTTCGCTCAGGCTGCCAATCTGGTTGAACTTGATCAGGATGGAGTTGGCGATGCCCTTCTCGATACCCTGCTTGAGGATCCGGGTGTTGGTGACGAACAGATCGTCACCCACCAGCTGTACCTTGCTACCCAGCTTGTCGGTGAGCACTTTCCAGCCGTCCCAGTCGCTCTCGTCCATACCGTCCTCGATGGAAACGATGGGGTAGCGCTCGCACAGGCCGGCGAGGTAGTCCGCGAAGCCTTCGGAATCGAACGTCTTGCCTTCGCCGGAGAGCTGGTACTGCCCGTCCTTGTAGAACTCGGACGAGGCGCAATCCAGGGCCAGGGTAACGTCCTTGCCCAGCTCATAGCCGGCGGTTTCGACGGCTTCCTTGATGGCCGCCAGCGCCGCCTCGTTGGAGGGCAGGTTCGGTGCGAAACCGCCTTCGTCGCCCACGGCGGTGTTCAGTCCTTGGGCCTTAAGCACTTTTTTCAGGCTGTGGAAGATCTCCGCACCCATGCGCAGGGCTTCGGCGAAGCTCTTGGCGGAAACCGGCTGAACCATGAATTCCTGGATGTCGACGTTGTTGTCCGCGTGCTCACCCCCGTTGAGGATGTTCATCATCGGCACCGGCATGGAGAACTTGCCGGGGGTACCGTTGATGTCGGCGATGTGCTCGTACAGCGGCTTGCCCAAGGAGGCGGCGGCGGCTTTGGCAGCGGCCAGGGAGACCGCCAGGATGGCATTGGCGCCCAGGTTCGCCTTGTTCTCGGTACCGTCGAGTTCGATCATGATCTGATCCAGCGCCCGCTGGTCGGACGCATCCTTGCCCACCAGAGCCTCGCGGATGGTGGTATTGACGGCGTTCACCGCCTTGGTGACGCCCTTGCCCAGATAGCGGCTGGCATCACCGTCCCGCAGTTCCAGCGCTTCCCGGGAACCGGTGGACGCTCCGGACGGCGCGCAGGCCCGGCCCAGGGTGCCGTCTTCCAGGATCACGTCCGCTTCCACCGTCGGGTTACCGCGGGAATCCAGGACCTCACGGGCTTTGATGTTGGCGATCTTGGTCATTCTTATGGGTCTCCAGAGTGTCAGTACTCAAACGTTTGGCTGTAACGTCAATCCAGCGCACGCGGGTGGGGCCTTGCGATCCCCCTCTGTTAACACAAACACCGCCTATCAGGCGGTGTCGATGGGCTTGAAGCTCTTGACCAGGTCATCCAGGGCTTTGACCCGGGCCAGGAACGGCTCAAGCTGGCTCAGCCTCAGGGCGCAGGGCCCGTCGCACTTGGCCTGATCGGGATCGGGATGCGCTTCCAGGAACAGGCCCGCCAGCCCCTGGGACATGCCCGCCAGTGCCAGGTCCGTGACCTGGGCGCGACGGCCGCCGGCGGAGTCGGAGCGGGCTCCAGGCATCTGCAGTGAGTGGGTTACATCGAAAAACACCGGCACGTTCATCTGCTTCATGATGCCGAAGCCCAGCATGTCGACCACCAGATTGTTGTAGCCGAAACTGGTGCCACGCTCGCACAGGATGACCTTGTCGTTACCGGCCTCCTCGCACTTCTTGATGATGTGGCGCATCTCCTGCGGTGCCAGGAACTGGGCCTTCTTGATGTTGATCACAGCGCCGGTGCGGGCCATGGCCACCACCAGGTCGGTCTGTCGGCTCAGGAACGCGGGCAACTGGATGATGTCGCACACTTGCGCCACCGGCTCGGCCTGGTAAGGCTCGTGCACGTCGGTGATCAGCGGCACCCCAAACTTGTCCTTGATGTCCGCCAGGATCTGCAGACCCTTTTCCAGGCCCGGCCCGCGGAAAGAGTGCACCGAGGACCGGTTGGCCTTGTCATAGGAGGCTTTGAAGACGTAGGGAATGCCCAGGCGGCCACACACGTCGACATAGGCTTCGGCGACCTCGAACGCCAGCTCCCGGGATTCCAGCACGTTCATGCCACCAAACAGCACGAACGGCTTCTCGTTGCCGATGTCGATACCGGCCACGGTCAGATTGCTTTGTGCCATGCTCAGACTCCTTTCTTCTTGTGTGCCAGCGCGGCTTCAACGAAACCCTGGAACAGCGGATGCCCGTCCCGGGGCGTGGAAGTGAACTCCGGGTGGAACTGGCAGGCCACAAACCAAGGATGGTCCGGCGCTTCCACCACCTCCACCAGACGACCGTCGCTGGAGCGGCCGGACACTTTCAGGCCCGCGGCCTCGAGCTGGGGCACGAAACGATTGTTGACCTCATAGCGATGACGGTGGCGCTCGCGGATAACCTTGCGGCCATAGCAGCGGGCGATGGTGGAATCCTCGTCCAGCACGCAGTCCTGGCCACCCAGTCGCATGGTGCCGCCCAGGTCGGAGTCCTCACTACGCTGTTCGCGCTCGCCGCTGGCATCAACCCATTCGGTGATCAGGCCGACCACCGGCTCCGGCGTGTGGCGGCGGAATTCGGTACTGTGGGCGTCTTTCAGGCCGGCCACGTTACGGGCGTACTCGATCACCGCCACCTGCATGCCCAAGCAGATACCCAGATAGGGAATCTTGTTCTCGCGGGCATACTGGACCGTGCGGATCTTGCCTTCCACGCCCCGCTCGCCAAAACCGCCGGGCACCAGAATGGCGTCGGCGGAAGCCAGCACGCCCACGCCGTCACGCTCGATGTCCTCGGAGTCGATGTAGTGGATATTGACCTTGGTACGGGTCTTGATGCCAGCGTGCAGCAGCGCCTCGATCAGGGACTTGTAGGCGTCCAGCAGCTCCATGTACTTGCCGACCATGGCGATGGTGACTTCCTGCTCCGGGTTCATCAAGGCGTCCACCACCGCGTCCCATTCCGACAGGTCTGCCGGGCGGGCATCCAGATTGAAACGCTCGATCACCAGTTGGTCCAGCCCCTGCTCGTGCAGCATCCGCGGAATCGCGTAGATGCTACGGGCATCCTGCAGGGGAATGACCGCCCGTTCCTCGACGTTGGTGAACAGGGCGATCTTGCGACGGGAACTGGCGTCGACCTCGTGCTCGGAACGGCACAGCAGGATGTCCGGCTGCAGGCCGATGGAGCGCATTTCCTTCACCGAATGCTGGGTCGGCTTGGTCTTGATCTCGCCGGCGGTGGCAATGTAGGGCACCAGGGTCAGGTGCATGAACAGCGCGCGCTGCGGCCCTACCTCGACCTTGAGCTGACGGCAGGCCTCCAGGAACGGCAACGACTCGATGTCGCCCACGGTGCCACCGATCTCGATCAGAGCCACGTCGGCGCCGGCGGCGCCTTCCACCACCCGCCGCTTGATTTCGTCGGTGATATGGGGAATCACCTGAACGGTACCGCCCAGGTAATCACCACGACGCTCCTTGCGAATCACTTCCTCGTAGACGCGTCCGGTGGTGAAGTTATTGCGGCGCCCCATCGGGGTGCGGATGAAGCGCTCATAGTGGCCCAGGTCCAGGTCCGTTTCCGCGCCGTCCTCGGTGACGAATACTTCACCGTGCTGGAACGGACTCATGGTGCCGGGATCCACGTTGATGTAGGGGTCCAGCTTGAGAATGGTGACCTTCAGGCCGCGCGCCTCGAGGATGGCTGCCAGGGAGGCAGACGCAATACCTTTCCCCAAGGAAGACACAACACCGCCGGTGACGAAAATATAACGCGTCATGCAGATTCCGTGATTATCTGATTCGGTGAAGGAGGGAGATTGTTCATCTCAAGATGGGACGCCAGACTACCAGAAAGCCCCCCCTGACTCAATCACAATCCCGTTCCACAATCAGCCGCCAGCCGGCCACTGGGGCGCTCCCCGAGTATTGTCCATGGCACCATAAATCGCCAATTCCGATCAGTGTCCAGCCCCCCGCTTCCTGCCTGAAAACCAGCGGAATCCTGGCCCTTTCCCAAGGCGGTACCCCTTGCTCCTGCAACCATTTCTTGACCGGCCTGACAGGACGGTCGGGGGCCGGCCGGAAGCGCTCACCCCCCTGCCTCGTAGATACTCGTATTGCCGGAGCCTCGCCCTGCCGTTCCACCGTGGGATATAGGCCCACACGCCACTCGCCCCACGCCAGGACCCGCCCCGGCGTCACTGCCATCGGCGCCGTCGGTAACGGTGGCCGTTGCGGCACCAGATACAGATGCCGTCGGTAACGCCGCACGGCAAAGCCTTTGCCGAGCAGTTCAGGCTCCCGGTCGGCCCCGGCCCCGCACAACTCCGCCACCACTTGGGACCAGTCCGAACGCGGGGGTAACGGGTAGCCTCCGCGCCGAATCCACCAGCGCACCAAGTTCTGTTGTTCCAGCGGCGACAGTCCGGCCAGGGCCGTCAATGCCAGCCGACCCGAATCATCGCCGCATGACTGCCAGTGGATTTCCGCCAGCCGGTCGTTGAGCCAGGCACTGTCCGCGCAGGCTGTGGCGGTGTGCGCCAGACGACGGTTGAGGCCCGGCCAGCGCGGTTTCAGAACCGGCAGCACAGTATGGCGCAGGAAGTTACGATCAAAACCCGGATCGGTGTTGCTGGGGTCCTCCACCCAGCGCAATCCGGCGCGGGTGGCCCACTGAACCAGCTGGGCACGATCGAAATCCAGCAGCGGCCGGAACAGCCTGCCCCGGCCCAGAGGGCGGTACCGGGGCATGCCGGCCAGCCCGCGCACCCCGGTGCCGCGCAACAGGCGAAACAGGACGGTCTCTGCCTGATCATCGGCATGGTGCGCCATCAGCAACAGATCCCCCGGAGCCAGCAGCGACTCAAACACTTCGTAACGGGCATGCCGGGCCGCCTCCTCCAGGCCAGACGGACCGCCCCCGGCCATCCGCTCGGCCACGGCGACGCGCCGGACCGTCAGTTCGACACCCAGCGTTTGGCACAGCTCCCGACAGAACGACTCGGTTTCATCGGCATTGGGCTGCAGCTGATGATTGACGTGAATGGCTTTCGGGCGGGCGGCACCGGCGTGGCCGTGGCACGCCAGATGCAGCAACAGTGTGGAGTCCAGGCCGCCGCTGACGGCAACCCAAAGACGCCGGTGTTCCGGGAGGGACCTGACCGCGACGCACAATGCTTCCGGCCAGGCAAAACCAGACGCGGGCTCAGCGCCCGCCGTCATAACGGGTCAGCCGCTCGTAGCGCCGGGACACCAGCTCGTCCACCGGCAGCCGGGACAGTTCCGCAACGCCGCCGGCGAGCACCTCGTGCAACGCCTCCGCCATGGCCTGCGGGTTGCGGTGGGCACCGCCCAGCGGTTCTTCGATGACCGTGTCGGCGATCCCCAGCTCCTTCAGGCGATCGGCGGTTACGCCCATGGCCTCGGCGGCCTGGGCGGCGTATTCGGCACTCTTCCAGAGGATCGAGGCGCACCCCTCCGGCGAGATCACCGCGTAGGTGGAGTATTGCAGCATATTGAGCTGATCGCACACGCCGATCGCCAGGGCACCACCGGAGCCGCCCTCGCCAATCACCGTGGAGATGATGGGCGTGCGCAGCCGCGACATCACCGCCAGGTTGTAGGCGATGGCCTCGCTCTGGCCACGCTCTTCGGCGCCAATCCCCGGGTACGCGCCCGGGGTATCGATGAAGGTGAGGATGGGCATTTTGAAGCGCTCGGCCATTTCCATCAGGCGCAGGGCCTTACGGTAACCCTCGGGCCTGGGCATGCCGAAGTTGCGCTTGACCTTGTCCCGGACCTCGCGCCCCTTCTGGTGGCCGATCACCATGACCGGCTTGCCGTCCAGGCGCGCGGTGCCACCAACGATGGACAGGTCGTCGGCGTAGCGGCGATCTCCGTGCAACTCGTCAAAGTCATCGAAGATCATCTCGATGTAGTCGAGCGTGTAGGGCCTGCGGGGGTGGCGGGCCAGCCGGGCGATGTCCCAGGGCTGGAGATTGGAGAAGATGCTCTCCGTCAGGCTGACGCTTTTTTTCTTGAGACGGTTGATCTCGTCGGTGATGTTGATATCGGTGTCGTTGCCCACCATGCGAAGCTCTTCGATCTTGGCTTCCAGGTCGGCGATCGGCTGTTCGAAATCCAGGTAGTTAGGGTTCATGATGTTCCAATCATTTGATTGCCTGGCGGCACGGGTGCCGCCGTAACCAGAATTTGGGACAAAGATAGCAGCGCCCGAAGTCCGGCTAAAGCGGACATTGGTATGAGGCCGGTTTCTGACAAAACCGTAATCCTCCAGCCTCGAATGCCCGCGCGTCCGGCCCCACCCCGGTTCGCCGAAAACCGTTCACCTAATCATAGACCAGTTCCACGGATTGATCGCCCACCAGGTAGCGGAGCTCCAGCAGCAGCTTGTCATCCGGCTGCACCCGCCAGGACTCGCCCAGCTCGATCCGTGTGCTGGCCTGCGGGCTGGTGTATTCGATCCAGACCGGGCTGCCCTGGCTGCGGAATGGGGCCAGCACCTCTCCGAGCTTGTCCAGCAGGCCGTTCTGCAGCTGATCGGAGTGCAGGCACAACTTCAGGCCCCGGCTGAAGGTCTGCCGCGCCGTGGCCACGTCCATGACCGAGTTGACCCGCATCTTCAGCTGTCCCGAGTAATCGTCGTGGCTGACCACGCCCTCCACCACAATGACCTGGTCCGACTGCAGCAGCTCCCGGTTCTCGAAGAAAGCTTCCGAGAACAAGGTGGCCTCGATCCGGGCGCTGCGGTCATCCAGAGTGATGAAACACATAGTGGAACCGGTCTTGGTTTTCATGGTGCGTTGCGCCACCACCAAACCGGCCACCCGCTGCGGCGACTTGGACGGTTTCAGGTCGGCGATGGCAGAGCGGACGAACCGGCGCACCTCCGGCTCGTATTCATCGAAGGGGTGCCCGGTCAGGTACAGGCCCAGGGTATCCTTCTCACCCTTGAGGCGCTCCTTCTCCGGCCACTCCCGGACGTGCGCAACGTCGGCGTAGGGGTCGTCGCCGTCACCGCCGGCCAGCATGTCGCCAAACATGTCGACCATCCCGGCGGCAGCGTTCCGGGATTGCTGGTCCGCCTGCTGGATGGCCTTGTCGATGCAGGCCATCATCTGCGCCCGGCCGGGACCGAGCTTGTCCATGGCTCCGGCACGAATCAAGGCTTCCAGGGCCCGCTTGTTGACCTTGCGCAGGTCGACACGGCAGCAGAAGTCGAACATGTCCTTGAACGCCCCACCGGCCTTACGGGCGGTGACAATACTGTCAATGGGCCCTTCCCCCAGGCCCTTGATCGCGCCAAGACCGTAGACAATCTGCCCGTCATCGTTGACGGTAAAGGTGTATTCGGAGGTGTTGACGTCCGGCAGCACCAGGTCGAGCTTCATGCTGCGGCATTCCTCGACCAGGGTCACCACCTTGTCGGTGTTCTGCATATCGGCGGTGAGTACCGCCGCCATGAATTCGGCCGGGTAATGGGCCTTGAGCCAGAGCGTCTGGTAGGACACCAGCGCGTAGGCCGCGGAGTGGGACTTGTTGAAACCGTAACCGGCGAACTTCTCCACCAGGTCGAAGATGTTCTCGGCCAGGTGCCGGTCAATGCCATTGTTCTCGCAGCCATCGAGGAATACCGCCTTCTGCTTGGCCATTTCCTCGGGTTTTTTCTTGCCCATGGCACGCCGCAGCATGTCGGCGCCGCCGAGCGTATAGCCGGCCATCACCTGGGCAATCTGCATGACCTGCTCCTGGTACAGAATGACCCCGTAGGTGGGCTCCAGGATCGGCTTCAGCCCTTCGTACTGGTAATCCGGGTGTGGATACGACAGGGGCTGGCGACCATGTTTCCGGTCAATGAAGTCGTCCACCATCCCCGACTGCAGCGGCCCCGGGCGGAACAGGGCCACCAGGGCGATCATGTCTTCCAGGGAATCCGGCTGCAGGCGGCGGATCAGGTCCTTCATACCTCGGGATTCCAGCTGGAACACCGCCGTGGTCTCGGCGCGCTTGAGCATGTCGAACGAGGCTTTGTCGTCCAGTGGGATGGCACTGATATCCAAAGGCGGTTCGCCCCGTTTTTCACGGCGTGGGTTGATCATGTTCAGAGCCCACTTGATGATGGTCAGCGTGCGCAGCCCCAGAAAGTCGAACTTGACCAGCCCCGCCTCTTCCACATCGCCCTTGTCGAACTGGGTGACCAAGCTGCCCCCCTCGTCGTCACAGTACAGCGGCGAGAAGTCGGTAATCTTGGTCGGGGCGATGACCACGCCACCGGCGTGCTTGCCGGCGTTCCGGCACACCCCTTCCAGTTTCAGGGCCATTTCCCAGATTTCCTGGGCCTCTTCGTCCTGCTCCAGGAATTCCTTAAGCTGGGGCTCCTGCTCCAGGGCCTTGTTCAGGGTCATGCCCACTTCGAACGGAATCAGCTTGGACAGCTTGTCCGCCAGACCGTAGGACTTGCCCTGCACCCGCGCCACGTCGCGCACCACCGCCTTGGCGGCCATGGTACCGAAGGTGATGATCTGGGACACCGCCTCGCGACCGTACTTGCGGGCGGTGTACTCGATGACCCGGTCCCGCCCCTCCATGCAGAAGTCCACGTCGAAGTCGGGCATGGACACCCGCTCCGGGTTCAGGAAGCGCTCGAACAGCAAGTCGTACTGCAGCGGGTCCAGATCGGTGATCAGCAGCGCGTAGGCCACCAGCGAGCCGGCCCCGGAACCCCGGCCCGGCCCCACCGGAATGCCGTTGTTCTTGGCCCACTGGATAAAGTCCATCACGATCAAGAAGTAGCCCGGAAAGCCCATCTGGGTGATGATGTCCAGCTCAAAGTTCAGGCGATCGTAATACACCGCCCGTTTCGTCTCGTACTCCGGGTCGTCCTTGCTGAGAATGGTTGCCAGACGCTTCTCCAACCCCTCCTCGGAGACCTGACGAAAATATTCGTCCATGGTCATGCCCTCGGGGATCGGGTAATTGGGCAGGAAGTACTCCCCCATCCGGACCTTCACCGAACAACGCCGGGCGATCTCCAGGGTGTTCTCGATGGCCTCGGGAATGTCCGAGAACAATTCGATCATTTCCTCGGGGGTGCGCAGGTACTGCTGATCGCTGAAGCGCCGCTCACGACGGGGATCGTCCAGCGTCCGCCCCTCGCCGATGCAGACCCGGGCCTCGTGGGCCTCGAAGTCCTCCGCCTCCAGAAAGTGCACGTCGTTGGTGGCCACCACCGGCAGCCCCATGTCCGCCGCCAGCGCCACACTCAGGTGCAGGCAATCCTCGTCGCCCGGGCGGCCGGTGCGCTGCAGTTCCAGGTAGTAGCTGTCCGGGTAGAGATCGCGCCAGTAGGCGGCACGCTCCCGGGCCAGTTCCTCCTTGCCCGCCAGTAGGGCCTTGCCAACATCCCCGAGCTTGGCGCCGGACAGTGCGATCAGCCCTTCCCGGCGCGCTTCCAGCCAGCGCTTTTCGATGATCGGCTTGCCGAAGCGCTGGCCGTCGGTATAGCCCAGGGACACGATTTCGGTGAGATTGAGGTAACCATCGCCGTTCCGCGCCAGCAACGTCAGACGGAACGGATTGTCCGGCTCATCCGGGTTCTCCAGCCACAGATCGGCGCCGATGATGGGCTTGACGCCGGCCCCCAGGGCCGCCTTGTAGAACCGGACCAGGGAGCACATATTCGATTGCTCGGTCAGCCCCACCGCGGGCATGCCCAGCTCGGCGACACGACTGACCAGCGGTTTCACCCGCACCAGCCCGTCGACCATGGAGTATTCGGAGTGTACGCGTAGATGTACGAAAGTCTCTGCCATAGATTGGGGCATTCCTGCTTGGATTCGGTTTGAGGCCGGTCAGCGGCGCATCAGGGCCCGGATACCGGCTTCAGTCTGGGCACCGAAGCGGGCTTCCCGCAAGCTGCCGTCCGGGGCCACCACGAAGGTCGCCGGCAGCCCCACCGGCGAGGTCCAGCCCAGAGCCGGTCCCGGATCCTGGGCCAGCAGCGTGAATTCGATGCCCATGCGCGCGCCCAGCGCACTCAGTTCGGAGCCGGTAACGCCGTCGAAGTTGACGCCGAGAACGGTGATGTCCGGGGCCGAGTCCAGGGCATTGAGCGCCGGAATTTCCTCCCAGCACGGCTGGCACCATTCCGCCCAGTAGTTCACCAGTACCCACTGGCCACGCAGCGCATCCCACTCGATCGGCGGACCGCCGATCCGCTCGAACGACGGTGGCTGACAGCCGCCCAGCCATGCCGTGGCGACCCCCAGCAATAGCGCCAGGGCCACACGACGGGCTCGCGTTCCAACAGGGTACTGCACGGTGCCTCCTCCTGTTAGACTAACGGGCCTGTTCAACCCGCAACGTCCATTCAGATAGTCAGGCGAGAAGATGACAGAAGCCACCCGGATTTTCCACAACCCGCGCTGTTCCAAGTCGCGACAAACCCTTGAGCTGCTGACCGAGCGCGGCGTCGAACCGGAGATTATACGCTACCTGGAGACCCCTCCGACAGCGCAGGAACTGGAACACATCCTTGACCTGCTCGGACTCGAGCCACGCCAGCTGATGCGCACCAAGGAACCCGAGTACAAGGCGCTGGGCCTGGACAACCCGGAGCTGACCCGGGCGCAGCTGATCCAGGCAATGGTGACGACCCCGAAACTGATCGAGCGGCCGATCGTGCTGGCCAACGGCAAGGCCGCCATCGGCCGTCCCCCGGAACGGGTTCTGGACATCCTATGACCGACACCACCCCCTATCTTCTGATTCTCTACTACAGCCGCAACGGGCAAACCGCCGAAATGGCGACCCAGATCGGTCGTGGCGTGGCCCGCGTCCCCGGCATCGAGGCCCGTCTGCGCACGGTGCCTCCGGTATCGCCGGACACCGAGGCCACCCTGCCGCCGGTACCCGATACCGGCGCCCCTTACGCCACCAAGGCCGACCTCGCCGGCTGTGCCGGGCTGGCGCTGGGTAGCCCCACCCGTTTCGGCAACATGGCCGCGCCGCTGAAGCATTTTCTCGACAGCACCGGCGACCTCTGGCTGAGCGGCGCCCTGGCAGGCAAGCCCGCTGGCGCGTTCACCTCCACCGGCAGCCTGCACGGTGGCCAGGAAGCCACCCTGCTGACCATGATGCTGCCTCTGCTACACCACGGCATGGTGCTGTGTGGCCTGCCCTACACCGAAAACGCCCTGTCCGAGACCCAAACCGGAGGTACGCCCTACGGCCCCTCCCACTGGGCCGGCACCGGCCCGCAGCAACCCCTGAGTGACCATGAAAAACACCTGTGCCAGGCCTTTGGCCAACGGCTGGCACGCCTGGCCCTGAAACTCTCCGACTGATGCGAACATCCGCTATGCTTCACAATGACAACGCCCGGGTTACAGCCCGCCTGACCACGCTCTGCTATCTGGCGGTACTGGCCACCCTGGTGATCACCACGTTTGTGCCCGCTCCGATCGAGGGGGTGTCCGTGCCTCTGATGCTGACCGTCAAACTGGTTCCCCTGCTGGCGTTTCTGGTACCGGTGTTCCGGGGCAACAACCGCGGTTACATCTGGATGGGATTCGTGGTGATCTTCTATTTTACCCAGGCCGTGGTATCCGCCTGGCTCAGCGAGGGGGCGCCGGGGCCGCTGGCTCTGATGATTCTGAGCTTCCTGCTGTTCGTCAGCGCCATGGTTCATTTGAAAATCAACCGCCCGTCCGCCGGCTGACGCTGACGGGCCCACCCCCTGGAGCCCAACGCCATGACCGAACCCGGACCGGCCACGCCACCGCCCCACCCCCAGGGCCCACTGACCCTGCGAGGCTTGTGCGCTGCCCTGATCGCCAGCGGCGAGCTGCGGGAAACGGATGCGGAGCGTGTATTGTCCGGTGATCTGGGCTCGGCCCCCAGGAGCACCGGCGCCGGCCGGCGCCACCCTCTGGAACGGATCGCCGAGGCGGGCCTTACCCGCGCCCGCGACGGCCACCCTCTGGACCTGGAATCCCTGACCCAGTGGCTGGCCGACTGGGCCGGCCAACCTTACCTGCACATCGATCCCCTGCGCATCGACACGCCGGCCATTGCCCGGGTCATGTCCTACGCCTTTGCCCAGCGTCACGGCATCCTGGCGACGGAAATCCACCCCGACCATGTCGTAATTGCCAGCGCCGATCCCTTCAAGACGGACTGGGAAAGCAACCTGCGCCAGGCGTTGCGTAAGGACATCCGCCGGGTGGTGGCCAACCCGGAGGCTATTCGTCGCTATACCGTCGAGTTCTACCAACTGGCCAATTCGGTCAGCAAGGCCAACGGCCAGGGCAGTACCCAGGCCGGTCAGAACATGGAGCAGCTGCTGGATCTGGGCGCCAACGAGAACCCCGACGCCAACGACCAGCACGTGGTGCGGATCGTCGACTGGCTGCTCCAGTATGCCTTCGACCAACGGGCCTCGGACATTCACATCGAACCCCGCCGCGAGGTGACCCGGGTCCGCTTCCGGATCGACGGCGTGCTGCACAGTGTTTACGAATTTCCCGCCCAGGTGGGCGTGGCCGTCACCAGCCGTCTGAAGATTCTAGGGCGGCTGAACGTGGCGGAGAAACGCCGGCCCCAGGACGGCCGCATCAAGACCCGCAAGCCAGACAACAGCGAGGTGGAACTGCGGCTGGCCACCCTGCCCACGGCCTTTGGCGAGAAGATGGTGATGCGGATCTTCGACCCGGACGTTCTGCTGAAGTCCTACGAGCAGCTGGGGTTCGGTCGGGAAGACCGGGAGCGCTGGCAGGCGATCACCCGCCAGCCGCACGGCATCGTGCTGGTCACCGGGCCCACCGGTTCCGGCAAGACCACGACCCTCTATTCCACCCTTCGACAGATCGCCACGCCGGAACTGAACGTCTGCACCATCGAGGACCCCATTGAAATGGTGGAGCCGGCGTTTAACCAGATGCAGGTCCACCCCGGCATCGACCTGACCTTCGCTGCCGGCGTCCGGGCCCTGCTGCGCCAGGATCCGGACATCATCATGATTGGTGAGATCCGCGATCTGGAAACTGCGGAAATGGCGGTGCAGGCCGCCCTGACCGGGCACTTGGTACTGTCGACGCTGCACACCAACGATGCGCCCAGCGCTATTACCCGCCTGATGGAACTGGGGATTGCCCCCTATCTGATCCGGTCCACCGTGCTCGGGGTGATGGCGCAACGCTTGGTGCGCACCCTCTGCCCCCACTGCAAGCAACCAGCCGCCGCGGATGAACAGGCCTGGCAGGCCCTGACCCGCCCCTGGAAAGCCCCGGCACCGGAGCGGTTCCAGCGCCCGGTCGGCTGCCTGGAATGCCGGAACACCGGATACCTCGGACGGGCCGGCGTCTACGAGATCATGACCCTCTCCAGCACCCTGCGTTCCCGGATCACCGATACTTGCGACCTGGACGAGCTGCGGATGGATGCATACAAGGAAGGCATGAAATCGCTGCGACTCAGCGGCGCTCAAAAGGTGGCGGCCGGCCAGACCACCGTCGAGGAAATTCTTCGTGTCACGCCCGGACACCAGGGCTGAACCGTCACCCGCCGGGGCGCATGCCGCATTGCTCCAGCAAACGCTGCCAGGCCTGGGTGTGGTCGCCGATGGCCCGATCCAGCGCCCGCCAAAGGCTGTCCGCCGCCGTTGACGAAAGATAGCGGCGGTACCAGGGGCGGAACGTCTCGGGCATGGTATCGGCCTGTCGTTCCGCCAGTCGGGCCAACGGCCAGATGAGCGCATCCCGGGCCCGGATGACATCGCTCAGATACGGCTGAACCCGGCCGATGTAGATTTTAAAAAACAGGCTGCGGGCAATGTCCGCCTTTGGGTTGGGACGACCATTGAGGCACAGTGGGCGTCCCTCCAGCCGCTGCCGTACCAAGGCGGTGGCATCGTCGAGCCGGGTGACCAGTCGACTTGCCGACTGCAGCAACTGGCCGGCCCGGTAGTCCGCTTGCCAGCGTTGCAGCACCAAATCGAGGAAGTCCAGCGATACCGACAGATCCCCGGCCAGCAGCCGGGCAACCGCGGCGTCCAGTTGCCGGGCTTCCCGGCTGAGATCGGCCACCGGGTTGCCCTCTGCGGCTACCGGATAGTCCCCCTTGGACAGGGTAAACAGCGTCTCCACTTCGGCCGTGCCCCAAGTTGCGTTCCACACCGCCAGGGGCAGCGACGCACGCTTGCTGGCCACGGCCTCCGCCAGCACCGTGCGGAGGTCGTCGTCCGCCAGTGTCGGCATGCACGTCCGGGCCGCCTGAATGAAACGGAGTTCGTAACGGAGCCGGTTGGCCGGCTGCATGACCCGCCCCATGATGGAGTTGCGCTCGCCCACCACGTATTGCAGCTCGCAGCCATACAGGGACAGAAAGTCGAGCATGCCCAGCTCCAGCTCGGGCATGCTCAGGACACGATCACGCCGCCGGGGCATCTGCCGCGGCGGCGTAATGGGAGAATAATGAGGTTCAAGGTCCAGCACCCGAGCCACCCGCTCGAGGTATTCATCCATCATCGGGCGGGCGTCGTTGAAGGGCTGACAGGCCGCCAGCAGCGGCAGGCACAGACACAGCCACCACCGACGGCCCCGGACGGCGGCCACAGGCGTTCCTCCTTGCGGATAGGCGGGAATCACCGCGCCCTGAGCAGCGTATCCACCTCGGCAAAATCCCGGGCGACAAAACGCGACGTCCGGGGCGGATCGCCGTCCCGGACCAACCAGGCGGTTCTCATCCCCGCTGACTCCGCCGCTTCCAGCTCGTCTTCCACGTCCGACAGGAACAGTACGGTGGCCGGCTCCACCCCCAGTTCTTCCAGAATGGCGCGGTAGGAATCGGCCTCCTTCTTACCCCCTATCCGGGTATCGAAATAACCGGAGAAGAACGGCGTGAAATCCCCTTCTGTGGTGTGCCCGAACAGCAGCTTCTGAGCCTGAACCGAGCCAGAGGAATAGACGAACAGGCGCAAGCCGCGATCGTGCCAGCGCTGCAGGTAATCCGCGGCGTCCGGGTAAATGTGCCCTTTCAGCTCACCGGTCCGGTAACCGTCCTCCCAGACCTGCCCCTGCAGGGCTTTCAGCGGTGTCGACTTGCGGTCTTCCCGGATCCACTGCTGCAACACCGCCACCAGCGCATCCAGATCGTCCCGGTCGACACCGCTCTGCTCGGCCACGGCATCCAGCTGCTCCGCCACCCCCGGCTCCCCGGCATTGGCGCGGACGTACGCCGGCAAGTGCTGGGCGGCATAGGGGAAAAGTACGTCATGCACGAACGAAATCGAGCTGGTGGTGCCCTCAATGTCGGTCAGAATCACCCGGATCATCCGCTCGCCTCCACCAGTGTCTCGTAACGGGGCAAGCGCGCGGCGATGTCCTCGCCGGTGAAGTCCGCGACCCATCCCTCGGGGTTGGTGAACAAGCGGATGCAGGTGAAGTCCGGCTCGGGCCCCATGTCAAACCAGTGCGGAGTCCCGTCCGGCACGCTGATCAGGTCGTTCTGCTGGCACAGCAGGGCATAGACCCGGTCCCCCAGGTGCAGGTAGAACAGCCCCTGGCCACGGACGAAGAAGCGGACTTCGTCCTCGCTGTGGGTGTGTTCGTCCAGAAATTTCTGGCGCAGGGCATCCTTCTGGGGATGGTCCGCGGTCAGGCTGACCACGTCCGCGGTCTGGAAGCCGCACTCGGCCTTCAGGCGCGCCACCTCGTCCCGATACGCGGACAGGATCGCCTCCTGGGAAGCCGCCGCCGGCAGTTCCCGGGTTGGCCACTGCTCGAAGCGCACGCCATGGGGCGCCAGCAGGTCCCGGATCCGCTCCGGGTTCTCGGTGACGGACTCCGGGGACTCCGGCCGGCTGGGATCAAAGATGCTCAGGGTGGTCATGGGCGAACCCTCATGGTTTCCAGTTCACATTCAAAGAGAAATTCGAAGGCCTCGACATGGCGCAGGCAGTCGTCCATGGTCCGGCCCCAGGTATACAGGCCATGGCCGCGGATGAGATAACCCGGCTGTTCCGGGTGCGCCCGGAACCAGACCCGAGTCTGTTCGGCCAGGGCGTCGATATCCTGGCTATTGTCGAACACCGGAACCTGAACGCGCCCTTCGTGGGTATCGACACCGACAAAGGCTTTCTGCAGTTCGTACCCTTCCAGTGTCAGGGGCTGTCCCGGCGGCAACAGGCGGCTCAGAACCGTCGCTTTCACCGAATGAGTGTGCAGCACCGCGCCCACCTCGGGGAACAGCTCGTAGAGCACGGTATGGAGCCGGGTTTCCGCCGACGAGCGGCACTGGCTCTGTACCGGACGTCCGGCCAGGTCCACGACCATGACATCGCCGGCCCCCAGCCGCCCCTTGTGGCGCCCGGACACGGTAATGGCGATGTGCCGCTCATCGATGCGGGCGGAATAATTGCTGCTCGTCGCCGGAGACCAGCCCCGTTGGTACAGGAATCGGCCGGCCTCAACAATGGCGTCGGCGGCGACGGCGTAGCGGGTAACATCAAACACGGTAGCTCTCCAGAACCAGATAGCGGGCCGCGATCGGGAGACCACGCCCTTGCCTGCCGCCATTATAGGACCGCCGGGTTCACCCGCAAATCATGACGTGCGGCAATCAGGTCCGCCACAATGGCAATGGCGATTTCCGCCGGCGTCTTGCTGGGCCGTCAATAAGGCCTGCACATGGCCCAGGTCCCCGGTCGGTGACAGCGGCTCGACCAGCAGCCGGATGTGGCCACCGCACGGCAACCGAAAGCGGGTACGATCCGGCTCGCGAATGCCGTAATCCAGCAGCCACGGCCGGTCGGGACAGTCCGGCGCCCCCTGTCGCAACAGGCTTTCCCCGAGGCAGCCCCCCCGACACCGAACGACTCCACTCACCCCGGTCGGAGATGGCCAGCCACGCGCCTTGCGGACGGGGCGAGGAGCCCCAGGTCGCCACCACCGTGGCCAGCCAGGCCCGCTGCCCCTGACTGAGCCAGCGAGCCAGGTCGGCAATGACGGAGACCGGCCCCGCCCGCTCCAGCTCAGGCATCGGCCCGCAGCGGCAGCGACCGCTGGCGTCTACCGGTGAGCGCGAACAGGGTGTTGCCCAAATGTCCCTGCCCCCGCACCGGGGTGATGTTGCCATGCAGCGCCGCCGTCAAACCAAACACAATGCCCCCTCGATCTGGTCCTCCGCCAGGGCGTAGGCCCGCTCATCCATGAAGGTTTCCACCGCGAAGCCGTTGTGGGAGTACCCCACCGAACGCCACCAAGTAATGGGAACGCCGGGATCGACGTGAGTGTGCCGGATGTCGATGTGCGGCACCTGATAGGGGTAGTCGACCGCGCCCTCGATGGCCTCGATCATCCGGCCGTAGGTACCACAGCGACACAGATTGCCCGACATCACCGTGGCAATGTCCTCCCGGCTGGGTGCGGGATTGGTGGCCAGCAGGTGCGCGGCGGTCATCAGCTGGCCGGACTGGCAGTACCCGCACTGTGGTACGGAATGCTCGATCCAGGCCTGCTGCAGGGGATGCAGCCGGTCATCCCGGGACAGCCCCTCAACGGTGGTCACCGCCGAACCCGTCGCACCCATATTTACTTGATGATTTCCTTGCCGTCCTGGTTTACCCAGATCTTGCGCTCACCGTTTTCCAGCCGGCCATTGCTGTTCCAGATTTCCCGATCTTCAGTGGTTCGCCCCAGTTTTCCGTTGTCGTCCCAGATCACGCGGTCCTGACAGCCCGCCAGAGCGACCACGGCCAATACCACTACTCCCAGGGTTCTGAGCACACTTACCTCCTGATATTCACGATGAAATTCCGGCATCTGCCTGCCGGGCGTTGATAAACCGGCGCCTAGCGGCTGCCGTGAAGCTCACGATTGTGCTGCTTGTCCCGTTCACTTTTTCGAACCATGACATAGACCGCCCCGGTCCCGCCATGGTGTTTTTGGGCCGAATGAAAGGCCAGCACCGCATCCAGCTCGGTCAACCACTTGGCGAGGTAACTCTTAAGCTGGGCAATGCCGTCAGGGTTCCGCTCGCCCTTGCCGTGCAGGATGATCACCGAGCGGAGACCGTAGCGAACACAATCGTTAATGAAATCGAACACTTCCTTTCTGGCCTGGGCCACGGTCATGCGGTGCAGGTCCAGGCGCGCTTCGATGGGATACTGGCCCAGGCGCAGCTTGCGGAACACGCCATGCTGGACGCCCGGCCGCTGCCAGCTGAGAATGTCATGGGCCCCGAGCGGCTCCACGACGTCCGCGGTCAGCGGGTTGCGATCCAGGGCCGGCGCCGCCACGGCGGACCGCTGCCGCTCCAGGTGACCCGGCGTCAGCTCCCGTGGCACCGGAGTCTCGACTCGGTTAGGCTTGCGGATACGCCGGACGCCCTTCATCTCTTCCAGGAAAGCCAGGCGCTCTTCTTTACTGGTCATGGTTTGCTTCGTTCGATACCAATGGATGCCAGCACTTTACCACCGGCCCGATTTGCCTTAAAGAAGCGGCATCGGCACCTCTGCCTGCGACCAAGATCGTAGGGCCCCGCCGGGGGCCCTGGACTACACTCAGGCAGACAACAAGAACGATACGACGGACCTCCAACAATGGCAGCGAACCCGGACAACAACCGCCCCCAGAACACCCGTGCAATCATGGCATTTCTGCGGGAGCACGCCCCGTTCTCCAACATGGACGACGCCCACCTGGCGCATTTCGCCGAGCATGCCGCCCTGCGTTTCTATGCCGACGGTGACACGGTGCTGTCTCCGGACGACGGGGTGGTGAAACGGTTCTATGTGGTCAAGCAGGGGCGGATCCGGGGCGAACGCGTGAACGAAAAGGAAGGCCGCACCGAGACCACCTTCGAAATCAGCCAGGGCGAATGCTTTCCCCTGGCAGCGCTGATCGGTGAACGCCCCACCCGGACCCTGCACCGGGCGGACGGCGACACTTTCTGTCTGAGTATCGAGCAGGATGCCTTCATTACGCTGTTTTCCGAAAGCGAGCCGTTCCGGGACTTTTGCCTGCGGGGGGTCAGCAGCCTGCTGGACCAGGTGAACCAGCGCATCCAGTCCAGCGCCATGGCGTCCATCGGGTCCAGCAACTCCCTGAACACCCCCCTGGAACGCTACGCCCTGCGCAACCCCATCGTCTGCTCGCCGGACCTGCCGGTGCGCAAGGCGGTGGCACGCATGCACGAGAACAACGTGGGCAGCATCATCATCACGGACGACAACCGGCACCCCAAGGGCATCTTCACGCTGCGGGACCTGCGCACCCTGGTGGCGGAAGAAAAAGCCCCCTTGGACGTTCCGATCCAGCAGGTGATGACCCCGGATCCGTGCCGGCTGCCGGCTCACGCCGATGCCTTCGAGGCCGCCATGCTGATGGCCGAGCACCACTTTGCCCACCTGTGCGTGGTCGATGACGAGGAACGGCTGATCGGCGTGGTATCCGAGCGGGATCTGTTCTCCCTGCAGCGGGTGGACCTGGTCAACCTGGCCCGCACCATCGGTACCGCCACCCATTTGCGGACGCTGGTCAGCCTGCGCAGCGACGTATCCCGGCTGGTGGACGCCATGCTCGCCCACGGCGCCGACTCCGGGCAGGTGGTGAAGATCATCACCACGCTCAACGACGTCACCGTGCGCCGGGTGCTGGAACTCAACCTTAAGCGAAATGACCCGGGGATTCCCTTCACCTGGCTGACGTTCGGTTCCGAGGGGCGGCAGGAGCAGACCCTGCTGACGGACCAGGATAACGGCATCCTGTTCCAGACCCCGGACGGCATGACCGAGGACGAAGTCCGGGAACGCCTGCTGCCCTTCGCCCAGAACGTCAACAAGGAACTGGCGGAGTGCGGATTCACCCTGTGCAAGGGGAACATCATGGCCAGCAATCCGAAACTGTGCCTGAGCGAACGGGAGTGGGACGAGTGGTTCATCCGTTTCATCGATGCCTCCACCCCCCAGAATCTGGTCTATTCCTCCATTTTTCTGGACATGCGTGCGGTGTTCGGCCCCACCGAGCCCCTGCACAACCTGCTGGAAAAAGTGCTCACCCGCATCCGCAAGAACGCACTGTTCCAGAAAATGCTGGCAGGCAACGCGCTGCAACGCCGGCCGCCGCTTACGGTGTTCCGGGGCTTTCGCTACGTTAACGACGGCAACAAACACGCTCTGGACCTCAAGCGCCAGGGCCTGGCGCCGTTCGTGGAGGCCGTCCGGGTGTTCGCCCTTGCCCATGGCGTGGAAACCGCCAACACGCTGGAGCGCATGGACGCCCTGGCCAGGAAAGGGGTGTTTGACGCCAAGGACGCCAACGCCTGGAAGGAAGCCTACAGCCTGATTCAGGCCATTCGCATGCGGGCCCACCAGGAAATGCTCAACCGCGGAGAAGCGCTGACCAACTACATCGACCCGGACGATCTCAACCCGTTGGATCGCCGCATCCTCCGGGAGTCTTTCCGCCAGGCGCAGCGGCTTCAGCAGAAGCTGGAAGTCGCCTATCAACTGTGATGCACACGCTATGCTGGAACGACTCAAACACTGGCTGAACGGCCGGCGCGGCCCCGGCACGGACCCGGACGGCCGCAACCTGCCCCAGCCCAAGAGCCCCGGCGATCAACGCCTGTCGGATTGCCGCCTGATCGTGCTCGACCTGGAAACCACCGGCCTCAATGTCGCCAAAGACGAGGTGATTGCCATCGGCGCGGTGGCGATTGCCGGAGGCGTCATTCCCCTCGACGACCAGTTCGACCTGATTCTGCGACGTCCCGAGCTGGATATCCGCGAGACGGTGCTGATTCACGGCATCGGCCCGGAAGCCCTGACCCAAGGCCATGAAACCGAGGATGCCCTACTGCATCTGCTGGATTGGATGAACGGCGACCCGGTGCTGGCCTATCACTCGGCCTTCGACCAGAAGTTTCTGGAGAAGACGCTCCGAAAAACCCTGGGCTACAGCCGCCCCCACACCTGGATGGACGTGGCCGACCTGCTGCCGGCGTTCTTCCCCGACGCCAAGCCCGGTGGCAAGGGCCTCGACCACTGGGCCGAGTACTTTGGTCTGGAGGTGAGCGAGCGCCACCACGCCGCCGCCGACGCGCTGGCCACCGCGGAACTGACACTGATCGCCTTGAACAAGGCAAACAAGGACGGCGTGAAGACTCTCAAAGAGCTGAACAACAAACTTCGGTATCACCGTCGTCTGCAAAACATGCACCGGTTCTGAACCCAAACCTGCGTCACAGAAACGGCCGTCGGGCAGGCAAATGACTGAGAATTAGACCTTTTGCCAATATCTATAAATTGCTTGACCAGTAAAGTCGGGAGAGACGACAGTCGGAGAAGTACTTATATGAATAATAAATTCTCTACCCGAAGCACCTCACCGGAAAACCACCCAAGCTCTACAACAACAACCAAGGAGTGATCCTATGTCAGGTCATAGCTACGACGCTGAAAACTACTGGAAGGCGAACCTCCGCCTGATATTCGGATGCCTGATCGTGTGGGCGCTCGTCTCGTACGGCTTCGCGATCCTGCTCCGTCCACTGCTGGCCGGCATTTCCATCGGAGGGACCGATCTCGGTTTCTGGTTTGCCCAGCAAGGCTCGATCCTTACCTTCATCGCTCTGATCTTTTTCTACGCCTGGCGCATGAACAAGATCGACGAACAATTCGGCGTACACGAGGAGTAAGGACGCATGAGCCAGTTTGCGATCAACATCATTTTCGTTGGGGGATCCTTCCTCCTCTACATCCTCATTGCTATTTGGGCAAAAGCAGGTAGCACCAAGGATTTCTACGTCGCCGGCGGCGGCGTTCACCCGGTCACCAACGGTATGGCGATCGGTGCCGACTGGATGTCCGCGGCATCCTTCATTTCCATGGCGGGCCTGATCGCCGCCGGGGGCTACTCCAACTCCACCTTCCTGATGGGCTGGACCGGTGGCTACGTGCTGCTGGCGATGCTGCTGGCGCCGTACCTGCGGAAGTTCGGCAAGTTCACCGTGCCCGAGTTCATCGGTGACCGCTTCTACAGCAAGAATGCCCGACTGGTGGCGGTTATCTGCCTGATCGTGGCATCGGTGACCTACGTTATCGGCCAGATGGCCGGTGCCGGCGTCGCCTTCTCCCGGTTCCTGGAAGTGGATTCCACCATGGGCCTGATCATCGCCGCGGTGGTGGTGTTCGTCTACGCCGTACTGGGCGGCATGAAGGGGATCACCTACACCCAGGTGGCTCAGTACTGCGTACTGATCGTCGCCTACACCATCCCGGCGGTGTTCATCTCCCTGCAACTGACCGGCAACCCAGTGCCGCCGCTGGGCCTGTTCTCCACTCACATCGATTCCGGCATGCCCATTCTGGAGAAACTGAACCAGGTCATTACCGATCTCGGTTTCAACTCCTATACCGCGGACATCGACAACAAGCTGAACATGGTTCTGTTTACCCTGTCGCTGATGATCGGTACCGCCGGTCTGCCGCACGTCATCATCCGGTTCTTCACCGTACCCAAGGTGGCTGACGCACGCTGGTCCGCCGGCTGGGCCCTGGTGTTCATCGCCCTGCTGTACCTGACCGCCCCGGCCGTGGCGTCCATGGCCCGCCTGAACCTGATGACCACCATCTATCCGGATGGCACCGACGCCGCGCCGATCCTGTACGAAGACCGGCCGAACTGGGTCAAGGAGTGGGAGATCACCGGCCTGATCAAGTTCGAGGACAAGAACAACGACGGCCGCATCCAGCTCTACAATGACACCCCGGCTTACCAAGCCGAAGCCGAAGCCCGCGGCTGGGCCGGCAACGAGCTGACCGTCAACCGGGATATTCTGGTTCTGGCCAACCCGGAAATCGCCAACCTGCCCGGCTGGGTCGTGGGCCTGATCGCCGCGGGCGGTCTGGCGGCGGCGCTGTCCACGGCTGCGGGCCTGTTGCTGGCCATTTCCTCGGCGGTCAGCCATGACCTGATCAAGGGTTCGATCAACCCCAACATCTCGGAAAAAGGCGAACTGCTGGCCGCCCGGATCTCCATGGCGGTCGCCATCGTGGTCGCCACCTACCTGGGAGCCAACCCGCCGGGCTTCGCCGCCCAGGTCGTGGCCCTGGCCTTCGGTATCGCGGCCGCCTCGCTGTTCCCGGCCCTGATGATGGGGATCTTCTCCAAACGGGTGAACAACATCGGCGCCATCGCCGGCATGCTGACCGGCCTCGCCTTCACGCTGATCTACATCTTCGTGTACAAGGGCTGGCTGTTCATCCCTGGCACCAACAACTTGCCGGACACTCCCGATAACTGGGTCATGGGCATTTCGCCGCTGTCGATCGGAGCCATTGGTGCCATCGTCAACTTTGCGGTAGCCTTCGTGGTATCCAATGTTACGGAAGAGCCGCCCGTTGAAATCCAGGAGCTGGTCGAAAGCGTCCGTTACCCGCGGGGTGCCGGTTCCGCTCACGACCACTAAGAAACAACTCGGCCGGACTCATTGAGTTTGGCGGGAGGTTGAACCTGAACGGGCTTCCTCATCGAGGGAGCCCGTTCTTTTTTGAGGAAAGTAGAAGTATGTTCTGGACCTTTATCGCCACGATATTTTGCGGCCTCGGCGCCGCCGGCATCGCCCTCGGCATCCGCGCCGCTACCCGCAACAAGGCGCCCCGCTGGATCATTCCCGTCTTTGCCGGCGCCGGCATGCTCGGCTACCTGATTCAGGGCGAATACACCTGGTATGAGCACAAGAAATCCCTGCTGCCGGAGGAAGCGGTGATCGTCAGTACTGAAAGCGACGGCATTCTGTGGCGGCCCTGGACCTTTGCCTTCCCGTATGTGACGGCCTTCTCCGCCGTCGACACCCAAAGCATCAGCCGGGATACCCGCGATGCGAACATCGTGCGGTTTACGCTCTACCGTTTTGAGCAGAAAATGACCGACGCCGTCTCGCACCGGGTCCACCTGATGCACTGCGGGACCCGGGAGCTGGTGCCACTCGGTTCCGACGGCACGCCCAGGGTGGACAACATGAAAGTCCTGCCGGCTCAGGATCCGCTGGTCCAGACGGTCTGCCGGTCCTGACGCCGTGACGGTCCCGAGACCTTTGACGGCTATCGTGAGTAAAACGCGCCATGATTAGCGCCTGGCTGCTGATTTTAATCTCCATCACCTACATTTCCGTTCTGTTCGTCATTGCCTGGGCGGGCGACCGGCACCCGGGGCTGTATCGCCGCAGGCTGGCGCGTACCCACGTCTACGCCCTGTCGCTGGCGGTCTACTTCACCTCCTGGACGTTTTACGGGGCGGTCGGACGGGCCACTCAGGAAGGGCTCGGGTTTCTGCCCATTTACCTCGGCCCATTACTGGTGTTCGTCTTCGGCACACCGCTGCTGCGCCGGATCATCTACATCAGCAAGCGCAACAACAGCACCTCGATCGCCGACTTCATCGCTTCCCGCTACGGTAAATCGCAGCTGCTGGCGGCGATGATCGCCACCTTCGCCCTGATCGGCAGCGTTCCCTACATCGCGCTGCAGCTCAAGGCCATCGCCATGGGCTTCAACATCCTGTCGGACACGGGGCAGGACTATCGCACCATGAGCTCCGCCGCCTGGAACGATTCCGCCTGGTACATCACCCTGGCCCTGGCGGTCTTCACCGTGCTGTTCGGGACCCGGCATCTGGAGTCCACGGAACACCACCGGGGCATGATTCAGGCCGTTGCCTTCGAGTCACTGATCAAGCTGGTCGCCTTTGTGGCGGTCGGCCTGTTCGTGGGTTACGGCATGTTCAACGGCTTTGGCGACCTGCTTGGGCAGGCCCGGGACGCGGACCTGCTGGGTGTGCTGACCACCGACCACGTGGAGATGCCCGCCTTCCTGACCCAGACCCTGGTGGCCATGCTCGCCATTATCTGCCTGCCCCGCCAGTTCCATGTCATGGTCGTGGAGAACACCGACCACCGCGACTTCGACGTGGCCCGCTGGGCCATGCCGATCTATCTGGTGGTGGCCAGCGCATTCGTGCTGCCCATCGCCGCGGCCGGCCTACTGATGCCGGAGGCACCCTACAGCAACCCGGACATTCTGATCCTGCAGCTGCCCATCCTGGCCGGTGAAGAGTGGCTGGCGATCCTGGCGTTCCTGGGCGGGGGTTCCGCCGCCGCCGCCATGGTCATCGTCTGCTCGGTGGCCATCGCCACCATGGTCAGCAACGAGATCATCATGCCGGCTCTGTTGAAGTTTTTCCGGCCGGGCATGAACCGGCGCAATGACCTCAGCTACCTACTGCTGAGCATCCGCCGGGTGGCCATCTTTGTGGTCCTGCTCACCGCCTACGGTTTCTACCGCATGGCGGGCGAAGACTACAGCCTGACCGCGTTCGGCCTGCTTTCTTTCGCCGCCGCGGCGCAATTCGGGCCGGCCCTGGTGGGGGGCATCGTCTGGCGCCGGGGCAACTACACCGGCGCGGTGTGGGGACTGGGTCTGGGGTTCCTGATGTGGTGTTACACCCTGCTGCTGCCCGCGCTGGCCACCACCGGTTGGGTGGCCGACAGCCTGGTCCGGGAGGGCATCTGGGGGCTCGCCTGGACCCGGCCTACGGCGCTGTTCGGCTTGGAACTGGACCAGACCAGCCACGGCATTGTCTGGAGCCTGGGCGTCAACACCGTCACCTACATCGTCCTGTCGATGCTTACCCGGCAGCGGGTTCGGGAGAAAATCCAGATTGCGTCGTTCTTCCATGACCCCCAACCCAAGCCGGAGACCGCCCATCACCAGAGCTGGCAGGGGGAGATCCTGACCTCCGACCTGCAGGCTCTGACCGACCGCTTCATGGGCGAGGAGCGCTCGGAAGCTGTATTCCGCAACTACGAACGCCGCAACGCCATCCGCCTTCATCCGCACCGGCCCGCCTCCACCCACCTGATGAAATACGTGGAGCGGCAGCTGGCCTCGGTGATCGGCGCCTCCACCGCCCGCGTGGTGATGGAGTCCACCCTCACCGGCCGGGACATGCAGATCGAGGACGTGGTCAGCATCGTCGACGAGGCCTCTCAGGCGATGACGTTCAGCCGGGAACTGCTGCAGTCGGCCATCGAGAACATCAGCATCGGCGTTTCGGTGGTCAACCACCAGCAGCAGCTGGTGGTCTGGAACCACCGGTATCTGGAGCTGTTCAACTATCCCAAAGGATTTGTCCGGGTTGGCCGGTCGGTGGAAGACCTGATGCGTTATAACCTGACCAACGCCAACCTGTCGGCACGACGGATCGACGAAATCATTGCCGACCGGCTGGCCAGCATGCGCGAAGGCAAGCCCATGTCCTATGAGCGACAGCGACCGGACGGCACCGTGGTGCGCATCGACGGCAGCCCGATGCCCGGCGGAGGTTACGTCACCACGTTCCAGGACATCACTGCGATGCGCCGCACCGAACAGGCCCTGAAGGAAACCAACATCTACCTGGAACAACGGGTCAAGGAACGGACCCAGGAACTCCAGGTGATCAATGAACAGATGCTCAAGGCCAAGTCGGTGGCCGAACAGGCCAACCAGAGCAAGACCCGCTTCCTGGCCTCCGCCAGTCACGACCTGCTGCAGCCGCTGAACGCCGCGCGCCTGTTCACCTCCGCCCTCGCCGGCAAGGCCACCGACAGCGAAATGAAGGACTTGGTGAATCACATCGACAGCTCCCTGGGGGCCGCCGAGGAGATCATCAGCACCCTGCTCGACATTTCCAAGCTGGATGCCGGCGCCCTTGAGCCGGATATCGGCGTGTTCCCCGTCAACGAGCTGCTCCGGCACCTGGCCACGGAGTTCTCCGCCATCGCGCAGGATCAGGGATTGGAGTTCCATGTCGTGCACAGCAGCGCCTGGATCCGTTCCGATGCCAAACTGCTGCGCCGGGTGGTGCAAAACTTCCTGTCCAATGCCATCCGCTACACCCCCCACGGCAAGATTTTGCTGGGCTGTCGCCGCCTCAAGGGGTTCATCCGCATCGAGGTGTGGGACACCGGCCCCGGTATCCCGGAAGACCAGCTGACCCAGATCTTCGAGGAGTTCCGTCGCTTCCAGCAGGGCCGCGACAAGAAAGGACTGGGGCTGGGCCTGGCCATCGTCGACCGGATCAGCGGTATGCTCAATCACCCGGTCAGCGTCCACTCGGTCCAGGGCCGGGGCAGCGTCTTTGGCGTCACAGTCCCCACCGCGCCGCCTGAACCGGCCAGCCAGAGCCAGGACCGACCGTCGACAACGGCCTCCCGCCGGGTCTCCAACTTGGTTGGTTTGCATGTCCTGTGCATCGACAATGATCCCACCATCCTCCAGGGCATGGTCGCCCTGCTGAGCAACTGGCTGTGCGAGATTACCGCTGCGGAAAGCCTTGAGGATGCCCTGGCGAAGCTGGACGGCCGACAACCGGACATCATGCTGGCAGACTACCAGCTGGACGAGAACAAGAACGGACTGGACGCGATGGACAGCCTGCGAGCCTCCATCTGTCATGACATTCCCGGCATACTGATCACCGGGTACATGGCCCCCGAGGTCCGGGAAGACGCGCTGGCCCGCGGCTACCAGATACTCTACAAACCGGTCAAACCCGCGGCGCTGCGGGCACTTGTCAATAAACTCCTGAAACAGATGCGCTCATGACAGATTCAAGCCAAACCGCCGGAACCAACCTGTTCGCCAAACTGAGTTTCCTGGTGGTGGACGACTTCGAGAACTTCCGACTGTCCATGCGGCAAATGCTGCGTAGCTGCGGCGCCGACCGGATTGAGCTGGTCGCCCATGCCACGCCGGCCATTCAGTACTGCACCTACAACCATGTGGATGTCGTGCTGTGTGACTACAACCTGGGCGAGGGCAAGAACGGTCAGCATGTCCTGGAAGAGCTGCGTCACAAGAAGCTGCTCAAACGTTCGTCGCTGTTCCTGATGGTCACGGCGGAAACCTCCAAGGAAATGGTTATGGGGGCCCGGGAATACCAACCCGACAGCTACCTGACCAAGCCCATCAACCGGGCCATGCTGGAAAAGCGCCTGGGGGCCCTGCTGCTGCAGCGCAGCGCGCTTCTACCCATCTACCGCGAGCTGGATCGGGAGAATCTGCCGGAAGCCATCACATTGTGCCTGCAAATGCTCCCCAAACAGCCCAGGTACAAAACTTGGTTGATGAAGACCCTGGGCGATCTCTATTTTCAGCTGGGCGACCTGTCCCACGCCCTCAAGACCTATGACGACGTGCTGGCGCAACGGGAAATTTCCTGGGCACGTCTGGGGCGGTGCCGGGTGCTGCTTGCCAATCATCAGTACGACGAGGCGGTCGAGGGGCTCAAGCTGCTGATCGAAAAACACCCGGATTATATGGAAGCCTACGACCTGCTCGCGGAGGGTCTGGAAAAGCAGGGCAAACCCGCCCGGGCCCAGAAGGTTCTGGAGCAGGCCGCCAGGCACTCCCCCAACGCCCTGCTCCGGCAGCGCCACCTGGCAGAACTGGCCGGAGCCAATCAGGATATGGACACCGCCTACCAAGCCTGGAAGCAGACAGTGATACTGGGCACCTATTCGATCCACGACAGCAGCCGGCACTACCTGGCACTGGCGCAGACCCTGACGGATCTCAGTGACGATCCCGACAATGACACCGCCTCGGATCGGGCTGACGAAGCCCTGGAAGTCCTCGGCCGAATGGAAAAACGGTTCGCCGAGGAACCGGAACTCAAACTCCGCGGCGACCTGGTCCGCTGCCGAGTCCATGCCGGACAGGGACGCATGAACGAAGCCAGCCAACTTCTGGAACAATTGAAGCCAGCCCTGGGTGAGGCCGACAACCTGCAACCGGAGATGGGGCTGGAATATGCCCGGACCCTGTTCCGGCTCGGCCAGGGCGCTGAGGCCAAGGTATTACTGGGCAACCTTGCCGAGCGCTTTGCCTCCGACCCGGCCATCCTGCAGAAGATCGAAAACCTGCTGGACGAACCGGTCGGTTTCCGCCAGAAGCTGAAAGCCCGGGCCCTGAACCGGGATGGCATCCAGGCGTTTGAAAGCGGAGATCTGACCGGGGCAGCGGAAGCCTTTCGACAGGCCCTCGCCATCGTCCCCGACCACGCGGCCCTGAACCTCAACTTGGTGCAGGTTCTGGTCAAGGAGTACGAACACCAGCCGCAGCGGCGGGAGCACCTGCAGGAGTGCCAGCGCCTGCTGCAGCGGCTCGCCAACCTGCCGGAGCAGCATCGCCAGCACCGGCGCTACAAAGCCCTCCTGAGGAAGATAGAAGGCCTGACATCATGAGCGATGAGAACAAGCAGAACATCGACTTTTCCATGGTGCTCGCATCCGCGGTCCATGACATGAAAAACTCCCTGGGCATGCTTCTCAACTCACTCGATGAGCTGCGTACGGAGTATCAGGACAGCCTGGGAACCTCCAAGCGCTTCAATACCCTGCACTATGAAGCCGAACGCATGCACAACGACTTGGTGCAGCTACTTGGCATCTACCGGCTGGGCGAGAACAACCTGTCCGCCCACATCGACGAGCACTTCGTTCCGGACTTCCTGAACGAGCACCTCGCCAGACACACACCGCTGCTTGAGGGCCTGGGGATCCAGTATCAAGTGGCATCGGAGGATATCAGCGGCTTCTTCGATGAGGATCTGCTCACCGGTGTCCTCAACAACACCATCAACAACGCCATTCGCTACACCCGGACCCTGATCCGGCTGACCGCCCGGGAGGAAGACGGTTACCTGGTTATTGGCGTGGAGGACGACGGACAGGGCTATCCCGAGAGCATGCAGCACTCAGGCACACTGAGCTTCAAGTCCCTGGATTTCAAAAGCGGCAGCACCAGTCTCGGGCTTTTCTTCGCCTCATCCGTCGCCAAGCTCCATACGGAAGGCGACCGGACGGGGTTCATCCGGCTACGCAATGGCGGCAGTCTCGGGGGCGGGGTGTTTGAAATCTGGCTACCCTAACACGGGCCTGGAGCGTTCATCCCTGCGACGACGGTCCCATGGTCATGATCGTCGCGGTCATCGTGGCCACGGGTTTCTGCTCGCCGTACTCAGGGCTGTACAGCGCCGCCTCCACCACGGAAATCGTCCTGCCGGCTTTCACCACCGTCGCCTTGGCGGTAAAGACATCGCCCTTGGCCGGTCGCAACAGGTTGACCTTGAATTCCACGGTCAACACATCCGCGTCCGGCGGCATCAGGGTGTATGCCGCATAACCACAGGCACTGTCCAGGATGGTGGCCACGATACCTGCATGGACGTAACCGTTTTGCTGGGTGTAGCGGGGGGCAAAGGGGAAACGGATGGATACCGCTCCCGGCTCCTGAATACTCAACGCCGCGCCCAGAGTATGCATCACCGCCTGACGGCCAAAACTCTCGTGGGTTCGGATCTCATAGTCCGGATCTTGGGGTGTCATCTTGTCATGTCCTTTCACTCAAACGGGTGCCCCTCTCCCCTTGGCGCTGAAGCATGGCCCATAGGGACGGGAATGGCGACGGTCATTCGTTCTCCGGCATGAAGATCAGGTCCGTGACCCCGAAGTCCAGCCCCTGCTGAGAAAGAGCCGCGGTGACCTGGCCACGGAGTTATGGTGGTTTCTGGTATACGGGAAGATAGAAAGGATGGCGTATCCTGTTGATTGATCACGCCAGATCAACAACCAACAGAAGGTGATACGCCATGGCCAAGTCTACCCTGAAGACTCTT
>MDTD01039546.1_pt1 | contig 79231 bp, 59 predicted proteins | sample 811221 | NCBI WGS metagenome assembly MDTD01 (sample SAMN05326646, study PRJNA326480) | marine metagenome | isolation source: seawater | place: Pacific Ocean: South West | collected 2011 | reverse complement strand
TCACGATCTTCTTGATGAACATGGCCTCGCCTCCTTCTGGTCGTCTATGCCGCGGGCACCCGCTCCGCGCGTGACACATGAAGCCATGACATCGCCGGCAAGGGAAGGCCGTTCGGTCTTGATTTCTCGATGTTTCCGAGATTCTGCGGCGTGTCGCCGCCAAGGTCCGGGAGGTGCCGCGTGACTCCCGAACACGCGCCTAGTTCCGGCGGCAAGCCCGGTCTGAACCCCGCCGCATTGCGCGTTGAGGACGCCGCGAAGGTGCTGTCCCGCATGGGCGGCAAGCCCGTCACCGCGGACATGCTCGAGGCGGACATCGACGGGGGCGCGCCGACGAACGCGGACGGCACCATCAACCTCGTGCACTACGCGGCGTCCCCACCGATGCCCCAACAACAAGCGGCCGCTTGTTTGGTCCCACGCAGATGCTCCCGGACCCGCCGTCCCCTGGGTTCCACACTCCAATCCGAGCGACCACGCAGTCTGGGCGTGCCTGGCCACACACGGGACACTCGGCGGCTGAGTAGTAGTAGGACCAGCCACATCCGGAGCACGTGATACTCACCGCAGCCGCAGTCCTCAATGCCTCCGCCCATTCAGCCACGCCCGGCCGCTTGGCGGGCTCCCGCAGCCCAGCCTCAAAAGCACTCAAAAAGAGCCCCCGCAGCTTCGGCGACAGCACCATCCCACGCGGTACACCGTGTGAACAGTGATTGGATGTGTCCCCCTCGTGTTCGATCCACGGCATCTCACCACGAAGCGCCGCTTCTTCCAACGAAGGATCTCCGTCTACCACTGCATCACCGATGAGTGGATGGCATAGGCACAGCACCTGGAACGCAATGACGGCGAAGGCATGAGCGTCGGAAAGTGAGTTGATGCCCGAGCGACCTGCGAGCAGTTCCGGTGCGCCGTAGCCAGGCGTAAAGAGCACGAGTTCGTGCGGGTGTGATCTTGCCCGCAGGTTGTCGCAGTCAATGAGGAACACCTGCTCACCGTCTGACGCCGCAGAGACCAGTACATTCCCCGGCGACGGGTCACCGTATGCCAATCCCATCCCATGTATCTGGGCTAGCGTCCGAGCAAACCGTGTGAGGACCTGTAGTCGACGTCGCATGCCACCGGTCGCCACATACCACTCTCTGATACTGGCCTCATCGTGGGCTGGCACGAACAACGTTGACATGGCCCGCATGCCCGTGACCAACTCCATCACATAGCCGACATTGGGCGGCGCCAGCATCGCGACCGGACGTGCGAGCGGAAGTCGACTCAAGTCCATGCGTCTTACAGAAGCGATCTGCTGCCGCAGAATCTCGGCCTGCTGCCGAGTGGCATGTCGGATGACTTTGATGGCAATTCGTGGATTCGACTCGCACAGGTACACGGTACCCTGGCCGCCCTTGCCGATCTGCCGGCCCAACTCATAGTGACCGCCATTTGTGTCAGTCACATGGTTCATCGCAACATCTTCCATGGCAGTCCTCACCGACATTTAGAAGTCCATGTCCTCGGGATCCGGCCAATGGAGATCAGTCGCGTCCGGATTGATGCTCTGCGTGCGAGCAGTCACCGTCATTGTGACCCAACGGAACACCTTTCGGACGTCTCGTGCCTCGTGCGCCTGAAGCACGTGCCCCCTGTCTGTACCGGCGAAGAGTCTGAGAACATCAAAGTCCGCGTCACCTCCGATCGCGATGGCGAATCGATCTGCCTTAGCGCCGCGCTCGGATCCAATCAGGTTCTCCAACGGCCCCGTCCACACATCGTTCGGCTGGCCATCCGAAACGAGCACCAGCGTCGGCCTATACGACCGGCTCGGCAGCAGCTCGCGATCATTGATGAGGCCACTCGCCAGCTCGAAGGCGTGGCCCATTGGCGTTCTGCCTGCCGCGGCCATCGGCTGCCAAGCGAGCCCCTGCGCACTCGCGAATGGCGCATGAAGCACGGCCGCATCGCCACCGAACGTAATGACGGCGACATGAACGTCGATTCGCTCGGAGCCCAGTTCAGCAAACGATGAGATCATCTCCGCGACTGCTGTGTTGAGTGCATCGATCTTCCCGTCAACCGACATGCTCCCGCTGATGTCGGCCAAGACCACGACCGGCAGTGGCCGCGCTGATGCGACGCTGAACTCTCTTGTCTTTTGACTTGTCATCTGCTTTGCGCCTCCAAGGTCATGTGAGTCAATTGTCGCTCGGCCGCCATGCCCGACCTCGACGCCGCGGCCGCAGCCCCCTTAAGCTGGCATTGCGATACGCCGTAATGACCGCTCCCGTATCCGACGCACAGACGACGTGTAGTCCATGCAACTCGTCCACCTGGACCCCGCGTCGCTGGCATGACCGGATCTCCTTCCGCCCAACGACAAAGATCTCCGCACCCCGCGTGTGGACGTGTCTTCCGTGGGTCACGACCCCCGCCACGTCGAGGGGGCGGATCCCACGGCGGCGAATCTGCACGAGCGCGTGGTCGGTGAACCGAGGCTCAACAAGAGTGGATTTGGAATCGAATCGCTGCATCCCTGTCTCCTTTCGGTGCTTGTGCACGGACCATGGCAAGGCCCATGCCAACCGAAAGCAGGCGAAAGCGACAAAGACCAAATCGACTCGTAAAGGCCTGTAGAACAACGAGTTGCGGGCGTAGATCCCACAGCGCGCAACAGAAACAGGGACGCCACAGACAGTTGCAACTGTGTCAATCACAGTTGATATGGTATCGCATCGGCTGCCGGCTGGCGATGTCTCAGCATGCTGTGTGCCCCCCCGGGACACTTCAGTGAGGACGAACAACCAGGGAAAGGGTGATCCGTGCCGCCGCAGCCCACCGGATTCCGGCAAGCCAGTCCGAGGAAGTGCCTCGGGGGCAACGGCGGGGCTGTGCGCGCGCCAGAATGCTGAACCGTAGCAGGCTGCTGCAAAACCCGTTGTCTGGCGCAACCGTTCTGGCCTGTTGTGCGAAGGGTGATGCATGGCAGGGTGCCCAGCGGCGACGGGCTCGATGTTCTATGGGATGGATATCGAGGACCGCATCCGTCCCGACCACCCGCTGCCTCCGATCCGGCGGGTGGGCGACGAGACATTGGCCGATCTGACCCGGGTGTTCGCGGGCTGCTACAGCGGCGTCAGTCGTCCCAGCGTGACGTCATGCAAATGACCGATTGCGACGCAGCCGGCCAGTCTCAGGTCTCATCATTGAGACCGGCTGGCGACACTTCCGACATGCCGTTCCTGAGTTCTCAAGCCGGGATGACCGGCCCAAGTCTCAAAGTCTCACGTTTCACAGGTTACGTGCGTGCTGTTGGCCCGCCATAACCCCGGATGATCACCCCGCCGCCCCTCAACCCATGTCCCCGCAAAGAGATGCGCCTGCATCAGCAGCCACGGCAGATCCGGGTTCCGGATCGTCTCACCCACCCGCGGGTGGAAGCACGCCGGCGGCCAGAGGACCACGTCGTCGTGCTCGAGCATGATCCGGGCGACGAGTCCGGGGCCGGCCTGGTCGCCGACGTACCGCCGCTCGAAGAAGGACTCCTCGATGGCATTGACCGCCCGCCACGCCGCGGGGTGGTTGGGCGCGAAGCCCATCGCCGCGTTCGAGATGATCTCGCGCTGCTCGCACGCGACCCACGCGGTGACGTCGGGCGGGCAGCAGGCGTCGAGCGGTCGGACGGGCTTGATGTCCGTGTCGAGGTAGACGCCGCCGACGCGGGCCATGAGTTCGAGGCGGAGGATGTCGCTCCGCATCACGCAGCCGGGGACGCCGCCGATCGCGAGGCACGCGTCCCACGCCCGTCGGTTGAGGATCGGGAACGGCAGGCGGTCATCGGTCCAAAGTTCGAGTGTCCAGCCCGGGTTCATCTCGGCGAAGCGGCGTCGCCACCGGCGCTGCTGGACGGGCATCTCGCCGCGGCCGAGCCAGATCTGGTGGAGCACCTTCGGGATGGGCGAGGCACCGGTCATCAGGCGACGGCCTCGGCGGGTCGGATGCTTGCGTTGTAGATGTACGCACCGCCGTGCTCGCGGGAGTCGGCCTCGGCCTGCTCGAAGAGGCCCCAGTGGTACGGCACCACGTCGCGGAAGTGGCCGTGCTCGTTGATGACGCGGGTCAGGTAGCCGGGGCCGGTCTGGTCCCAGATTCCGCGGTAGACGAGGATCGAGTACGCGAGGTCCCGGACGCAGTGCCAGAGCGCCGCGTGGCACGGGACCGCCCCCATCACCGCCGGCGAGAGCAGGTGGGGGCGGCCGTGCTGCTGAGTGGTCGAGCAGAAGGCACGGACGCCAACGACCAACTCGTCCATCGGCCGAATCGGTAAGCGGTCCTGGTCGACGAACACGCCGCCCTCGCGGGCGAGCAATTCGTAACGGAGGATGTTTGACCGCGACGCCGCGCCGGCGGGCTCGGGCAGCTTGAACGTCTCGGCCCACTGCGCGTGATTGAAGATCGGCTCGCGGTCGTCGAGCGTGATCACACGCAAGTCCCACTCGGGGTGGTGCTGTTGCCATTCGGTGCGCCAGTGTCGGAACGACTCGGGCACGGGCGTCTCGGCCAGGTGCGCGGTGTAGACGATCTTCGGGATCACTTCGGTCCCTCCTGCGTGGTGTTCGATTCGATCTGCCAGTTCGCCGGCGGCACGCCTTCCATGCCGCCCTCGATGAACGGGGCCGCGACCACGCCGAACGCGACCGCCTCGTTGCCCGAGCCGGAACCGGAGCCCGAACCAGAGTCGAGCGTGACTTCCGTGGCGACGATGGTGCCGCTCGGGTCAGTGGTCCACGTACCGGTGAACGAATCGGAACTCGTACCGATGGTGACCGTGGTGTCTTTGATGGTGCCTTCGGAGCCGAGCGTCAGTGTGTTGGTGAAGCTGTCGCTGGGCGATTCGATGGACGAGCTCTCGCTCGAGCCAGACCCGGAGCTGTCGCCGCTCGATGCGCCGCTGCTGGCTCCCGACGAGTCCATGCTCGACTGACCGGAGCTGCCGCCGGAACCGGATCCACCGGGGCCGCTGCCCCCTGGGCCGGAACCACCCGGCCCACTGCCGCCCCCGCTGGAACCACCGCCGCCCGACGAGCCACCGCCTCCAGACGACCCACCGCCAGACGAGCCCGGGTCATCGGTAGAAGCCATGGAAGATTGCATCGAAGATCCGCCAGACGATCCACCGGTGGAGACCACCGACGAACCACCGCTGGAGGCGTCGGTCGATCCGCCGCCCGTGCTGGAACTCAGCGGCGCGGTCTCGCTGACGCTGGGAGAGTCTGACTCACTCGGCGGCGTGCCGCTGTCGCTGGTGAACGCGTCGGTCGTATAGGTCGTCAGCGTCGGTGTCCCGCTCGGCCCGGTGGTAAAGATCACGTCGCCGGTCGTCGAGTAACTCTCCGGGTTGGAACTCGGCGTGCTGCTGACGGGCGTCTCGTACTCGGACGATGATTGAGGTGTTGGCGTCGAGTAGTCGCTCGAACCGCCACCCTGCGGGGCGCGGCCCGTCGCCCACACGGGGATGTAGAGGTAGTACCGGGTGGGCTCGCTCATCGGGCGACCTCCCGGCCGGCATCCACCGGCGTGTACCAGCCCTGCGTGTTGATCGGCTTCGAGCACTCGGCGCTCGCCGCGGCGACCGCGTCCTCGTACGTCATCCGCTCGAACACGCCGAGCCCGCTGCCGGGCGAGCAGTTCACCACGCGGAAGCGGTGCTTCTCGAAGTGCGGCAGCAACGCCTCGAAGCGGCGGATCAGCGAGTCGTAGAGCACGTTGTTGTGCCGGATCGCCGCAGCCTCGCGCGTCTCGTCGAAGGCGTACTTGTGGTCCGCGGCCATCCGGAAGTCGCAGCCGAGCAGGTACACCGTCCGGAACCCGAGGTGGTGCAGCAGCCGCAGCGCGACGAGCATCACGCTCCGCTTGCCCTTGATGCCGAGCGAGTCGGTGGACTTCGGGTCGTTGCCCCACGGCACCGTGTCGCCGGTGAGGAACCGCTCGTGATCGAAGTGGTTGCTGCGGCGGAAGAACAGCACGCTCGGCATCTGTGCGACGCGGTACGCGCTGTCGCGCATCGTTCCGTCCACGGCCTGGATGCGCAGCCTGCGGCCCCAGTGGCACACCGGCACGAACTTCAGCACGCCCGGGTCTTTCCAGCCCGTGTCGATGAATCGGCCGGGATCGTCCACGCACGTCCACAGCGTCGGGCGGTGCACCGTCCACGAGTTGTTGACACCCATCGTCACGATGCCTCGGCGGTCGAGCTGCGTGAGATCGACGTTGTTGAGTGACGGGCCCGACAGCACGAGGAACGCTGAGCGGCCCTTGTAGAACCCGCCGAGCGAGATCGAGTCGAAGTCGGCGGTGTAGAGCCGCAGGCCGTTGCGGGCCGGGGCCCGATTCTTGAGGCCGCGCTGGAGCGCGACGATGTCGGACTGGTTGGGGCTGTTCACTTGAACCTCCCCGTGATGTACCGGCCGCCCACTTTCGTCGCATTGATCAAGCCGACTCGACCGATCACATCCACCCACCACGACAACGGCCGAACCGTCGGGTGCAGGTTCTCGCCGTTCACCGTGATGCGGCTCGGACGGGTACAGATCGAGAAGCAGAACCACGCCCGCGGCCGGGCAACGCGCTTCATCTCGGTCAGAACCGGCACCACGTCCTCGATCAGCAGGTGCTCGAGCGCGTCGAAGCTGGTGACGACATCAGCCACGCCCTCGACGAGCCCGGTGTCGTGCATCGGCTTCTTGATGTCGGCCTCGGGGAACGCGAAGTCCACGCCGACGCCGTCGATGCCGTGGCGGCGTAGTTCGGCGATGAAGTCGTTGCGACCGCAGCCAAAGTCCACGACGAACCGCGGCTTCCACCGCTTGACGATCCCGAGGGCGGCTCGGCCGTGGTTCGATGCGCCATACTGCGACCCTGCGCGCCCGGCGAGTTCGACGTACTTGCTCCGCTCATGCTTTCGGCGTTCGGCGAGGTCGGTGCTCATCCAGCGCCCCCCGCCGCGATCACGTTGAGCTTGCGGTCGCCGTCGGCCGGGTCGGCGATCTCGACGCAGCTCATCGCTTCGAAGACCCACACCGGCTGCCCCTTGGTGTCGCGTTCGCAGGTGAGCTGCACCGTGACCCCGGGCGGCACGGGCGCGAGCCGCGGCTCGAGCGATCGCGCCGGCGGGCAGTCGGGCAGCACGCCCGGCAGGTCGCACACCGGCCCGAGCCCGAGCAACCCCTCGAAGCCCTCGCCCGGCACGGACTCATCGCAGTGGTGCGCCTCGAAGCGGTTGATGGCCATGCGGGCAGGGTCTTCGCCGCCGCCCTGCCCCCGGGAGGACAGCCCCTCGGGCACCTCGACATACCGCAGAAAGTCCGCGCTGCCCGCGTCGCCGTCGATCCGTGCCTCGGCCCATGGGTACCGCCACCGGTTCGACTCGCCGGGGATCGGCTGGGCCTCGCCGAGCACCGCGGTGACGCGGGCCAGTGACGGCCGGCCGAGTTCGATCACCGCCCACACCTCACCGGTGCCTTGCTCCTTCCAGAGGATGGGCACGCCGCCGAGCGGTGTGGTCGCAAGCAGCGTCTCATCTGCTTTGAGCTCGCACGTCTCGTCGGCCTCGTTCTGCACGGTGATGCGTGCTGCGGTGACGCCGTGCACCACGCAGCGACCGATCTCGCCGGCGCGGATGGGTTCGATCGCGACCACGAACGAAAGCGGCGGAGAGTCTTCCGTTGCAACCTCGGCCGTCAGCGGCGTACGACCCTGGAACGTCCGTTCCTGATCGTCCTCGCCCGGTTCGACCAGCACGCCCGTGATCGCGAGCGCGTGGTGGGTGGTCAGGTCGTCGGGCGAGTCGTTGCGGACGAGCACGATGCCACGATGGCTCGGATCGCGGCCGGGGTCGGCGATCGCGTTGCGTTCGCTCGCGCGGTTGGCGATCGCCGCATCAACGAACGCGTTGTACGCCGCCGCGGGGATACGCAGGGGCTCGCCGGTGCGGACCTTGCGGAGGGCGTCACCGCTCATATCCCAAGCCCTCCGAAGTTGCCCTGGTCGTACACCCGCTCGACGTATGCCGCGACGGGGCGTTTCACGATGGTGTTGGCGCTGGTGTCTTCCTGATCCGCGTAGCGGACCCAGAGGTACTCCCACCCCTTCTTGCTGATGCCGTTGATCGAGCCCACGGAGAGGCCGGTCACGTTCGGGCTGGCGGCGAAGCGGAACGTGATCTCCCAGTCGTCGTCGGGGCCGGTGCCGCGACGGGCACCGGTCGCGCCGAGGAACAGCACCTCACCAGCCGAGAACCCGCGGAACCCGCCACTGTTGACCTTGCCGGTGAGGCTGAACAGCGCGCCCTTGTACGCGTTGGTAACCGCTGTCGCCGGCAGGTAGTGCGTCTCGCTGAACTGATAGACGGGCACGGTGATATCGACGCCCTCGACCGTGTCCTGCGTGACACCGATCGCGCCTTGGAAGTCTGGCGCGGTGGTGCCCGAGGCCGCGTAGGTGCCGACCGTCTGCTTGCTCTGGGTGATGTGCTGCGTGCCGCCGCCGGTGTCGAACGCGAAGGTGCTCTCGCCGGTCTGCGGCGGCGTCGACTGCTGCTGCGAGTCCGGCGCGTACCGCACCGTCGCGTCCCACAGCTCGTGCCCGATCGGCTCGACGGTGACCGACTGCCGCGGCATGCCGTCGTACGTCGCCGGGCTGGCGGTCGTCGCCTGCGACCGCGCGGTCATGTCGCTGTCGGTGCCGCGGACCGTGTAGACGAGCTCCGCCGACGGGTTGTCGCCCGTCGTGGACCGGCGGCTCTCGAGTTTCTCGGTGACGGTCAGGGGCACGGGATCCGATTCCTCATGTAAACGACAGCCCGCGCGACTGCGCGGAGTCGGCCAAGCGGCGGGTGTTCTTGGCGGTCTGCTCGGTGGCCTTCGCGGTGCGCTCGGCGGTGTCGTCGCCGGCGGCGAGGCTCTGCACCGCCAGCGCGTTGAACGTGCCCCGGACCGCCACGCCGCGCTCGATCGCGGCCCCGAGCCCGGCGAGCCCTTCCTGAAGCCGGCCGATCAGGTCGCGTGGGACGTTGCCGGTCGTCTCATCGCCGGACTCGTCCTGTTCCTCGCGCCGGCGTCGCGCTTCGGCGATCGCTTCGTCGAGCTTGGCGCGTGCCTCGTCCAGCTTCCGCTGCGTCTCGGCGATGTCCGCGTCGGTGCCGGATCGCAGCGCGTCCTGGGCTTCCTCGAACCGCCGCCCGATCTCCGCCAGCGTGGCATCGTTCAGTCCCGAAGCGTCGTCGCGTTCCCGCTGACGACGGGACTCCCTGCCGACCAGATCGCGCTGCGTGTTGGCGTCGATCTCCGCGAGCTTCGCATCGAGCTGCTCGTCCACCGCCCGCTTGGCGGCCTCGACATCGAGGCCGCTGTCGAACAGCCCCTGAATCTCCAGCATCCGCTTGGCGACAAACGACGATGCCGACCGCCACACCTTCTGGAACCCGCTCGTGAACCGCGTCCACGTCTTCGACAGGAACGACGTCGTCTCGATCCACGCGACCTCGAGCGCGTGGAACACCGTCTGTGCGACCGCGAGCGCGCCGTACCACATCTTCTGGGCCGTGGTGATGAAGAAGTTCCGGGCTCCGAGCCAGACCTCGTTGAGAACCGCGACGCCGCGCTTCCACGCGACCTGGAGCCCGAGCCAGAGGATCTGGGCCGCAAGCTGGATGTCGCCCGCCGCGAGGGCATCGGCGATGCCGCCCGCGACCTTGCGCACGAACGCACGCAGCTCGCCGAACCGCTCGCTCAGCCACGAGATCGCCTCGCCGCCCGCACCGGTGTAATAGAGGATGGCAACGCCGAGCGCAGCCACGCCGGCGATCACCAGCCCGATGGGCGAGACCAGCGCCCCGAGCACCGTGCCGATCACCCCGATCGCGGTCCCCGCGGCCGACGCGATGGCCGCGAGCGAGCCGAGCAGCGCGCCGATGCCGACGATCGCCGTGCCCGCGATGACGAGCGCAACACCGACGCCGAGCACGATCGCGGTGATCTTGGCGATGGTCGCGACCAGCTCGCGGTTCTGGTTCACGAGCCGCGTAATGGAGCCGGCCACGCTCGCGAGTACATCCGCCACCTTGCGGACCGGTCCCTCGATCGCCTCGCCGATCGCGATGGCGATGCCCTCGACCGCCGACAGCAGCTTGCGGAACGCGCCGCCGATGCCCGCGTCCATCTGCTCGGCCGTCTCGACCGCGATCCCGGCGGCGTCGCGGATCTCATCCCGCAGCGTGTCGAACGCCGTGCCCGACGACGCGAGCTTCAGCGCCGCGGCCTGCCCGCGGCCGAAGAGCGTCTCAAAGATCGACAAGCGCTCGGCGGTGCCGATTCCCTGTGTCGCCTTGGCCAGGTCGTTGATGATGTCGGCGAGCGGACGAAGGTTGCCCGAGGCGTCGATCGCCTCGACGCCGAACCGCCGCAGCTCGTCCTGCGCCGCCGACGAGGAGAGGTTCTTGTACGCCCGTGCGAGGGCGTTGCCCGCGAGGCTGCCCTTGATGCCGTTGTTCGCGAGGATGCCGATCGCCGCGGCGACGTCCTCCATGCTCTCGCCGGCTTCGGCCGCGATCGGCGCAACCGGCTTGAACGCCTCGAACAGGTCCTCGAGCGTCTGGGCGCTCTTGTTGGCCGTCGCCGTGAGCACGTCGGACACGCGGCCCATCTCGCTCGCCGGCAGGTTGAACCCGCGGAGCGCCGCCCCGGCGATCTCGGTCGCCCGCGGAAGATCGGTGCTCGTGGCCCGGGCGAGCGCGAGCACAGCCTCGGTGCTCTGGAGGATCGCGGTCGGGTCGAACCCCGCCCGGCCGAGCTCGGTCATCGCCTCGGCGACCTGCCCCGCGGTGAACGAGGTCGTCCGGCCGAGCCGCTTGGCTTCGTCGGTGAGCGCTTCGAACTGTTCCTGCGTCGCACCGGTCACCGCACGGACCACACGCATGCGGTCATCGAAGCCGGCGAACACCCGCGTCGAGAGCCCGAACCCCGCGGCCACGGCACCGCTGACCGCGGCGAGCCGGGCACCGATCCCCCGCACGCTCTGGCCGAACGCCCGCAGCTGCCGCTGGGCTCGTCGGAGCCCGCGCGTGAGGCGGTCGTTGACGCCCAGTTCGACGAACGCACGCCCGGCCCGGATGCCGCGGGTGTTGGGCATGTCAACCTCCCCTCACGCTGTTGCGCCAGACCTTCGGGAGGTTCAAGGACTCCTTCTCGAGCGCGGGCCGCATGTACGGCCGGGCCGCGATGCGAACCGCCTGCTTCGTGCGATTGCCGCCCCGTCGGCGGACCACGGTGGTGCGCCCGCCGAACTCAAGCACGCTCGGCGCGTTCCCACGCCGGAACCCCACCGGCCCGACCACGACCGACTCGGTCCGCGGGTCGTAGCCGAACAGCACCATCCGGCGGAGGCTGGAAGAGACGCCGCCGCCCTCGGGATATCTCGTAGCGGGACTGCGAGGCGACCTCGTGCGCCTGAGGCGTCGTCGCGACGCGTGGGAAAGAATTCGTCGACAGGGCTGCCCGATGACGCACCTTGGGCACCTCCTCGAAGGCCAGTTGATACCAGTCCCGCAGCGCAAGAGGCTTACGCCGCTGAGTGCTGAGGTGGGTCTGAAGTTCGGGGGAGCGCCCACCACCAGTCAGATCAGCGCGTTGGATATCGCGCTCAACACGCCCGACATAGCGGTGGTTCAAGGACCACCCGGAACGGGCAAGACGCGAGTGCTGGCTGCACTCCAATCGCGACTCAGCGAGCTCGAGGGCGCGGAGCGGCTGTCAGGGAGTGTCCTGCTGTCCGGGTACCAGCACGCGGCGGTTGAGAATGCGGCCATGAGCGCGTCAACACTCGGATTACCGCCAATCAAGATTGGGCGTAAAAGGGGCCGCTCCGATGGCCCAGATCTGGTTGACTCATGGGCTCGTGACCAAGCAGAGTTGGTCCGTGGTGCGCTCGCGGAGATTCCCGACGCTCCAGTGCGGCAGAGCCTTCGACAGCTGCGACGACTTGCGGCAGCGTATCAGGCACAGCTCCCCGGGAGCGATGAGGATCGAGACGTCCTTCGCGAAGCTATCGCTCTGGTCGGGGAGTCTGTGAGTCCAGGCCTGCGGGATGCCATGACAGATCAGTTGGCTCAACTGGGACATTCATTCGCGCCGGCGGATGGTGACGAGTCGGGCTCGAATGACGAGGCATTGAGGTTGGTGCGTGGGCTGCGGTGTGAGGCTAGCGCATTCGAGGATGATGGGCCCCGGTCTGCCCATCGCGTGCTGTCGTCTCCACTCCTTCGTACTCGACTGCCAGATCTGTCGGTGGCCGTCTTGGAGAAGGCACGTGATTGGATGGAGCCCGAGCCGCTTGACTTCCTTGAAGCGCTTTCTGGTGTGAGAGATGCGCTGTTGGACGAGCTGTCCGCGCCCGAAACACATCTTGCTCTACGCAGATTGAGTCCTGAGATTCTGAAACTGCTCGATCGTGCAGAGCAAGAACTCGTGATTAGGGTCGAATCGGGTCAGGACGGTGTCGCTGACGTGCTGTGGGACTATCTCGAGAACCTCGAGGGCGATTCACAGGCTGTGCGCGAGTCGCTGGAGAGATACACGCTGGTCCTTGCTGCGACATGCCAGCACGCAGTGCATAGGCACACGCTCAGCGCAAAGGGACTGACAAACACTGATAAAGCCATATTCGAGACGGTCATTGTTGACGAGGCGGCTCGTGCGACTCCATTGGACCTACTCATTCCAATGGCGTTGGCAGAGCGGCGGATCGTCTTGGTCGGCGATCATCGGCAGCTGCCGCATCTGCTTGAACCCGACATCGAGCGCGAACTGGCGGTTTCTGTCAACGATGAGACGAAGGAAGCACTACGCAATAGCCTGTTTCAGCGGCTCTTCGAGCATCTGAAGAGGTTGCAAGCTCAAGATGGTATCGCAAGAACGATCACGCTGGATCAGCAGTTCCGAATGCACCCCGTTCTCGGAGACTTCGTCTCTGAGACGTTCTACGGCGACGATGAGCAGTTTACGTCTCCGCGGCCGGCTTCAGAATTTCAGCATGAGCTGGATTGTGTGCCCGCATGTCCTGCACTCTGGCTGGACGTGCCTCGGCAAAGAGGGCGAGAGCGAGGCGGTCGCAGCAAAGCACGTCCAGTTGAAGCTCGCGCAATCGCTGAGTGGGTACAGCGTGTAGGCAGCGAGCGGCCGGATCTGAGTATCGGTGTGATCGCGTTCTACGGTGAGCAGGTGCGTGAGATTGAGCGTGCATCAGAGCGATGCGGGCTTGGTCAGATTGAAGGCGGTGAGTTCCGCATCGCACCTGAGTGGAGGGCTGTGGCAGACCCGGAAGGGCGGCACTCTGAACGATTGCGGATCGGGACCGTTGATGCCTTCCAGGGAATGGAGTTCGACATCGTGTTCCTCTCCGTCACTCGTTGCAACGACCTGCCAGATGAAAGCGAGGCTCAGCAGCGACGCAAGTATGGATTCCTCATGCTTCCGAACCGCCTCTGCGTTGCAATGAGTCGACAGCGCAGGCTCCTCGTGGTCGTGGGGGATCCGTCGATGTGCGCTGAACCGCATGCCGAGTCAGCTGTCCCTGGCCTGGTGCGCTTCCGGGCGCTCTGCGAGAGCGATCGGGGGGCGGTGGTCAATGCTTGAGGCAGTCTACTTCGACATGGTGCATGCGCCTCGGGGAGGATGGAGCGGCCTCTCGTGCCGGGAATGGCTGTTTTGGCCAGCACTGTGCTATCGCGTGGTGGCGCCGGAGGCCCAGCGTCAGGAACGAAACCTGTTCGAACGGACGATTCTTGGGCTGACTAAGGCGAGGGTCTACGACGCGTCAGACCAGGGCCGCTTGACCGGCTTGGATGTACGGCTGATCGAGGCCATCAAATCGCAGCTCACGGACGAGGGCCTGCTGACAGCGGAGGGTCGAGTCACCGACAAGGGAGATGAGGTTCTACATACAGCAGCCTACGAGCAAGAGCGGCTTGTAACGGGCTACGTCTTTCAGGATCCCTACACGGGCACTCTGTGGGATCGATTCGTTGAGGAGCCCCGCTTCGCAAACGTCGAGATCAACGGACACAATCGAACACTCGTTCGCGGGGCTACTGGCAGGCCGTTTCGGACGCGAGCGTTTGCGCAACACCATCCGCAGCAGTTGCCACCGCCTCCTGGGCCGGAAGATGTGTGTAGGGCGATTCGTCGCTGCCAGCGGAGCCTGGATCGGATCCAGTCGCTTGTGGAAGAGTCACGGTCTTCAGCGTCCGAGCTGCTCGACATCCAGGATGATTGGGGTGGGGAAGAGCCCGGCCTCGTTGAGGACGGCCTCGGCGCGACGGTGACTCGAGTGACCTTTCTAGATGCGAAAGCCGTGCCGTGCTACCTGGCGACATGCCTTTACAGCAGATCGCCTATTCCGCTGCCATCGACGCTGCTCGCGACCGATCCATTCCTCCCAGGGGCTTCCGATCGGCTCATGCGCCAGATTCTGGATACTGCCCATGAACGACGTGACTCGCCACTCGCGGTTGTGCTGAATGGGATATTGGAACGAACGCACGGTGCAGGACTGGATGAGTTCCGGGCGCAGGTAGAGGCGCTGCGGTTGCAGGCTGAGCACAGGGTTGAAGAGCGTCTGGGCTTTGACAATCGGGACCTTGCCGCGTTTGGGCCGCTGGTCGGAATGGAGCGTGCGTTCCTCGAGGCCGAAGCACTTGGGGATGCGGGGCACGATAAGGAGCGGGACGCGATCGCGAGCGCTCGAGACGTCCTGGAGGCCCAATTCAGGAGCGTCGCGTCAGCATCGCGGCTTCGTGGCATTGAGCGGCACGTGGATCTGCCTCCGAGAGAGAGGACGCCCCAGCGGATACAGTCGGTTCTCGAGCGTGCAGCCACGTCTGTCGGTCTGCAGGTGCCGTTACCGACACACCTGACCGGACTGCAGAAACTGACGACTGCCTATGGCCGACTGCGCAGCGTATCCCTCGACCATTCGCGACTTGCTCGAGCTGGTATTCGTGATCTCTTCGAAGTCTGTCTGCTGGCCGCGGTGGGGCACCCAGACCATCCGCTGGCATGCGCAGCTGCAATAGACGGCGCATTCGCGGAGCGGCTTTTTGCACTGGCTGACATCGTGAACGCAGCGAAGCATGGAGACTGCCCAAGCGATGCTACGCCGGAGGGAGTCCGACTGGAGGTCTACGGACTGCTGGAGATGATGCTCGGTCGAGCGACAAACGGAAGTGAAGGGCTGGCATGAATCGAAAGAACCGCAACAAGAACAAGGGCCGAAGTGCCCGCGATCTGCAGTCTGGTATGTCGCCGTCGATCCAATCCAAGCCCAAACCGGCTACGCCCACAAAGACACCGATCAAAGAGATCGTGGAGCAGGCTCCGGCCACGCTCTCGGAGTCAGCGGTGCCAGAGGCCGAGGCTGCGCAACCAGTGTCTGAACCTGAAGACGGCGTGTCCGAGGCGACTCTGCAGGACACCTGGAGACAGCTCAAGGAAGCCGAAGCGAACTACCAGTCAGCGAAGCGGACGTTAGAGAGCCGAACAGAGAGAGTCGATAGTGAGAAGGAGGCTCTGGCGGCCGATCGTCGTGAGTGTAATGACGAGCTGAAGCGACTAGCCGAGCTGCGGGAGAAACTCGAGGCACGAGAAGCGAGCCTGATAGAGGAGGCGGAGGAGCTCGCGGGAAAGAGAGCGGATGCCGAGGCCGGCTTTTTGGCATCGAGGCGGGAGTCCCTTACACGGCTTGAAGAGACCGTATCTGAGTTGACCGACCAGGTCGCGGACCAGATGCGCGCCGTCGTGACGAAACGCCAAGAGCTGATTGAAGAGATTGCGCATGATCAGCAAGAAGCCCTCGCCGCGGAGCGAGACGAGCTTGAGCGAGCGCAGCGCGAGCTTGCCAAGGCGAAGCGTCAGGTCGAATGGGATTCGGAAGATCTTGATGATCGGGTGAAAGCTGCGCGGCAGCGTGCTGTCGCCGAAGCGTCCGGCAAGGTGGAGACACTCGAAGCACGCTGCGAGGAGCTTGGGTCAAGGCTTGAGGCGGCTAGGGCTGAGCGCGATCGATTGGCCGGGGAGCTGGAGTCACTGCGGCAGGTGATGGCAGACTTCGGTGAGCGGTCGCCGGAGGTGCTCCACGGGGACCTTAAGCGGTACCAGGAGCAAATCCGAGACCTCGAGGAGCAACTGGCGCAGGCTCCCTCGTCGAACCTGGTTGAGGACTACAGGCGTGCGTGCGTTGTGGTGCACGCCCGACTGGGAATGCAGTCTTGCGTGCAGACGACGAAGTACGGTTGCATCACCCGATTGCGGGTCAATTCGTCGTGATGTTCCGCAGTGGAACGCGCCGTATCGAAGTGCGGATGGCGGATAGGCAGTTGCGACTCGTACCGCTGTTCTGCTCGATTGGAGAGCTGGCGTCCAAGGACCGTGATGCGCTGCTGGAGTATCTGAGTGAGAAGTGCGACGCGAGTTCGGAGGAAGTCGTGTTCGTCTACCCAGACGCACTCCGACGCGACGACGTAACGGACGATCGTGCGGAGCGGTGGTTGGCGGGACTGCGACACGAGCTGCCTGTCGGTGACCGGCTGCGGTACTCCTTGCTGCCTGTGTCTCCGTGGCGTGTGGGCAGCCTGGATGACATTGGACGAGCACTCAACTGGTTCCTTCTGGCGCAGCAGTTCGAGAGTGTGCCCCCGAAGGTACGAGTGCCCGCTGATGTCGAGGGGATAGTCGGACAGTGGCCACGAGTTATGCGCAAGACAGAGGAGCACGAAGAATGGGCGCTTCTGACTCCGACTGTGCCAAGAGAGTTGAAGCAGGCGTTGGGGCAAAAGGCGATACGTGTTGAAGAGATTCAGCACGAGTTGGACGCGATCGACTCGGTGAGGAAGTCGCAGAAAGGGCGTCGCAGAGGACCGGACGAACTACGGAAGGAGCACCAGCGTGTGCAGCAATTGAAGACGGAGCTTCCACGTGCGAGGAGATCTGCAGGCGATTGCGAACGCGTTCGGGAGAGTCTCAACGATGCTGAACGAGCTTGGCGGATAGTCCAGCAGTGTCCGGTATGTGACGGCGACGACGTCGTCCGAGAGCAGCGAGAAGACGGCTTCTGGTGCGTGTGTTCTGGATGCCAGGCCGAATGGGGCACGCAGCGATGCGCCTCCTGTCGTGGAGTCAAACCGTGTGTCAAGCCGCACTCCGACTCATGGACTCGGATTCTGAAGCGAGGAGACAGCGCTGTACGAGTTGCGGGCGCAGACCTGCTGTCCGCGCCGGTCTTGGACTCTAGGGAGACCGTTGTGTTCTGCTGCCCTCACTGTGGCAGAACAGAGTGAGGTGCTCTCGGATAGGGCGGACGCTGTCAACTGATGGGGTCCAGCGAGTGTCGAGAGGATGAACTAGTGGATGGGCACAAACGCATCCTGGCATCATGGGTTGGGCACGCAGATCTCTTGGGCTTTGCAGCCGAGGATGATCGTCGTAAGAGCGCTGTAGAGGCCGCGACGGGCAAGACAGTCTCGGATGGGACGATTGTGGCCGGGCCAGTTCGAGCTGCACTTGAGGCGTTTGGGTTCGACGAGGTCTTCCTGATCGCAGACACGGACATCAGACTCCTTCGCCGGTTTGCGGAATGGGTGGGAGAGAACGTCAACGTGGCTCGCGTCCGCGTTGACGATCCAACCGAATACGCAACGGTGTACGGGCTAGCGGAAGGGATGCTCAAGAATGCGTGCGGGACGGCGAACGATTCGCGCGAGTTGTGGCTGAACCTCAGCTCGGGTACGCCCGCGATGGCTGCAACCTTGTTGCTGCTCGGCAAGACTCGATACCCCAGCAGATTCGTGCAGTCCTTCCAGGGTGTAGCACATGAAGCCGTGATTCCCTTCGACCTCACGCTTGAGTACTTGCCGGAGCTTCTGCGCGAGCCAGACATGCTGTTCCAGGCTTTGGCGGAGAAGAGCCCGAGCGACGTCGAGGGATTCGACGATATCGTTGGAAACAGCGCAGCAATTCGAATAGCGGTCGGAAGAGCAAAGCGAGCCGCTATCCGCGACGTATCGGTCTTGGTGCTTGGCGAGAGTGGCGTTGGGAAGGAGCTGTTCGCCCACGCTATCCACGCTGCAAGTCCTCGAAGAGATGGCCCTTTCGTGCCGATCAACTGTGGGGCGATTCCGCGAGAGCTCCAGGAGTCCGAGCTATTCGGGCATCTCAAGGGGTCGTTCACTGGTGCTGTGGGTGATCGGTATGGGGCGTTCCATCAGGCTGATGGAGGGACGTTGTTCCTGGATGAGTTCGGAGAGTTGGAGCCACGGACACAAGCGTCTCTACTGCGTGCACTCCAGCCTGGGCCCAGAGAGGGCCCATGTTGCCGCACGTTCCGCCGCATTGGCGCAGATGCAGATGACAGTACAGACGTCCGTGTGATTGCGGCGACGAATCAGGATCCTCAGGATCAGATTCGGGACGGCCGATTGCGCGAGGATCTGTTCTACCGCATTGCGACAATTACTCTGCGACTGCCTCCGCTTCGAAATCGGCGGTCGGATATTCCCGAGCTGACGACGGTGTTGCTGAGCCGTATCAATGGGCAGTTTGCGATCGGGGAACCAGGATTTGTACCCAAGCAACTCAGTGGCGCAGCGAAGTCGCTGATCGCTCAGCACGACTGGCCGGGGAATGTCCGAGAGCTGAGCAATGTTCTCGTACAAGCAGCGGTGATGTCGTCGGGGGCCACCATCGGTAAGTCCGACGTGGCGGCGGCGATAACAGAAGTGCCAGCAATCAGGCACGAGAGGATTGACGACGTGCCACTCGGTGATGGCTTCGACCTGATGAGCTATCTCGATGAGATCGAGAAACGCTTTCTAGAGCGAGCTCGAGAGGAATCCGGGGGCGTGAAGACGAGAGCGGCGGAGTTGCTCGGCCTTAAGGGCTATCAGACCCTCGATGGCAAGATCAAGCGTTTGGGAATCAAATGGAAGTGACAGCTACGACATCTTTGGCTGGTATCCCACATTCTCTGGACTCGCCGGCATCGAAAGTCAACTCATCTCGCTGTTTTCACTGCAGGAAGTCGTCCCGAAACGCGTTGGTTCCGCACTATTACCGAGTCGGTTGCGAAAGCAGCCGGCTTTGTGGTTTTTGGGCTGGGCCGGTGAGAGACACCGTCGCGTGTTGCCCCCTTCGGGCCCAGTTCCCGCGTCTATCGAGCCGGTGGGCCAATGGTCCTCAACCGTGACGCGGTCTCTGGTTTGGACGCCGGGAGAACCGGCTCGGCCGCCCGGCGGTCACGACCTCCCCCGAATCGCGCCGAAGTCTCGGCCGCCCGCCGAGCAAGAAGCGGCACCTCAACCGGTTGGGTGTCGTTCGCGTACGCTCGGCGCATGAGCGAAGCCCGCCGAGACGCCCCTGCTCCCACCCTGGATATTCACTACGGCGACAACCTCGAGATCATCGGCGGGTTCCCCGACGAGTCGTTCGACCTGATCTACATCGATCCCCCGTTCAACACCGGGAAGAAGCAGGCCCGGACCCAGATCAGAACCGTGCGCGACGACGAGGGCGATCGGACCGGGTTCAAGGGGCAGCGCTACCGAACCGTCCGCGTCGGGATGAAGGCATTCGCGGACAACTTCGATGACTTCCTGGCATTCCTCGAGCCTCGCCTGGAAGAGGCGTTCCGGCTGCTCAAGCCGACCGGGAGTTTTTTTCTGCATCTCGACTACCGAGAGATCCACTACGCGAAGATCCTGCTCGACGGCATCTTCGGGCGCGAGTCGTTCATCAACGAGATCATCTGGGCATACGACTACGGCGCGCGTTCGCGCAGCAAGTGGTCGGCGAAGCACGACAACATCCTCTGGTATGCGAAGGACCCCAAGAACTACACCTACCGCTACGACGACATCGATCGCATCCCCTACATGGCGCCCGGGCTGGTCACCAAGGAGAAAGCGGAGCGAGGCAAGACACCGACCGACACATGGTGGCACACCATCGTGAGCCCCAACGGCAAGGAAAAAACCGGGTACCCGACCCAGAAGCCGCTGGGTGTGATCAACCGGATCGTCCGCGTGCACAGCAACCCGGGCGATCGCCTGCTCGATTTCTTCGCGGGCAGCGGCACGCTCGGGGAATCAGCGGTCCGGATGGATCGGAACTGCGTCCTGGTGGACAACAACGACGAAGCGATCCGCGTGATGTCCAAACGCCTGGCCTTCGCGACCCCGCGCCTTCACGGATGCGACCGGTTGGATTTCGAGCCGCAAGTGGATCTTCCCGATTGAACGCGAATCCTCGCGGCCGCTGACGAGAAGCGAGGACCTCGTCTCGCGCATGCGGCGTTACTCGTCCACATCAAGCCCGTAGTCGATCCGCACCGGGGGCGGCGCCCCGCCCGGGCCCTTGAGATAGTGGTCCATCCACCGCATCATCCGGCGCGAGTAGTCGTAGCGCGACGCGGCCCGCCGGTTGCCGTGCCCCTCGCCTTTGTAGAACACGAGACGCACCGGCGGCGGGTTCTCCTGCAGCGTCAGGTACCGGTACAGGATCTCGCTCTGCCGCGGATCGACGCGCGGGTCCGAGTCGCCGTGCATGATCAGGATGGGCGTCTGCGCCCGCTCGGCGTAGCGGATCGGGCTCGCCTCAGCGAAGAGGTCCCAGTTCTCCCAGGGCCACTGCCGCGCGTGCACGAGGTACATCTCCTGCGGGATGTCGGTCGTGCCGAACTTGCTGAACTGCTCGCTGATGCCGACGAACATGACCGCCGCGGCGAAGCGGTCGGAGTAATAGGTCGCGCCCCACGCGGAGGCGTACCCGCCGTACGAGCCCCCGGTGATGCCGACCCTGTCGCCGTCCACGAGTTCGGCGCCGATCAGGTAGTCCACCCCGTCGACGAGGTCGTCGAACTCCTCCTTCGCGTACCGCCCCTGGCTGAGCATCGAGAACTCGACGCCGCGCCCCGTCGAGCCCCGGTAGTTCTGGAAGAACATGAAGTAGCCCTCCGCCGCCGCGGGCTGGGCGGGGAGGCTGTACCGCGTGAGCCAGCCGTTGGAATAGTGGGCCTCGGGCCCGCCGTGCACGGCAAGGATGAGCGGGTAGCGTTTCCCGGGTTCGAAGCCGAGCGGGTAGACGAGGATGCCCTCGATCTCGAGCCCGTCGCGGGCCTCGTAGGTGACCACCTCCTGGTAGGCGAAATCGACCTCCGAGAGCCAGGGGTTGGAGTTGGTCATGCGTTGCGGCGAGCCGACACCGAAGCCGAAGCGGTAGACCTCGGTCGGGTGCTCGGGTGTCGACGCAAGCAGGGCCATGCGACCGTTGCCGCGAGCGATAGAAAGGTCGCTCCAGATCGGACCGCCGAGGCGGAAGCGTGTCTCCTCGGGGTTTCCGTCGAGGTCAACATCCCCGACCCGGGCCTCGACTCCCTCGTGAACGATGAACCGCAGAGTGCTCGGGGTGTGCCACTCGATCGCCTCCACCTGCCCCATGAGGTCGGGCAGCAGGTTCGTCATCGCACCGCCGTCCTTGCCCGCCACCATCAGCCGGCCCGCCGATGGGTCGTGGATCGTCTCCCCGCTGATGAACGCGAGGTGCTCCCCGTCGGGGCTCCACGCGAACTCGCCGAGCTTCCCGGGGTTGTCCATCCGCCCGATCTCGGCCCCCTCGGGCGAGACGATCCGCAGGCGCTGGAACATCAGCGTGTCGTCCACCAACTGCCGCGGCGTGACCGAGATCGCGAGCCGGTCGCCATCGGGTGACCACGCGGCCCGCTGCGCCGAGCCCTCGATCTCCAGCATCCGGGGCTCTGCGTCCGCATCGCCCAGCTCGTGGATGTAGACCCGACGCGGCTTCCATTCTTCCTCGAACGCGTACTGATCGAATCCGAGTTTCCGCTCCTTCTCCAACTCCGGATCCTCGGGCTCGAAGGCGAGCAGCGCCACCGAATCACCGTCGGGACTGAACGAATAGGAACTGATCGCCGTCTCGAGCGTTGCGATCGGGCGGGCCTCGCCCCCGCTCAGGGGGATCGCGTACAGGCGCGTGTGCTCATCGCCCTCGCGCTTCGAGAGGAAGGTGATCGCGCTGCCGTCGGGCATCCACCCGATTGAGGACACGCTCACCTCTCCCGTGACGAACGGGCGGTGCGTGCCGTCCTCGTCGATGACATGGAGCTCGGTCCACGCGCTGCCGTCATCCTCGACGACGAGCTTGCGGGGAACGCTCAGCGTGTAGGCGATCGTGTCGCCCCTCGGGCTGATCACCGCAGCCGAGACGCTCCGCAGGTCGGCGACCTGCTCGAGGGTCATCCCCCCCGCGCCGGCGAGTGCGGTGCAGACAAGCAGCGTGCAGACAGCGGTCAATGTAGAGAAGAAGGTTCGCATCGGGATCTCCTGATTCGTCGCGGCTCGGCGCAGAAGCAAATCTGTGCCGCGTTCAGGAGTGTAACAGACGCGCTTCGCGCGCGAGATCGCAGCGCTCCGGCGCGAAACGCCTCCGCCCGCTCGATTGCGGCTTGTCGGGCGAAGCGGACTCCCTTTGATCGGTGGAATCGCGACCGAGGCTCGGGCGGGTGCGCGTCGGGAGCCGACCGTGGACGAGCGCCACCGATCGGGGGGCGAGGAACGCCCCGACCTAAAAACATACAACTTGATCTAGAATAGAGGGGCGCGTACCCTTCGGGACCCTCAGCACGGAGCACTCGAATGGGCGCAACCCCGTCGTCGTCGAACTCGACCACCGCGCGATTCGGTGTCCTCGCCGGCGCGATCATCGTGCAGTTGATCCTGGGCACCGTCTACGGCTACAGCATCTTCTGGCAGCCCCTCACCGCGGAGGTCTTCCCCGAGGTGATCACCGAGGCGGAGCAGACCGCTCGCCTCGCGTCCGGCATCGAGGTCTCGGGGGTGGAGGTCGTCGCGGACGAAACCGCCCGCCTCGCGCGTCTCGCGACGCAGCAGGGCTACCTGAAGTACGCGTTCTCGATCTGCATTCTCTCGTTCGCCTTCGTCATGGTCATCGCGGGGCGCATCCAAGACATCACCGGGCCCCGCCTGCCCGCGATCATCGGCGCGGTGCTCATGGGACTGGGGTTCCTGCTCGCGGGTCTGATGGACAGGCCGGGCGTGTTCTACCTCGCCCACGCCGCCTTCGTCGGCGCGGTCTGCGTCGTGCTCATCATGGCCTTCCAGGCAACGGTCGGCAGGCTGGATCCGGAGAAGTTCCCGATCGTCCGCGCCGGACCGCTCGGCATCGTCGCCGCCTGCGTCGTCGCGGGTTTCCTCATGGGACAGAACTACGCGGGGACGGGCGGCCCCATCGAGAAGCTCTTCCTGCTCTGGGGCACGATCGGGTTCCTCGCCGGCGCCGGCATCGGGTTCGCCTATGTCTGCCCCATCGCGGCGCTTGTCAAATGGTTCCCCAAGCACAAGGGGCTCGTGTCGGGCCTCGCCGTCGCGGGCTTCGGCTTCGGCGCCTTCCTCTTCAAGGGGCAGACCTTCGGCGCGCTGGGCTTCATCGAGGACAACGGCATCCGTTCCTTCTTCGTCCTCCACGCGGGCGTCTGCTTCGTCGGCGTGCTTCTCGGTGCGCTCCTGCTCCGCAACCCCCCTTCGGCCGCGCCCGCAGCCGGGACGATCGAGAAGCCCGAATCGAGCTGGCAGGACACGCTCCGCCGCCCCGCCTTCGCGGTGCTCTGGCTCATGTTCTTCAGCGGCGCGATGGCGGGCCTGATGGTCATCGGCATCATCAAGGTCTTCGCGGGTGAGCAGCTCGTCGCCGCCGCGATCGAGAGCGGGGAGGCCCTCGCCGACGAGACCCGCGCCGGATTGCTGGCGCAGGGCGCCGCCGCAGTCGGGTGGCTCGCGATCTTCAACGCCGTCGGGCGCATCGCCTGGGGCTTCATCAGCGACCGCATCGGGCGCACCATCGCGTTCGTCGCGATGTTCCTCGCCCAGGCGGTCATGATGTTCATGCTCGGCGCGATGCAGACCGAGCTCTCCCTCGCCGTCGCCGCGTCCATCGTCGGGTTCAACTTCGGGGGCAACTTCGCGCTCTTCCCCTCCGCGACCGCCGACCTGTTCGGATCGAAGAACCTCGGCGCCAACTACGGATGGGTCTTCACCAGTTACGGCCTCGCGGGCGTGGTCGGCATCGCGGCGGGCAACACCGCCAAGTCGATGACGGGTTCCTACACCGCCGCGTTCGCCGTCGCGGGGGTGCTCTGCCTTGTTTCCGCGGCGCTCGCGGTGGGGCTCGCGGTCTCTCGCCGCCGCCTCGCGTCGGCGTGACCGACGCCCCCCCTCGGGATATCCGGATCAAAGAAAAAGGGCCCCGGATCGTTCGCGCGACCCGGGGCCCTGTCATTCACTCGATCAGCCGTTCCGCCTGATCACTGCAGCGTGTTCGCCTTCATCTCCCAATGCTCGGGCGAGCGCCACAGCCCGCTGACGAGCAGCTCGCGGATGAAGGTCAGCTCCTTGGGCAGCCGGTCGTAGAGCTTGAAGAACAGCTCGTCGTGGCTCGCGATCTCCGCCAGCCACTCGGGGCGGTCCATGCTCATCAGCTCATCGAACTTCTCGCGAGGGAAGTCGAGCCCGCGCCAGTCGATGTCGTCGTACTGCGGCATCCAGCCCAGCGGGCCCTCCGTGCTCGCGGCGTTCCCGTGCACGCGGTCCACGATCCACTTGAGGATCCGCATGTTCTCGCCGAAGCCCGGCCAGATGAACTTGCCGTCCTTGTCCTTGCGGAACCAGTTCACATTGAAGATCCGGGGCGGGTTGGGGATCTGCCGCCCGAAGTCCACCCAGTGGCTCAGATACTGCCCCATGTGATACCCGATGAACGGGAGCATCGCGAGCGGGTCGCGCCGGACCTTGCCGATGTTGCCGAACGCCGCCGCGGTCATCTCCGACCCCATCGTCGCCGCGGTATAGACCCCGAACGACCAGTTGAACGCCTGGTAGACCAGCGGCACGGTCGTGCTGCGGCGCCCGCCGAAGATGAACGCGCTGATGGGCACGCCGTTGGGATCGTCGTACCGCGGGTCCGCGCTGGGGCACTGGCTCAGCGGCGCCGTGAACCGCGAGTTGGGATGCGCCGCCTTCGTCTCGCTGTCGGGCGTCCAATCGTTGCCCTGCCAGTCGATCGCGTGCGCCGGGGGATCCCCGTCCATCCCTTCCCACCAGACATCCCCGTCGTCGGTCAGCGCGACATTCGTGAAGATCGTGTTCTTCTCGATCGACTTCATCGCGTTGGGGTTGGTCGTGTAATTCGTCCCGGGCGCGACCCCGAAGAACCCCGCCTCGGGGTTGATCGCGTAGATCTGCCCGTCGTCGCCGGGCTTGATCCATGCGATGTCATCGCCCACGCAGGTAATCTCGTACCCCTCGTCCTGGAACTCCTTGGGGGGCACCATCATCGCGAAGTTCGTCTTGCCGCACGCGCTCGGGAACGCCGCGCCGACATAGGTCGTCCGCCCGCTGGGCTCCTTGACGCCCGTGATCAGCATGTGCTCCGCGAGCCAACCCTCGTCGCGCGCCATCACCGACGCGATCCGCAGCGCAAGGCATTTCTTGCCAAGCAGCGCGTTCCCGCCGTACCCCGAGCCGTAGCTCCAGATCGACCGCTCCTCGGGGTAATGGACGATGTACTTGTCCTTCGGATCCGGGCTGCAGGGCCACGCAACATCCGCCTGTCCCGCCTCGAGCGGCATGCCCACCGAGTGCACACACTTGATGTACTCGCCGTCACCCAGCGCCTCGAGCACCGCGGTGCCCATCCGCGTCATGATCCGCATGTTCGTCACGACATAGGGCGAGTCGGTCAGCTGGATGCCGATCTGGCTGATCGGCGACCCAACCGGGCCCATCGAGAATGGGATCACATAGCAGGTCCGCCCCTTCATCGCCCCGTCGAACTTCTCCGCGAGGATCGCCTTCATCTCCCTGGGCGCCATCCAGTTGTTCGTGGGCCCCGCGTCCGCCTTCGCGATCGAGCAGATGAAGGTCCGGTCCTCCACCCGCGCCACATCCGAGGGATGGCTCCGAGCCAGGTACGAGCCCGGGCGCTTCTCCTCGTTCAGCTTGATGAAGGTCCCGCTCGCGACCATCTCCTCGCAGAGACGGTCATACTCCGCCTGCGAACCGTCGCACCAGTGAACCGAGTCGGGCTTCAGAAGGGCGACCAGTTCCTCGACCCACTCCACCAACTCGGGGTTGTTCACCTCAGCGGGGACGCTCATGCTGTCAACGGCCATTGTGCTCACGGGCTTCTCCTCGGAAAAATGGGGAAGGGTGCGTCTCCAATCAGGACAATCATAGGATCGAAAAAATGACTAAGGGAGTTCGTTGTCCTCTATCGTGCGGCATTTCTCATGCCGTGCTCAGATTTTCAGTGGTAACACAATCCTCTGCATAAACCGGGCCCAGCGACTCCCTTGAGCGCTGATCGACGCTGCAGAAACGCGGAACGCAGGCCCCGAACATCGATCGCTCATCCTGCGAGAGAAGCGAATGACGCTCGCTCATGAGCGATCCGGGATGGGCGAACCGTGCGGATCGGTCGTGACCGCGCGCTCGGGGTGCGTGCGCACATGCTCGAGCTGCTCGGCGATCGTGTGCACATGGTCGGGCGCGATCCCCGCCTCATCCACGAGATAGTGCTCCCAGAGCCTGTGCCGACGCACGATCCCCCGCGCCCGAGCGACGCCCGCTTCGGTGAGCCGCGCCACGCCCTCGTCGATCTCAATCGCCGCGGCTCGACGCGCCGATTCCAAGGCCCGCGCCGCGGGTCGCCCCGCGAGCAACTCGCGCGCGTCTCGCAAGGAGAGCCCGTCCACGCCGCGCTCCCGCGCCCGGTACAGACCCGCGAGCAGGTCCTCGACCGCGACCGTGACCGCCAGCCGGCGCTGCCGCACCAGCCTCGCGATCGCGCCGTGCCGGGGGGACAGCACGATCGCGCCCGCGAGCAGGACCCCGGCGCAGACCGCCATCGCGCCCGCCGAGTTCACCGCGTCGAGCCCGAACAGCGCCGGCACGCCCGACGCCCCGAAGTACCCACCGATCCCGCAGATCAACGAGAACACGACGCTCCACGCGATCTGCGGCTTCAGGCGGTCCGTGACGAGCCGCGCCGTCGCCGCGGGGCACACCAGCATCGCGATCACCAGGATCGATCCCACCGCCTCGAAACTCGCGACAGTCGCCATCGCGACGAACACCATCAGCAGAAAGTGGAGAAGCGAGGCGTTGAACCCCTGCGTCGTCGCGAGCGCCGGATCGAACGCCGCGATCCGCAGTTCCTTGAACAACCCAACAACGAAGGCGATGGACAGCCCCGCCATCGCGAGCAACACCCACACCTGCCGGGGCGTCGCCTCGACCGTCGACCAGTCCCACAGCCCCGCGAGCGAATCCGGTGCATCCGCCCACCACAGCAACTCCAGTTGCCCGTGCAGGACGCACTCCGCGTCCAGGTCGACGAGGTCCGCCGCCGCCTGCTCGATCAGCAGCACCCCCAGAGCGAACAGCACGCTGAACACCACGCCCATCGCCGCGCCGGGCTCGACGCGCCCGAGCCGCTTGACCAGCTCCACGAGCACGACCGTCGCCACCCCGGCGACCGCGGCCCCCCCGAACATCACCAGGGGGCTCCGTGTCCCCGTAATCAGGAACGCGATCACGAGCCCCGGGAGCACGCTGTGACTGATCGCGTCCCCCATCAGGCTCAGCCGACGCAGCACGAGGAAATTCCCCAGCACCCCGCACCCCACCGCCGCGAGCGTTCCCGCGAGCAGCGGGAAGAAATCGAGCCCGATGTCGAAGATCGCGGGCGACTCACCCATCGCGCCCCCCCGATCCCGAATCGAAGGCCGCCGGCAACGCGATGCCCCGTTTCACGAGCGCCCGCTCCAGTTCTTCGACTAGCGCCTCCGAGAGCACATGTTCCACCTGGTCCACCGACCAATCGACATGACTCGGCGCGACCTCCGCATAACTCACGAGGTACTGCTCCCAGAGCGCGTGGTTCCGCGCGACCCGCGCACCCCGCGCCCGCCCCGAGGCCGTGACGCCGATCGCCCCGTCCCCGGACCGCGTGATATCCCCCGAGCGAACGAGCCTCACCAGCACCAGACGCGTGAACACCCCCGACCACCCCAGCGAGCGGCGCAGCGCACCGAACGCATCGCGGCTCATCGTCCCGATCGCGCGGTCGTGCGCGTGCTCGAGGAGGTGGTCCCCCCCGATCCGCAGCCGGAGCGAAAGGCGTCGTGCCGCGGTCGCGATCACACCCCGCCGCGGCGCCGCGAGGAAACTCAGCAGGAAGAACCCGCCCGAGACCAGCACGATCACCGCGCCGGCGGGCTTCCGCGGGAGCAGCGCCGAGATCACCGACCCGAAGTACCCGCTCAGCGCACCGATCACCCCCGCGACCACGACCAGCACCCACAGCCGATCCGTCCAGAACCGCGCCGACACCGGGGGCACGATCAGCATCGCGACCACCAGGATGAGCCCGACCGCCTGCAGCCCCGCGACCGTGACCGCAACGACCAGCGCCATCATCAGCAGGTCGATCAGCCCGACGGGCCACCCGTCCACCCGCGCGAACGCGTCGTTGAAGCAGACGAGCGAGAACTCCTTGAGCAGCAGCAGCGCCGAGACCACCGCGGCGCACGCGATGCCCCCCATGAGCACGACATCGCCCGCGCGCATCGTCGCCGCCTGCCCGTAGATGAAGGTGTTGAGACCCGCCGAGCCCGCCGAAGCGTTCGCCTGGATGTAGCTGAGCCCGACGATCCCCGCGCCGAAGAACACGCTCAGGACGATCCCGATCGCCGCGTCCTCCGTCAGCCTCGACCACCGCAGGATCGCGTGCACGCACGCGACCCCGACCACCCCGCTCCCCGCCGCGCCCACCAGCAGCACGGGGAGCGAACGCCCCTCGAGCCCGAGCCAGCCCGCGCACAGAAACGCCAGCGCGATCCCGGGAAGCGTCGCGTGGCTCAACGCATCGGCCATCAAAGACCGTTTCCGCAACAGCGCGAACACCCCGATCACCCCCGCCGCCAGCCCCAGCAGCGTCGTCCCGCCGATCACCCAGTTCGTGTTCGCGCCGCCCCGCAGGGTCAGCGTCTCGAGGACCGTCCCCCAGCCCGGCCACGCGTCGCCGACCTCCGCCAGCGAACCGCCCCGCTGCGACGGCGCCCCACCGATCAACGCCACGCCTGTCGCCCACGCCGAGACCGGCACCGTTCAGCCCTCCCCGCTCGCGGCCCGCGCCACGGCCTCCGCCGCTTCGCTCAGCAGCGTCAGCCGCCCCCCGTAAGTCTTGTGCAGGTTCTCGCGCGTGAATACCTCGCCCACCGGGCCCGCCGCGACGACCCGCATGTTGAGCAGGATCACATCGTCGAAATACTCCGGGACGGTCTGCAGGTCGTGGTGCACCACGACGACCGTGCCACCCTGCGATTTCAACTCTCGAAGCACACCGACGATCGCCCGCTCCGTCGCCGCGTCCACGCCCGCGAACGGTTCGTCCATGAAGTACAGGTCCGCTTCCTGCGCCAGCGCGCGCGCCAGGAACACCCGCTGCTGCTGCCCGCCCGAGAGCCGGCTGATCTGCCGGTGCGCGTACTCACGCATCCCGACCCGCTCCAGGCACGCGAGCGCCGCCGCCTTGTGCGCGCGCGTGACCGGTCGGAACCACCCGATCCGCCGATACCGACCCATGCACACCACATCCAGGGCGCTCACCGGGAAGTCCCAGTCCACGCTCTCGCGTTGCGGCACATACCCCACGCGCGAGCGCACCTTCTTGTACGGCTCGCCCCAGAACTCCACCTGCCCCGACGCGCGGGGCACCAATCCCAGGCAGGCCTTGATCAGGGTGCTCTTCCCCGCCCCGTTCGGGCCCACGATCGCGACGAGCCGGTTCGACGGCGCGTCGTAGTCCACATCCCACAGCACCGGGCGCCGGTCGTACGCGACCGTCATCGCATGCACCGAAAGCGGGCTCTCCGCGGAGTGCTCGGGACGCTCCCCCAGAGGGCCCGTGTCGCGAGCTGTCGGGTGAACAATCGTGCTCATCGCTCAGCCGTCTTCTTCCGTCATCCCGGCCCCGGGCTCCGGGGAAACCCCGGGCTCCGAGGAAGCAGAGAGCCGGTCGCTCATGCCCCGTGCCGGCGCCGCCCCCCCGAGCGCGCGCGCGATCGTCGTCACATTGTGGTCGATCATGCCCAGGTAAGTGCCCTCGTAGGTCCCCGGGTCCCCCATCGCGTCGCTGAAGAGCTCTCCTCCGATCACGACCGTGTGCCCGCGCGAGCGCGTCCCGCTCACCAGCGCCTCGATGTTCCGGGTCGAGACCGTCGACTCCACGAACACCGCGCCGATCTCCCGCTCGACGAGCAGGTCTACCAGTCCCTCGATATCGAGGACCCCCGCCTCGCTCTCCGTCGAGATCCCCTGGATGCCGACGACCTCGTACCCGAACCGTCTCCCGAAGTAGTTGAACGCGTCGTGCGCCGTCACGAGAACCCGTTGCGCCTCCGGGACGGTCCCGAGCACCCGCGACGCGTACCGGTCCAACGCCTCGAGCTGTTCGCGGTACGCGTCCGCGTTGGCGCGATACGCCGGCTCGCCCTCCGGATCGAGCGCGACCAATGCCTCGCGCACGACCCCGATCGTCTCGATCCAGGCCCCGGGATCCATCCACACATGCGGGTCGGGGTGCCCCTCGAACCCCTCGGGCAGCAGCAGGAACGACTCGTCGATCCCCTCCGTCACCGCGTGGACCGCCTTCCCGCCCCGCGCCGCGCGCACAAGAGAGTCCGTCATCCGGCCCTCGAGCAGCAGACCGTTGTAGAAGATCGCGTCCGCCTCGAGCATCCGCGCGATGTCGCTCCGGGTCGGCTTGTAGAGGTGGGGGTCCACGCCCGATCCGAGAAGCCCCGTCACATCCGCCCGATCGCCCGCGACCGCCCGCACGACATCCGTCACCATCCCGACCGTGCACACGATCCGCAGCCTGGGCTCGCCCTCCTCGCCGGTCCGGGTCGCCTGTCCGTCGTTCGACTCGGCGCACCCCGACCCGCACAGCACCGCGATCCCGGCCAGCACGAGCACAAGGTGCCGAAAACACCGCCGCATACACCCTCCGGGCAATCAGGGGATCCGCACATCAGCCTCGCTGATCCCGATTCTTGCGTCCGCGCGATCGCGGACCAACACTGCAGCATAGCCGAAAAAGTTTGGGCTATCAAACAATGCCGCAGCCCAGAAAGGACGAGCAGGCGAACCGTCCCGACCCACTCCCCCCGCACCCCGCGGGCGGGCTCAAGGCGGTGCCTGGTCCGGATCCACCAGCACCCGGCTCGCCGCGGACAGCGACAGCCCGATCGCCGCCCGCCGCCCCACGCGCACACTGAGCGTCCCCGCCGCTGGGACGACCTCGACGACGCGCACCCGAGCGCCCGGTTTCATCCCGTGCGTTGCCGCGAAGTCGAGGAACCCGGCATCCTGATCGGCGATCCGTGCGATCGTGCCGCACGCGCCCGCGTCGAGCGCCGAGAGCGCCGTCCACTCCTCGGGCGCGAGCTTCCCGTGCGCATCGGGGATCGGATCCCCGTGCGGGTCGATCGCGGGCCGACCGAGGAACACATCGAGCCGGTCGATCACCTTCGCCGAGAGGGCGTGCTCGAGCCGCTCCGCCTCGTCGTGCACCTCCGCCCAGTCCAGCCCCAGCGTTTCCACGAGGAAGACCTCGACCAAACGGTGCCGACGCAGCATGTCGATCGCGAGCCGCTCGCCCTTGGGGCGCAGCGTGATGCCTCCGTACCGCTCCGCCTCCGCGAGGCCCGCTTCGCGGAGCTTGCGCACCATCGCCGTGACGGTCCCTTTCGTCACGCCGAGCGAAGCCGCGAGCCGCGCAACCGTCGCCTCGCCCGTCGGGGACTCCTGCGCCAACAGGTAGATCGCCTTGACATAGTCCTCGACCGTGGAGGTTGGCATCCGCGATGCTAGCACGGCTTGTCCCGGCGCCCACGCGGACCGCGTTCGCGGGCTTATGCCCCCGCGCCCTCGGGCAGTAGCGCGATCGACAGCGGGCGGAACACCGCCATCTTCTTGCGCTGGTGGTTCTGCATCCGTTTCAGGATGTCCGCGAGCATCGCCAGCGCCGACAGCACCTCGGGACCCTTATTGAGCATGACGCACTCCGCTCGCTGCGCCATCGCCGCGTCGGTGATCTCCGCGCGCGTGGGTCGCCCACGCTTCGCCAGCGTGCTCAGCACCTCGGTCGCCCAGATGACGGGCGTGTGCGCCGCTTCGCAGAACCCCAGCAGTTCTTCTTGGATCTCCGCCATGCGTTCGAAGCCGCACTCCACCGCGAGATCCCCCCGCGCCAGCATCACGCCCCCGACTTCCCACCCCAGCAGTTCGAGCAGCAGTTCGGGCAGGCGTTCGAAACCCTCGCGCGTCTCGATCTTCACCACCAGGCCGGGCAAATCGCCCCCGAGTTCCGCCTGCAACGCCCGCGCCGCGTCGAAGAAATCGGCGATGTCCCCGGGCGTGCGCACGAACGAGAGCGAGAACGAGTCCGCCCCGCCCCAGAGGGCCCGCATCGCGTCCCGGTCCGCGTCCGTCAGCGCCGGCGCCACGAACCCCGTCTCCGGGAGGTTCATCCCCTTGCCGACGCGCAGACGCTGACCGCCCGGCTTCGCGAAGGTCACCACGGCCTCCGCGACCCCGGCGCCCACCGACTCCACGCGCGCGTCGACTTTCCCGTCGTCGAACCACACGGGGTGCCCCGCCTCCAGCGCCGCCCCGATCGCTCGGGGCTCCGCGTACAGGCGAGCGGCACGCTCGTCGATCGCCTCGGTGCGCGCCGCCTCCGTGTCGAACACGATCCGGATCGGATCACCGGTCGTCAGCCGCACCCGATCGCGTGGTTTGCCCTTGCGCTCGATCCGCGTCACCCGGATCTTCGGGCCCGCGAGATCCGCGAACACCCGGCAGCGCCGCCCCTCCGCGGCTTCCGCCGCGTGCAGGTTCGTCACCATCGCGTTCCAGGTCTCGGGATTCCCCGCCGCCGTGTTGATCCGCAGCGCGTCCATCCCTGCGCGCACACACCCCGCGATGAACCCCGCGTCCTCCGCCGCCGCGTCGGGCATGGTGACCATGATCCGCACCGCCCGATCCGCGGGCTTGCAGCCGAACAGTGCGTCCGTCCGCCGATCGAGCAGCGCCCGTCCTTCCGAAAGAGAGAGCACCGCCTCCCCCGAGGCGCACCCCGAGCCCCGGTCTCGACCCAGCAGCGCCTCGCTCGCGCGCAGCGCCGCGGTGACCGACCCCAAAACCCACGGCTCGCACCGACCCAGCGAAGAGATCCCGTTCGAGACCAGCCTCTTCTGCAAAGGGCGAAGATCGGTCTCGCGCAACGCAATGTAATGCAGGAGGTTGCGGACACTCGCGCTGTTCGCGTCCCAGCCCGCGCCGGAGATCATCCCGGACCGAAGCCGAGCCGATTCGATCATGCGATCCCGCAGAGACCGCAACGAATCCGCCACCCGCTCGAGGTCCTCGGTGTGCTCAGCCGTCATGCCGCGGAATCATAGGACGCCGCGGGGAATAGGCGACAAACTAATCGGTTTTTGGCGTGTCGCGCTCGCCCCGCGTCGGCATCCACGCCGGCAGATCCGCGACGCTCGCCCGGGCCGCGTCGCTCGCACCGACGCGCCAGGTCTCGAAGTACCCGCCCAGATCGCGCCCCACCGCCCGCGACATCCGGATCAGCCACTGGTCACGCTTCTCCTGATCGGTCCGCGGACGCTCTGCCGCCGGAAGCGCGCGGTACTCCGCGAAGACCCTCTGGTACGGCTCCCACCCGAACGCCTGCCAGAGCAGCGCGTACATCGCGAGGCCCGTGAACGGATCACCCGGGAACGCCTTGTCCGAGGCCATAAAGCGTTCGTACCGCGTCCACGATTCGGTGGGGCCCATCCGCGCCCGCGCATCGTCGCTCGGGTCGACCCCCAGCACCTTGTCGAGCACATACACCGTGAAGATGTTCACCGTCACTTCGCCCAAACCATTGAAGGTCCACATCGGGTTCTGGTGCGCATGCCCCATCTCGTGGTACCACCCCCACATCGTCGGCTGCTTCGCTGCCAGCGTGATGTAGGTCAGGTCCGTCGCCTCGTCCGACGCGGAGGTCGGCACCACGATCGGCCCGTCCGACGGGCAGTACATGTACCCCCAGCTCAGCCGCTTGTCGGAGACATACCGGAACTGCCGGTCGCTCCAGTGCGTGGGCTGGCGCGGTTCAAGCTCGTGCATCGCGTCATGGATCCGGTTCCAGTGCGCCATCAACTCCGCGGGGTTCTCGAGATCCCGCACCGTTTCGCTCGGGACCGTGATCACCAATTCGTCGGTCTCGAGTTCCGCCCAGGGCCCCGGCGCGAACCGCCCGGTCTCGACCCACTCCGCATCCTCCGTCACCCCGAGCCGATAGTGCGGCGCCCGCACCGCGCCCTCGACCGTCACCCTCAGCCGCTCGGGTTGCAGGCCCGCGGGCAGATCGGCATAGATCGGCCCGCCCACCGGCGACGCGATCCGTACCTCCGGCGCATCGACATCCCACCGGCGGATCACATCCCGCATCCGCACCCGCGCGTCGAAGCTCTGCGGGTCGCGCCACGCGCCGACCTGGACAACGATCCCCGTGTCCACCATGTCAGGTGGGAACCGAAGCGTCACGACCTCCCCCGGCGGCGCGTACAGCCCGGTTGTCCGCCACCCCGGGATCGCCGTGTCGAGTGAGATCTCCGCCGTCTCCCGCGGCGCGTCGTCCGGTACGGCACCCGGGAACGCGACCGCCGACGGGTGCGCCCGGATCTCGTCCACGGGCGCCGCGAGCCACGCCCGAGACTCCAGATCAAGCACCACGCACGCGAGCGGGTCGGTCTCGGGTTTCAGGGGTGTCTCGCCCATCCCCTCGAACTTTGTGCGCACATCCGCCGCCGACGCGCGTTCCCGCAGCATCGCCTCGATCGTGTTCATCCCGCGCACGCTCGTGGGCACCGCCGCGAGCGCCCCCGAGACCGACGCGACCGCCTGCTTGCGATCCGCCGCTCCGCGCCCGTCGTCCTCGCGCGACTCGCACAGCATCCGTGCCGCGAACAGCGCGTGCGCCGCGGCGCTCGGAATCCGTTCATCGCCCTCTGGCACCGCGTACGCCTCGCCCCCCGGTGCGTCCCGCAGCGTGTTCGTCCACGCGAGACCCTCGGGCAGCATCAGCCGGTTGCAGGGCAGATCCTCGATCCGCTCAGCGTGCCCGAGCTGCAGGTACCCCCACGCCGTGTCCGCCGCGAGCAGCCCGCCGCCCGCCTCGAGCCAATCCCGGATCTCTTCGACCGTCAGCCCCCGCTCGCGGACCAGTTCGTGCACCGAGCCGAACACGACATCGATCCCGTCCAGCGAGCCCGGCCACGCGTCAAGTCGCGCCGCGACGATGCCCATCGCCTCCAGCTCCGCTGCCTCGAAGACCGCATCATCGACGCCGAACACCCGTGCGCTGGCCTTGCCCTCCGCGAGATAACGCAGGATGTTGCGCCGCAGCGTCGCCCCGTCGCCCTCGTCCGACCCGAGCAGCCCCCCGTGCCCGAAGGCGACCACGCGTCCGTCGCCGACCATCGCGCCCGCGAGCACCGTCTCGCCCCGCTCGTTCACGAGCAGCGGGAACGCGTCGGCGCCGAACGCGACGAGTGTGCCCGGGACCCCCGGCGCCGGCACGCGCTCCACGCCCTCGAGGATCGCGTGCACCTCGCCCTGCCAGAAGGCCTCGTGCCCGTCCGCTCGCGCCGCGTGTCCCGCGCCCGCCGGCGCGCACGCCAGCGCCATCAGCATCATCCGCGTCACGATCCGTGGTGTTGTCATCATGTCGCCCAGCATACAGGCGGGCTGGCGACCCCCCGCGCCCCCGTGATCCGCAGCCTCAGTGGAAATCCCGCGCCCGCGCCGCGAGGTCCGGGAGCATCCAATCGATTCCCTCCGCGTGCTGCGCGTGCACATGCACCACGATCCCCTCGCGTTCCACGATCCCCCGCACGCGCAGCACCGTGCTCAGGCGGATCGCCCGCCGGAATCGCTCGTAGATGTCTGACCAGATCACCAGGTTCGCGATCCCCGTCTCGTCCTCGAGCGTCACGAAGGTCACCCCCGAGGCCGTGCCGGGGCGCTGCCTGCACAGCACGACCCCCGCGACCGTCACCGCGCGCTTCGCGGGGCACGCCCGCGCATCGCGCAGGTCCGCCGCCTCGATCACCCCCTCGGCGCGCAGGCGGTCCCGGAGGAACGACACCGGGTGCGCCCTGAGCGACAGCCCGACCGACCCGTAGTCCTGCAGCACCCGCGTGCTCAGCGGGATCGAGGGCAGCCGGTCCAGCCCGTCCTCGTCGGGCGTCCTGCTCTCTTCCGCCCCATCGAACAGCGGCATCGCGGCGTCCTTCAGCGGGCGCACCCGCCACAACGCCCGCTGCCGGTCGAGCCCCATCGATCCGAACGCGTCCGCCTCCGCGAGCCGCCTGAGCGCCCGCACCGACACCCCGCTCGCACGCCACAGCGCCTCGATCGACCGGAACCCCCCGTGCGCCCGCACCGCCTCCTCGATCTTCCGCCCCTCTTCCTCGCCCAGCCCCTTCACCATCCGCAGCCCCAGCCGCAGCGCGGGCCCGTTCTTCCCCCAACTCCCGGGATCATCATCCCCCTCCTGATCCCCCGTCACTCCGTCTCTCCGTCTCTCTGTCTCTCCGTCTCTTTCTTCAAGCCCGCTCTCCCACCCGCTGCGGTTCACATCCACCCCGCGCACCTCGACCCCGTGCTCTTCCGCGTCCCGCACCAGCTGAGCGGGCTCGTAGAACCCCATGGGCTGGCTGTTCAGCAGCGCCGCGGTGAACGCCGCGGGCTCGTACCGCTTCAGCCACGCCGACACATACACCAGGATCGCGAAGCTCGCCGCGTGGCTCTCCGGGAACCCGTACTCGCTGAACCCCTTCACCTGCTCGAAGCACCGCTCCGCGAACCCGCGCTCGTACCCGTTCGCGATCATCCCCCCGATCAGCTGCTCGCCGTACTTCGCGATCGCGTTGCCCTTGCGCTTCCACGCTGCCATCGACTTGCGCAGCCCGTCCGCCTGGTCGGGGGTGAACCCCGCCGCGACGATCGCCAGTCGCATCGCCTGCTCCTGGAACAGCGGCACGCCCAGCGTCCGCCCCAGCACCTCGCGCACATCCTCGCTCGGGAATTCGACGGGCTCCTTGCCCTCCCGCCGACGCAGATAAGGGTGCACCATCCCCCCCTGGATCGGCCCCGGACGCACGATCGCCACCTCGATCACCAGGTCGTAGAACTCCCGGGGTTTCAGCCTCGGCAGCATCGACATCTGCGCCCGGCTCTCGATCTGGAACACGCCCACGGTGTCCGCCCTGGAGATCATGGCGTAGACCGCGGGATCGGTGGGGGTGGCGGCGATGCGGCGGAAGGCACGGAGGCACGGAGGCACGGAGGTGTCGAGGAAACCACTCCCTTTCTCTTCTACTGCCTGAGGCTCCGGATCAGTCCTTGCAGCACGCGGTCGGTCTCCTCGATGATCCGGATCAACTCGTCGCTCGGCCGGAGCAGGCCGATCTTCCGCGACAGTTCGAGTTGCGTACCGAGTTCGCCGAGCGATCCCCTCGCCATGCGCAGAAAACGGAGGTAGTCGGCCAGGCTCTCCCGACCGTACCCCTCCGCGATATTCGACGGGACCGACACCGCCGCACGCCGCATCTGCATCGTGAGCCCGAACCGCTCTTCGTTCGGCATCGATGCACTCTCGATGTACACCAGCTTCGCCAGAGTCATCGCCCGCTGCCACGCGATCAGATCCCGGAATGTCCGAATCGTGTCCATCATGCACTCCTGTTCTTTCTTCGTGCCTCCGTGCCTCCGTGCCTCCGTGCCTTCCCAGCAACCCCAACCCCCTCCGCAGCACCGACAGCATCCCCAGCCCCAGGCAGTCCACCTTCAGCATCCCCAGCGCATCGATGTCGTCCTTGTCCCACTCGATGACCGTCCGCCCCTCCATCGCCGCGTTCTCGATCGGCACCAGGTCGCACAGCGCGCCCTCCGTGATCACCATGCCGCCCACATGCTGCGAGAGGTGCCGCGGGAAGCCCATCAGCTCGCCGCTCAGCTCGATCACCCGGCGCACGCGCGCCTCGTCGGGGTTCAGCCCGATCTCGCGCACGCGCGCGTCCGCGATGCCCTCGCTCCCCCAGCGGTCGCAGTTCTTCGCCATCGCGTCCACGCAATCCAGCGGCAGGCCCATCGCCTTGCCCACCTCGCGCACCGCGCTCCGCCCCCGGTACGAGATCACCTCCGCCGTCATCGCCGCCCGCTCGCGCCCGTAGGTCTCGTAGATGAACTGCAGCACCTCCTCCCGGCGATCGTGCTCGAAGTCGATGTCGATGTCGGGGGGCTCCGCCCGCTCCCGGCTGATGAACCGCTCGAACAACAGCTGGAACTCCGCGGGGTCCACCTCCGTGATGCCCAGGCAGTAGCACACCGCCGAGTTCGCCGCCCCGCCCCGCCCCTGGCACAGGATCCCCCGCGAACGCGCGAACTCCACGATGTCGGCGCAGGTCAGGAAATAGGTCTCGTATTCCAGCTCCTCGATGAACGCGAGCTCGTAGTCCAGCAGCCCACGCGTCTTCTCGGGGATCCCGTCCGGGTACCGCCGAGCCGCGCCCGCCCACGCTTTCTCCCGCAGGAAGTCGATGGGGCGCACCCCCGCGGGGCACGACGCCGCGGGGTAGCGGTACGCGAGCTGATCCAGCGAGAACCCCGATGCACGCGAGGCGATCTCCAGCGTGCGAGCCACCGCGCCGGGATATCGCGCGAACAGGCGCGACATCTCCGCGCCCGGCTTCAGGCACCGCTCCGCGTTCGCCTCCAGGCGCAGCCCCGCGTGGTCGATCGTGCACCCGCTGCGGATGCAGGTCAGCACATCCTGCAGCGCCCGCCGACTCGGCTCGTGATACAGCACCCGGTTCGTCGCGACCATCGGCACGCGCCGCCCCGCGGCCGACGACAGGTGCGCGCACAGATCCGCCACCCGCCGGACACGGGCCGCGTCGTCCCCCTGGTACAGAACACTCGCCGCGACCGACAGGCGGTCGTTATCGAACACCCCCGCCAGCCCCCGCGCCGCCTCCAGGAACCCGTCGTCGATCACCGCGCCCGGTTCCAGCACCGCGAGCAGGCCGTCCGAGTGCGCCGCGAGATCGTGGATCGACAGGAAGCACTCCCCCTTGGGCGCGCGCCGCTTGCCCAGCGTCAGCAGACGGCACAGCCGCGCGTACGACGCGACATCCGTCGGGTACACCAGCGCCGAAAGCCCGCCCGTCTCCGCCAGCACCACCCGGCTGCCGACGACCAGTTGCACCCCCGCGCTCTTCGCCGCGACATGCGCGCGCACCACCCCCGCCAGCGTGTTCGTGTCCGTGATCGCCACCGCGCGATGCCCCAGCGCCGCCGCCGCGGTCACCAGTTCCTCCGGATGGCTCCCCCCCCGCAGGAACGAGAAATTGCTCGTCACCGCCAACTCGGCATAGCCATCACCCACCGAACGCATCGCACGCCTCCATCTGTTCTCTCGGCCGCCCCTCTCCTCCCCCGTCCCCGACGGGGGAGGTGGCCCGACGAAGGCGGGACGGAGGGGGTTCTCCTCCTGTCGCGATACGCCCTCTTCCTCCCTCTCCCCCCTGGGGAGAGGGCCGGGGTGAGGGGCTCCCATGTCTCCTCTGTCTCCACCTCTCATCGCCGCACACATCTCTCGGCGCACACCCCATCAACCGCCACGAAGCACTCCGTCTCTCCGTCTCTTGATCTCTCTGTCTCTTCCCCTCACCACCACCCGCAGACGAACCACCGCCCGCTCCCCATCGCGCGCACCACCCACACCCACGCCCCGCTCTCGATCCGCACCCGGAAGCACTCCCGCGCCCCCGGATCACCACCACTCCGTCTCTGCGTCTCTCTGTCTCTGCGTCTCTCCGCTTCCCGCCACCATTCCCCCCCGATCCGCTCCGGACCCACGCACGCCGTCACCGCGTGGACATCCCCGTCCCACACCAACCGGTGCACCGGCCCGTCGGGCGTGAGCGCCCACACCTCCACCGGCACCGGGCGATCGAACAGCACCGTGGGGCGGTCCATCCCCGTGACCCGTGCCGTCTCCTGCGCCCCGGTTCCGTCCCGCGACCGCCCCGTTCCCGCCGGGCGCCACGCGAACGCCCGCTCGGGCAGGTGCGACTCGACCACCTCCGCGCGCACCACCCGCGCCTCCCCCAGCCGGTTCCGCAGCGTGTCGAGCAACTCCGCCCCCGCGCGCGCCGCGTCGTCGCCGGACACACCCGCCCCCCGCGCGCACAGGCCCTGCCGCTCCTCCACCCGCCCGACCACCGGCACGCCCACCCGCACGCCCTCGACCCCGAAACCAGCCGCGCCCAGGTGCGCACGCTCCAGCTTCGGACGCACCAGCGCCCACAAATGCCGCGCGTCCCGGCTCGGGCGCCCCAGCTCCACCGTCAGCACCTCGGGGTCCAGGTCCGTGCGCACCAGTTCGACCACCACCCGGCGCGCCCCGCACACGCGCCGCGCCAACTCCGCCGCGACTTCACCGAGCAGCCCGCGCACCGTGTGCTCGATCGCCTCGACCCGATCGGTCGGCCCCTCGAACACCCGCTCAACCGCGGGGGGCGGCACCGGGCGCACCGCCTCGATCGTCTCGATCCCCCGCCCCAGCGCCCGGTCGATCCGCAGCAGCAGGCCCTCCCCGAACCGCGCCGCGAGCGCCCCGCGCGGCATCGCCAAAACCTCGCCCACCCGCTCGATCCCCACCTCCGCCAGTTTCTGCGCCGTCGCCCCGTCCACCCCCAGCGCCGCGACCGGCATGGGCTCGATCGCTCGCCGCGCCCCGTCCGTGCCGATCGCCCGCGCCCGGCATGCCTCCCGATCCCCGAAGCGGGCCACCGCCCACGCGCACCCCAGGCTTGGGGCGATCGCCGCCCGCGCCGTGAACCCCAGCGCCCGCAGCCCCGACTCCGCTGCGCGGATCATGCCGGTCTCCCCATCCGCGCCATCGCGTGCAAACAGGTGCGCACACCCCGAGACATCCAGCGTCAATCCCTGTGCATACACCCCGGTCATCGACGCGATCCCGTCCCGCTCATCGGGGTCCTCGACACCCACGATGGGCGCGAGGCGCTGCGCCCACACCGCAAGGCCCCGCAGCACGCGGCGGTCCCCCGTGCCGTCGAACGCGAGCACGCGGAAGCCGTCCTCCGACGGGAACAGCGCCCGCGCCTGCGCAAGGGCCATCCCGATGCGCACGCCCGCGTCCCGCGCCCGGGGGCAGCAGCGCGCCACCACCTGCCGCTGCCCCTCGGTCGTGATCAGCAGCAGCGCCCGCGTGCCGCCCGGTGCTGCGGCGCCGTCCTCACGCCGACCACGCCGATCACGCCGGGCGAGCCGTTCGGTGGACAGCATCGGCAGCCAGACCGACATCCACCGCCGTCCCGCCGGCTGGTTCGTCCACCCCACGGGTGCTCTCGGCGTGGGTCTCGGCGTGCCATTCGATCGCTCCCGTGCCATGCGTCCTGCGCGCGCACCATCGGTGCCCGCCCTCCAGCGAGGCCCGCGCGCCCTTGCAGCGCACGAGCTCGATCCACCACTCCATCGGGGGCTCCCCGATCTCCTCGGGCCCGCTCTCCTCCAGCGGGGCCTGTCCGCGCCCGTCAACGGGCGCTCGGTCCGGCGCGCGGGGACGCACGATCCATCGCGTCCGGGCCGCGGAGAGCACCCGGCGCTCCGACATCGGGCGCACGAGCCAGACCGGGCGCCCCGGGTCATCGGCGTGCCCGACCGTTGCCCCTTCCGACGCGGCGAGCTGCAGGCGGCGCGACTCGCCCATCCCGATCCCGCGTCCGTCCGCGATCACGCACGCGACCCCCGCGCACCGCGCCGCCTGCTCGATCGCCCACACCCGCTCGCCCACGGCGCCCCGGCCCGCGCCCTCCCCCGCGCGCACGAACACCGACCGGTTCAGCAGGCGCCGGTCCCCCGTGCCCGCCTCCGCCTCGTCCGCCGACGCCCACCGGATCAGCGCCCGCGGGTAAGGCCAGCACCCCCGCCCGATCCAGACCACCCGCCCCGGGTGGGGGGGATGGGCGGGGGACACCTCCGGGCCCCCGCCCGGGTTGTCGACCGCTGCCGGCGCGATCGCGTCCCACGCCAGGTCGATCAGCACCGTCAGCGGCGGGATCCGGGCGGGCGAATCGCCCATCCACTCGTGCACGCCGGGTGTCGTCGCGAGCGATCGCGGCGAACGCCCCAATCCCGTTCCGGGGATCGATTCCCCGGAAAGGGGCACCCGTGTGCCCCCCTCCAGATCCGCGATCGCGGATCGGATGGCCCTGATCGAGGCCGCTCGCGCTTGATTCTGTCCAAACGAACACAAAACATCTGTCCGCATGCCGAGAGCGTACAGGGCGCTGCTGAGCAGTCAATCAAAAACCAAACAAAATCCAATAGGTGCGTGGTTCTGCTCATCATCGAGGCCCTATCCGGGCCGGTCCGCGTGCATCGGATGGTCAAGAATGCATGAATAGACAGGACACGGTGTCGGTTCTGCCGAGCCCGGGGCTGTTGTTCCCACCGGCGCCCTGCCTCGGCGTCGTGTGGTCGTTGGGTCTCGACACCGGATCTCGGAAGAACGACACGATCGCGCCGTTTCTCTTGTGCGCACGAGGGGTTGCATGCGGATCCATCCCGCCACGCTGGTGATTCTGATCCTGCTGCTCGGGGGCGCCGGGGCGCTCGGGTTCATGGCGGTGACCACGCAGGAGGACACCGGGCCGGCGCGCGCGGACGGTCCCGCTGCGGTCGCGGTGCAGACCGCGCCCGTGCGCACGGGGACGATCCGCGACATCCGCACGCTGAGCGGGACGCTGGAGGCCTCGAGCCGGTTCATCGTCGCCGCGGAGGCGGCGGGGCTGCTGAGCAGCATCACCGTGGACATCGCCGACCCGATGGACCGGGGGGAGGTGATCGCGACGATCGACGACCGGCGATTCGTGCAGGCGATCGAGCAGGCGAAGGCCGAGCTCGCGGTGCGGGAAGCGGAGCGTTCGCGTGCCGAGACGCGCCTGCAGGTCGCGCGGGCCGAGTTCGATCGCGAGACCGCCCTGCGTGACGAGGGGGTGAGCAGCGAGAGCGAGTACGACGCGGCGCTGGCGAATTTCGAGACGGCGAAAGCGGAGCGCGCGGTCGCGGACGCACGCGTGGCGCAGGCCCGCGCGGCCCTCGAGATCGCGAACATCCGCCTGGAGGAGACACGCGTCACCGCGGACTGGACGGGCAACGCGACGACCGCGGTGGTGGGGGAGCGCTACCAGGAAGCGGGCAACACCGTGGGCATCGGTGATCCGATCGTCGCGGGGGTCGTGCTCGACCCGCTCCGCGCCGTCGTGTCCGTGACGGAGCGTGACTACACCCGCCTGGCGGTGGGGCAGCCCGTGACGCTGAACGCGGACGCGATGCCCAGGCGCTCCTTCGAGGGTCGGATCGCGCGAATCAGCCCGGTGTTCAACGAGGCCTCGCGCCAGGCGCGGGTCGAGATCACGGTGGACAACCCGGATTTGGCGCTCAAGCCCGGCATGTTCGTGCGCGTGCGGATCGTGCTCGCGGAGCGGGAGTCGCACACGATCGTTCCGTTGCAGGCGGTGCGCTCGCGGGAGGACCGCCCGGTGGTGTTCGCGCTCACCGAGTCGGGCGACGCGGTCCGCGAGATCCCCGTGGATGTGGGCATCACGCAGGGGGGCGAGGCGGAGATCCTCGAGCCGCGCATCACGACGCCCGTCGTCACGCTGGGGCACCAGCTGCTCGACGACGGCTCGCCGGTGCGCATCGCCAACGAGGGGCCGCTGGTCGACGCGCCTGCTGAAGAAGGCGCCGCCGACGCGGAAACCAGCGGCGAGACCGGCGGGGGCACGCCTTGAACATCCCGTCGTTGTGTGTCAGCCGGCCCGTCGCGACCGCGATGCTCACGCTCATCGCGGTGGTGGTCGGGCTGTTCAGCATGTTCAAGCTGCCGATCGACCTGCTCCCGGAGCTGGAGATCCCGACCGTCAGCGTGCGCGCCGAGTACGGCAACGCGAGCCCCGAGGAGATGGAGCGGCTGGTGACGGAGTACATCGAGGAATCGGTGTCGGTCGTCGCGGGCGTTGACGAGCTGACCAGCACCTCGGGGGAGGGCTCGACACGCGTGAGCGCGCGGTTTGTGTGGGGCACCGACATCGACGAGGCGGCCAACGATGTGCGCACGCGGATCGACCGCGTGATCGACGAATTGCCCGATGACCTGCCCCGCCCCCGCGTCAGCAAGTACGACCCCAACTCGTTCCCGATCGTGATCCTGGGCATCGCCAGCCCGCTCGATCCCGTCGAGCTGACGGAGATGGTCGAGGACGAGCTGCTCTACCGCTTCGAGCGCGTCGCGGGCGTGGCGCAGGTCGACCTGTGGGGCGAGTCGAACCGGGAGATCCGCGTCGAGCTCGATCTCGATCGGATCCGTGCGCTCGGGCTCCCGATGGACCGCATCCTGACCGCGATCCGCGAGGCGAACATCAACCTGCCCGCGGGAGAGATCGACCGTGGGGGGTACGAGGTCACGATCCGCACACCGGGCGAGTTCGAGAGCCTCGAGGAGCTCAGGTCCACGGTGGTTGCGGTGCGCGAGCGCGGGCCGGTGACGCTGGCGGACATCGCGCGGATCGAGGACACGCACGAGGAGATGACGCGCCTCGTGCGCATCAAGGGACGCCCCGCGATCCGCCTCGCGGTCCGGAAGGAATCCGACGCGAACACGGCGCGGGTCGCGGCGGACACGCTCGCGGTCGTCGAGGAGATCAACGAGGCGTACCCCCAGGTGGAGATCATCCCGATCTCCAACCAGGGCGCGTTCATCGAGCGGTCGATCGCGAATGTCTCCAACAGCGTGCTGCTGGGCGGGGCGCTCGCGGTGGTGGTGCTGCTGGTCTTCCTGCGCGACCTGCGGAGCACGACGGTGATCGCGGTCTCGATCCCGATCTCGGTGCTCGCGACCTTCGCGCTGATCTTCATCGGGGGGTTCACGCTCAACCTGATGACGCTGGGCGGGCTCGCGCTGGGTGTGGGCATGATGGTCGACAGCTCGATCGTCGTGCTCGAGAACATCTTCCGGCGCGAGAAGGAGGAGGGCGAGGACGCGCAGACCGCCTCGGTCCGCGGGACGACCGAGGTGGCGATGGCGATCGTCGCGAGCACCGCGACCACGCTGGTGATCTTCCTGCCCCTCGTCTTCGTCAAGGGCGTCAGCGGGATCATGTTCCAGCAGTTCGCGCTCGTTGTCGCGTTCAGCCTCGCGGTCTCCCTCGTCGCGGCCCTCACGGTGGTCCCCGTGATGAGCGCCACGATGCTCAAGGGGGGCGAGGGCGGGCAGCCCGTGACGCGCGTCACCGCGGCGCTGCGGAAGATGGGCGACCGCATCTTCGGGGTCATCGACGGCACCTACCACGGCGTGCTGCGTGACGCGCTCTCGGCCCGTCTCGTCACGATCGCCGCGGCGGTGCTGCTCGTCACCGGCGCGGTGCTGCTGATCCCGAAGCTCGGGTCGGAGTTCATGCCCCCCGCCGACGAGGGCGAGGTCCGCGTGACGGGCGAGATGGAGGTCGGCACCAAGCTCGACATCGTCGATGCGCAGACCCGCCTCATGGAGCGCGTCGTCTACGCGAACATCCCGGAGATCCAGGCGGCCTACACCAGCGTGGGTGCCAGCGGGTGGAACCCCGACGACGCGGCGGAGGGCGAGATCAACATCAACCTGATCCCCGCGAGCGAGCGCACCCGCTCGAATACCGAGATCGCGGACGATATCCGCGAACGCCTCGACGGCGCGATCCCGGGGATGACCATCCGCACCCGCGCCCCGCAGGGCCAGCGCATGCTCGAGCGCATGCTGGGCAGCGGGGACCCGGGGCTCGATGTGGAGATCCGGGGGTTCGAGCCCGCGCGGCTCGACGCGATCGCCGCGGAGGTGAAGAAGGCGGCGCTCGCGATCCCGGGTGTGACGGATGTCCGCGCCGAGCAGCGGGTGGGCGTGCCCCAGGAACTGATCCGCGTGGACCGTCGCAAGGCGGCGGACCTGGGCGTGAGCGTGCAGCGTGTGGCGCAGACGCTCGAGACGGCGCTGGGCGGCACGATGGCGGGGGCCTACCGCGAGGGGGGCAACGAGCACATGATCCGCGTCCGCCTCGCCGACGCGCGGAACACCGAGCTCGAGGAGATCCTCGACATCACGCTCCGCAGCGAGAACGGGCAGGATGTCGCGTTGCGGAACCTGATCACCGTCGAGTCCGGGCGGGGCCCGCTCATCATCAACCGCAAGGACCAGCAGCGGTACACGACGGTGAATGTCAACATCGCGGGGCGCGACACGGGGTCGGTCGCGGATGAACTCAGCGCCGCGCTGGCGCGCATCCCCAAGCCCGCGGGCTACGACATCCGCCTCGCGGGCTCGTACGAGGAGCAGAAGAAGTCCGAGCGCGAGATGATGATCACCTTCCTGATCGCGATCGTGCTCGTGTACATGGTCCTCGCGGCGCAGTACGAGTCGTTCGTCGATCCGCTGATCGTCATGCTCGCGGTGCCGACCGCGGGTGTGGGCGTCGTCGCGATGCTCTTCGCGACCGACACGACGCTCAATGTGCAGTCCTACATCGGGTGCATCATGCTGGGCGGAATCGTGGTCAACAACGCGATCCTGCTCGTCGACCAGGCGGCACGCCTGCGGCGCGAGAGCGGGCTCAGCGCGCGGGCCGCGGCGGCGGAGGCGGGGCGGCGCCGGTTCCGCCCGATCCTGATGACCTCGTTGACGACGATCCTCGGGCTCACGCCGCTCGCGCTCGGGTTCGGCGAGGGCGCCGAGGCGCAGGCGCCGCTGGCACGCGCGGTGATCGGGGGGCTGACCTGCTCGACGCTCGTCACGCTGCTGCTCGTCCCCGCGGTCTACAGCCTCGTGCACGACGGGTTCCGGGGTGGCGGTGCCCCCGCCGAATCCCCGGGTCGCGAGCCCGCGGACGCGGCCGTCTCCGCGGCGGGCTGAACCCCCGAGAACGCGGCCCGGTCCATGGCTCGATCCGATACCCTTCCTCCCATGAGAATCCACGCTGTTTTCGTTGTGCTGCTCGCCGCGCTGGTCGCGGGTCCACTGCGTGCCTCCCCGCTCGCCTTGCCTCACGCGTTGCCCGCGTCGTGGGAGGCGTTCAACGCGGAAGACCCGATCGCACGCGACCCGCTCCGCCGGCGCGCGGTGCGGTTCCTGACGATGCACCGTCCGCCGCGCGATGCGCAGATCGACCCCGAGATTCTCGATGACAATCTCCGTTGCGCGCTCGCCGCCCGCGGCGCGTTTCCGTGGGCGGGCGAGGTGCCCGAAGACATCTTCCTCAACGATGTGCTGCCCTACGCGGTGCTTGACGAGACGCGCGAGAACTGGCGCCCCGCGATGCTGGAACGCTGCGCCCCGCTCGTGAAGGACTGCTCGAGCGCGACCGAGGCGGCGCAGGCGCTCAACCGCGAACTCTTCAACCTCGTGAATGTGCACTACAACACCGGTCGCAAGAAGCCCAACCAGAGCCCCGCCGAGTCGATGGAGCAGGGCATCGCGACCTGCACCGGGCTCTCGATCCTGCTCGTCGACGCCTGCCGCAGCGTCGGCGTCCCCGCCCGCGTCGCCGGCGTCGCGAGCTGGCACGACAAACGCGGCAACCACACCTGGGTCGAGATCTGGGACGACGGCTGGCACTTCATGGGCGCCGACGAGTACGACCCCAAGGGCCTGAACCGCGGCTGGTTCACAGGCGACGCGAGCAAGGCGATCGCCGGGAGCGAGGAGCACGCGGTGTGGGCGACCTCGTTCAAGCCAACGGGAAACCACTTCCCGATGGTGTGGGATCGCGCGGACACGAGCGTGCACGCGGTGGATGTGACGGCGCGGTACGGGCCGGAGCCGGAGGCGCAGCCGGCGGACGCGAATCGGCAGATGATCTACTTCCGGGTTTTCGAGTCGCGGGGTGGAGATCGAGTCGAGGCCTTTGTCCTTCCGAACCTCCTCGGGAATCAGAAAGCCGTGCGGACCAAGGCGGGGACGAGCGATCTCAACGACATGCCGTCGATCAAGGTGCCGCCGGGGACGGATTTCCAGATCAGCATCACCGTCGATGATGAGACCCGGTACGCCTACGCGCCGCCGGATGATGATGCCGAGTCGAGAACACTAGATTTCTATTGGGATGAACTGCCGAACGACCAACGCGAGATGGCGCTGGGCGAGCAGGCCGCTGAGGGGTTCGTCATCGTCGCGTTCCAGAACCGGATGGCACGGATCGCCCGCGAACGCGAGGCGGAGATCGACGCCGACGCCTTCACCGCTGGCGGCCACACCCTCAAAATCCTCGAAAAAGCCTTCGGCGACGAACCAGAATCGGGCCGCAGCCTCTGGATCTCCATGCACGGCGGCGGGGGCGCCCCCGCCGAAGTCAACGACCAGCAATGGCAGAACCAGATCAAGCTCTACCAGCCCGAAGAAGGCATCTACATCGCCCCCCGGGCCCCGACCGACACCTGGAACCTCTGGCACCAGGCGCATATCGACGACCTCTTCGACCGGTTGATCGAGACCTACATCGCCACCCGCAATGTCAACCCCGACAGGGTCTACCTCATGGGCTACTCCGCCGGGGGCGACGGCGTCTACCAACTCGCCCCGCGCATGGCCGACCGCTTCGCCGCCGCCGCGATGATGGCGGGGCATCCCAACGAGACCAAACCGCTCGGCCTGCGGAACCTGCCCTTCGCGGTGCTGATGGGGGGTGACGATGCCGCCTACGACCGCAACAAGAAAGCCGAGGAATGGAAACAAGCCCTCGCCGATCTCCGCGCCGACGACCCCGAGGGCTACCCCCACGAAGTGAAGATCTACGAAGGCCTCGGCCACTGGATGCAGCGCAAGGACGCCGAGATTCTCCCCTGGATGGCGTCCCACACCCGCAACCCATGGCCCAGGAAGATCGTCTGGCATCAGGACGATGTGACCCACGACCGCTTCTACTGGCTGGCCCTCGAACCCAACCCCGACGGCTCGAGCCCCGCGAAGCCCCGCACCACGATCGAGGCGTGGGTCAGTGATCCCGGCACCATCCATCTGACCACGCCCGATCACCTCTCCTCGATCCGCCTCCGTCTCCGGGACGAACTCGTCGATCTCGACCGCGACATCAGGGTCTTCGTGAACGGCGAACGGGTCTTCAACGGAGTCGTCCCCCGCACGCAGGCCGCGATCGACCGCTCGCTGGCGGAACGCAACGACCCGAGCAGCGCCGCGACCGCGGACCTCGTCGTTCGCTGGACCGCGAAGGCAAAGCCAGTCTCCGAGACCAAGCCGGCGCCGGTCCCCCCGTCCGACCCCTGATCCCTATCCTCACCCGCCATGCCCGACGCGCATTTTCCTGACTCCGTCATCGTCATCGGCGCCGGCCTCGCGGGCCTCGCCGCCGCCCGCCGTCTCAGCGAAGCCGGGCGCACCGTCACGCTGCTCGAGGCGTCCGACCGCGTGGGCGGACGCGTGCGCACGGAACGCGTCGAGACCGCGCACGGGCTCCACCTCGTCGACCGCGGGTTCCAGGTCTACCTCACCGCATATCCCGAGGGACGGCGCGTGCTCGATCTGGACGCGCTCTCCCTGCGCGGCTTTCTGAGCGGGGCGATGGTCCGGTTCGAGGGCGCGTTCCACCGCGTCGCCGACCCGCTCCGCGACCCGCGGGCGGGCCTGCAGCAGGTCCTCCGCCCCGGGCCGCTCATGAAACTCCGCGACATCGCGGCGGTCGGGCTCCTGGACGCGGCCCACCGGTTCGGCGATCCCGCCCGCCTCTGGGAAGAGCCCGAGGAGACCAGCCTCGCCTACCTGACCCGCGTCGGGTTGAGCGAGCGGATCATCGAGCGGTTCTTCCGCCCCTTCTTCGGCGGCGTGTTCCTCGACCGCTCGCTCGAGACCAGCGCTCGCAAACTCCGCTACACCTACGCGATGTTCGCCAAGGGCGAGGCGGCCCTGCCCGCGGGCGGGATGGGCATGATCCCCGCCCAACTCGCGGCGGGTGTCACCGCTGACGGCGCGATCGTGCGCACGGGCGAGGGCGTGACCGCGATCGAGCGGGCCGAGTCGGGTGTGCGCGTGCGCACGAACAGCGGCGAGCACACCGCGGGCTCGGTCGTCCTCGCCGCGGACGGTGCCGCGGCCGCGACCATCGCGAAGGCCTCGGGCCTCTCGGGCGTGCGCGAGCCGACCTGGAAGCGGACGGTCACGATCACCTTCGACGCCGAGCGAGCGCCCACGAACGAGGCGATCCTGTTCCTCAACGGGGACGGCGTGGACGGCGACGCGGGCCCGGTGAACCACGCGGCGGTGGTGTCCAATGTCCAGCCCGGCTACGCCCCGCAGGGACGGGCTCAGGTCTGCTGCAACATCGTCGCCCCCGCGAACCTGGACCGTCCCGAGGCGGATCTCGTCCGCGACGCGCAGCGGCAGATGGTCGATTGGTTCGGTCCCGAGGCCGAGTCGTGGACGCACATCCGGACCGATGACATCCGACACGCCCTGCCCGGCGAGGACGCGCCGGCGCTGTCCACCCCCGAGCGGTCGGTTGTTACGGGCACCCCCGGCGTGGTCCTCGCCGGCGATTACCTGGACAACGGGTCGATCAACGGGGCGCTGCAATCGGGCCGGCGCGCGGCCGAGGCGCTGCTCGCGGGGCAGGCCTGAGCGCCCGTCGCCCGGTTCCCGGACGCATCGGCGGATCGGCGCGACGCGAACCGATCAGCCCATGACCACGCCCGACGCGCACCCTCTTCCCGTCGATCTCCCCGAGCCCCTCACGGAGCGGGCGATCGCGCTCAACGACCGGCCCATCGAGGAGAACGGAGCGTTCGTCCTCTGCTGGCTGCACCACGCGATCCGCGACCACGAGAACCCGGCGCTCGACGCCGCGATCACGGTCGCCAACCGTGCGCACAAGCCCGTGCTCGTCTACCAGGGCCTGGGGGGCGACCACCGCTTCAACAGCGACCGCCACCACCGATTCATCCTGGAGGGCGCCCTCGACCTCGCCCGCGGGCTGCGCGAGCGGGGGGTCGCCTTCGCGTTCCACCTGCCGACCGACCCGTCGCTCCGCACCGGCGGGCCCTCGCCCATCCGGGGCCTGATCGAACGCGCGGCCGCGGTGGTGACCGAGGACTTCCCCGCCCCGCCTTTCCCCGAGTGGTCGACAGCCCACGCCCGCCGCTCGCGCGGCGCGCTCCTCGCGGTCGACTCGGCCTGCGTCATGCCGCTGCGTCTGCTCGGCAAGCGGTACGACCGGGCCTTCAAGTTCCGGGACGCCGCGAAGAAGCACTGGCGTGCGAGGCTCCGCGAAGCGTGGCACGAGGTGACGCCCGAGCACGAGCCGCCGGCGCTCCCGGTCCTCGGCCTGGAGTTCGACCCGCTCGATCTTGAGAACGCGGATCTCGACGACCTGTGCGCCCGCTGCCTGATCGATCACTCGGTCCCGCCGGTCGGTCGCACAACGGGTGGGTCGGCGGCGGGCTACGCCCGATGGGAGGCCTTCAAACGCGAGCACCTGGGACGCTACGACAAGCGTCGCAACGACGCGACCGCGATGGAGGCGGTGAGCTGTCTTTCGCCCTACCTGCACCACGGTCATGTCTCGCCCTTCCGCGTCGCACGCGAGGCGGACGCGATGGGCGGCCCCGGCGCCGAGAAGTTCCTCGATGAACTGCTCGTCTGGAGGGAACTGGCGCACAACTTCTGTGCGCACACCGCGCCCGGGACGCTCGAGTCGCTCGGTGTGCTGCCCGACTGGGCGCAGCGGACTCTCGCCGAGCACGCGGACGATCCGCGCGAGGCGGGGTACACCTGGGAGGCGTTGGCGCGGGCGCGGACCGGGGACGAGCTCTGGGACTGGGCGCAGCGGTCGCTGCTGCTGAACGGGGAACTGCACAACAACCTGCGCATGACCTGGGGCAAGATGATCCCGCGGTGGAAGGCGACTCCCGAGAAGGCGCTCCGCGACCTGATCGATCTCAATCACCGCTTCGCGCTCGACGGGAACAACCCAAACTCGTACGGCGGGCTGCTCTGGTGCCTCGGGCAGTTCGACCGCCCGTTCACGCCCGAGCGGCCGGTCCTCGGGGCGGTCCGCGACCGGACGACCGCGGTGCACGCGGAGCGGCTGGATGTCCGGCGGTACGCCGCGAGCGTGAGGGCGCGGGCGGGGCACGAACCGTTGCGGGTCGCGGTCGTCGGGGGCGGGATCAGCGGTCTTGCGTGTGCGCGCACGCTCGCGGACCAGGGGTGCACCGTCCGCGTGTTCGACAAAGGTCGCGCCGTCGGAGGGCGCACGAGCACACGCCTCGCGGATGCGGGCGGGTTCGACCACGGCGCACCGGGGTTCGGCGTCACCGACGAGCGGTTCGCGCGGTTCGTGCGTTCGTGGGTCGAGGCGGGGGTGTGCGCTGTCTGGCGACCACGGATCGAGGCGCTTGCGGACGGTTCGGTGCGCCCGATCGAAGATGCCCGCGTGCTGGCGGTGGGCACGCCCGGCATGGCGGCGGTGTGCGCGCACCTCGGGGCGGATCTGAAGATCGAGACGAGCGCGAGCGTGACCGCGATCCAGCGCGAGGGCGACGCGTGGACGCTGCTGGTCGAGCCCTGGGGATCGGAAGCGAGGCGGGAGGACGGCTTCGATGCGGTGGTCGTCGCGGCGGCCGCGACGCAAGCGGCCCGCCTGCTCGACGAGCACTCGCCCGAGATCCGGGGCGTCCTCGCGACGATCGAATCGCGCTGCCAGTGGGTGCTCATGAGCGAGGCGGAGATCCCCGGCGACGCGGACCTGCCCGATGTGCTGCTGTGCGAGGGCGACGCCGCGATCGAGAAGATCGTCCGCGAGGCGTCCAAGCCCGGGAGGGCGGGGGACGCGGTCTCGGAGCGTCTCGTCGTGCACGCGGGGGCCGATTGGTCCCGCCTGCGTCACGATGCGGATCGTGAGACCGCCGCGGAAGAACTGGCGCGTGAAACGGAGCGGGTGCTGGCCGAACTCGGGATCCGCACCGGATTGGCGGACGCGCGGGCGCACCGCTGGGGGCTCGGGCGGGTGGCGGCGATCAGCGGGCACCAGTGCGCGTTCGACCGGGAACGCAAGCTCGCCTCCTGCGGGGACGGCTTCAGCGCCGCGATCGGCGACGCGGAAAGCCGACTCGAGGACGGGGTGCAGAACGCGTTCCTCTCCGGCATCGCCGCCGCGGGTCGGGTGCTCTCGCTGAGGGCGAAGCGGGCGCCCGAAACAGAGGCTCAGGCGTCGCTGTTCTGATCGTCGCGAGGGGTTGTGTCGGCACGCGCCCGGGTGTGATCGACGGGGTCGTCGTCGAGCACGGCGCGGATGGGCGGGGTGTCGAGGTCGTCGTATTGCCCGCTCTTGACCGATCGGATGAAGGCGTAGACGAACAGCCCCGCAAGGAGCAGCGCGATCGGGAGCATGACCATGATCACGGACATCGGGGAACGGTAGCCGGGGTGGACGATCGCCGGTCGTCGTCAGGCGATCTTCGTCAGGCGGCCCGAAGCAGCGATGGAGACGACGGTCAGCGAGCTGAGGGGCATGAGCACCGCTGCGAGGAGCGGGTGAACAAGGCCCGCCATCGCGAGGGCCGCGGCGGTGGAGTTGTAGAGCAGGCTCGCGCCGATGCACAGGCGGATGCGTCGGATCGCGTCCGAGGACGCGTCCGTGAGGCGGGCGATGCTCGAGAGCCCGCCCTTCTGGATGAAGATGTCGGCCGCGTCGAGGCTCGCGTCTGCCCCGCCCTGCACCGCGATGCCGACATCGGCCGCGGCGAGAGCGGCCGCGTCGTTCACGCCGTCCCCGATCATGACGACTGGGCCCATCCCGGATCCCGCGCGTTCGCGGACGAGTTCGCGGATGCGTTCGAGCTTGCCCTCGGGTGAGACGCGTCCGCTTGCGTTGTCCGGGTCGATGCCCAGCCGATCGGCGGTGCGTCGGACGACGCGCGGATCGTCTCCCGAGAGCAGGGCGACGGACCAGCCGTTCTTGGTGAGGGTGTCGATCAGGGCGTGGGCGTCGTCGCGCGGGGTGTCGGTGAGGCTGACCCCGCCTCGGGCGATGCCTTCGGTGGCGATCAGGATGGGGGTCTCGCCCGTTTCCGCGGCGGCGCGGGCCCAGTCGGCGATGGAGTCGGGGATATCGACCCCGAGGGATCGCAGGTGCTGGTCGGACCCGACCGCGAGGCGGACGCCCCCGACGGTGCCCACGAGCCCCGAGCCTTGGGTATTGACGACCCCCGTCGGGGGAGAGTCGGCGTGCGCGCCCGACGCGGCGATCGCGCGCGCGATGGGATGTGTCGAGCGGGCCTCGAGCGCGCGCACGAGTCGGGCGGTGTCCTCGTCGACGGTCCACTGCGCGACGGACATCGCGCCGGTGGTCAGGGTGCCGGTTTTGTCGAAGACCGCGAGGCCCGGCGCGCGGCGGTTGGTTGCGAGGCGTTCGAGCTGGACGCCCCCCTTGACGAGCACGCCCGCCCTTGCGAGACGCCCGATCGTGGCGCTGAGGACCAGCGGGGTCGCGAGCCCGAGCGCGCAGGGGCAGGTGACGATGAGCAGGGCCGTCGCGTGCTCGATCGCGGTCTGCACCCCGCCCGCTGGATCGAGCAGGGACCACGCGATGCCGGTCGCGACGGCGAGCGTCGCGACGATCGCGACAAACCAGCCCGCGAGGCGGTCGGCGGTCTGCACGATCGGGGCCTTCTGCTCGGCCGCGTCGGCGACGAGTTGCATTAGGCGGGCGGCGCGGGTGGATTCGCCGACCGCCGTCGTGCGCACGCGGAGCACGCCCGACAGGTTGACGGCGCCCGCGAACACGGACGCGCCCGCGCGCACGGGGACGGGCGCGGATTCGCCGGTGAGGATCGATTGGTCGAGTTCGCTCTCGCCTTCGTCGACGACGCCGTCGACGGGGATCGTCTCGCCCGGCAGGATCTCGGCGAGATCGTCGAGTTGGACCGCCTCGACGGGTTTGGTGTCGGTTGCGGCGTTGTCGGGTCGGACGACGCGGACGAGGCTGGGGGTGAGGGTGAGCAGGAGATCGAGCGCGTCGGCGGCGCGGCGCTGCTGCTGGCTCTGGATGAACCGCCCGACGAGGAGCAGGAAGACGAGGGCGGCGAGGGAGTCGAAGTAGATCTCGCCGGTGCCGCGGATCGTGTTGGCGACGCCCCATGCGCCGCCCACGAACAGGGCGAGCGCGATGGGCAGGTCGAGGTGGGGGGCGCGGGCGCGGATCGCGCCCAGCGCGCCGCGGAAGAAGACACGCCCGGGCCACGCGAGGGTGAGCACGCCCAGGATCGCGGAGACCCAGCGGAAGAAGGTGAGCGTCGCGTGGTCCATGCCGTCGAAGACGCCCGCGTAGAGCGCGACCGCGACGAGCATGATGTTGCCCGCGAGGGCGCCCGCGACGCCGATGCGGATGAGTTGGGCGCGCGCGTCGGCGCGCCGGCGTTCGTCCTGTGAGGCGCCGCGCGGGGGGCTCGCGGGGTAGCCGAGCGCGTGCAGGCCCCTGGCGATGTCGCTGAATCTCGCCTCGCCGGTCCGCCAGCGGATATCCACGGTGGCGCGTCCGTAATGGACATGGGCGGAGATCACGGCGGGGACGACGCGCTGCAGGCGTTCGATGAGCCACACGCACGCGGCGCAGTGCAGCCCGTCAACGGAGAGCGTCGCGGTGGTCGTGCCGTCTTCGTGTGGCGTGCTGAAGGCCTCGGCGAACGCGGGGTCGTCGTAGGCGTCGTACTGGATGCTTGCCTCGGGGACGCGCGCCTTGTCGGTTTCGAGCGACCGGCGCATCGCGTAGTAGTCGTCGAGGCCCTCGGCGTGGATGATCGAGAACACCGCGCGGCAGCCCTGGCAGCAGAACTGGTGGGGGGCGTCCCGCTCGATCAGGCCGCGTGGGACGGGCAGCCCGCAATGGGTGCAGGCGGTCTGCGTCGCGGCGGCGTCGGCGGAGGTGTCGGAGGGGAGGGCGGTCATCGGAACGGCGGGATGATCGTTGGCGTCAGTCGCGCGGGTCGGCAGGGGGGCTGCTGGGGCGGGTATCGGCATCGGCGGGCGGCTCGGGGTTGCAGCAGGGCAGATCGCTGTGGTCGATGGTCGTCGCGGCCCGCAGGCGCTCGTCGAGCGAGGCGTTGCCGACCTCGGGCGCGACGACGGTGGGGATGTTGACGCGCCCGAGGGCGGTCATGACCCCGAGGGTGATGACGATGATCGAGGTGAGCGCGGGGAGGCGGTCGCGGAGGGGGCCGGTGAGTTTCTGCAGGCCCAGTCCGAGCAGGCCCATGAGGGGGAGGGTGCCGAGCCAGAAGGCGGCCATGACGGCGCCGCCGAACAGGACGCTCCCGGTCCCGGCGGCGACGACGACAAAGGCGTAGAGCCATCCGCAGGGGAGGAGGGGGGTGAGCAGGCCGACGGTCGCGGCGCGGTGGACGGGGGGGAGGGCGAAGGCGCGTCGGTGGGCGGCCTGCGCGGTCTTCTCGAGGGCCTTGGGGGGCCTGATGATCTTGCCGACGAAGCCCAGGTTCTGCGCGAGGGCGGCGAGGCCCAGCAGGATCATCAGCACGCCCGCGATGATGGCGCTGGAGCGGACACCCTCGTTGAGGCGTGCGCCGATATCCGCGGCGGCGCCGATCGCGCCCGCGGCGACGCCCAGCGCTGTGTAGGCGAGCCCGCGGCCGGCGTGGTAGGCGGCATGCAGCTTCGCGTGCTTGCGGAGTTTGCCGTCGGCGCCGACCGCGAAGAGGACGAGCCCGCCGCACATGCCGGCGCAGTGGACCGACCCCAGCACGCTGGCGACGAGGACGGTGATGAGCATGCCCAGGGCGGCGGTCATGGTCAGTCTTCTTCGGTGCTCGCGGGGGAGGCGGTGGTGTCGGTTGCGATCCCGCGGCTCGCGTCCCAGTTCATCGCCTTGTCGTAGTAGTCGGGCTCGACGGACGCGGGGTTGCGCAGGGAGATCGTGACGGTGACGGCGCACACCGCGACATTGAGCAGGAGGAGCCCGACGATGATGACGGGCCATTTGGCGCCGCCCGGTGCGGGCGCGTTCGCGGCGGATGTGCCGGCGGAGGGCTGGGTCACGGCTGATCCTCCTCGGGAGAGGTGGGTGCGTCCGGAGAGGGCGGCGGGTTGGCCGCGGCCTGCTCGGCGATTTCCAGAGCGCGGGTCAGGTTGAGCGGGCCCAGGAACTTGCATTCCCGGGTCGCGGCGAAGCCCGCGTCGTCGCGGACGAGCAGCGGGACGCGGAGCGAGCCGCCCTGTCCGACGAGGACCGAGGGCTCTGCGATGACGAGCAGGCGGGCGGAATCGGTCTCGCCCGGCCCCAGGTTCTCGACGGTCGTCTCGGACTCGACGCGGACGCCCTCGGCGACGGACTCGACGGTGTAGGAGCGGGGTTCGTTGGTCCGGTTGGTGATGCGCAGGCGGATCTGGTTGCTGATCTCGCCCGTCGGGAGGGTGTAGAAGGGCTGGCCCTTGGCGCGGACGACGCGGAGGTCCGCGTCGGCGTGCGTGGCGCTCAGGAAGAGCAGCGTCGAGGAAACGATCGCGAGGATGAGGGGATAGATCACCACGCGGGGACGGAAGAACCGCGGGCGTGCGCCGGTAAGCACGGACTGGGACGAGTAGCGGATGAGCCCGGGGTCCTTGCCCACCTTCTCCATGACCTCGTCGCAGGCGTCGATGCAGCGGGCGCAGTGGATGCACTCCATCTGCAGGCCCTCGCGGATGTCGATGCCGGTGGGGCAGACCGCGACGCAGCGGTTGCACTCGACGCAGTCGCCGAACGACTGCTCGTCAGGGGTCGCGGTCGACTCGGTCTCGACGATGGGCAGCGCGATGTCCGCGTGCCCGTTCGAGGGGGCGCCTCGCTTCTCGCGACGGGGGCGCTTGCGTTTCGCGGGGTTGGCTCGGGGCTCTCCACGCTTGGTGTCGTAGCCCACGATCAGCGATTGCTTATCGAGCAGGACGGACTGGAAACGGCCGTACGGGCAGGCGATGAAGCAGAGCTGCTCGCGGAAGAAGCCGAAGTTGAAGATCATCGCGACGGTGATGAAGGCGACGAACGCGAAGCCCGCGGGGTGGTGCCAGGGGGCCTGGAGGGACCACTCGAAGACGGTCCGCGAGCCCACGAAATAGGCGAGGAAGGTGTTGGCGAGGTGGAAGCAGATCAGCGCCATGAGCCCCCAGCGGAGGAGCTTGCGCAGCCCCGAGGGGAGGTGGCTGATGGCGCCGCGCACGCCCTTGCGGCCCTTCCCGTCGAAGAGACGCGCCAAGGGACGGAAGAGGAACTCGAGGTAGACGGTCTGGGGGCAGGCCCAGCCGCACCAGACGCGTCCGAAGAGCGCGGTGACGAGGAAGACGGTGACGCCCAGCGTGATCGCGGCGAGCGCGAGCAGAACGGTGTCGGTGCGCAGGAAGGTGGCGCCGAAGATGGTGAACTCACCCTCGGCGATGTTGATGAAGAAGAACTGCTTGCCCCCGACATGGATGTGGGGGAGCGCCATGAAGATCACGATGAGGACCCAGGCAAGGATCTTCCGGCGGTGACGGTAGAACCCCTCGACGGGCTTGGGGTCGAGCCAGCGGCGCGAGCCGTCGGCGTTGAGGGTCGAGAGGACCCGATCCTCGGGGCGGAGCAGTTCGGGCTCCGACGGTTCGGTTTGGGGCAGCGTACTCATGGCTGCGAGGTTCCCTTCGGAGGGGGATCGGTCAGCCGTCGGCGAGGCTCACCTCGTCGGCGGTCGGTTGCGCGGGCGCGACCTGCCCCGACGCGTCGAGCGTGGGCCAGGGGTCGATGGGCTGGCCCTCGTACTGGGGGCTGACCATCGGGTTGGTGGGCAGGTCCTTGCCCCGCAGGCTGGCGACATACGCGCTGACGAGCGCGATCTCGTTGTCGTTGAGGATGTTCTTCTGCGAGGGCATCGCGCCGCTCTCGGAGCCGTTGATGATGAGGTTGGGGATGTCCATCAGCGACGCGACGATGTTGTACTTGTCGTCGGTGAGGTTGGGCCCGATGAGGCCCGACCCGTCCGCGGCGTGGCACTGGGCGCAGACGGAGGTGAAGATCGCCTCGCCGCGTGAGAGCCAGGACTCCTGGTTCATGATCGCGAGGATCTTGGGCTCGCCCGTTTCGAGCTCGTTGAGTTCCGCGAACTGCTGGTCGAGGTGGCGTGCCTCCGCCGTCGCGTGTCGCACCGAGAGGGGCGGCACCGCGAGGTGGTAGACGAGGATGTAGAGCCCGCTGAACAGGACGGTTGCGAAGAAGACCGCGTACCACCACCCGGGGGTGGGGTTGTCGTATTCCTGGATCCCGTCGTAATTGTGATCGAGCAGCTCGTCGGTCGGGACGGCGCCGATCATCTGCGGCTGGGGCTCGTTCGCGGCGCGGGCGGCCTCCCCGTGCGGCGCCGACGAGATCCCCGCGACGGGCGCGGTGCCGGTCGCGGCGTAGGTGCCGCGCATGCGGTTCATGCCCGCCTGGATGCCGGCGTAGTAGTCGGGCGAGAACGCGCGGAGGTTCGCCTGCTCATCGGGATCGATCGCGGCGGTGCCCCCTCGGGGCGCGCTGCTCAGGCTCGCGCGGTCGCTTTCGTGCGCCTTACGGTACTCGTCGAGCGTCATGATCCGGCTGGGGTGGTCGTTGGTGCTGGACTGGCTCATGCGTCACTCCCGTTGGCGTCGGCGCAGCCGGTGCTGGCGCGAGCGGGTGCGTGGCTGGTGGTGGACACGGGACGGGTCCCGTCCTCGAGTGGGATCGCCGCGTTCGCGGCCATCTCGTCGCGGGTGCGGTGCATCGCGCGGAGCAGGATGAACAGGAAGGCGGTGCCGAAACCGATCAGCCCGATGATGGGGTAGATCGACAGGCCGAGCGAGGAAACCAGTTCACTCATGCGCATCGGTGGCCTCCTGTGCGTTCGCGGTGCCGAGCGCGGCGACGGCGTCTTCGGTTATCCCCGAGGGCATCTCGAGGGGCGAGGGCGCGTCGGGATCGCGGTAGATATCGGTGCCCAGCCGCTGGATGTAGGCGATCAGGGCGATGACCTTCTTGTCCTGAGTCTCCGCCGCGGGCGGGCCCTGCTGGACCTCCAGTTCCGACGCGATCCGCGCCGCCTGGTCGCGGGCGTGGAGCACCGCGTTCCCCTCGACCACGAGGTCGCCGTAGGGGGTGCCGAGCATCGCCATCGCGTCGACGCGGCCCTGGATCTCGTCGAAGGCGATCTCCTGCTCGAGGAGCCAGGGATAGGAGGGCATCAGCGAGTTCTCGTTGATGTCACGCGGGTTCTTGAAGTGGCGGTAGTGCCACTGGTGGCTCCGGAGCCCGCCCTCACGCGCGAGGTCGGGGCCGATGCGCCGGCTGCCCCACTGGAAGGGACGGTCGTAGACCGACTCTCCGGGCTTGCTGAACTCGCCGTACCGCTCGGTCTCCGCGAGCATCGGGCGGACCATCTGCGAGTGGCAGTTGTAGCAGCCCTCGGCGACATAGATGTCGCGTCCCGCGAGCTCGAGGGGGGTGTAGGGCTCGACCGTCTTGATCGAGGGCACATTGCTCTTGACGAGGAACATCGGGATCGCCTCGGCGAGCGAGCCCAGCCCGACGCCCGCGACGACGATGACGGTGAAGATGAGCGGGAGGCGCTCCCACTTGCGGTGCCACAGGGCCTGCTTGAAGCGGTCGATCTTGTGCGCCGCGGGGGGGTACGACGCGGGCAGGCGGCTCGCCGCCTTGCGGTCGCTGTAGCCCTTGGTGAGCGGGGCGGCCTGGGCGGTCTGGGGCTCGTACTTGTCGGGGCGCATCCGCCAGGTCATGAACGCGTTGATGACGATCATGACGACACCCGCGATGAAGAGGCTGCCGCCGAGCACGCGGATCCAGTAGAGCGGGAGCAGCTCGACGACGGTCTCGACGAAGTCGGGGTACATCAGGCGCCCGGACTCGTCGAAGGCACGCCACATGAGGCCCTGGGTGATGCCGGCGGCGTAGATCGGCAGGATGTAGAGCAGGATGCCCACGGTGCCGACCCAGAAGTGCGTCGTCGCGAGCTTGGTGCTCCAGAGGCCCTTGGTCTGGAAGAGGCGGGGGAGGAGCCAGTAGCACATGCCGAAGGTCATGAACCCGTTCCAGCCCAGCGCGCCGGAGTGGACATGGGCGATGGTCCAGTCGGTGTAGTGGCTCAGGCTGTTGACGCTCTTGACGCTGAGCATGGGCCCTTCGAAGGTGGACATGCCGTAGAAGGTGACGCCCACGACGAAGAACTTGAGGACCGGGTCGACGGTGACCTTGTGCCACGCGCCGCGGAGGGTGAACAGGCCGTTGATCATGCCGCCCCAGCTGGGCATCCAGAGCATGAGGCTGAAGATCATGCCCAGGGTGGAGGCCCACTCGGGCAGGGCGGTGTAGTGGAGGTGGTGGGGGCCCGCCCAGATATAGATGAACACCAGCGACCAGAAGTGGATGATCGAGAGGCGGTAGGAGAAGACCGGACGCTGCGCCGCCTTGGGCAGGAAGTAGTACATCAGCCCGAGGAAGGGCGTGGTCAGGAAGAACGCGACCGCGTTGTGCCCGTACCACCACTGCATCAGCGCGTCCTGGGCGCCCGCGTAGATCGGGTAGGACTTCATCACCAGGTCGACGCTGGGCATCTCACCGGTCTTGAACCAGTGGACCATCCCGACGGGGATCCAGAGGTTGTTGAAGATGTGGAGCATCGCGACAGTGACGATCGTCGCGATGTAGAACCAGAGGGCGACATACATGTGCCGCTCGCGACGCTTCACGAGCGTCCCGAAGAAGTTGATCCCGAAGAAGCCCGCCCAGACGACCGCGATCGCGAGGTCGATGGGCCACTCGAGCTCGGCGTACTCCTTGCCCTGGGTGATGCCGAAGGGGAGCGTGAGGGCGGCGCTCACGATGATGAGCTGCCAGCCCCAGAAGTGCAGGTTGCTCAGCAGGTCGCTGAACATCCGGGCCTTGCAGAGCCGCTGCGTGGAGTAGTAGACCGCCGCGAAGACCGCGTTGCCCGCGAAGGCGAAGATCGCCGCGTTCGTGTGCAGCGGGCGGAGGCGCCCGAAGCTCAGGAATTCGACCTCGTAGAGCGCCCGGAGCCAGCCGAACGCGTCGGGCATGTTGTCCACCACGACCGGCAGCACGAGCTGCAGCGCGATGACGAGCCCCGCGAGGGTCGCGACGAGGCCCCAGACCAGCGTCGCGAGCACGAACTTGCGCACGATCGCGTCGTCGTAGGTGAAGGTCTCGAGGCCGGGTGCGGACCCGCCTGCGGCGTCGGGTGTCGAGGCCGCGGCACCGGCCTGGATCGCGTGGTCTGGCATGGATGGTCTCCGGAATTCAGACAAGATGACCGAGAGGTCTCCAATATTACAGACTAATCGACCCGGTATTCAACAAGGGGGAGAAAAAACTCCAGAATCAGACTCAAAAGGGGCATGAAACGCGAAAGTGCGCCCGAGAAATGAGAATTTTTAGCAGATCAATGGATATACAGGTCTGTTTGTCGATAAACTGGGCCTATGCCGATCCTCTCGCAGGGCACCGGATACGCGATTCTTGCGCTGGGCTTCGTCGCGACCGCGGCGGGCAAGCCGTTGCTCGTGCGCACGATCGCGACGCGGTGCGACCTGCCCGCCCCTTTCCTCTCGAAGATCATCAACAAGCTCGCGAAGGCGGGGCTCGTGCACACCCAGCGGGGCGTGCACGGCGGGGTGACGCTCGGGCGATCGGCCGACGAGATCACGCTGTGCGAGGTGTGCGCCGCTCTGGATGATCCCATCCTCGAGAAACGCTGCATGCTGGGCGTTGCGGAGTGCTCGGACGCGCGCGCCTGCCCGGCCCATGCCTTTAACACGCGGCACCGGGAACGGACGATGGACTTCCTGCGCACCACGACGATCGCGGATGTCGCGTCGTTCGAGACGCAACGCCGCTGGGGCGCGATCCGGATGCCCATGGTCAACGGCGTCCCCGAGCCCCCCCCGGCCACCGGGATCGAGGGCCTGGGCTGACGCGCCGGAGAAGAATGGCCCCGCCCGGATTCGAACCGGGGACCGAGCGATTATGAGTCGCCTGCTCTAACCGCTGAGCTACAGGGCCTGTTCAGTCACGCCAGCCTAGCCGCGATTGCCGCACGCTGGGATGGGGTTTGCTCAGGGGGATCGGGCCTGATCAGTCTTCGACGGCTTCGACGCCCGTCACTTCTGGGACGCGTTCGCGGAGGCTGTGCTCGATCCCGGTCTTCAGGGTCATGGTCGCGGAGGGGCACCCCACGCACGCCCCGTGGAATCGCACGCGGACCAAGCCTTCATCGGTGACTTCAACGAGTTCAACATCGCCGCCGTCCGCCTGCACCGCGGGGCGGATCTGCTGGAGCACCGCGCCGACGCGGAGGAACACGGAATCGGTGGTTTCGGAACCGGTCACGGCGTGATCGTAGGGCGGTTTCCGGTCCCGCGCGGGGTTCGCGCCGCGCTCGTGATACAGTCCTCTCATGATCCGACATCGACTCTGCGCGCTCTCCGCCCGCTCGCTGCTCGTGCTCACGGCTGTTCTGGCAGGCCCGCTCGCGGGGTGCTCCGCCCCGAGAACGACCGCGACGCCCATGCTCGACACGCGGAACCCCGAGCTTCGGCTGTCTCAGAGGCTCGAGGCCGCGGATCTCGCGTGGGCGGGCGTGCAGGGCACCCCCGAGGACCGAGCCAAGGCCCGCGAGATCTTCAAGTCGCTCGTCTGGTCGGACGCGACTCCGCGTCCCCTGCGGCTCAAACTCGCCGAGCACTTGCTCAACGACGAAACCCCGGAGGGGCTCGCGGATTCCGAGTCGTTCGTCGTGCTCCGTCTGCCCACCGAGCCCGACCGATCGCTGGTCGGACTCATGGCGCTTGCTTCGGCGCGGTACGGCTGGACCGATGCGGCGCCCTCGCTCGTGCGCAAACTCGCGGATCCCGTCCCGGGGGTCGAGGATGAAGAACGGATCGAGGCGCTCGCCCTCCAGAGGCTGTATCCGGGCAAGCCGCTCGATCGGCTCGTGTTCGACATCTTTCTCGGGCGTCCGGGCGACGCGGCGAGCGGGTCGCCCGCGATCTTCGACGACCGGGTTCGCACCGACGCGTGGGCGGTGCTGAGCCGACTCGACCCGGATGGATCCGTTCGGCGTCGGCTGGTAATGGATCGCTCCGTCGTCGCGACCGGTCCCGCGAGCGCGATCCTGGGTGATCTTCGTGCCGCGGCGGGTGAGCTGCGCGTCATGCCATCGACCGCGATGGAACTCGCTTGGCTCTCACGCCTGCGCGAGACCGACGAGCCCGAGGCGCGACGGTGGTGGCACCGCGTCTCGGAGATCATCGACAACCTGTCGCGCGAACAGACCGAGGGTCTGGCACTGCGCCACCTCGAGCCCATCCGGATCGCGGGCGACACCGATCCATCCCTGCTGCGCGCATCGAAGGCGGACCTTTTCGCGACGCTCGAGAGCCGCCTGGACGGGCGCCCGCGGAACCGGCGGACGGCGGAACTCGACGGCTCGCGGGGACGGAGCCCCGAGCGCCCGCGCGACTGGGCGGACGACCTGGTGTGGGGTGACCTGCTCTCGATCCTCGTGATCGACGGGGCGGTGAGCACCCCCGAGTTCGCGCGCGTGATGCTGCAGCAGGCGGAACTCGACCGCGACGATCGCAAGACCGAATACGGCGGGGTGGTCGAGGCGGTGAGCGACGCGGCCGGGCGCGCTGGCGAGGTCCGCGCGGTGCTGTTCCCCCCGCGCCCGCGGGACCGGGTGAGCGATGAGCGGTTCATCGCGAGCCAGGACATGATCGAGTATTCCGACCGGGCACTGGCGCACTATCACCTCCAGGTGCAGCGGGCGAAGAACTACCAGTACGCGGGCCCCTCATCGGGCGACCTCCGCTACGCGGCCCTGAGCGGGCGCTCCTGCGTGGTGTTCACCAGCCTGCGGGACGATCGGTTGGGCGTCGACTATTACCAGCCGAACGGCGCGACGATCGACCTGGGGGAGATCAGCCCCGCCGACTGATGGGCCGGTCCCGATGACCCGGTTGCCCGATCGCAGCCTGCCCGATCGGTCCCGCCCGCTTTGCCCCGTTCGAGAGAGTCCGGATGCCCCATCTGTTCGTCATCCTCGTGCTCGTCTCGCTCAGCCTCGCGGGTGGGTCGGGTCTGGAGGGCACGGCGTCGCACACGGGGTCGTGGGCGGACGGTCTGATGCCCGGTTCGATCGGCGCGGGATGGCGGCTCAGCCTCGTGCTGTCGGTGTTCATCGCGATCGGCACCGCGGGCTGGGTGGGCGTCCGGGTGTGCGTGCGTTCGCTCGATCGGCGGGGGCGGGCCCGCGCCGTCTCCTGGGCGTGGCGCATCATCTCGCTGACTCGGGTCGCGGCGCTGCTGTGGCACTTCGCCTCGGTCTTCGTGCTGGGCCTGCTGGGCGTCGTGCGCGACGCGGTGGGCGACCCTGTTCTGCTCGACGAGCTGATCGCGTCGGTGCCCGCGTTCGCGGTGCTGCTGTGGACATACCGCCTTGCGCACCCCATCGAGCGGCGTCTCCGCGATGCCCTGATGATCCGCGCCCTCGACGAGGGGAGGCCTGTCTACGCCTTCCCGGGGCCCTGGCGTTTCGTGCTCGCCTCGGCGCGAAACAGCCTCGCGATCATGTTCGTTCCGCTCGTGTTCATCTTGGGATGGTCGGAAGCGATCGACCGGGTGTTGCCCCTGCTGGGGCCCTTCGCGGACGCGGCAGAACAAGGCGGGACGCTCGCGACCGCGGGGGCGCCCGCGATCCGCCTCGCGGGTTCGGTCGCGATCTTCGCGCTCATCCCCCCCGTGATGACGCGCGTCTGGGACACGGTCCCCATCCCGCCCGGCGAGCTGCGCGAGGAACTGGAATCGCTGGCGCGCGCGCACCGCGTGAGGCTGCGACGGTTCCTCGTGTGGCGCACGCACGGCTCGATGCTCAACGGCGCCGTGATCGGCATCACGCCCTGGCTGCGGTACATCGTGCTGACCGACGCGCTGCTCGAGTCGCTCACCGAGGCGGAGGTCGAGGCGGTCGCGGCGCACGAGGTCGCGCATGTGCGCAAACGCCACATGCTCTGGCTGGCCCTGTCCGTCATCGGCGCCGCGTTGCTGTTCGGGGAGGGCTCGGCGCTGGTGCTCGACGCCGCAGGTGCGCACGAGAGCGTCGCGCTCTGGGGCGGCGCGGGGATCTCGCTGGTCGCGGTGTTGCTGATCCTCGGCGCGGTGAGCCGACGCTTCGAGTGGCAGGCCGACGCCTTCGCGGCGAGGCACCTGTCCGGCGGAGCAGCGGGCGCGGTGACCGATGCGGGCGCCGGCGCGATGTCCTCGGCGCTCGGGCGCGTCGCGCGGCTCAACGGCATCCCCGAGTCACGCTTCACCTGGCGGCACGGCTCCATCGCGACGAGGCGGCGCCGCTTGCGCGCGCTCGTCGGGACACGCGCCGATCGTCTGCCGATCGACCGGGCGGTGCGCCGGGTCATGCTGATGACCCTGCTCGGGTTCGGCGCAGGCGCGTGGCTCGCGCTCGCGGGGTTCCTGGAACTCTGGCCGTACGGCACGGGCTGATACGCGCGCCGCGGCGTGCTCCTAGGCTGGTGCATGAAGCTCAGCGAAACCGAGAAGAAGATCGTGGACGCCGTCGCCTCGCGTGCCGACGCGTTGCTCGAAGACCTCAAGCTCCATGTCGGGCTCCCCACGGGCGGGGGGAACAAGGCGGCGCTCGACGAGACGCGGGAGCGGTTCACGACGCGGCTCGAGGCGCTCGGCGCGCGCACCGACGAGTACCCGGGGGATCCGAAGCCGGGCTGGTTGCACGGCGTCGCGCCGGGCGCCGAGGCGCCCCCCACGGTGGTGTGCCGGCGCGTGCGCTTGAATGTGGACTCGGACATGCCGCGCGTGCTGATCGCGGGGCACCTCGATACGGTCCACGATCCGCGGGGTGATTTCCGGGAGTTGTCGATCAACCCGGACGGGAAGACCGCGGTCGGACCGGGATGCGTGGACATGAAGGGCGGGCTCGTGATCGCGGTCGCGGCGCTCGAGGTGCTCGAGGAGGTCGGGGTCGACAGTTCGTGGTCGTTTTTCCTCAACAGCGACGAGGAGACGGGGACCTATCACTCGACGGCGCGGCTGACGGCGGAATCGCAGAAGCACGAGTTCGGGATCGCGCTCGAGCCCGCGCTGCCGGGAGGCGAACTCGCGATCGAGCGGATGGGCGCCGGGCAGTTCATGGTGGAGACGCGGGGACGCTCGGCGCATGTCGGGCGCGCGTTCACCGACGGGATCAGCGCGGTAACGAAGCTCGCGGAGTGCCTGGTGAAGATCGGCGAGATGCCCGATCCGGAGCGGGGGCTGATCCTGAATGTGGGCCCGCTGCAGGGCGGGCCGGTCGTGAACGCGGTGCCCGATCTTGCGCGCGCGTGGGGCAATGTCCGGTTCCCCTCTCAGAAGGAGAGCGACGAGATCGCGGCGATGCTCGACGCGCTCGCGACGGAGGGCGACGGTCTCCCGAGCGTGAGGGTCGAGCGATCGTTCAACAGGCCCGCGAAGCCGCTGACGCCCGAGACCGAGGCGCTCGGTCTGAGGGCGCGGAGCGTCGCGGAGGACCTGGGGCAGTCGCTCCCCTTCAAGAGCACGGGGGGCGTGTGCGACGGCAACATCATGCAGGCGGCGGGGTTGCCCACGATCGACACGCTGGGTGTGCGCGGCGGCGGGCTGCACACCCCCGATGAGTGGATCGAATTGCCCAGCCTCGTCGAGCGGTGCCAGCTGCTCGCGGTGCTGCTGCACCGTCTGAGCGCGGGCGGGTGATCGGCACGGTGAAACCGCGGGACGCTTTGCCGGAATAAGACGAACGGATAGTCTGCGGATGGAGCCCGATCCGGCGCGGGGCGTGCGTCCTTGTCGCGGGGTGGGGCATCGGGAAAGAAAAGGGGATTGGTCATGGTCGAGTTTCGCCCCATCGCGCTGGTGTCGCTTGTGGGTTTATGCCTGTGCGCCGGGTGCTCGAAAGAGGAACCCGCGACGGTGACCCCCGCGTCGGGGAGCGGATCGTCCGCGGACGCGGAGGCTTCGAGGCCCGAGCGCCCGTCCGCGGGGATCGACCCGGCGCTGCTCGAGCAACTGCCCTCGCTGGCGCGGGTCGAGCAGGCGCTCTCGGGCGCGCCGGTGAACATCGCGATCACCGAGGCGAAGCGTCTGGAGGAGGCCCGCGACTGGATCGCGGAGAACTACCCCGACATGAGCGAGCGGGACGCGGAACTGATGGCGCAGATGCTCGTGATGATCGACGACCTCATGGAGGCGGACGATCTCTCGCTCGCGAAGGTGAAATCGATCGGCGAATCGCAGCTCCTGCAGCTCTGGGCGATGGACGCGGACGGGGACGGGGCGCTGAGCGACGAGGAGGCCGCGTCCGCGATGCAACGGATGATGGAGATGGGCGAGGTGATGGCGGAGTGGAACGCCGACGACCTCGACACGAACGGGGACGGCGAGGTCTCCATGGAAGAGCGGATGGCGATGGAGCAGGAGATGCAGGCGAACATGCAGCCCCTGTACGACACCATGGTCGAGCGTGCAACACTCGTGAGCTGGGACAGCAACGGGGACGGTTTCCTCAGCGACGCTGAGCGGGCGGCGGGCGAGGAGACGCTCGATCTCGTCGATTGGGACGGGGACGGGGAGTTCAGCGAGATGGAACGCCTCGCGGGCTACCAGTCGATCCTGCAGGAGCTGAGCCAGGGCCTGGTGCTCGTCGAGCAGCCCGACATGTCGCAGTTCCAGGCGGAGATGCAGCAGCGCATCGCGGCGATGAATGTCCCGCCTCCGGAGCAATCCGCCTTCGACGCCGACGGGGACGGGTCCTACAGCGACGCGGAGATGGCGGCGTACGAGGCGGAGATGGAGGTCTTCCGCGCCCAGCAGCGGGCGATGAGCCAGGAGATGCAGCAGGCGGGCCAGGACATGATGGTCCGCATCACGCGCATGCAGTTCGAGATGGCGGTCGCGGCCCTCGACACCGACGGGGACGGGCTGCTGATGAACGAGGAGTGGGAGGGGGGCTACGACAACCTCCGCGGGCAGCGCGATCGGCGCATGTTCAACTACCTCTACGACGCGGACCGCAGCGGGAGCGTCACGGACGCGGAGGTCGCGCGGTTCATGGACGCCTACGACAACCAGAGCCCCTACGCGGACGCGGACCTGAACGGGACCGTGGATCAGGCGGACCTGCAGTTCTTCGTGACCCAGGTGAGCGGGCAGTGAGGCGATGGGGTGTGATCCTCTGGGCGGCCGGAGTATGCGCGGCGACCGGCTGCGGAGAGCGGTCCACGAACACCGCGGCATCGCCGGAGGACGCCATTTCCCGGCCCACCGAAACGAGCGAGCGCATCGGACCGGCATCTGCTGGCGATGCGTTCGATAGACTCGCCGCGGCCACGCGCGGGATGCCGCCTCATCCGGGGGTTGGCACCGTCTTACGCCTGGAGCAAGCCCGCGCGTGGGTTGAAGCGAACGCTGCGGGGCTCTCGGCGCGAGAACGGGAGGTCCGTGCTCAACTGCTGGTCGTGCTTGAGTCGGTCCTGTCCGAGCGGCTCTCGATCGAGCATGTTAATGCCATAAGTGAATTCGAAGCGCTTGAGCTCTGGGGTCGCGATCTCGATGGGGATGGGATCCTCTCGTCGGCGGAAGCCGAGGTGTCGGAGCGTCGGATCCAGACGCACATCGATGAATCGCTGGGATACTTCGGTTGTCGTTTCGATGCCGACGGTGACGGTTTGATCAGCGACGCGGAGCAGGCTGGCGCTGACCAGGTTTTTCGCGACACCTTGGGCCCGATGCTTGACACCGTGATCGATCGAATGCAACTCGTCAACTGGGACCAGAACGGGGATGGTCGTCTCAGCGAAAGAGAGATCGAACAGGGCCATGCGTCGTTGGGGATCAAGCAGGAGGATCGTCCGCGCGATGGAGCGTCCGCCAGCGACCGTGTCGGGGTGTACCGGGATCTGGTTGGGCCGCTTCTCGAATCCGCTCGTCTGTTCGAGCGGATCGATCGCGCCGCGGTGCGGGCGTCCATCGGGCCGTCTCCGCCGTCCCCTCGCCGCGATGAATTCGACCTCGATGGCGATGGTCGCCTCTCCGACTCGGAGAAGGAGCTCTTCGCAGGCGCTGAAGCGTCGTGGCGAGAGGCGAGCCGCGCGCATCGCAGCCGACTCATGGGTGCCTATGTACTCGCGGAGTTTTCTCGGGCTCGCGAGGTGATCGACGCTGACGGGGACGGGGTGCTCGGCGACAGCGAATGGAGCACCGGTATCAGCGATCTCCGCGCTCAGCGCGACCGTCGCCTTTTTCTCTTGCTCTATGACTCAGACGGCGATGGTGCGATCGGTGAGCCCGAAGTGGCCCGATACCTGAATGCATACGACGCCGGTTCGCTCTTTGCCGATGTCAACCTCGACGGACGCGTCGGGACCGATGACATCCTGTCATTCCGTGACCGGGTGCTGGCGCCGTGAGGCGCGGGAAATCGGGGACGCGGCGGGAGCCCGGCGCTCGGCGGGTCGATACAGTTTCCTTACTGACCCGTCCAGAAAGGGAACTTCCATGTCGCAGGCCGTCGCGTCCGAAAACACCGTTGCCGCTGATCTCTTCTCGAGCCCCGGGGTGACCGGCGCGATCGACACGCTCATGGACGAAGTGGGCAAGGCGAGCGCCCGGCTCACGGCGGTCCGCGGGCCCATCGAGGGGCGATCAAGCGACTATGAGGCGTACCTGGAGATGGTCACCGGGCTCCGGGGCCGCCCCTTGTTTTATCCCTATGTGGGGTCCGGCGCGGGCAACGGGATCTTCGTCGAGCTCGACGACGGATCGGTCAAGATCGACCTGATCGGCGGCATCGGCTACACGCCCTTCGGGCACGCCCACCCCGAGCTCGTCCGCGCCGCGGTCACCGCGTCGCTGGAGGACAACCTCAAGCACGGGCAACTGCAATCGACGAAGGCGGCGCACGAGTTCGGCAAGACGCTGGTCAAGTACGCGAGCCGGACGAGCCGGCTCGAGCATGTCTTCATCAGCGCCGGCGGCGCGCTGGCGAACGAGAACGCGATCAAAATCTGCTACCAGAAGCACGCGCCCGCGAGCCGGGTCATCGCGTTCAAGCACTGCTTCATGGGTCGCACGGTGACGATGAGCCAGATCGGTGACTCCGCCGGCAACCGGCAGGGCATCCCGCTGTCCACCCAGGTCGATTACATGGGCTTCTGGAATGACGAGGCCGCGGAAAAGGTGGGCGGCAAGGACGCCTTCATCGACCACGAATGCTGGAGGCTCAAGGAGCTGTTCACGCGGTACCCCCGCCAGCACGCGTGCTTCATCTTCGAGCTCGTGCAGGGTGAGGGCGGGTTCACGACCGCGCCGCGCGAGTTCTATGTCCGCCTGATGGAGATGTGCAAAGAGCACGGCGTCGCGGTGTGGGCCGACGAGGTGCAGTCGTTCGGGCGCACCGAGCAGATGTTCGCGTTCGAGCACTTTGATCTGGGTGAGTATGTCGATGTCGTGACGGTGGGCAAGAGCACGCAGGCGTGCGCGACGCTGTACACGGCGGACTACAACCCCAAGCCGGGCCTGCTCAGCGGCACCTTCATGGGCGCGACCGCGGAGTTCGCGGTGGGCAAGCGCGTGCTCGAGTTGATGGAGTCCACAGGCCTGTACGGCGACGACGGGCTCGCGGCGCAGCACCACAAGGCCTTCCTGGCGCAGGTCGACGCCCTCAAGGCGAAGCACCCCGACTGGTTCCCGGAGGTTCCCTTCATCACCGGGCACGCGGGGGGCGTGGGCGGCATGATGCGCTTCACCCCCTTCGGCGGCGAGAAAGCGAAGATCGGCAAGCTCTGCAAGGTCCTCTTCGACGAGGGCATCGTCGCGTTCTACAACGGGCACGGGCCCTTCCATGTCCGCTTCCTGCCCCCGCTGGGGTGCATGAAGACGGGCGATTGGCCCATGGTCTTCGAGATCATCGAGCGTGCGATGGCGAAGGTCGCGGCGGGCTGACCGAGCGCCCCCCCCCCGGTGAACGGTCGGGCCGAAGCCGCGGGTGAAACCCCGGGACCCCTCGACCGTACCATCGTCGTATGAACACGATCCGCTTCGTGGTGCTGTCTCTGTTGTGCGCCGTCGCCTCGCTGTGCGCCGCCGGTCCCGTCGAGATCTCCTTTTCCATCGAGACGGGTCTCGAACTCGACGGGACGCTGCTGCTCCCCGAGGGGGAAGCGCCGGAAGCGGGATGGCCCGCGGTTCTGCTGCTCGCGGGGTCGGGGCCCACCGATCGGAACGGGGACCAGGGCCCGATCGTCACCGGTGTGCTCCAGCAGATCGCCGACGATCTCGCGGCATCGGGGATCGCCTCGCTCCGGTACGACAAGCGGTCGGTCACCCGGTATGCGCGCGACTATCCGCCGCTCGAGGAACTCGCGGCGTTCTTCCGCTTGCAGCGGTTCGTCGACGATGCGCAGCGGGGCATGTCGCTGCTCCGGAAGCGAAGCGAGATCGACCCCGCCCGCGTCGGGGTGGTGGGGCATTCGGAGGGCGCGGTGCTCGCGTTGATGCTCGCGAACGGGGAGGACCCGCCCGCGGCCTCTGCTTTGCTCTGCGGGCCCGGGCGTCCCATCGCGACGATCCTGCGGGAGCAGATCTTCGCCCAACTCGACGCCTCCCCGGAACCCACCAGGTCGGAGCAGAAGGCGATCTTCGATGAGGCGATGACCGCGATCCGGGACGGCGAGCCACTGCCCAACCCGCTCCCCGCGTGGTCGCGGACGATCTTCAATGTCACGACAACAGGGATCCTGCGGGATTATCAGACGACGGACCCGCTCTCGCTCGCCCGCGGCGCAAAGGGCCCGATCCTCGTGCTCAACGCGGGCGCGGATATCCAGGTCTCGGTAGAGCGGGATCACGAGCCGCTGGCGGAAGCGGTCGCTTCGCGGGAGGGCGCGTCCAGCCGCGCGGTGATCATCGACGGCGCGAGCCACAACCTCAAGGCGGTCGAGAAACCCAGCGATCCGGGCTATGCCGGCCCGGTCGTGCCCGGGGCGCTCGACGCCCTCCGCGGCTGGCTCCATGATGCCTTGGGTTCAGAGCCCGCGAACCCGTCCGAGCCTTGAGATGCGCTGCGACGCTGGATATCCCCCGATTTGGGTTGATCGAGGCGCGTGAGTGGATATTCTCGGTTGTCGGGCGGGGGCGGTTCACCAGCGGGGGATCCGTCGAGCCTGATTCCGAAGACACGGGGAAGGGGCATCATGAAGTGCACGCAGATCATCGGTGCCGCGGTCGCGGCGGGTTCGGTTTCGCTCGCGATCGCAGGCGGTGCCGTCGGCACGGGCGGGCTGTTGCTCGAGTCCTCGTTCAACCCGGCCGAGGGCGGGTCGATGAACTCGATCGGGTTCAACACGCAGACCGATGAGGTGTTCGTGCACTTCAACGGGAGCGCGTCGATCCATGTTTACGCGACCGACGGGACTTTCCTGCGCACGATCCCCAAGCCCGCGCCGGGTGGCAATGACGACGACATGGACTTCGCGTCCGTCCCCGTCGATGTCGGCGGCGTGGTCGTTCCCGCTCATTCACTGCTGATCGTCGAGAACGACTCGGATCCGCCCCGGATCTACGCGGTCGATCCGTCGGACGGCACGGTGCTCGCGCAGCAGGCGTTCGAAGGCGCGGCGGTCGGACAGTGGACCGGCGGCGGGTACAGCCTCGCGCGGGGGACCTTCTTCACCTCGGACTGGAACCGCAATTTCATCCAGGAGGTCGACGCGTCGGACGGGACGATCCTAGGTGAGTTCCCGATCCGCCCCGCCGGGTCGCCCGCGTGGGATTTCTTCTACAGCGATCTCGAGGTGCTCGACGCGGACGGGAATCTGTATCTCGTGAGCGACTCGCAGACCTCGATCCGCGCGATGAGCCCGACCGGCGTGTGGGGGGGCGATTTCCAGGTCGGGTCGCTCGGTGTCTCGGGCATGTCGGGCATCGCGATCGATGACGAGACGGGCGAGGCGTGGATCTCGAGCCAGAACGGGAATGTCTACCGCCTCTCGGGGTTCCCGCCCGATGGGTGCGTGATCGCGGACCTCGCGCCCCCGCTCGGCGTGCTCGACCTCAACGATGTCGGCGGGTTCGTGAGCGCGTTCCTGTCCCAGCAGCCCATCGCGGATCTCGGTGAGCCGTTCGGTATCTGGGATCTGGGGGACATCCTCGCGTTCATCGACGCCTTCCAGGCGGGTTGCCCCTGACGCGCTCTCCGCCCGCCCTCCTCTCTTCTGGGGGGTGGCTCGCGGGGACGGTTGCGAGAGTCAATCGCTTGCCGCGTGACGGGGGTTCTCCCCGATCCGTGCGGGTCATCGGTCCGACCTATGGTCGGGTATGTATGTGATCCGACGGGCGAAGGTGGACGACGCGACGACGCTGCTCAAGCTGGCGAAGATGGTCCATTTCATCAACCTCCCGCCGGACAAGGAGATCATCACCCAGAAGATCGTCCACTCGCGGAACTGCTTCCTGAAGCTCGCGAACGCGCAGGCGGAGCTCGAGCCCGAGCCGCTCCCCCAGTCGATCGTGGGCATCGGGGACGAGCGGACGACGATCGAGGGGCTCGGGGTCTCCGCGGCGCGGTCCGACCTGTTCGTGTTCGTGCTCGAGGATACGACCAGCGGGAATGTGCTGGGCACCAGCCAGACGCTCGCGAAGATGGGCGGCCCGGGCAATCCGAACTTCTCCTTCCGCCTCGAGAAGCGCGAGTTCTTCAGCGAGAGCCTGCAGACCGGCAGCACGCAGGTCGTCGCGGTGCTCCGCGAGGACGAGTCGGGCCCGACGGAGATCGGGGGGCTGATCATCCAGCCCTCGTTCCGCGGCCATCCCAAGAAGCTGGGCTGGTTCCTCTCGATCGTCCGCTTCCACTTCATGGGCCTGCACCGCAAGGTGTTCAGCGACAAGGTGATCGCTGAGATGATGGCGCCGATCACCGCGGATTCGCACAATCTGCTGTGGGACTACCTGGGGCGCCGGTTCATCCCGCTCAGCTACGACGAAGCGGACCGGTTCTGCCAGTACAGCCGCGAGTTCATCGCGACCATGCTGCCGCGCGAGCCCCTGTACCTCTCGCTGCTCCCTCCCGCGGCGCGCGCCGTGATCGGTGAGGTGGGCCCCGAGACGAAGAGCGCGCGCCGGATGCTCGAGAAACTCGGGTTCGTGTACGGCGGGATCGTCGATCCCTTCGACGGCGGGCCCCATCTCACCGCGTACACCGATGACATCTCCCTCGTCCGTGAGACGGTCTGGAGGCGTGCGAGCAAGCCCGTCCGCGCGACCGCCTGCAAGCGGAGGGGTGTGGTCAGCGTCCTCAAGGACAACGGCGAGTTCTTCGCGATCCACGAGGATTTCGCGGTCAACGCGGATGGCACGATCGGTATCACCAAGGCCCACGCGTCCGTGATCGGGCTCGAGGAAGGCGATGCGGTCGGCGTGACGCCCACGGATCGAAAGGGGCCCGTGCCCGAGCCCGCACGAGCAGAAGCCCGTGCCTCGACCAAGAAGAAGCCTCGCAGCAAGCGTGCGAAGACCGAGCCCACGCGCGGCGGGCCCAAGAAGCCCACGCGCAAGGTGTCCGCGAAGAGTTCAGGCGCTCGGAAGCCCGCTCGCTCCAAGCGCTCCGCCTGATTCGCGTCCGTCGTCGCGCATCGGTCCGAGGCCGGTATAGCCCAACTGCTCCGGCGCGACGGGCGCCCCGCACTCGGGGCAGCGGTCCGACTTCGCATCACGCAGGTCATACTCGCAGACGCGGCAGCAATGCTCGCGGGCGGTCCAGTAGGCGCCCGAGATCTGCCAGTAGCAGGCCCCGAACACCGTCGCGCCCAGCGGGAGCGCGAGGAACAGGACGGGCAGCAGCAGGAGCAGCACGCAGGCGACGCCCAGCAGCCAGCCCAGCACAAGCAGCGCCGCGAGGCGGGGACGCACGCCGGGGCGTCGGGTCATCACCCACGAGAGCTTGACGGATTCCCAGGGTCCCGACACGCGGTACTCGGTGTCCAGGCAGACCATCGGCGCGAACATCAAGCGCGGGACGAGCACCAGCAGCAGGCCCAGGATCAGCGCCATCGTGAAGAGCGCAGCCGTGAGCGCGAAGGCGCCCGATTGCCCCGTGCCGGAAACCGCGAGCACCAGGAACACCATGCCGACAAGACCCGCGGGGATCCAGACCACCAGCGCGATCGCGATCGAGGCGATCGCGCTGGCGCCGACGACGGGCCAGTATCTGCCGAACGGTCGGAACAGGTCCGACGCGGTCGCCTGCTCCCGCCTCGCGCACCGGTACCCGATGTCGAGCAAGCCGAGCAGGATGATCGGATAGAACAGGAAGGTCGCGGCCCAGTCCACCAGCGGGAGCAGCGTGAACAGCGAGGTGATGAACGCCGCGATCTTTCCGCCGAGAAACAGCAGCAGATAGAGCGCCGAGGCGCCCAGCAGCAGGCCGTAGCGTTCGCACATCGCTCGCCACCCGATGCCCAGCGCGTTGCCGATCGTGAAGGGCAACGCCGCGTCGCGTCGCATCTCCGGAGGGGTCCAGGGCTGTGCCGGCACCCGCGGTGCGTCGCGCATCGTCTCGTTCGGATCGGTCGGAGTCTCGTGCACCGTCGTCTCTTCTCTTGGTTGTCGTCGATCAGCCTTCCGAGGCGGGCGCCGGCGCGGGCTCGGGCGCGTTGTCACGGTCCGCCTTGGAATCTCCGGGGAGGAACCCCGTCAACTCCCGCCGCAGGATCTTGCCGGTCGGGTTCCGGGGCAGCGCGTCGATGAGATGGATGTGTCGGGGCACCTTGTACCCCGCGAGGTGCTCGCGGCAGAAGGAGACCAACTCGCGTTCGTCGAAGTCCGCTTCGCCCACCTCCTCGCACAGCTCGACGAAGGCGACGGGGACCTCACCCCGCATGGGGTCCGAGACGCCGATGACGCCCGACGCGTGGACCTTGGGGTGCCGGTTGAGGACATCCTCGATCTCGCGCGGGAAGACATTCTCGCCGCCCACGATGATCATCTCCTTGATCCGGCCCGTGATGAACAGGTAGCCGTTTTCGTCGATCTTTCCCTGGTCCCCTGTCCGGTAGAAGCCCCGCTCGTCGAAGACCTCCTCGGTCTTGTCGGGCAGGTGGTAATACCCCGTCATCATGTTGGGGCCGCGCAGACGGACCTCGCCGTCGGCGCCGACCGGCAGCTCCCGTTCCGTCTTGGGATCAACGATGCGTTGCTCAACGCCCGGCACGGGGCGCCCCACGGAATGAGGACGGCACGCCTCGGAGATCGCGCAGTGTGTCGCGGGCGCCATCTCGGTCATGCCGTACCCCTCGCAGATGTGCTTGCCGTAGCGATCCTTGAACTTCTGCTGCACCGCGTCGGGGAGGGCTTCCGAGCCCGAGACGATCAGGCGGAGCGACGCGAGGTGGTCGGGCGTGCCGCTCTTGAGCGCCGCGATCGCGTTGTACATCGAGGGAATGCCGACCATGATCGTCGCCCGCTGATCGCGGACGAGCTCGATGAGCCTTTTGGGCATGAACCGCGCCGTGTAGACGACGCGGACGCCGTGCGTGAGGGGGGTGAGCGTGAGCTGGGTCATCCCGTAGCAGTGGAACTGGGGCAGCACGCCCAGCATGCAGTCGGTCTTCGCCGACAGGCCCAGGTGTTCCTTGCCCTGGCGCACATTCGCCGCGAGCGCGCCGTGGCTGAGCATCACGCCCTTGGGCTTGCCGCTTGTCCCGCTCGTGTAGACGATCGCCGCGAGATCGCTCGGCTTCGCGCCCGCCGGCACGACGGGCGCCGGCACCGCCTTGAAGTTGATCTCCTCGAGCCGCCTGAGGTTTTTCACGCGCGGGGTGCGCTCGAGGAACTCGAGCATGGGGCCCACGGTGTAGATCGTGTCGATCCCCGAATCGTCGATCACATACTGGAGCTCGTCGGGCTTCAGCAGGTAGTTGAGCGGGACGATCGTCTTGCCCGCGCTCCAGGCGCCCAGCGCCGCGATCGGGAACGCCCCGCTCGTCGGGAGCAGCAGGCCCACATTCTCCGTCGCGCACTCGGCGCCGATCCGGTCGGCCATGTGCAGCGAGGCGACCAGCATGTCGATCCCGCGATAGTCCCGGCTATCGTCTGTCGCAACGCGGCGGAGGGGACGGGTCGCGAATCGCCTGAGGATGGGCCAGTGGATCGCCATGCGTGCTTGGTCCTCTTCTGGGGTCCGGTCTTTCAGGATCGCTGCGACGGACGATGCGGGAATCGCCCGCGATGCAACCCCGGTGCCTGCCGGGCGGTATCGTCCCGGGACGCCCACCCCACGGAGGGACACCGTGCGCCGGACCGCTCGATCGAATCGGACCATCATACGAACACAGCCCGCCCCGATGGGGCTTCCGAGGTTGCGGGTCGCCCTCGCCGCGCTCGCGGCTCTGCCGGCCTTCGCGGGGGCGCAGGCCTCCATGAATCCGCGGGCCCTGAATGTCAGCGGCGGGGGTGGGGGCGTCGTGATCATCCCCAACGACCCGATGCTCAACCCGGATAGCCCCGAGGCGCGCGCGTACGCCGCGATCCAGCGCGAGCGCCGCGCCGCTGAGCGCGAACTCCGCCTGCTCAAGCGCAAGCACTTCGGCGCGATCCGCGTCCCCGAGACGCGTGAGATCGGGATGCTCAAAGTGCGCCAGTTTACCTCGATGCCCGCGGCGATGGCGCTCATCGATGTCTTCGATGACGAGCAGGACGATGTCCGCGAAGCGGTGCTCGATCACCTCGCGGGGCTCGACCCGGAGAT
>MDTD01041523.1_pt1 | contig 79348 bp, 51 predicted proteins | sample 811221 | NCBI WGS metagenome assembly MDTD01 (sample SAMN05326646, study PRJNA326480) | marine metagenome | isolation source: seawater | place: Pacific Ocean: South West | collected 2011 | reverse complement strand
GAGGCCAAGGCGGCGGCCAAGGCGGCGGCGACGTCGAAACGTGGGGGAGGAGGTGGGAAGCGCGAGCAGACGAAATGTTTCTATAAGATTACGGTCAAGGATAACGGAAAGGGGATGCAACACGAGGACATTCCGAACATGTTGGGGAGAGTGTTGAGCGGAACCAAGTACGGGGTGCGACAGACGCGCGGGAAGTTTGGACTCGGTTCGAAAATGGCGCTCATTTGGTCTAAACAGACGACCGGTTTGCCGATTCGGGTTCGAAGCGCGCTGCCGAACCAATCCTTCATCTCAGAGTACGCGTTAGACATCGACATCGAGAAGAACGAACCGAACATTCACAAGGAGAATAAATTGCCCAACGACGACAAGTGGCACGGCGCCGAGTTATCTGTCACCATCGAGGGTAACTGGACGACGTATCGACAGTACGTGCTGTCGTACATGAGGCAGCTTGCCATCGTGACGCCTTACGCGCAATTCAGATTTAGATTTATGTCGTCGGCAGCAACGACATCCACGGCGAAAGACATCGACATCGTCTTCAGACGACGGACGGACATCATGCCCGCGCTCCCGTCGGTGACCAAGCACCACCCGACGGCGGCGAAGGAAAACATGCTCCTCATCAAAGATTTGCTGGCGCAGACTCGCGAAAAGACTTTGCTCAACTTTTTACACAAGGAGTTCACGTGCATCAGCAAAGATCTCTCCGCTCGTTTGATTCAGGAGCTCGGGTACGGTTTCGAGACGGACATGCATCCGAGCGAGGTGACGGACAAGCAGGCGACCAGAATTCAGCAATTATTGGCGGACGCTCGATTCGACGATCCGAACGGTTCTTGCCTTTCGCCGGCGGGCGAATACAACTTGCGCCTGGGTATCATGAAAGAGCTCGGCCCGGAGTGGATTGCGTCCTTCTGTGCGCCCGCTCTGGCTTGTGGAGGGCATCCTCTCATCGTCGAGGCGTGCGTTTCTTTGGGCGGTCGCGAGGTGAAACCAGGATTTAACGTGTTTAGGTTCGCGAACAGAATTCCTCTCCTCTTTGAAGGCGGTAACGACGTCGTCACGAGATGCGTGCAACGCCTGAACTGGAACTCTTACAAGATCGATAAAAACAACGATAAGATCGGTGTCTTTGTGTCGATCGTCTCCACCAAGATTCCTTTCAAAGGCACATCCAAGGAGTACATCGGAGACGAAAATAGCGAAATCGCGGAGGCGGTTGACAAAGCCATCAAACAGTGCGCTTTGCAACTTCGTGGTAAAATCGTGCGCGCGCAAGTCGCGAAGGATCGCAAGGCTAGGAAGAAGCAACTGACGAGGTACATCCCGGACGTCGCCCGAGCGGTTTTCGCGATGTTGGCCGCCTCGGCGGACTCTGACCTTCCTCCTTCGAAGCGGGCTCGTCTCGCGGGCGCGCTTTGGAACGTGAACGAAGCGTGGGAGAGCAAGGTGCTCGAACAAGCGCGCGAGGGACAAGTCAGCGAGGACATCATCAAGTCCAAGCTCGAAGAGCACGTCCAGAGGAGTGACCACGAGCAGGCGTTGGAGTTTGCCATGCAAAATAGCAAAAACGGCTTGAGTGAACTCATGTACATAGCTCCGAGAACGCCCGAGCACGAGTATCTTCCAGAGATTCGGAGCGAAACGTGCGCGTTTAGAATGCTGAAATCAGCCGAACTGCGATGATCGCAGCGAACTGAGGCTTAGAAACTGGAGTTAGCGAACGTCAAGTTCTTATGTAATTACGAGTGTAAACGAACATACGCGAAACAGACGACTACGACGCTACCAACCGCCCTGCGAGTGCAACGTTGGGTTATAAAACTTTTCGTAGCCCCATTCCGTCGGCACCGCGAACGGCTCTCCGATCGTGACTCCTTCCTTTGTCACCTTGGCGATTTGAAACTTGTTCATCATTTGCTTGTCGCGCATCACGCACGCGTACAGCGCCGAACGGATGATCTCCGTCGCCTGTTCCTCGGTCAAGTCTGGTTTGTAAAACTCTCTGAAAATCGGTCGAGCGATGTGATTTCCGAACCCAGCCGCGACGTGATCGTCCACGTAGTGCGTCCCGATCATGCCAACCGTACCCAAAAATGTCTCGCCCCCCGTCGTCCGTCCCGCAACCACGAGGGAGTTCCAGAGCGGGTCGAATTTGTTTCTCCGATTGTACATCACTCTCGTTAGGTATTGGTAAATGTCTCTCGCGTCCTTGGTCGACCCGTTATCCTCGCAAAAGTCCTCCGTGGTCAACTCCTCCAACAGGTTACAAATGTACGAAAAGTCACTCAACTCCCCCGTGAACCCGATCACGCACTTATCGTTCACGCGCTTCATTCTCTGCACATTCTTATACCTCTTCGTGCTCCCGTAGCACGCCAACGTATCGCTCGCCACGAGCACCCCTCCGTCGTACTTCAACCCGAGCACGCTCGTGCCCGTCACGTACGGCGTCTGCGTCCTCGTCATCGGTGCCTTCTCCCTCGCCTTCCCATCCAGCGTGAACGCTCGCCCGTTCGTCGCCACGTGCGTCGTCGTCGCCGGTCCGCTCGCGCGGTGTTCCTCATCGTACTGCGCGTCGTACGCCGGATCCAATCCTCGCGGCACCACCCCGGGGCCGATGATCGGGTTGTGTTCCACCCGTCGCGGAATCATCGCGCGGACGTCTTCGCGCGTTCCCTCGCGCGCGGTCCCTCGCGCGGTCCCTCGCCCGCGTCCTCGCGCGGTCCCTCGCGCGGTCCTCGCCTTCGTGAACGACGCGCGGCGACGAATGACGCGCGGCTTCAGATCGCGGCGACAACGACCGTTCGTCCGTTCGTCCGTTCGTTCGCGTCTCTCGCGTCGCGTCTCGTCCCGCTCGCGCGCGCGCGACGCGCGACGACGACGCGGGACGCGACGCGTCGTTCGACGGGACGACGCGGTGACGACGAGACGCGACGACGCGCGGAGACGCGAGCGGGACGAGGACGGACATGTCGAGGGGAGAGGTGGAGCTCGTCGATCCCGCGCGCGAGGATTCGCGCGCGAGGGAGACGCCGAGAGGAGGGGATGACGTGGAGACGGCGGGTGAGATGGAGGCGTCGACGTCGCCGGTGGGGGAGCGATTGGCGGGGATCAACGACGACGGGTACTTTGGCGACGAGGACGGGACGTGGTTGCCGAACGATCGCGTGCCGCTCGTGTTGAGACAACAGCGGGAGGAGATTCGAGCGACGACGGACGTGCGGGGCGATTGGGTCGAATTGTTCGAGAGGTTCGGGTGGTTGATCGCGGCGTCGGCGTTTTGTGTGCTTTTATTGGTGTTCGCGTTGGATAAATTTTCCGGCGCGAACAACAAACACAAACCGTAGGGCGATCGCCGCACTCGAGGCGTTCGCGTCTCTCTCGCTCGTTCATCGTCCGGGACGAGAAGTATTTTATGTGTCTTAGCGCGCGACGCCGACGCGTCGCGCACACACCCCATCATTGATTAGTCGTGTCAGCACAACGGTAGCATTCGAGTCGCGCGCTCGCGTCTCGCGCCCGCGTCTTCGCTCCGGAATCGCCGCCGTCGCCTGAATCTTCACCGGATACTCGAACATCGCTATCTCGCTCCGCACGCGCGCCCGCGGGCTTCCTTCCGGCTCTGATCCAACGATCCGCCGACGCGGCCAAAAAGTGAAAAAGCGGCGACCGACCGACCGACCGACCGACCGACCGGTCATTCGGCGACGCCCGACGGCGACGGCGCGCGCGCGAGGCCCATGCTCGCCCTCGCGGGACGCGCGATGCGGTGGATGAGGGTGAACGCGCGCGCGTGCGCGCGAACGGGGTCGTCTCCGCGCGCGCGCGCGGTGGAGGCGCGGGCGGCGGTGGACGGCGGGACGATGCGCGCGGGACGGCGTCGGGGACGCCGGAGCGCGTGCGCGGCGCGCGTGGGGAGAGATAAGATGGCGGACGTATCGTCGGGGATATTTCTCGGCTCGGGCGCGCTCGAGGACGGCGCACGACGACGGGTGGACGCGTCGACGGTGGTGTTGGGAATCGAGACGTCGTGCGACGACACGGCGGCGGCGGTGGTGCGAGGGGACGGCGTCGTCTTGGGAGAGGCAATCGCGTCTCAGGCGGTGATACACGGACCGTGGGGTGGTGTCGTGCCGAATCTTGCGCGCGCGGCGCACGAAGAGGCGATCGATGACGTGGTGGAACGCGCGCTGAGAGACGCCGGGGTGGAGGCGTCCGAGCTGAGCGCGGTGGCGGTGACGTGCGGACCGGGTCTGTCGATGTGTCTGCGCGTGGGCGTGCGTAAGGCGCAGCGGATGAGCGCGGAGCATGGACTCCCGATCGCGCCCGTGCATCACGTGGAGGCGCACGCGCTGGTATCGAGATTGTGCGCGGGGACGGAGCGCGTGAAATTTCCATTTCTGGCCCTCTTGGTGAGCGGCGGACATAATTTATTAATCACCGCGCGGGGTGTGGGTGATTACACTATATTAGGAACGACTTTAGACGATGCGTTGGGCGAGGCGTACGATAAGACGGCGCGCTTATTGGGATTACCCGTGGGCGGCGGTGGAGGACCGGCGTTGGAAAAACTCGCCAAGGAGGGCGACCCAAAGCGGTTCAAGTTTCCGGTGCCTCTGCGACAGCGCAAGAATTGTGATTTCTCGTACGCTGGGTTGAAGACGGCGGCGCGAATGGCGATAGACGCCGAAATAGGTGGTGAGGAGATGGAATGGGACGGCGTGGATAAACGTCAGACGCGCGCCGATATCGCAGCGAGTTTCCAAGCCAAGGCGGTCAAGCATCTCGAGGAGCGCATGCGTCGCGCGCTGACGTGGGCGCGCGAGGACACGCCCGATTTATCATGCGTCGTCGTCGCCGGCGGTGTCGCCGCGAATGCGACCGTGAGATCTACGTTGGAGAACGTCGTCGAGGAGGCTGGTTTACCGCTCGTCTTTCCGCCGCCGAAGTGGTGCACGGACAACGGCGTCATGGTGGCGTGGACCGGATGCGAACGTCTCGCGCTAGGTCTCGCCGAGGCTCCAGTGGACGCGGAATTAGAGGCAAAACACGCCACGATGGACCCGCGCGACGTGCACGTCAATCTCCTTCCCCGTTGGCCGCTCGGCGAAAAAGACGCTCGCGCCACCGGCGACATCAAAAGCGGGAAAAAGGCGAGAATCGCCGATCCACTCACCGGTGCCGGCGTCGACAGCGATATCTCAGCCTTGGGCATCTCGAATTGATCCTTCGCGCGCAGAGCGCGTCTCGTTGTAATTTTTGAGTCACCGCTTCGCTTTTTGTGTCGCCGCTCGCGTTTGAGCCCAAACACCCCAGTCTCACGCTCACGAGCCACCGCGTGCGCGCTCGCCACCGACACCACGACGCCGGTGACGTCGACGTCGTTCCCCATTCGCGCGCTCCTCGCGCGCGGACGACGATTCACCCGCGAGCACGCGCGCGCCCTCCGAGCTCGACCGCCGCCGCGCGTCATGAGCGCCGCTTCCGGTGCGCTCAAGCCTCCACCGCCCGTCGTCATCGACCGCGATGCGTTCAAGACGACGCTCCGCGTGCGCGCCGTTCGCGTGCCCACGCGCGAGACGGACGCCGTGCTCAGAGCGCTCCGGGGCTTCGCGCTGGATTTGCCCAAGGTGAAAGCCGTCGCCAAGGACGAGGACGCGGGCGGGAATTTGGTCTTGCTCTGCGATAAAGTGCGCGACGCGACGCTGGAAGGGGTGATTCCGGAGGAAAAGTTGCGCGTCGTGCGCGGGCGCGTGGGTGGGGCGATCGAAGTGACGGAATACGAGGTACCCCTGTCGTACGAATACTTTAACGCCGCGCAAGTGTTGAGAAAGTTGTTGCCCTCGGCGGTGGACGTGCCGAGCTCGTTCGAGACGGTCGGACACGTGGCGCACATGAACCTTCGGGAGGAACACGAGGAACACAAGTATTTGATCGGGTCGGTCATCTTGGAGAAGAACGATCGGTTGCGAACGGTGGTGAACAAGGTGGGGAACATCGAGAGCGAGTTTCGAGTGCCCGACTGGGAACTCCTAGCCGGAGAACCGAGTCTGGTGACGCAGGTGAAGCAGCACGGAATGACGTTTAGTCTCGATTTCGGGACGGTGTATTGGAACTCGAGGTTAGAGACGGAGCACAAGCGGTTGGTGGACACGTTCAAGGAGAATGAGGTGATATGTGACGCGACGAGCGGCGTCGGTCCGTTTTCGGTGCCGGCGGCGCAAAAGGGCATTCGGTGTTACGCGAGCGACTTGAACCCCGATTGTTCGAAATATTTGAAGATGAACGCGAAGGAGAATCGTGTGAAAAATCTTGTAAAGTGCTACAACATGGACGCCCGCGCATTCATCAGGTCGTTGTTGGCGGCGCCCGAGGATTACGACGACGACAAAGAGAGAGCGTGGATGAAGACCAAGGCGGAGTATGAAGAGAAACTCGCCGCGTTCAACGCGAGGAAGAAATCGGCCAAGGCAAGCAAGGAAGTTTTCAAAGAAACGCGCCCAACGATCACGTGGGCGGCGGAAGACGACGACGGCGAACCGCCGGCGGGAGCGACGTTCGACCACATCGTCACAAATCTTCCGGCTTCCGGAATAGAATTTTTAGATTGCTTAAAGGGATCGTTCGATCGTAGAGTGTGGGAAAACCGAATATTGCCTATGGTCCACTGTTACACGTTCAAGGGCGCCGACGAAACGGATGCAGACGTCATCAAACGAGGTGAAGGTCATCTCGGCGCGGGAATCGTCGAAGGCACTGTGAGCGAAGTTCGCGACGTGTCGCCAAACAAGCTCATGGTTTTGTTATCCTTCAGAATCACGCCAGAGGTTGCGTTTAAGAACGATGCGAAGAGGCAGTGTGTCCAGTGAGCGATGGACGCGCAGTTTGTGACAAAAGAATCAACTATTAATTATCCTACGATGAATGCGAAGCATCGCACAGAGCATCCCCGATTTCATGCGGATCACTCGTGATGCACGCGACGTGCGCGTCGGGCCTTACTAGTACTAGAGATTTATCACCGAAAACAGATGTTTTCGTGAACCAAACGCCGTGCACGTCGTGTGCGGCAGTGGGTGAATCCGTCGCCACGTCGACGACGTGCACCACTCTAAACGGGAAGGCGCATGACTTTGAAATCGCTTCCTCCAAACTCGCGTCGTCGTCGACGAATCCGCGAGCGAACACCGTGAATCGCGGTTCGACCATGTCTTCGTCCACGAGATCGAGTGTGGACATCTCACCTCGAGTCGTGCGCACCCATGCGTGCGGCACGCGCACACCCACGTGCAACGATCCCGGTTCGTGCAAACGAGCCAACCCGTTCGCATCCGCGGGTTCGTACGAAAATCCGATATCTTCTTTTGGGAACTGCAGACGAAGCGTCCCGTCTGGATCTTCGCACATGCGCTTCACGGCTGCTTTTCGCGCGGCACCGATGGGATTATTCGCCGTGAGCAGAGAACCGCACTGCGCGCGACCAATCGCCAATCCGGTTTCGAGCATCGCTTTGCGCATCGAGCTCGGCACGAGACTGGGTAAATTGTCCACCGTGTCTCTCAGGGCGTGCGCCGCGACCAGCGGCAAACCCAACGCGTTCGGAATCTTGAGCACGCCCTCGAAATTTTCCACACTCAGCGCGGTGTTCCTCAAAGCCACGGGTCGACGCTCGGATTCGTACGTCTCCAACAAGCTCGCTGACGATTGACCTCGCACGACGGCGGCGATTTTCCATGCTAAATTATGCGCGTCTTGAATTCCAGTGTTCATCCCGAACCCTCCCGACGGTGGAAATCTGTGCGCGGCGTCACCCGCGAGAAAGACTCTCTCGTCGACGCGAAACGTCTCCGCCACCTCGGCTGACATTTTCCACGGTCGAACTTCGAGAATGTCCAACGTTTTCGTCGCATCGTCTTTCCACCCGATAGCGGCGCGCAGCACGCGTTCACACGCTCGGGGCGTGAAATCGCGCGCATCTTGCACCGGAGGTAAATACGGAATTTGCGCCACGAATTCTCCCGCGCGCAAATCGTGCGCCACGACGACGACGACCGCGTCTGGATTGAACACGAAATACAACATGGCCGGATCATCCTTCAACTCTCTCGCCAACGTCTTCGACACGAAGTGCACGTTGATGAGATGTTGCAACGCGCTCTCACCCACCATCTTCACCCCCGCGCGGGTTCGCGTCTCGCTATTCGCGCCATCAGCCAACACGCAATACTTCGCTCGAAACACCGTTTCGTCCCCATCGTCACCGACTTTCGCCACCACATCGACGCCTCGCGCATCTGTCTTCACTCTCACCACCCTCGCGTGCGCCACGACCGACGTCCCGCTCGCCTCCGCCGCCTCCGCCATCGTTCGACGCAATCGATGTTGCGACAGGTGCGTCGGCGCCGACGGCGACCACTCCCTCATCGCCCTCACCGCACCGTCGAACTGATCCACCATCCCTAACATCTCCCCGTTCACCAACGACGTCACGTACCGAAACGACCGCCACTCGCGCAACGGCGGCGATTGCGCCTCCACCGCGCGCGCCAACCCGCCGACGCCTCGAAACGTCTCCGCCGTCCTCGTGTTGACAAAGTGCGCGCGCGGGTGCTCGCTCGGCGTTTTTTCCCGCTCCAGGGCGACGCACGACGCGCCGCGGTGTCTCAAGAACGTCGCGAGCGCCAGTCCCGTCGGTCCGGCGCCGACGACGCACACGTCGACGACGTCATCGTCATCATCATCGCGCGCGTCGTCATCATCATCCATTCTCGCGCGTCCCGTCGTCGACGCCGCCCATCGCGCGTCACCACCCCTCCCCCACGACGTACACCACCCCCCTTTCCCGAACCGTCCCTCCGCGCGCGTCACCGCGCGCGCGAACGCGCGCAGTCGTCCCCCCATGACGCCCACTCGCGCCCACGCGCGCGTCACTGCCGCGCGCCGTCACCCATCCCCGCGCGCGCATGTCCCTCCGCACCGCGCGACGACGGCTCCTCGTCACCGTCCTCCGTCGTCCTCGACCGTTCGATCTCGTCATGGACCTCCAACGCGACGCCCACGCGCGGGTCAAGTCCCACGAGAGCGACGACGCGCTCATCCTGTGCGAACACGCACCCGTCGTCACCGTCGGGAAACGCGCGGCGACGGGAATGACGCACGTGCGCACGCCTCTGGAGACCCTTCGCGCGCTCGGGATCGACGTGCGAGAGACGGACCGGGGGGGGGACGTGACGTATCACGGGCCGGGACAGGTGATGGCGTACCCGGTGATGGCGCTTCGGCGCGCCGGCGTGGGCGCGCGCGCGTACGTCGAGGGATTGGAGGGTGTCGTGGGGGATGCGCTGCGAGAGATGGGGATAGAGGCGAGAGGTGGGGAGTCTGGGAGAGAGGGGGTGTGGGTGGGGGGGAATCGGAAGATTGCGGCGATCGGGGTGAAGATTTCGGGCGGGACGAGCGCGCACGGGACGGCGGTGAACGTAAATCCGCGGTTGGAGGATTTTGAGCATATCGTTCCGTGTGGATTGGAGGGGAGCGAGGTGACGAGCGTGGTGCGAGAGTTGGGTCGGGAGGTGGATCGGAGGGAGGTGGAGACGAGGTTGGTGGACGCGTTCGCGAGGAGGTTTGGGTATCGGGAGGTGGTGTGGGACGAGCGCGACGAGTAGACGTCGAACGTCGACAGCGTTTTTCGCTTGCGGCTTCCATGTATATATAAAATATGTTTGTTTGTAATGTAATCGGTTCAATGTACAGTAGAGCTAGTGTTCGTGCGCGGCGTTGAGCGTCGCGAGGTACTCGGCGGCGCGTTCGGTGACGCGTCTCGCAAGGTCGCGATCGCGCGCTTGTTTCGTCGTCTCGCGCGGGTTACAACTGGCAAAGTATCGATGCCCGAACGCCGCGTACGCCGTTGCCGAGGGGTGGAGCGCCGCGTACACGGTCGTCGCCGCGCCGCACTCCAGAGATTTCACGAACGGTGCGCCGATGCAGTGCAAGACGGCGCCTCGCCAACCGCTCTGTCGCCTCGCCTCGGCGGCGCCGTTCGTCTCCACCGAGCCCGGGTGCACCAACATCATGGAGACGTCTCGTTCGACGAGCGCGGGCGACCGCGCCTGGTGACACGTCCAGAGCACGATGGCGAGCTTACTCTGCCCGTACGATTTCACGGCGTCGTACTTGGTCGGGTCATCGACGTCGTCCAAGGGTAAATCTCGCGAGTCGTACGAGAAGCGATACACCTCTGACGTGACGTTGCACACGCGAGCGCCCCTCGCCATGTGAGGCAACAGTTTTTGCGTCAAGATGAAATGGCCGAGAAAGTTGACGTGCCACGCTGGATCTTGACCTCGCGCCGCGTCGTAGGCGCACGGCATCACGCCCGCATTATTCACGAGGACGTTCACGTCGCCCAAATGTAATCTCGCCACGGCTCGAACGAATGCGACGATGGACTCGTAAGAGCGCAAATCCAGCTCCACGACGTGCACGATGGCGCGCGTATTGGACATGAGCTCGCACGCGAACGATTTCGCGTGAGTTTCATCGCGCGCACCGATCACGATCGTCGCTCCGACCGACGCGAACGCTCGCACCGTTTCGGCGCCCAAACCTCTGGAACCTCCGGTCACGACGATGGTTTTCCGCACATCCGTCGGCGCCAAGTCGTCGACGACGTCGCGCCAGGATGATTTCGCGCCGAAACCAGAGGGGCCCTTCCATCCCCTTATGTGCCCGAGAGGCCACCAACAACACGGCGTGTGAAAGTTCGACATGTGACGCGCCTCGAGAACGCGCGTCAAAAATTGTCCCGCGTCTCGATTTTCACGCCGCCTCGATATTGACGTGACGCGCGCGCCGCTCGACCTCTAACACCGCGTCACGCGCAATTTCTTCTGAGTCTCTTCCCACCGTCGTTCTATGCCATCCATGTGCGCCATGCCCACGACAGCGACGACGCGTTCGTCGCCGTGTCTCAGCAAGGCGTCAACCATAATTTCGTCTCGCTCGTCCACGAACACGCGCGACACCTTGGGCATTTGATGCGCTAAAAATTCGCGCATCTGGCGAATGTGCGCGCGCGTCTTTAGATTTTCAATCGCGCGCTCCATGTCGTGCATCCCTCCGTCCATCGGCGGAGGTTCCGGACCGCCGGGCTTGACGTTTCCCGACATCAATGCGAGCACGTCTTCCCAACCCATCGCCTCGCGCACTCGACGAAGCGTCAATCGCACGTCTCTGTCCGCGCACACGATTTTCGCCCCCACGGCATCCGCCTCTTTCACTGCCTCTTTAAACTCGCCTCCTGGATCTAATCCACTGAGCTTGAAAAAACCGTAAAACGTCTTCATCGCCGCTCCGAGTAAATTATCGCCGAGCGACGACGACCCGCCGAAAGCCCCCATGAAATCCTTCACCGCGTCCCGCACGAAATCCGACGTCCCGGTCGACGTTCCCTCACCGTCCGCATCCCGCGTCTCGCGCTCGATCTTCTCTCGCATCGTTCGCAAGCGTTCCTCGCAGAGCTCAACGCACACCGTCGTCGGTTTGACGAGACGCACGAGCTCGCGAACCTCCCTCGCCGACCGTTGCGACACGTGCGCGGTGCCGACGAGGAAAATCTCACCGCTCGACGTCGACGAACGCAAGATGCTCATCGTCTCCACGCCGCCGGGAAGGACGTGCTCGCGCGTCGACGACGACGACAAGGGTCGACCGATGGACGAGGGGCATCGCACGATGACGTCTCGCGCACGACGTTCGAGCGCGCGTGAGGCCGCGCGAGACATCCCGAGACGCGCGAGGGGGTGCGTTCGTCCCGCGCGTCTCGGTTTCTTCGACTCTTTGACGACGTGAGGGCGCGTGTGTTGTGTGGGACGTCCCAACTGTTTGCTTTCGTCTACGACTACGCGAAATCCATGTTACACGAAAAGAATGAATGATAAGATAAAGAAGAGAAGAAGAAAGAGAAAAAAATAATAATGAATCCCGTGCGCTCACTCGACGCGTAGGAACACCGGGAGTTGGCTGAGAGGCGCGTCGACGATGAATCGACGACCGCCCGCGAGGACGGCGTCGTCGCCGTGTCGACGCCAGGCGCCGCGCGGGAGGTATACGGAACGAGACGTCGCGCCCTTCTCGACGACGGGGGCGATGATGATGTCGTCGCCGACGGCGAATTGGTCGTCGATTGCGAACGTGGAGGCGTCTTTGGGATCGAGCCACCACATCGGACGACAGATGGGCTCGAGCGTCGTCTTGGCGGCTTCGGAGAGCGCCTCGAGCTTGGGGAGGAGGAGCTCTTCGCGCATGCGCATCAACTCGACGCTCGCCGCGTACGCCTGCTCGCTGACTTCCCAGGGTGGAATGGACCACTGCACCGCGGGCATGAAGGTGCTCACCTGCGCCCAGCGAATCATGAGCTCGGTGTCGGGTGTTTCGTTCCAATACGCGTTGCCGCCGATGATGTCGGGCAAGGTGAACGGGTATCCAATGACGGCGGAGGTGAGAAGACTCGGAATGAGACTCTGCAGACCGTTATCCACGCCCCAGACGGTGTCCTTGTCGCCCATGCGAACTAAACCCGTATAGGAGTTCGTGCCCATGCCCACTCTCACTTCGCTGAGTGGAAACTTGGAGCACACGTTCTCGACGTACGCCTGGCTGTACTCTTGCGGATGGTTCAACGGTTTGTGCGTGCGCGCACCGTACGGCAAAAAGCACGGTTCGCCGGCGTCAAACTTGAACCCATCGAGTCCGACCTCGTCTTGGAGTTTTTCCAGACGTCGGACGAACCACTCGCACGCGGCTTCGTTGGTGAAATCGATGCCGCGAACCGGCTGCGTCCCCCACCATCTGAACTGTCCTGGTTCGAGATTTCCACCGCCGCCGCCGCCTTCCCAGTGACCCGGAGGCCAATCGAACCGATCGACGAAGACTTTTACCGTCGTACCGAGCATTTGGCCGAATCCACCCGTGAGCACCTCGCCCACCTCGGTCGGAGGTTGGGAGCCTTCGACCAAGTAGCCCAACCGTTTGGCTTCCTCGCACGCCGCCGAGCTCTCTTGCAAGAAAGGCATCACCCACGCGGTGACGAGAAATCCCATGTCGTGCAGTTCTTTCACCATCGCCTTGGGATCGGGAAACTTGACGGGATCGAAGACGAGCTCGCCGTAGCGCGCTTGCCAGCGGTCGTCTATTTCGATGATGGAACCGTTCGGAAGACCCGACTCTTTGTTAGCCTTGAGAATATCTCTCGCGACGGCGAGCGTTGACTCTTGCGTCACATCGGCGTGCGACGTCGCCCACGTCGTCCAGATGGGACAGAACATGAGCGACTTGTTCGGCGCGACGTCCGGCTTGGGCAACTGATCGAGAGCGACGCGTGTGGCGCTCTTCGCGTCTTCCTGCATGGACACCGCGACGCGAAGTCGCAGACGCGAACGCGCGTCGTGCGTATCGATGTTTTGCCACGGATGCAACATGTTTCCGTCTGCGTAATTCGCTCGCGATTGTAAGCGCAACAAGCCGTCGCCGCGCTCGGACGACAGCGCCTCCTCGAGCGGAAGCGAAGGTCTCGACGCGTTCTGAATTCCGACGCCAAAGTACCGAGGCGCCTGCGACGAGGGAATCGACTTCGGCGCGTTCAATCCCACGTGTAATAAATTGCTGTTCGGGTCCGCGAAAATCAACGCGCCATCGCTCGACACCCAGTGCGTCCCGAGAACGTTTCCGACGCCGTTCGGCCCGTGATCGAACGGATAAAACGGACCCGTCTCAATCTTCGCTCGCTCCAACGGCCAGAGCTGTTTCAGCAAGTGCGAACCACCGTACCAGTGCGACACCTTCTTCCCTCCCTCGCGCAATCGCACCGTCAACTCCGCGACACCGGTCGACCCCGTCGGCGCCGCCACTTCCACTAATAAACCGTCGGCGACGTCTCTGCACCACGCGTCCTCCTCGCTCATCGCGTCCGACGTTCGCATCACGCGAAGTTCGGTACCATCGCTCCACGACACCATCAACGACCCCGACACCTCGTCCGCGCGCGCGTCCACGACGTGCGCGTCCTCTCTCACCGTCCCGCCTCCTCCGAGCGTCGCCGCCAACGTTCGGGGTCGCGTCGCCGGCCCGTCCCCCGTTCTCGACAACCGCATCGTCCCGTCCTCGCGCACCTCCAGTGCGCTCGCCCCGTGACGTACGCGCCACGTCTTCCCATCGTACACCGCGCTTCGATCCTCCTCGACCGAAGCGCCGCCGTCGAGGTCTCTCGCCGGCGGCGCGCCGCCGCCGCCGACCCGCGCCGCCGCCACCACCACCGCCCCGCTCGCCACCGCCGCGCGCACCACCTCGGCCCGCGAGACTTCGCGCGAGGTCTCGTCCGAGTCGCTCGCCTCGACCCTCTCGTCCGCGGACGACGACGATGGGTCGCGCACCGCGCGTCTCGCGACGCGCCGGCCCGTTCGGCGCGCGACCGCGCGACGCGCCCCCGCGCGCGCGTCCGCGCCTCGCGCGGTCGACGAGGACGAGAGGGTCATCGCGCGCGTCGTCGTCGTCGTCGTCGGCATCATCGCGCGCGCGCGCGCGGTGAAGTGACGCGTCCGTCGTCGTCTCGAGAGAGATGCATTTCATTCCATTCGCGCGCCACTCCACGGACGCCATGCCGACGTTCGCCCCGTCCACTTCCGACGCCGCGGGATGCCTGACGGAACTCGAGAGAATTTCCCCCGGCATGCGCGCGCTCGGCCTGTGCTCGGTCGTCGTCAGCGCCCTCATGGGCGTCCCGCAGTGCGTGAAGATTCATCGACGACGAAGCGCGCGCGGGGTGTCGCACGTGACGCTCGCGCTCGGGAACGTCGGCGCGTTTCTGTGCGCGTTGAACCTGTACGTGTTGCATTACGATCAGATCGTGCTCGCGAGCGAGATCGAGGGCGTCTCGGGGTGGTTCTCGGCGCAATCGAGTCTGGTGTTTCTGTGGGTGGAGCTCGCGACGGCGGCGTCGACGACGGCGGCGACGGCGTACGCGTACGCGTACGCGGAGGACACGGAGAGCGCGTTCGTGTGGTCCGTGGGAGGGATATCGATGGATTGGTCGATGAAGAAGGCGATCAGGATCGGGGCGATGGTGCAGGCGTGTGCGGTGGTGGGGGCGTGGACGCCGGCGGTGGTGGCGCTGCGCGGCGCGGGCGAGTGCGCGCCGGTGGCGCGGTACGGGAACGCGATGGGGGTCGTGGTGGCGATCATCACGTGTTTTAAGTTTATGCCGCAAGTCGTGAGTTCGATGGAGAATAAAGGGAGCGGTTCGTTGTCGTACGTGACGTACGGGGTGGATTGTTGCGCGGGCGTCGTGGCGCTGTTACAAAAGCTCTTCGTGACCAAGGAGAGAGTCTCGACGTGGGTACCGCCGCTCTTGCTTCACTCCATGGAGGCGTACGTCCTCGGGATGAATTATTTTTACGACAGGATAAAGATGCGCGAAGCGCGAGAGCGACGAGAGAGAGACTCAGAGGCGGGAGGAGAGTACGGAAGCGACGACGAACGGGCGCAGAGCGAACGGTTGATCGCGCGCGCGAATCGAAGCGGCGATCCTGCGTCTCGTCGAGCCTCGTCGCCACCGATCGCAACGAGCGAGAAGAGATCGTGGTCGCAAATTCTGGACGTGTTTCTATGATTTTCTGTGATTGCAAAGAATATCATGCGTTGCAAGATCTACTATGGTCCCTATTTCCTAGTCAGTTGTAATAGTCAAAGCTCTGCGCGACGTGAGCCGCGCGCGTCGTAATTCATATCCACCCGCGACGCTCAAGGGATGTAGACGGCGACGAGAACTGTCACGTTATCCGACGTGCCTCTCTCCATGCTCGTGTCGAGGAGTTCCTTCGAAGCGGCGTTGCACGCTTCTTCGACCAAGTTGGTATCGTTGGACGTGATTTCGCCATTCCCGTTCAAAACGCCTCGCGAGACGAGCACAGCGCGAGCGATCTCACCAGCCTCATGGTCGCGAATGACGTCCCACATGCCATCGGATGCCAAAATGACAAAGTTGATATTTGTGTCGAGATCGAAACGATTGACGTCTGGCTCCGCGGTGACTCCCTTGTCGGTCGGTCGCTTGAAATCAATATCTCCGAGCGAGCGCGACACCGCCAACGCCGCGCGCACGGGCTTCGTGGGATGCTCCGCGATGACTCGCCAGCATCCGCAAAACTCGATTCTACCGCCCACCGACGTCACGCGCTGGCGCTCAGTTGCAATGGAAGGCTTGTGGTCTTCCGTCATCGCGCGCGAGCGCCCGTCGGAGTAACCCACGACGGCGCGAGAATCACCCGCGTGCGCCGTGAAGAGAGCGGCGCCGACTTGCAAGACGCACACCGCCGTGCTTCCGTCGCGACGGCCTCGCTGCTGCGTCGTATCGAGAATCTGCTCGTCACAATCCATGTACATCTTCTTCAAGTGAGCCTTCATCGTCTCATTGTAACGACTCGTCTGCTCCGGGCAATGTTCCGCGGTGTTTGGTTCCAAAGCCTCTCGCGGGAGGAACGTGTGCATGCGTTCGCTCGCAAACTCCGCCGCCCACGCGCCGTTGTGCCCGTCGTACACACCCAAAAACGATCGACGAACGCCGTCGCACGTCGTCATATCCTGCGGCTTCAGATCAACCACCGCGCTGTATCGATCCTCCATGTACGCGCGCTGACCCTGCGCCGCGGCGACGCCCGCGACGACGCGCGCGCCCACCGACTTCTTCACCTTTTCATCCGCGCCCGACACATCGAACAGCACGGGAGAACTCGAACGCGCCGAGTCTAAATCATCCGCCACCATCTCCGACGTCAACAATCGCGCCTTGAGCGCGTCCGAACCACTCTCCGCCTTGCCTTCCCGATGGCGCCGCTTCTTTCCGTGCTTATTCTTCCGGCGCCTCTTTTCCCGCGCCTCCCACGCCTCCTCCGTCGCCCCCGCGTCGACGCGCGACACCACATCCTCACTCTCCCCCCCCCCACCTCTCTCCACGTTGACATCGTTCACGTTCTCCGCGTCATCATCCGAACCGTCGCTCGACGCCGCCGTCTCGCCGTCTCGCGCGCGCGCCGCCGCCGCCGCCGCTCCCCGAATCATCTCGCGCGTCCTCGTCGCGCGCTCGTCTCCGCGACGAACGCGCGACGACCGATCTTCCGCGACGACCGAACTTCCGCGACGCTCGGACCTCGCGAGCGTCGACGACGACGGATGGACGACGCCACCGCTCGAAAAAGATTCGTTTTGCGGCGCGACGCGTCACCCCGCCGCCGACGCGCGCACCGCGCGCGAGAAGCACGCGCGAACGATGGAAAACGACGACACCGAACGATCGCGTTCGCGCGGTCGACGGTGCGTCGACGCCGTCGGCGTCGGGCTCTGACGCGCGCGCCCGACGCCGCCGCGCCATGGAGGCGCGGCGGCGCGCGACCGATCCTTTGTTCCCGTGTGTACAAAGGCGTCCCATCTCCTCCTCTACGTACCGCGTGTCAGGTGTATGTATATTTATAGGATAGAGAAGACCCACCGTGTGGGGGACATCACCACCGGTTATGGCTCGTCGTTATGGATATGGTTTTCGTTGACAGGCGTACACATACCACAGTACATTCCGAATGTCCGTATATGTACTCTATGTACACACGACCGTTACGATCCGCGTCGGATGCGTTACGACAGCCATGCAGATGCATCTGTCACGGCGCCATCTCGCGACGCGCGCGTCCCGACGACGACGATGCACGCGCGTCCGACGTCGTCCGACGAAGCCTTCGCCGCCGCGCGCGTCGCATACACCCGCGCGCGCGACCCCGCGCTCGCCATCGAACTCTTCGACGACGGCCTCCGCCTTCTCGACGAGGAGGCTCGAAAACGGTCGCCGTCGCGAGCACGCGACGACGCGACGACGACGCGACGACGCGCCGAGGCGCTCGCGAACCAAGCGCGGTGTTTCTTAACCCTCGAGAACGCGCGCGAGGCGTGCGCGAGGGCCGAACGCGCGATCGCGTGCGATGAGACGTACGCCAAGGCGCACGCGAGACGCGCCGAGGCGTTGCGACGACGACGCGAGTACGCGCGCGCGAGGCTGAGTCTGGAGACGTGTCGGACGCTGTTGACGCGAGAGGGAGGGGACGAGTCGACGGCGATGGTGGGAGAGGTGGACGCGATGGTGAGGGAGATGGACGCGGAGGAGGCGAGAGGGGTCCAGGCGGCGAGGACGGGGATGCAGATGAAGATGGGCGCGACGCCGCCGCGCGCGGCGCCCGCCTTCGTCGACGCCGAGGGACCGACGGGGACGGGGACGGAGGCGCGGGGGAGACGCGTGTCGTTCGATCCGCGATTGGACGTGGACGTGGACGTGGACGAGGACTTGGACGGGGACGGGGACGGGGACGGCGCGCGAGAGAGATCGAGACGCGCGGGGACGTGGAAGAGACCGATGTTGATGGAACTCGGCGTCGAGGCGGCGGCGCGCGCCATCCTCGCGCGCGACGACGCGAGGGCGAGACGAGAGGACGCGGTGGAGTCTTTCCAGCATAAGCGGTGTAAAATGTGTGGGAACGTGTGTCACGCCAAACTGACGACGTGCACGTCGTGTTGTTTACCGCTCGTGTCGCCCGAGTCGTACGAAGCCGCGAGTGTACCGCGCGTCGGAGACGCTGCGACGGACGCGCGCGATTCCGACGACGCCGACGCGGAGGACGACGAAGAGGCGAGATTCGGTGAGGATGCGATCGCATCGTCGACGTGAGCCGAGGACGACGATGGGGACGCTTCCGAACGGAGTGGTCCGTGGTGGGCGCGTCATTTCACGCGAGAGGCGCTGGAGACGCCGACGCTCGCGGCGGGCGTCGATCCGGCGCTTCGATGGAGTTTCGCGGCGCTCGACGTCGCTCCCGGCGCGTCGGAGATGGATGTGCGCAAGGCGTACAGACGGGCCGTCGTGCGCGCACATCCCGACGCCGGTGGATCGACGAAAGAACTTCGGGCGATTCAACGCGCGTACGACGCGATATCTCTGGATTTCTGGCGACGCGACGAGGGCGCGGCGCGTCTTCGCCAACGCGTGGACGCGTCGGGCGCGTTCGTCGACGGCGACGACGACGAAGAGATATTCGTCGCGTTGAGCGTGTACAGAAACCGAGAGGCGGAACACACGCTGAAACGTTTATTCGAGCGCGCGCGCGATCCGAGTCGCGTCTTCGTGGGCGTGACGTGGCAATATAAATCAAAGACGCCGCCGCCGGACGCGCTCGGCGCGCGAATCGATCGGTTACACTTTCAAGTGAACGTGTTGACGGAGGAGATCACGAAGCAGGCTGAGAAAATCACGGACGCGGAGGAACAGGATCGGTATCTGAAGAAGATGCGGCGATGGCAATTGAAGGAGCTTCGAACGGAGGACGAAGAGGAGAAGCGGTGTCACTCGAAAAACGCGCTCGACGCGCGGTTTCGAGACAACGTTCGCGAGACGCGCGTGTCTTGGGACGATTCAGAGGGTCCGTCGTACGCCAGGCACCTCGCGATGCGCAAGTGGGGTGGAGAGAGGTACGTGTTACACGTCGACGCGATGACGGTGGTCGACGAAGGTTGGGACGAGACGCTCGTGTCGCAACTCAAGAGTCTCGGCGAGACGTCGAGCGTGCTGACCGCGTCTCCGCTCGGGTACGAACTGGAAAAGGAAGTCATTCGCGACGCCGACACGTTGGAGAAAAAGTATGAACGCAAAAAGTACGGCACGGTGAAGGACGCGCTCGCGCCCGTTCGCGCGACGGGCGCCGTCGACGCGTCGCGCGCGCCCGCGATGACGTGCGCCAAGACGTTTGGGAACTCTCTGCTGTGTCACATGTACGCGCGACGACTCGTCGAGGTACCGAACGCACCGACGCCGACGCTGTTCGCGAACGTCGACTTTACGTTTGCCGACGCTCGAGCGCTCGTTCGAGACGCGCCGCCGGACGCGCACGCGCCGTTTTTATACCTGGGCGAAGATTTGAGTCTCACGGCGAGATTGTGGACGAATGGATGGGACCTCTACGTGCCCTCGCGCGTGCCATTGGTGCGCTGTTACGTCGACCGACCGAGGGAGATGTGGATGGAGGACCGACGGAGCGGCGCCGCATTGTACGGGGGCTCGAATCTGACAGTCGGCAGCGTCGTCGAGTGCGAGGAACGGGAATTTCTCAATCTCATCTCGCGAAGACGCGTGTTACAACTCGTCGGCGCGCCGGACGAGAACTCAGAGACATCACGCGAGGAACCGATCTTCTTCACCGAGACGTACGGCGCCGGCAACGCGCGGTCGGTGGAATCTTTCATCGAACGCGTCGGCGTCGATTTTCGAGCCAAGACCATCGCGCCGCGCGCGAAAGAAGGTGGAACGCACGCGCTCGACTTCTCCAATTCGCCCGGTTCGCTCCCGACGAATTGGCGAGACGGTTCATTGTACTCGATCGGGTGCGGTCCGAGCGAACTCGCGTCTTGGCACTAGCGCGCGCGGTTCAACGCGCGACGGTGCGCGTACGCGTACGTCACTCGGCGAACGCTTCGTGGAGCATCGACACGCACGCGCGCCAACTCTCCCTCGCCGCGTTTTCGTCGTAACCGAATCCAGCCTCGATATCCTCCGGTTTTACCTTTTCTGGACGCGTAAACGCGTGCCTCGCGCCCTCGAACGCGAACACCTCGATGCGCGTCGCGCCTCTCTCCGCTAAATCTCTCTCGCACCGCTCGAGCGCCTCCGCCGACGTAAACGGATCCGCCGTTCCGTGATACACGTGCACTCGACACGCCCTCATCGCGCGTCCCGGTAACGCACACTCGTCCAACACGCCGTGAAACGACGCCACCGCCACCGCATCGCCGACGTCGTCGCTCGGGGACGCGCCTCGCGCGACGTCCACGACGACTTGTCCGCCGAGACAAAAGCCCACCGCCGCGTACTTCATCGACGCCGCCGACGTCGATCCCATCGACGCTCGAACCGCTCGAACCGCGTCCAGAACCCTCGACGCGCCGAAATTCGCGCGATTCTCTTCCCCGCCTCGTCTCTCGCGCCTCGTCTCCGCGTCGAAGACGCACGCGCCGACATTATACAAGTCCGGCGCCGCCGCGACGAATCCGCGGCTCGCGAGTCCGTCGCAACAGCTCCGAATGAACGTCTCCCAGGGTCCGATGGCGGTGTGACACACGATGATGATGCCTCTCGGCGCCCGCGCTCGAGGCGTCGCGACGTACATCGGCGTCGACGACGACGCGCCGGGAGTCGATGGCATCGTCCCGCGCTCGAACGCGAATTCGCGCACGTCGTCGCCCCAGGGCAAGGATTCCACCGGCACGCCCGCGTCGAAGACGGCGCGCGTCGCCATTCGTCTTCGTCTTCCTCTCGCGCGCGATCGCGCGGTGCGAGGGCGAGCGTCGACGACGAGGCGCGCGGGGACGACGCGCGGCATTCTGCGTCGTCATGCGCGCGGGGACGCCCTCGACGCGCGTCGCCGTCGCGCGCGCTCGAGGCGCGACCGCGAGGTCGAGATCGCGTCGCGTCGTCGCGCGCGGGATCGCCGCGCGCGAATCGACGACGCGCGCGCTCGCGCGAGGGGTCGTTCTCGCGCACCAGACGCTTTTCGCGCTCGGGGCACAAGACGCCGTCGCCGTCGCCGCGACGCCGGCGGCGTACGCGCCGATCCCGTACGCCGCGGAGGATGGTCTCGCGCAGTTGTTCGTGTGCGTCTTCGTCCTCGTCGTCGGCGGGGTGGGGATGAAGGTGAGTCTGGAGGGGGAGACGGAGGCGAGGGAGGCGGCGCTCGCCGATAAAGTGCGCGCGCAGACGAAGGCGATGTCTGAGGCGACGTCGACGACGATGGAGGCGGTGGGAGAAGAGGGAGGGGAGGTGCGAGGGGTGGTGGAGGCGCGAGGAGTGGTGCGCGTGAACGACGTGCTGAGCGAAGAGGCGAGCGCGGAGATGTCGAGGTACGTCGACGAGACGCTGCGGGCGAACGACGCGGGAACGACGCGGGATTTATCGATGGAGACGTTCGGGAACGTGTATTGCAAAAAGAATAGGTGGGATTTGAAGTTGGCGTACGACGCGCCCGTGCGGAGGGCGTTGGGGGAGTGCGTGAGGTCGATGAGAGAGGTGTTGACGACGACGTGCGGCGAGGACGCCGAGCTCGTCGAGCTCGCGGCGTTGGTCAGTGATCCGGGTTCGACGCGTCAACCCGTGCACCCGGACACGGCGTATAGGCGCGATCCGTCGGTGTTCACGTGTTTCGTCGCGCTGCAAGACGTGGAGCGCGACATGGGACCGACGCTGTTTATTCCGGGCACGAACAACGCGCAGGCGCACGTCGAGTTCAGAGAGGGTCGAGAGCGAGGGGGTCCCGTGTTGCAACGACCGTACGAGCTCGGCGTCATCTCTCGAGGCGACGCGACGCTTTTCGATAGTCGGACGTTACACTGCGGGACGGAGAACGAGAGCGCGAGAAGACGCGTGTTGTTTTACTTTTCGTTTCAGCGGTCTCAGAGCGAAAATCCAAACGCGGCGATTAGCACGATTAGAACCGAACTTCGAGGCAAGTATACGCTCGCGGATTTGCTCGCGTGATTGATACGCTAGTTTTTCGAATATTATACACGTGTACGCAAGCTAGCCGCGCACTATGTCATCGAGCGTCCATCGGGCGTCGAACACGTCGTCTCTGACGCTCCACTCCGCGTTCGCGTTTCGGCGCGTCGGCGCCGTCGGAATCGGTGGTTTGAGAAACGTCAGAGTAAGCAAGGCGCGACGCCCGTATTCGTTCGCCCCACCTTGATGAAACGTGCGCGCGTCGTACAACACGGCGTCGCCCTTTCGTAACGTCGCGTCGCAACATTTCTTTTCGACGAGCGCCGCAAACTGTTCGTCGCCCCACTTCGTCATCGGAAACGTATCGTGCGACGCTCTATCGTGCGTCCCGAGCACGAAACACGTCGGTCCCATCTCCGGGATCACGTCTTGCAGGGCGATGAAGAGCGAATACAACGGCGCGTGCGGCGCGTCGAACGACACGTCGGGATGGAGCACCTGTCTATCCGCCCCCTTCTCCGTCGCCAAGACGCTCATCTCCACCATCACCGCCTCCGACGTCGCGTCGTCGACGCGAGATAAAATCGACCGAACTCCTCCCTCTCCGCACGCCTGCGAGACGAGCGTCCTCGTCGCGCCATCGAATCCCAATTTCACGTCGGTTCGCCGAAGCGCGGCGCCGTACGTCGCCTCGACGGAATCGCACACCTCGTTCAACGCATTCATGACTTCATCGCAGGCCTCGTGCGAGCACACGTCTTTTAAAAACACCGCCCCGTCCCTTCGAAGCGTCTCCGCCGCGTCCACCGCGTCCGCGTCGGATCGTATCCGCCTCGACGGCGGCGCCGGTCCCAACGCGCCCCCTCGCGCCATGGCCTCTCGCTGCGCGCCGCTCTCCGATCGAAGGTGCGCCGCGACCGCGACGGCGGGCGAGCTCGGACCGAGTCCGTCGTCCTCGCCGTCGTCCTCGAGCGCGGCGTCGAACGCGGGATCGACGACGGCGGAGACGTTTTCTCGCACGGGCCTCCACACGCGCGTTCGAATCGACCGCCTCGACGTCGACGCGACGCGCGAGACGCGCGCGCGAGCGACGTCGAGGCCGGGCGCGATCCTCATTCGCGCGATGGACGTCGTCTCGCCCCCGCGCGCGCGTCGCAGTGTCGACGACGGCGCGCGCCGCCGGAAGATGCGCTTTTTTCCATCCACGCCGGCTCGTCACTTCGCCGCGCGCGACGACGACGATCGCGCGAGAGGACGATGGGGAAAAAGAGGGCCACGTCTATCGCGTCGCGCGACGACGCGCGCGCGTCCGCGTTCGCGCCGAACGCGCGCGCGAGCGACGCGTTTACGAATTGGCTCGATGGGAAAAAGGTGACGCTCGACGCGGTGGCGGTCGGACACTTCGCGCGCACGGGGCGAGGGGTCGCGGCGACGCGAGACATCGACGTGGGTGAGATCGTCGCGTGCGTGCCGGACGACGCGGTGCTCACGACGGAGACGAGCGCGGTGAGAGAGGCGTTGGAGGCGTTCGCGGGGGAAGACAGCCGCGAGTCGCGGAGGTTGGAGAAGGAGCTGTTGGTCGTCGCGGTGATGTGCGAACTGTGCGCGGGAGCGAAATCGTCGTGGTTTCCGTATTTGAGCGTCGTGTACGACGGCGCGCGGAAGGGGCACTCGGTGTTGGCGTGGAACGATGAGGAGGCGAGCGCGCTGTACGGGACGGATGCGTGGCGCGACGCGTACGAGAACGACGACGGTTTGGATCTGCCCACGATGACAGAGACGCACTGGGACAACGTCGCGCGGTTGTTTTTTGAACAAAATCCAAAGCTCGCGGTCGGGCACTCGATGGAAGACTTGCGAGAGCTTCACTTTGCCGCGACGGCCATGGTGGCGGGGTACTCGTTCACGCTCGGCGACGAAGAGATTCAGGGCATGGTGCCGTTCTGGGACATGTTCAATCACGCCCCGCCGTGCGACGCGCACGTTCGTTTGAATCATGACGAGAAGAAGGGTCTGCAGATGATCACCACGCGCAAGGTGAAGAAGGGTGAGGAGGTGTTTAACACGTACGGACCGCTCAGAAATGCCGAATTGTTGCGACGATACGGGTTCGTCATTCCCAGAAATCCGCACGGTGGAACCACCGTCGGTCTCGCCGACGTCATCGAAGCGGCGTTATACGTCAATCCAGAGCTCGTGGACGAGCTTCCACTTCGTCTGGCGTGGTTGGAGAGTCGTGGATTGGCGGACGAGACGCTCGAGACGCGATTCTTCGTGCATCAAACCGGTCGACCGAGCGGCGAGTTGTTCATCGCCCTGCGCGTGCTCATACTGAATCCGGAGGAGATGACGACGCTATTGCAAACGGATTTCGAAGACGAAGAACAGTTGATGATTTTAGAGGGGAACGACGAACAACGCGAGAACCAAGCGTACTGTGTGGGCGCGGCGATGCAAGTGCTCGCCAAGTACGCCCAGATGCGATACGCCGCATCCACCAAGGAGACTCGTCTCTTGTATCAAATGTACTACGGTATCTCCCCGAGCGCGCCCGAGCTCGACGGTGCCTACCGCGCCTGGGCCGCCGCGGTCGTGCGCATGGACGAATGGAGTGCGTTGAAGAGATTGGGTAGTTGGACGTACCATCCGAGTCGATCGGAGGACGCGTTTTTACACGCGTGGCCGGTCCCGTATGATGAATAATACAATATCGTCCATAATCAAGCCTCGACCGGCGCGTTGTGCGATCCAGAAGGCGAACAATCCACGAAATGGCCCTCGTCGCAACGCGCGCCCGATCGTTCCGCGATCCACACTCTATCGATGGCCCCGGCGTTGATCATTCCGTGCACGCGCACGCGATTCCCGTACCCCGGGTGCGCCGCCCACATTTTTTCATCGAGCACCACCTCATCCGGTCGCGCGCTCGTCTCTTCGCCCTCCTCCTCGCCCTCCTCCTCGTTCACCACCGTCACGTCGTCCACGTCGGTCAACTCGGCGGCGTTGATTTGCACGACGTAATAAAACCCACGCCTCCCCCTCAATCGCGCGTTCGCCCGCAATTGCAACGATCGCAGATTCGTAAACGCCTCCGTGTACCCCACTAGATGATGCTCCTCTCCCGCAAACATCCTCACCCGCGATCGCCGCGCTTCGTCGTCTTCCCGCCGTCTCGTCTCGTCGGCGTCCCCGGCGTCGTCTCTCTCCTCTCGCGGCGCGTCGAACGGTAACTGTCGCTGAAACGCCTGCGCCTCGCACAGAACGTATAACGCAAATTCTCCGTCCCCGATCGAGCCTTGTCTCGCGTACACGCCTCGAAATCGACACCCACGCGCGCGTCGAAAGAGTTCATCGTTCGGTAAACCAACCTACGCATCCATCGCGAGACGAGCGACGTCAGTCGACGCGCGAGATGAGACGCGCGACGAGACGCGCGCGAAACGATGAAGAAAAATATCGCGTACCGTGTCGGGATCGGTCAGGTCCTGCATCGCGCGCGAGAGAGACGAGACGCGCGACGACGATTGATGCGTTTTCGCGCGGCGAGCGTTTCTATCCTTCATTCGGCTACCTCTTCTCTCGTCACTTCATTCGGCTACGACGCGCGCTCACTACCCCACCATTTTTAAACATCTCGTCTCCGCGTGCACGGCGGAACACTTTTTCGAACAAAATCGCATGCCGCACCGCGCGCACCCGTACGGGGCGACGAAACCGCACACGCTACAAAATTTACGAGGCGCGCTCGACGTCGACGGACCCGCGGCGGCGGTGAGATACGTCGGTACGTCGCTCGGTGCGCGATCGATGAAACTCTGTTCGAGAAGCGCGTTGAACGTGCGCGCGGCGGCAGCGCGTCTGTTCTCCACGACACCTCGCGTGGCGCGTTTACCCGCTTTTTTCTTCCCCTTGACGATCACCGCCTCCCCGTCCCTGGCGTTTTCGTTTACGGTAAACTCGTCGTCGTCTGACTCGTGCGCCTCCCCCGCGGTACCCGGAACGAAAGCGACGTCCGATTCGAACGAATTTAATCTCGCCGCCGCCGCCTCGGCGCGCGCCGCCGCATCCACCCTCCGCAGCGCCTTACTAATCTTCCTCGCGCGCGCGCTCTTGCGCTCGCCGCCGCCGCCGCCGCCGCCGCCGCCGCCGCTCGCGCCGGTTCCTGCGACCGCACCGCCCGCGTTCGCGTCCGCGCGCGCGCCGTACCGCGCCGATACCACCTCGGGCGTGACGTCTTGCACGAAATCCATGACGACGACGCGTCCGCGCCGTCACGCGCGCGCGCGCTCGATAGTTCTTTCCGCGGTCCTCCGAGCCTTTCTTCGATCCTTCGACGCGCCGAAATCACCCAGAGACGCGCGACGACGACGACGCGGACGACGACGACGACGACGACGACGACGATCTCTTTTCCTCGCGCGTCCCCGCTCGCGCGCCGCGCCTCGCGCGCCCGTGTGACGACGACGAGACGCTCATTCATTCATTTTCACGTCCTTCGCCGCCGAGGCGATTCGTTTGAAAAACGCAAAGACGCCGCGTGAACATTACTGTATCATTATCATTTCATTTCGTCGTCTACGAGGGATAGTTATTACGGTTCGATCGATCGACCTCAGCGCGACCGTCACCGTCGCGTTCGTTCGCTCGCCCCGTCGACGAATCGCGACGCCGCGGCTGACGGAGAGTCGGTTCGATTCGATTCGATTTCGGGCGCTCACTGGTCGCGGTGCTTCTTGTCCTTTTTATGCGACTTTTCCTTGCGAGCCTTCTTCTCCTTCACCGGCACCGGCGTGCTCGCCCCCGCGAGACTCCCCCCCGCGCCGCCCATCGCCGCCTTCTTCGCCTTCCACCTCGCCGCGCACTCGGTGAACACCTCCTTGGGTCCCAACCCGGGCTTTTCCGCGCGCACGCGCACCACCTCGCTCTTCATGAAGAGATTAAACGCCGTCGGTTGCCTCGGCGCGCGGAGCTCGCGCTTTTGCTTTTTGGTTAATTTTTTCCCATCCGCGCCCGTCCCTCTCTTCCTCGTCAGCGTCGTCGTCGGCGCGACGTCGGCGATCGCGCACACCGCCTCGTGCGCGCGCAGACACGCGTCGGCGAGCGAGGCGAAGCACGGGGCGAGGGCCTCGGCGAGGGCTCTCGCGTCGCTCGCGGCGTCGCGCGATCGACCGGTGCGATCGTCGGAATCACTGTCGCTCGAACCCATGCGCGCGGAGCACGCGCGGCGTTCGCGCGCGGCGGGGAATGACGCGCGCGCGCGCGGCTCGTGACCGTTGCGACCGGGGATTACATTGCTGGGTCGTCGATGTCGATGTCGATGTCTCGTGGGAGAGAGTGAAACAGTACTCCAGTAGTGGACCTAGTGGAGTATACTACGTTTATTTTAGCCTATCAAATACATATTGGAGTATACTACGTGTATTGTAGCCTATCGAATACAAAGAGTCCGCGACGGCGTCCGGGCGCGCGCGTGCCCGACCGACCGACAGCGGACGACGGACGTCGCGATCGCGCGGTGACGACGACGCGGTCGACGCCACCGCGCGACGCGCGACCGCGAACGCGACCGATACTTTTTTTACTCGACGCCACCGCGCTTCCAGAGACGACGATGATGACGACGATGACCACGACGCAAAGAACCTCGCGCTTCGCCGGCGCGCGCCGGGCCGGCCTCGATCGAAAGAGAGGGACGACGGCGACGTCCGCGCGTCGCGCGGTGTCGACGACGCCGCGCGCGAGGATCTATGAAAATATCCTCGAAACCGTCGGGGACACGCCGGTGATCAAGATCAATCGCATGGCGCCGGAAGGGGTGGAGATGTACGTCAAGGCGGAGTACTTCAATCCGCTGTCGAGCGTCAAGGATCGATTGGCGGTGGCCGTCATCACGGATGCGGAGCGCAGGGGAGTGCTCAAGCCCGGTGATACGGTGGTGGAGGCGACGAGTGGGAACACCGGGATCGCGGTGGCGATGGCGTGCGCGCAGCGTGGGTACAGGTGCGTGATTTGCATGGCGGAGCCGTTTTCCGTCGAGCGAAGAAAAATCATGCGCATGTTGGGGGCGAAGGTGATCGTCACGCCCAAGGCTGGGAAGGGCACCGGTATGGTGGCCAAGGCTGAGGAATTGGCGGAAAAGAACGGATGGTTCCTGTGCCGACAGTTTGAAAACGAGGCGAACCCGGCGTATCACGCCTCGACGACGGGTCCGGAGATTTTGCGAGACTTTGCCGACAAGAAGCTCGATTACTTCGTCACGGGGTACGGCACGGGCGGCACGTTTCAAGGCGTCGCTCGCACGCTCAAAGAATCTCGACCGGATACCAAGGTAGTGTTGCTCGAACCGGAAGCTGCGGCTCTGGTGACGAGCGGCGTCAAGACGGAACGCAAGCCCACGGGCGCGCCGAACGGTTCGCACCCGGCTTTCGCCGCGCACCCGGTGCAAGGCTGGACTCCGGATTTCATCCCGTTGGTTCTCGAAAACGGCTTGAACATGAACTTGTACGATGATCTCGTCAAGGTCGAGGGAAGCGACGCCGTCAAGACGGCGCAGGCGTTGGCGAGAAACGAAGGCATCTTCACCGGCATCTCCGGCGGCGCCACGTTCGCCGGCGCGCTCAAGGTGGCTGAAAAGGCCCCCAAGGGATCCGTCATCCTCGCCATGTTGCCGGACACCTCCGAGCGTTACATGAGCACTCCGTTGTACGAATCCATCGCCGCGGACATGGACGAGGAAGAGCTCGAAATCGCCAAGAGCACGCCCTCCTTCCAGTTGATTCCGGGACAAGAGCCGACGTTGCAAATGTAATACGCGACGCCACATCTGCGCGAGAAGCGCGACACCTTACTTGTATTACGCGATATTATTATTACGTGCACACGATCAGTTCGCTCATAACGTAGGTATTAAGTATTGCATTTGCATTTGAATAAAATCGTCGCAAGCATCACACATAAAGCTCAAGAAGACTCTTCCTCTTCGTCGTCGCGTTCGGACGTCGTCGACGCGGCTGACTTGTTCTTCTGCGCCCGCACGCGCGCCGTCCATATAGTATCCCCGAGTCCAGCCTCCGCCCTCGTCAGACTCTCCTCTCGCTCCTTCGCCTTCTCCCAAATCACCCTCAGACTATCAGCCCTCTGCTGCAACTCGACTCGCCACAACAAACTCCCGATCACCATCACGCACGCGTCGCTCAGCGCGCTCGCCACCGGCGACTCGAAATTCCCCGGCTCCATCCCCACCATCACCGCCTGCGCCGCCGCCGCGCTCGCGCTCAGCGCGTACACCACCAACCGCGGCCTCCTCATCGGCGACGACTTCCTCTCCGCATCGATGATGGCCTGCGGCACGAATTCCGCCCCGACCACCCGCTCCAACCGCGTCCCGCTCTCCGTCGCGTCCCGAAGCGCCTGCACGCTGATGGTCTCTCGAAGCGGTGACGACGACGTGTCCACGAGCACTTCATTCCTCGCGCGCGTCGTCGCCTCGTCGTCGTCGTTCTCGTCGTCCTCCTCGGTCTCTTTCGCGCGCACGCGCGTCGTCTCGCGCGTCGTCGTCGTCCCCGTCGTCCCGCGTCCGCGTCGTCCCGCGCGAGGTTTCCGACGACGTTCGACGCCGGAGGACGACGACGCGGACGCGACGCGCGCGGCGAAAGTGACGACGCGCATTCGGACGTCGCGCGCGACGATCGAGGGCGTCGAGGATGCGATCGAGACGAGACGACGCGGCGTGGAAAGACGACGGGGTGAAGGCTCGAGAGAGGGTTGGCGGCGAGAGACGCGCGCGGCCGCCGCGAACCGAGACGAGACGGCGAGGAGGAGAGAGGGAGAGAGGGGGGATGGGCGCGTGATGTGGTGTTACGTGAAAGGTGGAGGAGGGATCAGGAGGAGGGATCGGGGTCGTGGGTGAGGGTGTCGTCGACGGTGCGGAGTTTGGCGAGCTCGGCGGCGAGCGCGGCGACGCGCTCCCTGAGCGCGGACGCGCGCGCGCGATTCGGAGCCGTGGTGGAGAGGGCGGTGTCGTCGGATTGGGTCCGAGTGGGGGATGGGGTTGGTGGGGTGGTGATCGTGGACGGTGTGGTCGACGCGGTGGCGTCGGTGGAGTCGTTCGTGGCGTTGTTTTCGGCGCGCGCGACGTCATCGAGCCAAGAATGCGCGCGCTCGGGCGTGTTCGCGCCGAGCAGAACTTTTGCGCGCGGATCCACCGTGCGATCGCATCCGCCGAGACACTCTTCAAAGTTGTTCGGCCCGCTCATCCGACACTCTCCAGGTCCGCAACAGGGCGGGTGAATGTCGTACTGGAAAGTGCCGAAACGACCGTCGCCCTTTGGCATCGCCGCGTACATTTTTTTCGCCGTTCCCTCAAAGCCGAGAGTGAGCATGTCGTGCGCGCGTTCCTTGAGTTTCTCCGCAAAGACTGACACGGCGAGCTGAAAGTATTCGTACACCTCCTCCGCGTCTTTCATCGCGACGATTTTCTCCAAAAACTCTGTGAATTGTTTCGGATAATTCGTGCCGATGTATCCGCCCTCCACGTAACAGCGGTAATCCGTCAACGCACCGAACGAGGGAGGGGTCACGCGGGGTGCGTCGCACGTCTCGTCGCTTTGACAGTTGACGGTTGCAAATCCGGTCCTGTACGTTTCGTGTTTCTGCCCACCTGGAATCAACATCGAGTTTAACTCGCCCAACATCGAGCTCTCGTTATCTATGACGTGCACGTCGCCGCCTTCGGTGATGAACACGTTCTGCGCGTGTCTGTCCGCCTGAGACGTGAGCATCTCGAAGAGCGCTATTCTATACATTCTGTCTGGGTTTATTTTAGCCATGAGGTCGAAGTTATCTCTGCTCGTCGACGCACCCAAGGATTCTAACGAGACTCCCGGAACTGCGTCGAAAACAAGCACGTCGACGTCTTGCTTGAAACCAGCCGTTTCCGTGTCGTCCCACGGCAAAAACGTCTTGGCACGGAGCGTCGTCATCCTAGGTATCACTTCCGCGACGCCGGCTTCCTCCGCCATTCGATCGATCGCGCCTAAATGCGCGACGTTACACGCGAAGCGAGAGTCTACGCCTTTCTCCCGACAGGGCGAGTCGCCTGTAAAGCTGGGATGCTCGAAACCGGCGTCTCCGCACTTCTCTGGAATCGGGTTCTTCGCTTCCAGGACGTGACGATACCCACCCTTCAACCCACACCACACTTTAACGAAGACATCCTTGACAGCCTTGTCCTCGGACGTCTTCGCGTCTTCGGAGCGCGTCTCGTCCAACATCTTCGCCTTGAACACCGCCGCGCCGCTCGCGCCCCCCTGCACCGCCACCGTCTTGTTTCGAAACTCCGTCTTCTTCGAGATTCGCGAGACGACGACGTTACACCCGTAGCACATCGTACAGTGCGTCCCGCGAGTCACGTTTCCTTTCGACCGCGCGCGCGCGTTGACGGCGACGCCCGGCGGCGGGTCGCCGAGCGCGCAACTCTCGCACGTATCGCACGTATCGTACGTTCCGATCACGTGCCCATCCAGCGCATCTTCCGAACGAAACGACGGTTCCTCATCCTCTTCATCGTCTTCGTCCTCGTCGTCTTCGTCCTCGTCCTCGTTGTCCTCGTCCTTCTCTTCCCCTCGGTTCGTCTTCCCGGCGTCGGCGTCGGCGTCCACGAATTCGGATGCATCTCTCGTCTCCGCCCCCCCCCCTTCTACCGCCGCCTCCGCGCCGCGCCGACGCGCGCGCGCGCGCGCACCGTCGACGTCGACGTCCTCACCCTCGTTCGCGCCCCACCCATCGCGCGGTCCGAGTCGTCGCGCCTCGCGCAATCGTCCCATCAATCGCTCGACATCGCTCGACGCGTTCGCCTCCGCCCCCCTCGTCCGCGCCGTCCACGCCGCGAGCGCGCACGCGCACGCGAGCGCGGTGACGCGTCTCTTCCGCTCGCGCGCTCGCCTCGCGCGCGCAAACGTCGTCATCCTCGCGCGTGCGAGAGACTGCAGACGATGCCTCGCATCGTCTCCCGCGACCGCGCGCTCGGCGTCGCCGCGCTCGCGGGCGCTCTGCTCGCGTGGGGGATCGGTGGACCGATGTTTAAGACGGTGCGCACGTCCACGTCGCTCCTGCGGCTGTCCTGGCGCGGGCAATCGTCGGTGGTGTTCATGACGGCACCGCTCGCGCGCGAACTCTCGAGACGCGAGGAGGCGAGAAAACCGTCGCGAGAGACGATGAGCGGGATTCTCGCCGTCGGGACGTCCATGTTCGTCATGTTCGTCGGGTGGAATTACGGCGTGGACGCCACCGCGTTCACCCACGTCGCCATCTTTAGCCAGATTCATCCGGTGGTCATCATGCTGTACGCCGCGGCGCGGGCTAAATGGGACGGCGGTGAGCGGTTTCCGACGCTGCGTGAGTGGCTCGGCGTGCTCGTGACGTTTGCGGGGGTCGTGACGACGGCGACGGCGCGCGGGACGGCGTCGCAGCGGCGACCACCGACGGTGTGGGGGGACCTGGTGTCGCTGACGTGCGGCGTCGCCGGCGCCGTCTACGCGTTGTCCATTCGAAAATGGTTCGGACCGGACGGCGTGGGGATCCCTCGCGCGAGTGGGATATATGTCCAGACTATGGGGGCGATCGTGATGACGGTGTATTCGTTCTTGTGCTTGGCGTGCGTGCCGGGACAGGTGTGGGCGAGTTCGACGCCGCCGTACACGCGAGGCGTCTTCGATTGGCCGAAATCGCCGGATTTGTGGCCCGGGGTCGTCTCCATCGGGACGCTCGCCATCATCGGACACACGTTCGTCACGGTTGCGATGCAGTATTTACCTCTGATCGTCGTGTCTTTGTCGCTGACGATGACGCCCGTGGTACAAACGCTGTTCGCGTGGTTGTTCATCGACGACGACGCGCCGACGCCGCAAGCCGTCGCGGGTTCGTCTTTGATCATCGCCGGCATCGTGTACACTATGATTTCGGAAAATCGCGCGAAACTGCGCGAGGAGGGTGGAGGCGGCGGCGAGATGGAGACGACGGGAGAGGAGATGGAGACGACGGGAGACGTGGAGGCGTCGACGAGAGACGTGGAGGAGACGAAGGGAACGAATAGAGAGTAGACGGGTACGATAGACGAGGATTCTTTGTGTAACGATTAGACACCACGAACATTTGTTTTCTATTCTTCGTCGTCGGTCGAGACCATGACGACGACTTCCTCGTCCTCGACCTCATCGCGCGCCTCGAGCCTATCGCTCAATAACCGTTTCAAGACGACGTGTAATTCGCTAAAATCCGGTCGCGCGTCCGGTTCCGTCTGCCACGACGGAACGATGATTTCATCAATCATCACGCGCGTCGCGGCGTCGTCGCGCCGAAACGCCGCGCGTTCCAGCGGAAAACGATGCGATTGAATCGCCACCGCGAATATTATCTGCATGTGGTTGGCGCACCAGTGCCACGGAATTTCGCACGCGAGCATCTCCCACAGTAATATGGAAAACGAAAAGACGTCACACTTCGTCGTCACGGCGGAGGAATCGCCTTGAAAGAGTTCCGGCGGCATGTACGCGGGCGTGCCCGCGACGCCCGTCGTCTTCGTCGCGTTCGTCTCGTTCGTGCCGCTCGACAGTAACGTCTGTTCGAACGCGCGTGCGATGCCGAAATCCGCGACTTTCGCGCCTCGCGCGTTGAGGAGCACGTTGTGCGATTTCAAATCGCGATGGACGATGCGTTTGGAGTGTAAATACTCGAGCGCTCGCGCCACGTCGAGCGCCACGCGAAGCGTTTCGTCATCGCTGAGCGCGCGCTTCGTCTCGTGTAAACGCGCGTGTAAACTCCCACCCTCCATCATCTCCTCCACGATGCAAAAGTGCGGCGATTTCAGACACGCGCCGAATAATTGCACAATGTTGGGATGTCGCGCTTTGCTCAACACCGAGACTTCGCGAAGAAACGTCTTGACGTCGCTTCTTGTAGAGATGGCGTGTAATTTCTTCACGGCGACGGTTCGTTTATTCCACGTCCCGGCGTACACGGCGCCGTACGCGCCCTTGCCGATGGATGCGCCAAACTTGATGTTGCTCGGATGAATCTCTACGAGTCGGCGGTCATCTTCGTCGAGCGTCTCGGGAGCGCGCGGGTGTCGCTCTTCGACGTCTTCGGCGTACGCCGCGAGAGACGCGTTGAATAAACCTCCAGCGTCGTCGCGCGCGCGACGACACGTCGAGTGCGATCCGAGTCCCGCTCGAACGCGCGCGGTGTCGTCGCCGTCACCGTCGTCGCGCACGACGACGCCCTCTAAATCGTCCAATTTTGAGCGGAAACATTGTCCCGGAAGCATCGTCGTCGTCTTGCGCTTGGGGACGTCGTCGCGGCGCGCCAATCCCTCGACGTCAACGTCGAGGAGCACGACGTCTCTCGCCGACAAACACCACGAGGAGACTCGCCGAAGTATCTCGATGGTGAACACCGAGGCGACGATGCACGCGACGATGAGCGCACTCACGGCGCTCTCATTTTTCAACCACGCCGCGCCGTTCGACGCCACCTCTCGCGCGGCGGACGCCTGCGCGTCGACGCGCGGGTGCGGCGGTAGGAACGGCGGCGGCGGCGGCGGCGGCGGCGGCGGCGCGAGCTGACTTCCACAACAAAATCGGTACTCTCGTCTGACGCAGTCGATGTCGACGAACCGCACCGCCTCGTTCCCCGCGTAGAGCGGCGACGCGCACGCCAACCCGTTCACCGTCACGTCTCGCGCGACGACGCTCGACGATTCGTACCCATCGACGACTCGACCGATGAACGAAAACGACCGTCCGACTCCACCATTGGCATTTAATTGGTTCACCACTCTCGCCGGTTGACCGTTCGGACCGCCAGGATTGATCAATATACCGTCGGAGACGTTGCCGCGAAAAATTCCTTGGCCCTCTGCGAACGACCACGTCACCTGCCAACTCGACAGCGCGTCCGCGCGCGCGCTCGATAATTCAAATCCACCGATGAAGAAACCGTTCCCGTTTTCCTCGACGTTATCTCGCAGAAGCGGTTCCGTGACGAAGGACACGTCGATGGCGCACGAGCCGCACGCGCGCGCGTCGTCGCACTCGGAGCATGCCTGCGCCGCGCACGCCGCCGGGAGCAGCGCCGCGACGAGGACGCGCCATCCGAACCGCGCGGTGCGGGCGCTCGAATCGCGACGGCGCGGACACATGGAAACACGCGCGTCCGTGTGGCGATCGACGCGCGCGTGCGTCGAAATCGCGCGCGCGTGCGTTCGTGAACATCGAGGCGACCTCGACGGCGCAAACGGGCGACGGCGCGCACGGGCGGTCGACGCGCGCGCGCGCGCGATTACTTCTCACCCATCGCTCGTCGTGGGATTCTCGCGACCGGCGTCGGCGGTCGATACGTCCCTCTCGTTCTCCCTCTCGTTCTCCCCGTCGTCGAAGGTGACGCGTTTCCGCGCGCGTCGCGCGCGCGGCGCGCGTCCGCGCGCGTCCCCTCGTCCCGCCTCGCGCGCGCCCGCCGCCCACGGCGCGCCTCCGTCACCACCTCGCATCGACGCCGCCACCATCGACCGCACGTGCATCGTCTTCGCTCCCGGTCCACACTCTCGCGAACCCATCCCCGAGACGACGCCTCTCCCCTCCACGAACACCCGTCCCGACCTCGCGCTCCCGCGCGCGGCGCCTCCGAACGCCGGCGGCGGCGTCTTGTACGCGTACCGATCGCTCTCCCACGCCTCCCCACCCTTCCGCAATCGCACCCGCACGCGGCGTATCTCAACATCCTCCTCTATCTCGTGCACGCGCTGTTTCTTCGGTATCCCCACCCACTCGCCGTCCAACGTCTGGTACGCGCGCTCGCCCGTCGTCAGCGAGACGTGATACCCGTGCCAGGGACACTTGGCGCACCTCCCCTTTCCCGGGACGTCCTCGATGTCCGCGCGGAGGAGAGGACCTCCCATGTGGTAACACGTCGCGTCGATGGCGTGGAGCTTCCCGTCGAGGTCGCGCACGGCGATGATGTGCCGCCCGTCGACGCACAGAGACGCGCGAGCGTCGGGCGAGGTGAGGGCGTCCCAGGCGTGGACGTCGAACCAACCGTCTCGAAGCGCGAGAGGGGGGGGCCTCGGGGGGTTGGCGGACATGGAGACGACGAGGGAGGGGTGGGGAGATGTCGTCGATGCGAACGACGGGGGGGGTGGGGGACGCGAGGACGCGTGTGCGGTCGGGGACGGTGATGGTTGTTAAATTGGTACTTTTTCGCTCAGCCGAGTCTATCGCGGTCTAGGATCCCGCGGCGTCGTCCTCGTCGAGGAGGACGTAATCTCGCGTGCTGCAGCCGAATTTGATGACGTCTCTCGAACGCAGGCGCACGAATTCGTTCGGTGGAATTTTACGCCCATTCACAAAGGTTCCGTTGGCGCTCCCCAAATCCCGCGCGTACGGGACGCTCCCGTCACCATCGTCCAAATCTCGAAATTGTACGACACAGTGCTGTTTCGAACAGCTCGGGTGATCGGTGGGCACGTCCGCGACCGCGCGATCGCGTCCGAACAGATATTTCGTGCGTTCACCCGCGAATTTATACGGCGGCTCGCACTCGACGTCGCCCTTGAAACAATACGCTCTCCACCGCGCGCTCGGCGGTTTCGCCTCCCCGATCGGTTCGACGTACTTGAGCGCGACGCCGTTCACCGAGTTCGATTCCATCGCTAACAATCCGCTCAGTCCGAAGTTTGCCTCCTCCTTCGGGATCGCGGGACCGTCCTCCGCGTCCGCGTCGCCGTTCGCGCGCGAGCCTCCGTACGTCCCGCCGTCCCCGGGTCTCGACATCACCCGCGCCACCGCGCTCGCGCCTCCCGCGCGGTCGTCATCGCGAGACCGATCGCGCGCGTCGCGATCGCGCCCGCGGTCGTCCTCGCCCGCGTCGTCGCGTCGTCGTCGAGTCGACCGCGCGTCGTCGCGCCCATCGCGCCCGACATCATCATCCTCGCGTCGTCGGCGTCTCCGCTCGCGACCGTCGCGCTCGATGGACGACGACGACGACGACGACGCGGGGTTTTCGTCCTCGGCGTCCCCTCGCGAGCGTCCGCGCGCGGTGTCGAGATCCGAACGCGTCGGCGGCATGGGTGTGACGATTGTCATTCGCTCGCGCCGTCACTCATCGACGCGCGCCGTCTCGACCGCGACCGGGAGACGCTCGCGCGCGGCGCCCGCGAGCGCACGGTTGGTTCTTCTCTCGACTCGCGCATGTTGACGCGGTGCGCGACGCCGCTGCGACTCGCGCGCGCGGCGTCTTCGTCTTCGTCGGTGGCGGCGGCGGCGGCGACGAACGCGCGGCGAGCGTCCGCGGTGGCCGTCGCGCGGGCGACGCGGTGCGCGATGTCGACGCGCGCGATGGAGGCGTCGAGACGGTGGGCGCGGGCGGGCGGGCGGGCGAGAGGGCACGCGAGAGGGATGACGGCGGGGACGCGGTGGGTCGGCGGCGGCGGCGGCGGGACGAGACGCGAGAGCGCGGCGCGTGCAGCCTTCTCGGACGTCGGACTCGGAGATGAGTCCCTCGTGCGCGCGTTGGAGGGGATGGAGATCACAGAACCGACGGAGATTCAGGCCAAGGCGATCGAGATCATCGGGAGAAGACCCGGGAACGTGTTCGTCGCCTCGCACACGGGGAGCGGGAAAACGCTGGCGTATCTGTTGCCGGTGATCGAACGCATGAAGCGAGCGGAGGAAGAGGCCGGGGAGCGGTTGGCGAAACCGAAGCGGCCGAAGGTTGTGGTGACGTGTCCGACGAGAGAGCTCGCGGAACAGGTGGCGGAGGTGGCCAAGACGTTGAGTCACGTGTGCAAGTTTAGTTCGTATTTAGTCGTCGGCGGGAAGAGTTTGGGCAAGCAAAAGGAGCGGTTGGATTCGCCGATCGATGTCATCATCGGGACACCCGGTCGAATGATCAAGCACGTGGAGCAGGGCAATTTATTTTTAGGGGGCGTGGACTCGATGGTGCTGGATGAGGCGGACACGCTCTTCGAGGCGGGATTCGGGGACGAGGTGAAGCGCTTGCTTCGTCCGCTCAAGGCGAGACCGGAGGGGAAGACGTGCGTGCTCGTGTCGGCGACGATGCCCGATCGTCTGCGCAAACTCGTGGACGAAGAGCTTCCGGGTTTACAGTACGTGCGCACGGATTCTCTGCACCGCTCGGCGCCGGGTCTCAAGCACCGATTCATCGACTGTCCCGGCGATCTCGACAAGATGACGGTGCTCGAACAAATCGTCGCTCCCGAGCACAGACAGGGCAAACGATTGATGGTTTTCTGCAACACCCTCCCCTCGTGCATCGCCGTCGAGCGCACCATGTACGAGGCGGATATTCGCACCGTGCAGTACCACGGCGACATGACGAGCGACGCGCGCGCCGAGGCCATGCGCGACTTCATCGCCGCCGACGCCGACGACAACCTCACCATGGTGTGCACCGACCTCGCCGCCCGGGGTCTCGACTTCGGTCGCATGAAGGTGGACCACGTCGTCAACTTTGACTTTCCCCTCAACTCGCTCGATTACATTCACCGCTCGGGTCGCACCGCCCGCGCGGGCTCCGGCGGCAAAGTCACCAACCTCGTCGCCAAAAAAGACCGCGTCCTCGCCGGCGAGATCGACAACGCCGTCAAACTCGGCCTTCCCATCGACAACGCCACGAGTTCTCGCGCCGTCTCCGAGGCCCGCAAGAAGAAGTCCGCGCAAGAGGCGCGAGACAGACGCACGGGTGGGCGCTCGCGCGTCCCGCCGAGCGCCGCGCGAGACAAAGCCGCGCGCGCGCCCAGGTCCAATCGCGGTCGTCGCGGCGCCAGTCGATTCCAGGACTCATCCGGGAAGTCACCACCGTCGTCTTCGGGACGACGCGGTCGATCTCGGTAGACATCCGCGGTGTATTTTGTAACGAAGAACAAAAGCGCGAAAAACACACCCCGGGCACGCAATTCATTCGGTACCACACATTCGCGCGCGCCCGTGCGATCGCGCGCGCGTTTCCGCGCGACCCGATCGAGCGCACGAACGCGAGATGAAACTCTTGGTCGACCACGATCTCGCGGCGCTGAACGCATTCCTGGCGAGCGTCAACGTGGGGGATTACGTCGTCAGCGGGCAGGTGGAGAGTTACAGCTGTGCGTGATGACGTCGACCGCGTCTCGGACTTTACGCGAGGAGCTATCGCGCGAGACTCGATCGATTGAAGGGATGGTCGTATCTGTGTGTTATTTCGAGCGCGCGCTCGTGAATCTCGAACGCGCACTGACGAAGGAGACGTTTTCTCGCCGGGACGTAGGTAAACTCGCCGGGACGGATAAGAAGTTGTCCCGGTCGCTCGACGCCGAGGTGGTGACCGCCATGGCGAGCTCGCCCACGAGTCTGGGCACCTCCCCCGTGGGTCCACTCACGGAGGCGAACAGTCGAAAGACGCTGATTTATTTAATCTTGACGCTGAATCACATATATCCAGATTATGATTTTAGTAGTCTGCGGGCGGAGCACTTCACCAAGGAGGGGACGCTGAGCGACGTCAAGACGGATATCGAGTCTCTTCTCATGGAGAGCGGCAAGGTGTGGGCGGCGAGATACGGCGAAGAGAACGGCGAATCATTTTTAGAGGTTTTGTGGAAAACCATCGACGCCGCGATCGAGGTTTTTGACTGCGACGTGTACTCATACAAGGCGGTGACGGAGGGCGACCCGTTCACCGACGATGGCAATCTCTGGTCATTCAATTACTTTTTTTACAACAAAAAGCTCAAGCGCATCCTGTACTTTTCCATGCACGCGACGTCCAAGACGATGCTCGGGATCGATTCGGACGATGAATTGGCCAATCTGGACGAATCCGGCGAACAAACCGGAGGCACTGGATACAATTCGTACGACGACGATTCAATGCTCTTCGACGACATGGACATGGAATGATGGACGATGACGACGACAACGACGACAGCGTCGTCGTCGTCTTTTCCTTTGCTTGTGCTTTACTGTGTACCCCATCGGCGCGCCGCGCCGCGCCGCGCTGTAGTTTGTTTGTAACGATTCGCATTTCTCATCTCAATGTTAACCAAATCCAATCACCCGAGGTGTTCACCCTTGGAATCGCGTCTCAGTCGACGCGCGATTGCCGCAAACTTTTTCCTTGCGCCTCGTCGCGTGACGACGTAGACGACGCCCGCCGCGGTCATGCACGCGAAAAGGTTACGCGTCTGCGCCGCCGCATGCGCTGCAGCCTCCTCGGCGAATTTCACCCTGGCGTCCGCCTCGCGAAGTCGTCTCCCCACGTCGTCATCGTCGTCCATCTTTTCCGGTTCGCCACCCGCGTTCGTCGTCTTCGCCGCCGCCGCCGATTTTTTCAGCGTCGACGACGGTTTGGTCGGTTCCGGTTTCGGTTCCAGTTTCGATTCCACTCGCGCCGTCGTCATCGTCGTCATCTCGCTCTTCTCGGTTTTCTCGCCGTTCTCCGTCTTCTCGGCGGACGCCGTCGTCGCCGCCGGTGCGAACGTCACGCGTGCGAGCGCCTCGCCGCACGTCGACTCTACCGCGGCGGCGTCCTCGTCCCTCGCTCTCCATAGACACGACGCGACGAGTCCGTACCCAACCTCCACGCCGTCGCAGTGTTTCGCCACGTCGTTCGCACACTTTTCCACGACGTCCTCCTCGGCGTTCCAAAATACGGCGACGCGATCCTTTTGAGTCGCGTACTCGCGGCGACACGCCGGCGACGCCACGCTCTCGTACGCGCGACTTCCCGAAAACTCCATAAAGTTTTGCAACGCCGCCTTATCGTCTCTGGTGATGATCTGACCGACGCAATCGAAGTAACTCTTGGACACAGTGGGAATCTTTCGCAGGAGATACTCGTAATTGTCCTTGGCGGTGGTCGACGAGACGCGCCCGGCGCCGTGTCTGCGTCTGTAACTCGTCCCGGAAGCGCCGGAGGCGTCGTTCATGAACCAGTGGTCGTCGTCGTGCCCCATCGATCGCGCGCCCGAGCGGCGCGCGCCGTCGTCGATCGTCGTTTTCCCGAACTCGTCTATCATGCGTCTTTTCTTACCTTCCAGTCTCGCCGCGCGCGTCTTCGCGTTGGCGTCGTTTGGATCTTTCTCCAACGCGGCTTTGGCCTCCCGCAGCGCGCGCTCCAGTTCATTCGGATCGTCACGAAGCGCACCCTTTGGATAACTCTTCAACTGTTCGAATTTCGCCGCATCAATCGCCTCGGCGCGTTTCTTCGCCTCCTCTTGCTCTTCTCGTCCTCGCGCGTCGTCCCTCTCGCCTCGGTCGGCGTTCGCGTCCCGCGTCGGTCGTCTCGACGTCGTCGGCGTCGTCGATCGTCCTCGACCGCGACCGCGACTCAGCGCCAAGAGCGATCGAGACGACGACGAATCCTTTTCTTCCGTCGTCCTCATCGTCCCCCCCGTCTTCCCGCGTCGCGCATTCTTTCTCTTTCTCTCGGCGTCGGCTAAACGCTTCGCCTCTCCCACGAGCGCCCTCGCCGTGTCGACATGTCCGCACGCCCTTCTCGCGACGTCCCCGCACGCGCCCGAGACGTCGAGATCGTTCTCTGGATGACGCAACGCGCGCTCGAGGGCGCTCTGACGCTCGAGCGCCTCGACGAGGACGTCCTCGCGGCGTCGATGCTGATTTCGATGCGATCGGGACGCGTCTTCCTCATCGCGACGATTGATCGGTCTCGCGCGCGCGGACGCGGGCGCGAGGACGACGAGGAGGAGACAGAGAACGATGCCGACGCATCGCGCGAGACGAGAGACGCGAGACGCGCGACCCGACGATGGCATCGCGCGTCCCAGTGCCGCGATTCGATGAAAGGTGTTGCCCGTCCCCGCAGTCGCCGTCGCGCGAGATGGCGTCGTGGCGACCGCGCGCGTGGACGGGCGGGAGCGGACGAGCGTCGTGGTCGCGTCGACGCGTCGCCGCTTCGGGCGCGCTCGCGATGGGCGCGCTCGCGGGCGTCGGATTCGCGTCGGCGTCGCAAAGGGAAAGACGACGAGGCGTCGCGAACGAGGAGGATTGGCGCGCGCCGTGCGTGAAATTGCGCGAGGCGTGCGCGGATCGCGGATTGGATTGTTGCGCGTTCGCTACGATGCACGCGTACAACGCGGCGGTGCCGCACTCGGCGAAGATTCCCGCGGAGGACGACGTCGTCGTCGCCGTCGTCGGCAACTCAAAGGCGCTGTGGGAAAGGTTTGAGCGCGCCGTGCGCGAGAACCGCGCGGAAACGCTGGATGCATACGTTGAGACGTCGGTGCGAGAGGCGGTGACGCGCGCGGTGGGCTCGAAGGCGGACGCGGCGAGGATTTATTGGTCTTGGGATTTGGAGCCGGGACGCATCGTCGCCATACAGCGACTCGCGCACGTGGCGAATTTAGCGTGGCTCGACGACCGCACGCATCAGTCGGTCCACCCGGAGCACGGTCCGTGGTGCGCGTTTCGAGCGGCGGTGGTTTTGGACGGCGTGCGCGCGCCGAAGGGCGACATGGAGGACGAGACTGTTTTTCTTCCTGGATTGGCGTCGCCGGTGAGCGACGAGCGCGTCGCGCGCGCGGCTGAGGCGTTCGACGTCGCCATCGCGAGGTACGAGGAGGCAAACGGGAACGTTGATCCGGAACAGTGGAAGCTGTGGTTGGCCTGTCGCGACGCCATGGACGGAGGGGAGTTCGCCCATCGTCGGTACAGCGAGGATCAAATTCTGTGGCACTACGACGCGGACAGAGCCGGCGCGCGACGACGCATGCTCGAAAAGAAGTGAATAGATGACAAGTGCTAGCGCTAGAAATTATAGTTGTAGACGGACACTACCTAGACGAGACCGCGTCGTCAATCGTCAAATTTTGGCAGGACGGTGAGACGCAAGTGTTCTTCCCATAATTGTCTCTTCGCCTTCCACGTCGGGTCTCCGAGTGGTGGCGGATGGAACCAGTAATTGAACGCGACGTGCCCTTCGCCTGATTCCGCGCTCGAGACGTCGTGAAACCATCCCGCCGGGAGATACAACGCCTGGCCCTGACGCACGGTGAATTCCATGGGCGTGGCGTCCTTGAAGAGCGGAAACCGTTCGAGACGCTCGTAATCGACTCGACTGAAACTCGGCACGCCCTCGTCGTCTTTTTCGGTCGCGCGTTCGTCGACATCGTCCTCATCTTTCTCGACGCCTGAATCGCTCAGTTCATCGTAATCGTCCACGCCGTCAAAGTCGAGATCATCCGGAAAATCGTCGTCGTCGTCCCCTCGCGCCTCGCTCGACCGCCTCGCCTCGCGAATTTGCCTTTCGAGCATCGTCTCCCCGTTCTCCAACACCACATCACCGTCTTGCTGTCTCTCGTACTCGTCCTCGTCGTACACGATGAGTCCGTTTTCGTGCACCAATCGAATCGTACCCGTCGTGTACATGCGTTCCGCGTCCGCCGGCGCGAAAATCGTAAACCGCTTCTCCCCTCTCGCGAGCAGGTACAAATTATCGTGATAATCGTGATGTAACCCGCTCGACGTCGGCGCCGAGTTCCTCCCCATCCACAGATTTACGTCCGCCGGCACCAACGTCCTCGGCATCCCCATCGGTCGCAACGGAAGCTTCCCTCTCGCGCGCGCGGCGTCCCCGCCCGCGTTCATCGTCAAGCGTCTCGCGGGTCCGCCGAACGCGTCCTCCTTCCCGCCCGCCGAGAGGTACACCCCACCGTCCGCGCGTTCGAACACGTCCATGAACGCATCGAAAGATTTGACTTTCTCGTACTTTCCCAAACCGAACCGCTCGCCTCGCCGCGCGTCGCGCACCTCCAATCGAACGTCCCGCTCGCGCGCACACGCGTCCCGCAGAAACGCATTCGTCCAGAGACTCGCCCCCGCGAGATCGGACGTGGACGCGTCGAGCGCGCTCTCGAGCACGCACGGACGTCTCGCGCGGACGTATCTCGCGTCGAATTCGTCGGGATCGAGCGCGCCGTACGTCACGATGTCAATGGGCGCGTCGACGCGCGGGACGGTGTACCCGCGGTACCTGTTCGTGACGAAATGGGCGTCGACGATGGCGGACGCGCCGCGACGCCGACGCTTGGTCGGGACGTCGGAAACGTCGTCGGGCATGGGTTTCTCACGCGCGCGAGTCGGTCGCGGAGTGACGCTGGAATGAATGCGTGACGCGGTGTTTTACAATTACAATGGCTTCGACGCCGTCGCGCAATCGAAGACGTCGCCGAGGAGTTGACGCAAATACGCGCGTTTCTCCTCGGACGACAGTAAATCGGCCCATTCGTGATACGGTATCACGCGTACGCGCCAGCCCCACGATTCGAGGAGTCTGTCGCGCATGATGGTGGTTCCGAGCGCGCGGCGGCGACCGAGCGCGTCGTAACTGTAATGATGCGGTCCGTCCACCTCGACGACGAGGCGGTGGTTTTCAAAGACAATATCCGGACGCATGCGACCGCCCTCGACCGGGGTCTCCAGAGTGAAACCACGCACTCCGAATTCTCGAAGTTCCTCGGCGATGGCGTGTTGAAGATTGCTGTAGGTTGGATCTTTGCTCTTCATGCCGATCCACGCGCGTTCGCAATCGTCGGCGACAGCGTCGGTGGGGACGGAGACGAGGGATTCAAACGGTGAATCTCGCGCGACGAGACGCGCCATGTAGAGCGAACACAGCGTGGTGTCGCTCAGCGCGTTCGATGAGGACAAGACGCCTCGATTGAGATCGACGAGCGTTCGGGTGAGACTCTCCACGAGAGGCGACGCGTCTTCGAGCGACCCGAGGACGACGAGCGACCACAGCGCCAAACCAAAGTTTTCGCTCTTGAATGACTTGGTGGAGCCTCGCAGCTCGTCCTGGAATCTCTCCAGCATGGATTCGTCCGGTTGTCTGCACAGCGTCGCGTACGACCAGAGCGTCATGCTCATTCTGTATGAATCGTACCGCTCGAGCGAGACGGCGGCGCGCGCGCCGATGGCGTCAAAGGTTTCGTCGGTGAGCATGTATCGAAGCCTGGCGAAGACGCGTAAAAACTCCGTCAAATCCGCCGAGTCCAGGGATTCTATCGAATCCATCACCGTGCTTTCGAGCTGCGACATGACGTGCGAGCCCGGGTCGTGGTTACTGCTCGCCAAGGCCGAGCACACCATGAAAATTTCCACCGGCGTGAATTCGCGCAGCTTTTCAGAGACGCAAAACGTCGCGTGCGTGAACAGACCCACGCTCGGTAGCTTCAGAGTACCGACGCCGTACATCATGTTTGCCAAGTTTTTCGAGTTGCACGAATCCAATTTGGAGATGGCTTCGTCTTCGTACGCCCGTCCGAACGCGTCGCTCGGTTGATGCGACAAATGCGCAAAGGCCCAAATCACGTAACTCAAATCGTCGCAATTGCTCTCCGCGATGGAGGCCAGGAACGACTCCTCCAACGCGCGAAGCGCAGACGTGAATCGTTCGTCTATCGTCGCGCGCAGTCGCACGCACGAGCGCGCGTTCTCATCGTCCGTCTCGTCGCTGAACGTGGCAAGAGAACCGGCGACGAGGGCGATTTGGTGCGGTGACAACGCATCGGCGCGTCTCTGCACCTCGGCGAGCACAATCGCCGCTTCGTGGTCTCGCAGGTAATGTCCAGCATTTGAGAGACCCCACAACAACATCGCGAGCTCCGTGTGCCCGAAATCTGGCAAACACGCGAACGACTCCTCGGCGAGACGTGACAAAAACGCCGGCGAGCCGCACCCCTTGACGCGCCCGTACGCCGAGGCGACGTTTGCGAGCTCTTGTGGTCGACACTTCGCGAGCGATAACGACCTCTCCATCGCACTCGTCACTTCCTCTTTCGGCGCGTCCCCTAATTTCGTCAGCGCCCAAAAGGAAATGCTCAATTCGTACGGTTTAAACGTCGCGGCGTTGCGAGCGACATTATTTTCCAACGCGGCTCTAATCCCACTCGGCACGCGCATCTTGAGCTTCCCGTACGTCCAGCACACGTTCGCCACGCCTTGACTCTCGAATTCACCCGCCGCGGACTCGATCGCGCGCTCTAAACCGTCCCACAGCGCGTCCCGCATCGATCCGTCGCCTCGGCGTTCCAGGCGCAAGTGTCCCAGCGCCCACGCCAACTGCGCCACCGCGCGCGGTTTCATCTCGTCGAGTCTCTCCACCGCCACCCTCTCCAGCTCGGCGAACCACGGCGACCGCACCGCCTCGTCCACAGCGTCGGCCTCGGCGCGTCTAAACTTTGCCAATTTCGAATACGCGGTGGAGACGTTGACGCCCGACGCGTCGCGCGCGCATCCTCGCGTCGTCTCGACCAACTCTTTCACCGTCTCACACGACGATATCTCTTTATTCAGCGCCACGCTGACCGAAAACGCCGCTCTCCGCGCCTTGTTTCCAAGTTTTTTCTTTTCCCCATCGCGCGCTCGCTCGCGCGCGGTCGACTCGGCGTCGACGCGTCCCGCGGCGGCGTCCTCGCCGCGGCGAACCGCCCTCTCCTCCTCGCCCATCGTCGTCGCCTCTCGACCTCGCGCGCGCTCGCGCGCGCCACGACGCACGCGACGCACGCCTCCCGCGCGTCTCGGCGCGCTCGCGCGTCGTCCCGACGTCGTCGCGCCCGAGTCGTCGTTCGTTCGCGGAATCGTCGCGCTCGACACCGTCGTCGGCTCATCCTCATCGTTCGGCTCCGATATCGCGCCGACGCGCCCGACGCGACGCGAGACGCGCGCGTGAGTTCTCTTCTGTCCATATCGCGCGACCGCCGCGCGCGCGAGCGGCGTTGCTCGCGCGCGAGACGCCCACATCCACCGAGCGCCCACTTCCCCGCGCCCGCAGACTTTCGCGCGCGACGCGCAATGTCGACCGTCCCGCCCCTCGCGCGCGGGGACTCGAGCGAGAGCGCCGCGCTCGAGTCCGCCGTCGCCGATCGCGCGCTCTCTCGCGTGGCGTCGCAGAGCACGACCGGATCGACGTCCCATTCGTCCCCGCGCTCGTCCGGGTCATCGGCGCCGCGGGAGCGCGCCATCGAAACGTTTCCGTACGACGTTCGAGACTCGGCGAGGGCGAAGGAGGCGATGAAGGTCGGACCGAAAGGTCGGACGAGGGTCGGGACGCTTCGAAACGGGATGCGGTACCTCGTCGGGGAGTCGCAAAAGCCGAGGGAACACGCGGCGTTGGCGCTGGCGGTGGACGTGGGATCGGTGGCGGAGACGGAGGCGGAGCGAGGGGTGGCGCACATCGTCGAACACCTGGCATTTCGATCGACGGAATCGTACGAACACTTTGCGATCGTTAATTTTTTGGAATCCATCGGGGCCGAGTTCGGGGCGTGTTCGAACGCGTACACGAGCATGGACGAGACGGTGTACGAGTTGTTGGTGCCCGTACAAAAGGCGGAAGTGTTGGCGACGTCGATGCACATACTGAGCGAATTCGCGAGAGGGGTGCGAATATCGGACGCCGACGTGGAGTGCGAGCGAGGGTCGGTGATGGAGGAGTGGCGTTTGGGACGAGACGCGCAAGGACGCGCGGCGGAGGCGTATTGGAAGACGCTGATGGAGGGTTCGCTTTACGCGGAGCGGGCGCCCATAGGACTGGAGGACATTATTCAGAGGGTCGATCCGCAAGTGCTTCGTGATTTTTACGCGAAATGGTACCGACCGGAACGCATGGCGGTGATTGCCGTCGGGGATTTCCAAGACTTGGACGATGTCGTGAGTCTCATCGAGAGCACGTTTCAGCACCTCGAGCCGAGTGAGGGGCAACCGCGCGAGAATCCGAGATTGGAGCGACCGACGAGCGCCGACACGAACCACGCTGAGCCGAGAGTCGTGACGCACGTGGACAGAGAGTTGAAAACTACCGCGGTGACGGTGACTTTCAAATACGCGTCGATTCCGGTGGACACTCCGCGTGGCTACTATTTGAAGACTGTTGAAGACGTTTACAAAACTGCTTTGGACAATCGACTCTACCGCATGATGCGACAACCGAAACCACCGTTCTTTAACGCCGGCGGCGTCATCGAAGACGCCACGAGGACCATGACATTGATGAGCGTACAAGCGACGTGCGCGGAGAACAGAGCGAGCGAGGGGTTGACGGCGGTATTGCGCGAACTCGCCCGCATTCGTTTATACGGCATCTCTGACCAAGAGTTGAAAATCGCGAAAGCGCGCATGCTTGCTGACACGGAGCAGCTTTACGCTGAACGCGAGCAAACGTACTGCGAAAATGTTCGAGACGAGCTCGTGTGTCACTTCCTCCGCGGCGATCTCGTCATCGGAGCCGAAGATGAAGCCTCTCTCGCCAAAGCGTGCATCGAGCGCGTCTCGCAGGAAGACATCCTCGCGTTTGCAAGCCAGCTCGATGTGTGCAACTCGTGCGTGATTCGCGTGCAGGAAGGACGAAGGTATACGGGCGAAGACGAGCTGCACGCCGCCATCGAACAAGTGCGTAGAGAAGAGACTGACGGTATGATTGGTGAGAGCAAAGTCTTCAACATCCCAGAAGTCTTGATGGAATCAGGTTTGTTAGTATCGGGAGACATCGTGAGCAGTCGCGAGTTACCAGAACTTGAAGTGAACGAATTCGTGCTGAGCAACGGTATGCGCGTCGTGTATCGCGTCACGGATTTTCTCGACGACCAAGTTCTCATACGCGGCTCAGCGAGAGGAGGTCTGTCCGAAGTCAAGCAAGAAAGTTACATAGACGCCATGTGTTCAAACATGGTCGCTAGTGAGCTCGGGATTTACGGTCATAGACCCGACGTATATGACGGAATATTAGCCGGCATACGCTCCGACGTGCACGCAAACGTGAGCATGTACCGCCGTAACATTGAGGGCGAAACGTCACCAGTAGATATCGACACCGCGCTCCAGTGCATTCATCTGTTGTTCACCCACGACGTGAGCACGACGAATGACCCTGAAATTTTGGAGACGCTCATGCAGATGCAGGAACAAAAAATCAGAAATCAATCCCGCGATCCGGAGAGCAAATACAGCGAAGTCGTCCGTTCACTCGTGTACGGTAAATCGTATCACAGCCAAAGAATCACCGTGAAATCATTGCGTCAGATGAATAGCGAGCAGGCGTGCAGATTTTTCGACGCGTGCTTCGTAGATCCCTCAGAGTTCACTCTGGTCTTCATCGGTGCCATCGACGTGAACACTTTCCTTCCTCTGGTTCAGAAATATCTCGGGTCCATTCCTCCGGCGAAGCCCGCGAAACTTCTCCAAGCTTTCGAAGGCATAAAAGATCGATCGCGAAACATCACACCGTTTCCACTTACGTTCCCGGAGCGTTCCATCAAGCGAATCGTGAAAGCGAACATGACGGAAGCGGCGTCCAAGGCTTCGATCACCTTCCCCGTGCAAATACCGAACCCAGACTTTGGTCGAGGAACGACGCTGGAAGGCGGAAGACAGTTGACGACAGCAAAGTTCAAAACGGTCATGGTGGCGGCCATCATCGAGAGACGTCTGATGTCACTCCTCAGATTCAATCAGGGTGAAATTTACACCTGCCACGCGAGCGCGTCATTCGGTTACCAGGATCCCGATGTCGCCGGAGAGATGTACTCTGGCGATGTCATGGTCTCGTTTTCGTGCGCTCCCGATCGAGGCGCCTACCTCGCGAGCATGGCGCGCGAAGCCGTTCGATTTCTTCGCGAAAACGGACCGTCCTTGGAGGACGTGAATGCGGTGCGCGAGTGCGAGATTCGAGATTTCGAAGTGAGTCGACAAGAGAATACGTTTTGGCGAGAGTACATCACGGAGCTTTACAAGTCTCGTCTCATGCAGAAGAACATTCTGGACGGCGACATCGAGGCTCTGTACGCCATGACCGAAGAGGTGCGACAGAGCGTGCTCGACTCTCTCTCGCCGGATCTCGTGCGAGAGCACTTGCAGAGCGTGATGCACACCAACAATTCAGTCACCGTCATCCTCAAACCGCAGCGGTCGCTCTTCAGACGCGTCTTCATTCCATCGTTTGAGACCCGCGGGGAAACGATGTATTCCATAGTATACTTGTCCGGCGTCGCCCTCGCGGCGAGCGCGATGTACGCTCGATTTAGCAAAAAGAAGTGAGTAATACGACGTACTCCGCGTGCGACAACCGACTCGCGCGAGACGACACAATCCGACGCGTGTCTCGATGCGAGTGGCACACATCGCGTCGATGCAGACGTCCACACATCGCACGATCTCCGTTTTCACCGTTCGACGTCCCGGTCGAGGCACCGCCGCGCGCGTCCATCGAAGAACCGGCGGTGAAGATGACATTGACAGACTGCGCATCTCGGACCCAGACCCTTACACATCCCGCGCGAGCGATTACATGTCCGCGCCGGTGGCGTTCCTCACGCGGGACATGGAACTGAGCGATCCCATCGTTAAAAAGTTTCTGAATACTTTTTCTGATTTACCAGTCGTGGACAAGAATCGACACGTCGTCGGAATTTTGTCGAGAAAGGATGTCGCACGATTTCTCGCGTTCTCGCGCCGAGGATGGCAAAAGAAAACAGTGAAGGATGCGATGACGTCTCCCGCGCACTGGGTGACGGAACACGCGCCGGTCGCACAGGTGTGGAGCGAGATGATGAAGTACAAGGTGTGGCGTCTTCCGGTAGTGACCAAGGAGACGATACAGCTCGTCGGCGTGATTACGCGCAGCGATATTCTCTCGCCGATACTCAGCACGGACAAAGACGTGCGGACGCGAGGCGAAGATTTGGCGCGCGGAGAACAACTTCAGAGAGAGACGACTGAGGAGACGTATCGTGGTCATCTGATTCGCGGTGATCCGCAGCTGTCAGACATTCTTCTGGAATATTTGGCGGACAAGGACATCTCGTCACGATTTGACGACGAAGATGACGAAGACGACGATTCGGACGACTTCTTTTCGGAAGATGCGGACGTGATGGGCGAGCGATACAAGGCTCCTTTAGATGAAAGTAACCTGTGGTGGCCGAAGAGTTCGAACGCGCGCGCGCGATGAGTCGTCCTGTACGATCGAATCCCGCGCACTCGTCGGCTGCGGCCGATTCGCCGTACGCGAGACGTTTCAAGAAATCAAAAATGCACGAAACGATGACCAAAGCTAGTACATTCAATTACGCTACACGATATACACGTTCACTCACATCAGAGCGTCGAGTTGCTTTTGAATCGTTTCCACCTTGCCGAAGAAATCAATCAGCGCCTCGTGACTAAACTCGCAGTTGAACGTCTCGCGCGTCGGTTTGCCGCTCGGAGTCTGTTCGCTAAGCTCTAAATCCAAGTTCGCCATGAGCTCCTGATTCGACCCAGTCAGTGGAAGTACCACCTCCCACTGCACGTCCGACAGCGTCTTCGGCGCCCCGAAGGGGGTCGCCTTGATCGCTCTCAACGCCTCTTCCCCGCCCGCCGACCAAACTTTCCCGCACGCGCTGGCCAACGACGCGCTCGAGCCCTCCTCCATCATCATCTGCATCAAACCCTCGCCGTTCGCGCCCGACGACGCGGCGCGCATAAATATCGACCTCGCGCTCGTGCTCAATCGCGCGCACTCGCCCGCGCCGACGCCGAAGACGTCGCGCGCGCGCGCCGCGTCATCGCCATGGTGTTCGAAACGATTGGGCAGCGCGCGCACTGCGGGGGCGAGGAAACACGTCGTCAGGCGCGCCTCGTCGACGCTCACGAGCGGCTCGATGTGTTTGATGGCGTCGCGCATGGTCGCGCGCGCTCGCGCGCTGAACAGTGACGTTCGTACACAACAGCTCGTATTTTGATTACTACATCGTCGCGGGCGGGGACATCATGGGAGAGTCTCTGATGACGCTCGGTGACTTGATATCGCGCGAGAGACCGAAATCTAACATGGAAACGCCTTCTTCGCCCTCGTCGTCGAAGTATCCGTCGGCGCCGACGTTTTCCATGGCGCCGGCGTCCTTCACATCGCGTTTGCTGTGCTTACTGACGTAATCAAAAAGCACGGGCGCATTTTGTTCGTTTAATTTTCCCGTGGACGCGAACGATTGATACGCCGTTCGAATGGCGTCGATGCTCGATTCAGGCGGTTTGACAGCGCTCGATTCCGGTTCCTCGGCGGTGGCGCCAAAATTGTGAGAGCTTCCGTGACGAGGGTGATTGATTTTTTCCGCCAATTCGTACTCGTACACGATTTGTTTGGCGCGCTTGCGACGCTGCTTGCGGCTCTTCTTCGTGTTGATGAGCGTCGCTTCGACTGCATGTCCTAATTCTTCCGAAGTCAACGCGTCCGACGCGCCCATAAGCAAACGCAAGACCTCGCCGTGCACCTCCAAACTGGCTGCCGTCGCTCGAATAAGAATGCCGTCGACGCCGTGTTTCCAAATCGAGCTCTTTGTGTCGATGTCCTTGCTTTCAAGCAACTTTGCGATGCGTCGACAGAGCGTAACCGCAAAGGCGCCTTCGTAGATTATGGTCACGTCCGTGAGGATCTCAGCGGCAAGATCTAGGACTTCCGTCGCCGTGCGTAAGTTGTTTCTCTGCAAACAAATCAACGAGTATGTCAACATGATTTTTCGCACCGCGGGAGACCAAATCATCAACTCTTTGAACTTTTGTCTGATCTCCAGTGTCATGTCCGTCGCGGGCTCTGCGCTCTCTTCGGTCTCCATCTCGTCATCTGAATCTCTGAGCATCGCGCTCAACATTAAATCACCCAACAACGGGAAGAAACTGTGCACGATTTCCTTCGGCGTGGCTGGAATGTATGAAATGTTCTCTCGCAAGCACGCTTCAGAAGTGAGACCGAGACAGATGAACTTGGTCAAATCGTGAAGTCTTTGCTCCTTTTTCGGCACTCCCTCTGCTTCTATCACCCCTTCGAGCGTTCGAATGGTTTCGTGTAAGAGCAGGTGAAGCACCGGCGGATCCTGCAATATCATACCCATATCGCCCGGCACTTGCTCGAAAGCATCATCCTTCTCTTGCGCATCGTGCACTCGACAGATGCTTCCCCCATCGTCACTCTCGTTCCCATCCTTCTTCGCCGCCGCACCCAAACCAACCAGACGAAATCGAGTCGGCTTCGGAGCTTTGGGCTTGGCCTTCGCGCGCACCTTCCCAGCCGCCTTCACGGCGTTTTCAATTATGCTTCCCATCTCTCGCAAACGACGACCATCTAAGTATCTATCTCGAATGCACGCATCCATGAGCCACGCCAGGCGGTGGCACTTATCTTTGGAACAGAGCTCTGTCTCGCCTCGGTCGTGAAACGCCATGAGCAGTTGCGAACGAAGAGAACACGCAGCGTCGTCGCCGCTGTTCGCGAAATGCGCACGACAGAGCCGAATCACCTCGATGTACACCAATGGATTATTTCCAATGATGTTCATGAGTCTCTGCACGCTCGCGCTCCCTTTCCGCATTTTCTGCCTGCTCAACGCTCCGGCGTCGGCGCCTACGCCGCCGACGCCGACGCCCTCCCCCGGGGACCAATCGTCAGCCATCTCCAGCGGCGTCAACGTTACGTCCTGATTCATGTTCATCGCCACCGTCTCTATCTCTTCCCCGTACGCGATCATCGACGGCGACACGTGCCGTCTCAACAACTGCGCGTCCATCGCCCAACACTGTCGCTGCACCTCCACCGGCAGCTGACGAAAAATCCCCATGTCCCTGCTCACCTGTTTCAGGTACGAGATCGGCACCGGGGACATGTGCGCGAACACCGTCAGCGGTACCACCTTCAACTCCGCGATCCCGATGTACGGAAACGACGCGTCGAGAAGCGACAACAGCGTCCCCTGCGGAAGCGTCCCCGCGCGTCGCGTCAACTCGCCGACGGCCCGGTCCAGCATCTCACGGTACGCTTCCCCTCGTCGCACGCCCAGCGCGCCCAGCAACCCCAACACGGGCTCCGTGTCTTTATCCAACAGCGATCCCAGCGCGCGCACGTGCTCGATCGCCGCGTGCACGTCCGCGGCGCTGCTCAGCGTCTCGGCGATGTAATCGCCACCCTCACCGCCGACGAGCACCTTCCCGTCCAGCGACGCGCGACGCGCCGCCAACGCGTCGTTCTGCGCGTCGGCATCGTTCGCGCGCGACGGCGAGCGCGGTTCCTCGCTCGGGGGTTCCTCGCCCATGACGCGCGCGTCGGTGTGTCGTCGCGTTCGATTCGATTCGATTCGAATCGAATCGCATTCGTCCTCACTTCGGCGCCGACGTCGCGCGAGCGATGTCGAGCGCGGCGGTCAGGGCCGGACGCGCGCGTTTGGAGGCGTTTCGAGCGGCGCGGGCTCGAGGGAGACGCGAGGACGAGGCGCGGGAAGATGATGATGATGCGGATGCATTCATCATCCCGGCGGTCGAGACGACCGCGCCGTCGACGACGCGCGGGGTGGAGCCGAGCGAAGACGCGCGCGCGACCGCGATCGATGCGGACGCGCGCGCGACCGCCGAAGACGCGCCGAGAGAGCCGAGAGAGTCGACGACGACGGAGGACGGAGGGTGGGACGCCGGAGAGAGACGCGGCGTCGACGGCGCGCGCGCGCGGACGGACGCGGCGGCGGCGACGCTCGACGCGCCGGCGACGAGCGCGTTCACTGCGGCATCGTCGAGCGCGAGTAGTGGGTACTTCGCTCTCGCGGACGCGTACGTGGAGGCGAACGCCGCTGAGACGAGGGTGGAGGACGACGAGCGAGGCGAACAGAAGAACGTGTTGAGCGCGACGACGTCGACGGATCGAGCGAGAGAACAATACGAACGCGTGATGCGCGCGATCAGTCAGAACGATGCCATCGATTCGTCTTTGTTCGATGATCCTCGATTCGACGACGGGCGACGAGCGAACGAGGAGGAGGAGGAGGAGGAGGAGGCGCGCGAGCGAGCGCTCGTCGAGCGCTCGGAATTGGACGCAGTCATCGAACGGGTGCGCACGGACGGTGCGATCGACGCTCCCGCGACCGTCGTTCGAGACGATCAGAGCGAAATTGTCATGTTGCAGGAAGTCATCGACGAGCTGACGACGGAGAAACTCGGACTCGTTCGTGGGTTACAAAAATCGCAACTCACGGTGGACGAGCTCGCGAGCGAAAACAACTCACTCACGCAGAGATACAACGAGACCAAGTCGCAACTTTCGCACGCGAGAAGCGAGTTGGATCGGCTGTGGATGCAATACCAGGCCAAGTGCGGCGATGGAGACGGGATGATGATGTCGAATCCGGACGCGAGCGAGCGTGTGCAGGCGCTCGCGGCGGAGGTGGTCAACCTGGAGGAACGTCTCCACGAATTCGCCGAGACAAAGGAGGACAATGAACGGTTGAGACTCGAAGCGAAACGATCCGACGCGCGCGCGTCTGAGGCTGAGCTTGTGCTCGAGGCGACTCGAGAGCAGTTGCGACTGTTTAAAGAGCGCATTCGCGATTCAGAGTTGATGGAGACGCTCGACGCGCTCAAGGAGGACGACGCCGTTTTGCTGTGCGCGTGGTTGAGACAGTCAGACGCCGAGGCGAAGCGCGAGGCGAAAGAAGACGCGTTGTCCGTGGAGAAGAACACTAGGGACGACGTCGAGGTCGCGAGCGACGTCGAGGATGAGCAAATAGAGCTCTTGGCGTCGATCAACGAGTTACTCGGGCAATTAGAAGACGAGAAAAAGTCATTGGCTCGACAGCTCGGGAGCGCCAACGAAGCGAAGCAGCAACTGACGGAACGAAACGAATTGCTCGAGTCGCAACTCGCAAAGGCGTTGGATCGTCTCGCACTCGTCGACGAAAACTGGAGCGAAGAGGAAGAGGTCGTGAAGCCTCGCAGAGGTTTGCTGTCCTTCTTCAGACGTTAGGAATAGATGGATGTGTAGTATTTATGTGCAAACTATAGAGCTGTAGAACGCTCAGATGTTCTCGTACACGCTAATTTGACCCGAATATCCAGCCGCTACGATAATTTGTCCCTTCGCCTCTGTCAATTCCTCCACCGGAAACGCGCGCGCGGTTCGAATGTCATCTGGAGCGAATAATGCGACAGTCACGTGCCGCTCGCTAGTTGAAAACTTTTCGTAACTACTTTGTTTCGCGACGCCGCTCCCCCCGCAACCGCACTGTGCCGTCTTCGCGGTATCGGCACGCCAAACGTACACGTCCGGTTGTTCGCTACCACTTACTATAAATCGACCATTTGAAGAATATGACGCTCGAATCTGTGCGTTCTGATTCGAGTGCCCCTTGTACTTGCAGTCCAGTCTACCGGATGAATCGTACACTCGAAGACGACTGTCGTTGACAGTTACGAGCATGTTTTCCACGTTGTTGGGTCGGAAATCGATCCCGGTGATTTTCCTCGCGACGACTTTCGCAGAACGACTATTTTTCACCTGAATATCGTGCAAGTACTCAAATTTGTGCCCATCCATGCCGTACGAGAGACACTTTCCCTTGTGTGTTCCCACAACGGCCCGCTTCCCGTCGGGCGCATACATGCACGATGTAACCATCTCGCCAACGTCGACCCAATCGACGACTTTCAAATCGGGAATGTTCCACATTCGTAACTTTCCATCGAGCGAGCCGGAAATAAAGAACTTGTCGTTCACCGGATTGAAGCAGATCGAAGTCACAAAATCTTGGTGCGTGAAGATTCGTAAGCATTCCGACATCGTCGTGTACCATAATCGAACCGTTTTGTCCATGGAACTCGAGAGAAGCCAATCGGTGTGCGACCAACACAAATCTAGTATATCGCCTCGGTGTCCCGCGTACTCTTGGATGGGATTTTCCTCAAAAAGTTTTTCGCCGCGCCGCGCCGTGGTTCCCAAGCTCTTCCACACCCTAACTACTCTGTCTTGTCCTGCCGCCGCCAAATACGTGCCGTTTATGTTGAACGACATCGTCCAAATCGTTCCCTCTTGCGAACGCAGCGTTTGGATTCGGTGCAACGCGTTGAAAGACTTTCTGGACCCGCCGCGAGTCTGCACTGTAACCGCCGGCGCCCTCGCGGGCAACCCCGCTCGAGAGCCAAACTCATCCACCGTCAACTTCGCCCCAGTCGATCCATCCTGCACGACTTGACGCCCGGAGTGATGTGTGGTGAGTAACGCGCTCGCCTCCTTTTTACTCATGACAAACTCTCGCCCGGTGTCCTGGTCTTTGATCGTTAGTGTTCCCGATCCCGAATTACCCAACACATCCTCTTTCCTCGCGTCCATCCACATCGACCCTCTATCACCGCCTTGACGCGACGCACTCCGTGTTTTTTCAACTAGATCCTTCGGTTCCATCGCCCCAGACGCGTTCATATCTTCACTCCACTGACTCTTTCGCTCGCCCGCGTCGTCGCCGCCCACGAGTCCCCTCGGCGACGTCAGCGGAGAGTGAAACCCCCCCACCGTCGTATCGCTCGTCCTATCCGCACCGATACACGCACGAGTATCACATCGTCAGTCGCTTCTCCACCTCGCACGCGTCTTCGTCGACCGTCACCGCGCGCATTATACTCCCTCTCGCTCGCGCGAATGTTCCTCGCGCGAATGTTCCTCCCGCCCCTCCCCCGCGCGCGCGTTCCCATCCCGAACCAGCGCGCTCGTTCGCTCGCGATCGCGCGTCCGTACCCGCTCGGGCTCGGTTCACCGACGTTTTCCCCGCTCGTGGACGACACGTCCGTGGGCGCGAGATGGGCGAAGACGTCCGCCTCGGCGCTGAGATACCGACTCTCCGTGCGTTTTCGATGCACCGACCCGGTCGGGCGATCGCTCGCGCGCGCGTCGCCGCCGTCGCGCGCGAGAGAGACGTCATCGCTCGACATCGCGCGCGCGCCGAGGTGGGGGACGTCGGCCATCGATCGGTCGCGCGGGTGGCGTGTTCGGATGTCGATGGGTCGAGCTCGGGGACGCGTGGGGGGGGTATTTGACCGTTCGTGACTCGTGAGCGTGTCCCGTTGCCCACGCGCCCGCGCGTTCGTTCGTTCGTTCGTTCGTTCGCTCGCTCGTTCGCGCGGGACACGCGCGCGCGCGAGGAGGACGCGCGACGTCGGTGAGGCGCGAGGGAGCGGGCGAGAGACGAGACGCGCGACGCGCGCGAGCGAGGAGAGGAGAGACGAGACGAGACGCGCGGACGCGCGTTGGTTTTTCCGCACGTTTGAATTGATTTCGGTACACAGCTCGCGCGCGAGTGGGCGCGGGACGTGGACGCGCGACGAGGAGGTGAGATGCCGGATTACGCGTATGATTCGTGCGCGGGGATGTGGATGAAGCGAATGAGCAACCCGGATTCCTCGAAACTGCACATGAACGTGTACGGCATCGTTCGCGATCCCACGGCGGTGTCCAAGACGAGAGGGAGCGACTCGAAGATGACGTTGAAAATCTTCGACGAGTCGACGACGACGGAGGAGGTGTCGTATGGGAGTAAAGATGATGTTAACGATATACCGAGTGAGATACCGTTGATGTTTTTTGACGCGAATCCGTACGAATTGCCGCGACCGGCGGACGGGGACATCATTCGGGTACATCGCGTGCAGGCGCAAATGTACAACGGCCGACCGCAGTTTATCGCGAAGACGGGGAAGATGTTGAATAACGGTCACTCAAAGACGGCGTGGTGTTTGTTTAGGGGCGATGACGACAGCGAGGAGCCGTACGCGATGAGTTCGGAGCGGTCCTCGGCGCCAGACGTGGGGCGCGTGCGGGAGTTGCGGGCGTACGCCAGGAGAGCGAAATCCATGCCATTCATGAGCGAGTTTGGAAACACCATGGGCGCGTCCAAGCAGAGAAGAATCTGTGATATCAAACAGGAAGAGTTTTTCGACGTGTACTGTTTGATTATAGACGCGTACTTTGTTCCAGGAACGGAAGCTTCTTACGTCATGATGGTGTGGGATGGGACGGATGTGCCACCACTGCCGCCGTCGATGACAACCGCTCTGTCGCAGCAGAGGGAGGAGATGGATCCGAGTCTTCTCGAACTGGAGAGCGAATTAGATAAGAGACAGTTTTACTCGCACGGTTTCGATCCGAGAGGTCAAGAGGCTATTCCAGAGGGTGAAATGAACACAGCCGTGCCTCTCATCGGTTCCGCGCTGCCCGTGTTCATGCACGGCACCAAGCTGGATCTAGATGAGATCCCCAACCCCGGAGAGTGGATCAAGATTCGTAACTTGAACACGCAAGTCGTGAAGGGTCAGTTACAAGGGTTTGTGAGTCCCGGGACGTCCTTCATTCGAAATAAGGCGCCGCTACCGGCGATTTTACAGGCGTACAACCTGCGGAAACAGCAAAACTTGGTGGCGAGTTGGGGAGCGCCCGGTCACTCCACCAACATTACCGTGACCAAGCATCCGAACATGCGATATAGTACCATACGGGAGATGCTGATGAGCAAGCCACCCAACCGTCACAAGCTACGAGTCATAGTTAGAGGATTTAGCCCAGATCTCGTGGACATGTGTCAACCAGTGAAAGGATCCAAGAATTTCGAGTTTGGAGTTCGATTTCGCATCATAGATGCGACCGATAGTGTGGACGTAAACTTATGCGGCGAAGAAGCGGCGCTCTTTTTCCATAACATCGTGCCAACCGACTTGACGAAACCATCATCGACGCGCGAGAGGCTGGCAAAGGCGATGAAAAAACTGTTGAAACACGATTCGATCGAGGAGTCCGCTCCTTGGATCGATTTGTGCGTTATGCAATACATCATACGCGATAAGAAATCGTCGAGACGAGTGTTTCAAGCGTTCGGGACGTCGATGATTTCGTGATTAAAACAGTTGTGATTACATCAGGAAACAAATCGAGATACTTTTTCCAGCCAGTTCGTGTATTCTCTTTGTTCCTTATCGACGTGCGCCTCGACTATGTAAGACGCGAGGTCGGCGTTGATCCCGCGCTCTTCCAAGTAATCGTGGAACTTGTCTTGCACGGTCTCTTCCAAATCTTCAAAGTTTGGCCCAGAATACGCCGTTCCTATGATGGGATTGTCCTCGTCGAACGCCTCGTAACCCACGTGTCTGATTTCGATGATCTCTCCATCCGTCACGCAATCAAAATCGAGGTGCGATAATCCATCTTTCTTGCTGACGACGACGTTAAAGTTGATCGCTATGCCTTCCTCGTCCTCGTCGAGGTCCAACTCGTCGTCTAACGGCTCTTCGTCGAATTCATCTTCATCCAACATGTCATCATCGTACGGCTCCTCCTGCGCGATGAACGTGACCGTGATCTCTTCGTTCTCATCGAAACTTCGCGTGAGCGTCACCTCGGCGTCACCTTCCGTCTCGCACAGGGCGAACGGCTCCGGCGGACCTCCCGACGCCGTGGCGCTCGGCTCGTACGCCGCGCTCTCATGCGCGCGCTCTTCGAGCAACGCCTCGCTCAGCGTGCGACCTCCCTTACCGGTGTCGCTGGCGAAACCGCGAGCGGAGACGAACGGCCGCGTCATCACCGTTCGCTCGAGCGCCGCGAACGCGTGCGCGCCGCGAACGCGCGTCGTCCCGGTTAACCTCGCGATGGGCGCATTCAACGTTCGGACCGGCGCGGACGCCGCGAACGCCGCGCGAACGGCGCCAGCAGCGGACGAGAACGCAGTGCGCGCGCGCATCGGTCAATCTCTCGATCGTCGCGCGAGAGAATCTCTCGATCGTCGACGTCGCTCGTCGGCGAATGAAGCTCGACCGTTGTGTCGCTTCAAGCCGAACGCGATTGCCTCGCGCGCGACGCGCACGCTCGAGGCGCGCGCGACCGGACGATGACGACGGCGATGGGGCCCGCGGTGGTCGCATCCGCGCGCGCGGTCGGTTTCGCGTCGCGCGCGCGCGGTGGCTCGCGCGCGGTCGGTCGATGTCTCGCCAACAGGTGGGCGCCCGCGCGCGTCCACGTCGCGCGAACGACGGCGACGACGCCGCGCGCGGCGTGCGAAAACGGCACTGTGGATGCCATTGTCGTCGTCGCGGGTGGCATCGAAGAGGACGGGACGCTGCCGGCGTGGGTGACGCCGCGATTAGATTACGCCGCGAGGGCGTACGCGGACGCCGACGACGACGCCAAACCGCGCATCCTGTTGTCGGGATCGATGACGCCGCACAAACCGCCGCCCATGGCGAAGGGTGGATTCAATCTACACGAATCCACGTCCATGGCGGGATATTTAATGGAGAAGGGGATTCCCGCGAATTCGTTGCTCAAGGACACGGCTTCGATGGATACCATCGGCAACGCGTACTACTCGCTGTGCTTGCACGCCATCCCACGAGGTTGGGCGCGAGTAGAGGTGGTGACGAGCGCGTTTCATATGGCGCGCACGCGCGCAGCGTTCGAGTGGGTGTGGGGTCTGTCGCCTCTCGGAGCGTTGGACGTGCGTTTCGTGAGCACCGAGGACGCCGGCATCGATCCGTCCGGTTTGCGCGCTCGAGCGGAACGAGAGGCGCAGTCGGTGGCGGCGCTGAAAGATAACGCGAGTCGCGTCACCACGCTCACCGAATTTAACGAATGGTTATTCACCACGCACAAGTGTTACGCCGTGTCGCGACAGCACGAGATCGGCGTGTTCGACGAGCTCTCTGAAGAAGCGAGAAAATCGTATTGAAAATTCTTTCATTTGTAATCTACACATTCATCACGCGTTCGTTCGCATCAACTTGTCCAAAACTGTGTTTACCTCCACTTTTTGACCCGTCGACGCGATCTCTCCGACGACCGCGAGGACCTGTTGCCGAGTGAAACCCATGTTGGCGAAGTCAACGATCATACTTTCGAGCGGCACGGCGCCTGGAGAAGTGGGCGCCGGCGCCGGTCTCGGAGGCTCAGGTGGCGCGTACGCCGGATACGCCGTGGGGTACTCCTCGCTCGGTGCATCGTACCGAGCCTCGTACGGCGGAGGAGGCGCGTGCGGCGGAGGCGCGTGCGGCGGAGGCGCGTGCGGCGGAGGAGCACCGCGCGGAGGCGGACCGCGACCGTGTGGAGGAGGACCATGCGGAGGCGCACCGCGACTGTGCGGAGGAGGACCACCGTGCGGAGGCGGACCACCGTGCGGAGGCGGACCACCGTGCGGAGGCGGACCACCGTGCGGAGGACCGCCGTGCGGAGGACCGCCGTGCGGAGGACCGCCGTGCGGAGGACCGCCGTGCGGAGGACCGCCGTGCGGCGGCGGGCCATCGCGCCCGCGCGGCGGCGGATCCCACCGCCGTCTCGATCGTCCGTACTCTCGCTCGCGCGTCGGTTCCTCGTACCTCGCCGTCTCCTCCTCGTCCGATCCGCCCTCGAGCGCCTCCTCGCCCGCCTCTTCCTCTTCCTCCTCTTCGCCGCCGGCGAGCGCATCGACGCGTTCGCTCAAACTCGCCACCTGTCGCGTCAGCGTCTCCAACCGTCTCGACGTCTCCACGAATCCCTCCCTCGCGATCGATTCCAACGCGCGCACGCGCGCGAGAACGTCCCCCAGGGCGTCGACAATGTCCTTCGTCGCGCTCTCGCCCCGCGTCGTCGTCTCGATCGTCTCCGTCGTCGCGCGCGGCGTCGTCATCGTCGCGCGCGCCCCGAACGTCGACGAGGAATCTCGCGCGGTGTCATCAACCTTTTCCGCGTCGATGACGGTGGGTTTCGCGATCGGAGCGAGGAGATCGAACGGATCTTCCGCGCGTTCGCTCGTTTCGTCGCGCACCATGTCGTCGGTCGCGCGCGTGCGTGTGAGGATGGCGCGCCGCGATTGAATTATTGTCTCGGCGACGCGTCGACGAGCGCGCGACGCGTCGAGAGGGTGAATGCGCGCGCGCGGATGAAGAGTGAATCGAAATGCGGATGAAAAACATCGTGCGTGACTGTGGCTACTGAGAGGATTCGGAGGGTGACTCCAAGAGCGCGGCGATGCACGCGGAGATGCAACTCAAGACGGCGGCGCAATTCAAGGCGAAGGAATAGTCGCCGTACGCGTCGTAAAAGAGACCGGCGACGTAGGGCGCGGCGAGACCCGAGAGACCCCAGGCGGTGAAGATTCGACCGTATATGCGAGCGAAGTCGTCGGTGCCGGCGACGCGACGCACTTCGACGGGAATGGTGCTGGCGAACATGCCGTAGACCAACGCCGCCGAGGCGAGGGCGAGCTCGCCGGCGAGAATGGACGACTTGTCGACGGATGCCCAAATCAACGGTGCGACGCTGAGAAGTGGGGTGATGACGAGAACGCTCTTCGGTGCGACGCGATCGCAGATCCATCCACCGAAGATGCGACCGGCGGACGTCATCGCGGAGACGATGGAGACGCCGCCGATGACGAGCATTTGCGGCGCCGATACACCGCGCGAGGAGAGCAGCGTCGCCCCGTGCGACATGACCATTAACCCAGAGAACAAACCCGTCGCCATGCACAACCAGAGCACGCGAGTCAAAGGTCTGAGCTTCGTGTCGCGCTCCATCTCCGCGAGCGTGACGCTCGTTTTATCTCGCTTCTTCGCCAGCGGCATGGTGAGTTTGGCGACGTTGAAGAGGGCAAAGATTGGAATCGTCGCCGCCGCCATGTAATTCCCCAACATGCTCAACGCGTACTGCGGCCCGCTTGAAAACACCGCCGCTTTCACCAGAGGCGCGAACACGAACGCTCCCGCCGCTCGAGCCGACGTCACCAACCCCGTGGCCAATCCCGCGCTCAGCGGCGCGTACGGCGCCACCAGCACCGACAACCCGTACCCCAATCCGCTCGCGAATCCAAACATGAGTCCGTACCCCACGTACAGCGGCCACACCGCTCGCAACTGCATCGCGAACGACGCCGTCCATAACCCACACGCCGCGAACGCCCCCGCGAACGCCGCCACTCGAGAAACACCGTACGTCGCGTACACCCACGGTCCCGCCACCGACATCGCGCTCACCGTCGCGATGGTGCTCAGCGAAAACACGCTCGACAGCATCGCTCGCCCCACCCCCAATCCCTGTTCCAGAGGCACGAGATATATCGACCAACAAAACAGCGTCCCGAGCCCGAGATTCAGCGCCAACGCGCCCGCGTATCCCAACCATCGCTCCGCCGTCGTCGCCGTCGCCGCCGCCGCGCGCGCGGCGTCGTCGTCGCCCTCGCCGAAATCCTCACCCTCGGTCTCGTACCCATCCCACGACGCGTTATATATCGCTCGACCCGTCGTCCTCCTCCTCCTCCTCGTCGTCGAGCACCACCCTCCGCGACTCCTCTTCCCTCGTCGCGTCCTCCTCGTCGTCCTCGCGCCGTCGCCACCGGTCCTCCTCGTCGTCCCATCGTCCCTCCCGCGCGTCGAGCGTCCCATCGTCGTCCACGCGCGCGCCCTCGGCGACGACGCGTTCGACGACGACGCGTTCGACGCCGTCCCCCATCGTCTCCGCGCCACCGTCGCCGTCACCGGCGCCACCGTCGCCATCGCGCGGTCTCGTCGCGGTCTCGCGTCGACGAAAACGGTCGGTCGGTCGCCGCGCGCGGCGGCGGGGGGGGGGCGCACGTCCCCGTGGCGCGCCGATGATGGGTCACAACCCGTCACGTATGGAGGTACACACCAGAGGGACGGGGTTCGTGAGGATTCACGAATCAATAAAGGGAGAGGGGTACACGGGAGACGCGCGTCGGCCGCCTCGTCGACGCGCGCGTCGGTGTCGTCGATGAACACGATCGGTGTGCGTCGATGAACACCGATCGTTTTTCATCGATGACACCGATCGATCGATCGATCGATCGCGATCGCGATCGCCCGTCCCCGCATTGGTCGTCGAGGGCGTCCCGGTCGGGGTCGTCCCGTGCGTCCCGCGCGCGCGGCGTCGCGGGGGGATGTCGTCGACGTCGACGGTGGGAGGAGGCGTGGGAACGCGCGCGAGGGGTGCGTCGACGTCGTCGTCGTCGGGGACGTCGTCGTCGTCGTCGGGGACGTCGGGGACGTCGTCGTCGGGGACGGTGGCGGAGACGGAGGCGAGCGAGTCGTCGGCGACGAACGCGAGCGAGTCGTCGATGAGAGGAAGGAAGAGGACGGGGAACGGGCGAGGGAGCGTTGAACGCGAGCGTGGATTCGTCGGACGGGTGGTCGGGGCGCTGACGCCGGCGAATTGGGGATTTAGGTTGAGCTCGCGGGGGAAGGACGGGACGCGCGCGCGGAGAGGGGGGAAGGACGGCGCGAGGGCGAGGACGGGGCGAAAGTCGACGTCGGGGGAATCGGGGAGCGAGAGGTCGACGTCGACGTCGACGTCGGCGTCGGGGAGGTCGGGAACGAGCGAGAGCGAGAGTGAGGAGGGTCGGGACGGCGACGAGGCGGCGTCGACGTCGGAGGAGGCAGAGGCGGAGGCGGAGGACGACGAAGAGGACGACGAGAGCGAACGACGACGACGACGACGACGACGCGACGCGCCGTCGACGTCGAAATCGAAACGTTCGAAGTCGAGATGGGGAGGGGAAGAGAGACCGATAGAGCCGACGCCGTGGATACACAGGGACGCGCTGTACGGCGGACCGTTTCGCGAAAATATCAAAGCGTTTCTGAATAGGTATGCCGAGTGCGATGGGAGGTACACCGAGGTGGGAATCATGGGATACACCGTGACGCTCTCGAAGGGTGAGAAACACGAGAGCAAATTGCGAATTTACGAGGAGTCGGTGGCGGAGTCGGAGCGCGCGCACTGCGACTGCTGTCGTTGCATCGGATGGGTGCACCAACCGGTGAATAAGAAACAGTATCACTTCATCGTGCACACGGACTTTAAGGCCCGCAACAAACCAGAGCTCGCCGGCAAGCGAATCTGTCAGCTGTGTTGCTGCGCGGTGAGCGCGGCGGAGAAGAAGTGCTCGGTGTGCGCCGAAGTCGATAAAGAGTGTTCGATTTTAGATCACCAGACGCATCTTCTGCACGGCATGATACACGCCAACGGTTTCGGTCACTTGAAACGCATCAACGGACGAGAGGCCGGTAGCATGGCGCTCAGTGGAACGCAATTGATGGGTCTGTGGGAGACGATATGCGAACAACTTCGGGCGCGAGAGGTGAGCGTGGAGGATGTGAGTCAAAAGTACGGCGTCGAGTTACGTTTGCTCAATCCGGTAGCGCGCGGAGCGACGTGGTACGGTACGTACGGGTACGTGTTCGGTAAAGGAAGTTTTGGAAACACGTTGATGACGCACAAGCGAGCGACGGAGCTTTTGAGGAAATTTCCGTTGAGGCATCTACGCAGCGACTTCACGCACGTCAAGGACTTACTCGATAAGGAAAATCAAAGCACGGGCGTGGACATCGTGCAATTGCTCGACAAGTACACCAGAATTTTCGATAACGAGGATATTTCAATGTCCACTCTAGGAGAACTCGTGAGCAATGTCATGGCGCTTCAACGTGATGTTCGTTTAGCGGTGAAGGAGGGACGCCGCGCCCCGGAGCATTTAGCTCTCCACGGTGTGGCGGCGGTGTTGGCGGGTGCGAAAGTCGTCGATAAGAAGGGCGAGTACAAGCGTAACATCACGGATTCGCCGAAATTGGCCAAGTATCCGCCGCGTAACGGACAATCGCTCGCTAAAAAGCCGAGAACCAACATGGATTTACCGCGCACCGACCGTGCGCGCGCGCTTCGACCCAGAGAAGACGACGCGCCGGCGAAGACCGCGGTTCGGGAACAGGATCAATCGACGAAGATGCATCTACCGACGACACCGATGGTGCGATGGGGTAAACGCGGTCAGGACGTGCGAGCGGTGTCAAAGTCGAGGTGGAGCGAGGCTCGCTTGAACATTGCGGCTAATGCGTGCGTGTTGGCGTTGCGCGACAGTCCTAGCGATTGGTTGTCTAGACAAGAGGTTCGGACTCGGGCGAGAGAGAAGGGAATAGGAGACACTGGCTTGTTAGATCGCGTCCTGAAGATTGTCGGCGATCGTAAAGTCGTGTTCCCCAACGGCGAGCACGGCTTGATATCCAGAAGACAGAACAAGAGCCAGATGGAGTTTTCTCTGAAGATGGATGGGAAACGAAAGCGCGTCGTCGACGGTGATGACGACGAGACGCCCGTGTTGATCAAGAGCGAGCCGGAAGTAGAGGTCAAGCCCTCCATCATGTGCACGAACGTACCGTCTGTGAAGCCTAGGAACAAACGAGCGGCGCGGACCATCGAAGAGCTCACCGCCGCCGAGGTTGACACGGATCTCATCGCTCTGTATCACGACGTGCTGGAAAACTACAAGCCGGCTCGAGTACAGAAACAAGCCGGTCAGCGCATCACGGTGAAGGGGGGACCGCTCATCGATGCCTCCCGTACTCTGCTCGATACGAAGCAATTCGTCAAGATTTACACGCATCTCGACGACTTACTGGATTCGACGCCGGCGAACAAGCTCGCCAAACCCGCGGCGAACGCTCAAAAAGCCATTCGAGTCATCGTGACTGCGGTCATGGATACGCGCAATCAAGGACCTGCGCTCAGTGGTCTCGGTGTGAACAACGTTAAAGCGCGTCAGCGCGTAGGAACGGTCACTCGACCTCCTCCTGAGCTTGTTTTCTTGCCGAGCGAACCGACGCTCGGCGATCTCAGGCGAAACGCCTCGAAAGCCTTCAGAGATCTGTACGTCGTGCTATCCGATTTCAAAGTTACTCGAGTCAAAGGATACGAAGGAATGAGCGATAAGACGAGACTGGGATGGCGCAAGATGCAAGGCGCTTCGGTCGAAGTCCATGGAGAAGGCGCCGATCTGGAGAGCGAGTACCGGTATCAAGGCGGATTTGACCAATGGACAGTCAAGTGTGTGTGCGGGACGCGCGATGACGACGGTGAGCGCATGATTGCGTGCGACAAGTGTGGTGTCTGGATGCACACTCGATGCGTCGGAATCAAGGACAGCGCAAAGGCTCCGAGCAATTGGACTTGCCCCAACTGCTCCCCGTCGTGTGCGAAGCAGCTCCAGCCGGCGCCGAAACGTCGACCTCCGCCGCGAGAACGATGAATGAGTTACGGGAAATCAAATAATAGAAATGTAAAGAATGTTGAGTACAAATGCTTATCATTATGCGTTGGCGTGCCGTATAAACTGTGCTTCACGTTCTTATTTGGTTTGCGCTTGCTGAGCCTTCAAGTATGACTGCGGAAGCATCATGAACTTTTCGACCTTGGGGACGTACGCGCGTTGGTTAAAGTTGTTGTAACCATTAGCCTCGATCGCGTCCAAGATGCTTCTATAAACATCTAACGCGCTCCAAACGGGCCATCGCGCATCTTTGTGCAGGCAGTTGACACCTTCCTCGGCATCTTTGAACACTTGTCGAGCGCGTTCGATTTGGAACTTCATGAACGCCACCCAGCGGTCGTCGACTTTCCCGGTCGACGGGCTGAACATGCCGCGCAAAACCTCCTGTTCCGTGATCCCGAATCGGCGCAAATCTTCGAGCGGTACGTAGATGCGGTTACGGGTTTGCGCATCCTCACCGACATCACGCAAAATGTTCGTCAATTGGTTCGCCAACCCGAGCGCCAACGCCGCCTTGTACACCTTCTTGACGTCGCCGTTGAAGTTTTCGTCGCAACCCATGATCGGCATCGACATCAAACCAACCGTACCCGCGACGCGGTAGCAGTACTCGTAGAGCTCGTCGAAAGTCTCGTAACGAGGCTTGACGAGATCCATGCGCATGCCGTCGATCATGTCCCTGAACGGCTGAATGTCCACCGGAAATCTGGACAAGGTATCGCACAGAGTCGCGTCGATCACGTCCACGGGTTTCCCGTCAAAGATCCCCTCCAATCGCTCCTCCCATCGATCGAGCGCTTCCGGCGTGATATGCGACGCGTTCGGTCCATCAACCAACTCATCCGTGCGTCGGCACCACACATAGATGGCCCAAATCGCCCGTTGCTTCTCCGGCGTCATGAGCTTGGTGCCGAGGTAAAACGTCTTCGCGTACTCCGCCGTCACCTCCCGACACCTCTCATACGCCGAATCCAGCGTATCTTCCGGCACACTAAACCTCGGCGCGCGCACATCGTTCACTTGTCTCTCCACACACGCCTCGAGCGCGCGCTGTTCCACCTCGTACCCATTCGGTCCCGCCACCACGTCCTCCGGCCGTCGTCTCGCGCTCGTCGGCGCGCTCAGGAGCGATCCATCCACCACCGCGCGCCCACGCGCCGATCTCGCCCCTCTCCCCGCGCTCGTCCGCGTCCGCGTCCGCGTCCCTCGCGACCATCTCACCGACGACCGCGACGTCTCCGCGCGCACCGCGCGCACCGTCGCCGTCGCCATCCCGCCTCGAATGAATGAATGAAATGAAATCGATCCACCGGCGTCGACGTCGATCCCACCGACCGACCGAACGCGCGAACGACCGACGTCGACGTCGACGTCGACCGCGCGCGTCTCGAGACCTCTCGAACGAACGACTCGCGACTCACGACTCCCGAGTCTCGTCCGCGCGCCCCGCGTCGCGATGTGTCGCGCGTCTCGCGTCGTCGCCGAGGCCCTCGCCCTCGCGCCCGCACCGTCCATGCGCCCGCGCCGGGACCGAGTGGATAACGGGACGGGACGGGACGGGACGGGACGGGACTCGTGATGGGGGTCATCACTCGTGGAAGGGGCTCGTGGTGGGGTCATCACTCGTGGAAGGGACTCGTGGTGGGGTCATCACTCGTGGAAGGGACTCGTGGTGGGGTCATCACTCGTGGATTTGATGGAGACCCGCCGACCTCGATCGCGTGGGCCGTGGGGACGAGTCATGAAGGGAGGGGTCGTCCCGCGGGGGCCATCTCGAGCGTGGATCGCGTCGACCCGGTCGGTGTGGGATTGATTGATATGATGGGTGTGTGACGTACTACGTACTACGCGCGACGAAGGGGGTGGATGCGGGTGCGTCGGGACGGGGCGAAAGGGTGAAGAGACGACGACGCTCACGATGACTCCTCGCGATCGGTGACCAAGATGAGGTGGGAACCGAATTGCGTGTCCACGGGGCCGAGCACGCGGCCGACGTCGCCGCCGAAGACAACGGCGTCGAATTCCTTCACCATCTGACCCGGTTTGAACGTCCCGAGTTCGCCCCCTTTTTTTGCGCTCGGACACGTGGAGTGTACTTCCGCGGTTTTCGCGAATTTTTCGCGCAGAGGGGCGCCGGCCGCGACCTCGTCCTCGATCTCGCGCTTCAACGCCTCGGCGCGCGCGCGATCCTTCACCAAGACGTGGGACGCGGTCGCCGTCGGCCCGAACACCATCGATCCGAAGGATCTGTACGCCAAAACGCCGAAAGAGATGAGGAAGAAACCGATCGAGCCGTACGTCAGGAGCACGGTCTCGGTGTCGGCGATCTCAGCGAGGGGAGGGAGCGCGCGCGCGGGCATCGCGATGGCGCGGCTTCGCGAGGACGACGCGCATCGGTCGACGTTCGTCGAGCGCGACGGCGAGGCGACGGCGAGGCGAACCGGTCGACCGGTCGAACGAGTCGTTGACCGCGCGGTGCGCGCGCGCGTCGTCGGCGTCACCGTCGTGGCGGTGAGAGATGTCGCCATCGTCGTCAGTCGGAGAGTGAAGGCGCGGCGCGTGCGTGACAGACGACGTCTACATCGAGTGAAGGCGCGGTGCGTGCGTTACAGACGACGTCTATATCGGAACGCGATCGCGACGATGCCACAAATCATCGCACCCGAGAGATAAAACAACAGCGCGAACAGATTTCTGTCGGCGTGCTTGAATTTCACGCCGATGACGTCGAGGTACGTCTCGCCAGAGACTAAGACTACGACCCGTTCGCCGTTGAAATCTGCGTTAAATTTGTAGGGACCGCCGCGCATCTCGCTGGCGAGAATCCCTCCGAACGCGTAGTATTGCGCGGAAAGAAACCTGATCCAGCGTGTGCCGGCGGGTAATCGATTGATATTAATCAGATATCCCGCCCACAGCGATTGTATGAGGATGGCGATGCTCTGAGCCAGAGTTGCGTTTGCCGTCGAGTTTCCACATAGAAACGCTATGCAAGCACACGAACACGACTGAACAAAGGTGAAAAGCAGGATAAATGCGGAAAAGGTCACGAATGCCGCGAATGAATTTCGTAATCCCGACAGAAAGTAGAAGGCGCACACACATAGCAACGTCGGTACCAATCGTAGAACGAAGAAGTCGACCCACACTTTGCACAGGAAGAACTCGGCCGATGTGTATTGACGCGCCCAAACTTGTCTCTGAATAACTCCGTTCTCCGCGTTGATGAGATCGATTATCGTCATCGATGCCAGAGAAAAGTAAATCAGGAGAAAGAACGTCGAACCCATACGATTTTGAAAGCCTTCGAGATCGTTTGATGCGTTGCATAAAGCGCCGAGGATGATACCGATGAAGATTGGGGCGAAACAGTGCGAGAACATCACGCGTCGCTGCCGCATCAAAACTGTAAAAGCACGCCACAAGAGAACACTTATCCGACTGAGTGCCGATTTGAACTCGTGCGCCGCGACGCGATCCTCTGGAAGCTGAAGTCTCGGAGTGTGCGTCGACCAATTCGATTTGACAGGTGTTTCGGTGACTGACTTCAACCCCGATGTAAACTTTTTCTGTTTCGCATCATTACACGCGATATCGAGAAGCCATTCGGCTGTGCTCATTCCCATCGGTACTTCCATCCCAACTTTTGACAATAGCGAATCGATTTCTTTGGGAGGACCGGACCACATCACTCGGCCGTCGTGCGTGAGCACCACGACACGGTGGTAGAGATCGACAATGCGTCGCGACGGTTGATGAACCGTCGCGATGAGTATTTTTTCTTTGTCGGAGGCGAGCGCGCGAAGTTGAGAAAAAAGTCGCCACGAGGTTTGCGCATCCAAACCAGATGCTGGCTCGTCGAGGAGAATGAGCGGCGCGTCACCTCCGACGAGTTCGCTCGCCACCTGAACGCGTTTCAACTCTCCTCCAGACAACCCAGAGCCCATCACGCGTAGATCAGAGACGTGCTCTAAACCCATATCTCGAAGCACACCCTTACTGCGATCTGACACTTCTTTTGAAGAGAAGAACCACGGCATTTTCAGTTTTGCTTGCGTTGAGACAGTCTCAAAGACCGTCAACTTGGAAATCAAATCCATCGATTGTTCGACGAAGGCGACTTGTTGCATGCCGATTCGTTCCCCGTTCAATGTGATTTTGCCGTCTTTAACAAGTCCGTTATGAGCGATGGCGTTGAGAAGAGTTGTTTTCCCGCACCCCGAAGGACCCAAAATGCCAATCAATCCGGATTCGAAGCGCTGCGAGACGTTTTTCAGAATCATGCGTTCGCCCGCCGCACACGAGACGCCTCGCAGATCCAAGACAACAGAATGTCGTTCCGCGGTCCCACCAGTACCGGTTATGTGTTGACAATACTTTTCGCGCAAAAGATTACGTCTGCGAGAGCGATACATGCAAAACGCAACCGTCGCTAGTGCGCCGGCGGCGAAAATTGTCCCGAGCGCGATGCCAATCGTTTCCCCAGTTCTCGAGCTGGGGGGTTCTTCCGGTTCACCGATTCCACTGAACGCTTCCGTGATGTTCACATCCGTGACGTTCGTACCGTTTCGCAACCATTCCGCCGGTATGGGCGGCATGCTCGGCGGCGGAGGGGCTCTCGTCGGACAGTTGAGCGCATCCCGAGGACACGACGACGATACTCGAATGAACGCCGCCAGCGTCGCGCCGTTTTCGAGCAACACGTTCAGGTTTTGCACTGCACACGCATCGAGATCGAGTTCGCTCGTGTCGTAGCCCGCATCCGTCAGCACGTCGGTCAGATAGCAGACGCAGGACGTGCAGAGGTCTTCCCTTTCCACATCACACGCCTCTGCCAGCCCACTCAAATCGAGCAAGGTTGGATCGATGGGACACGACGATTGTGCGCGCGCGAACGGTGCGAGGCACAGAAGAAGCGATAGGAACGCCAGAGTGAACATGGTTGAACGCGCGAGTCGCGGTTTGATGGGCGGCTTCTCGATTTTCACGCGTGTTCCCATCTCGCCTCGGGCCTCGGGATTGTCAACGACGTCTCGTGCGTTTTACATTGCGCGGCATCGTGGCTAGTGTTGATTGCTATGGTCTAATAAAACTACATCCTGAATATCTTTGATTTGTTAAAGTCAAAGTCGATGACGTTACCGTGCGAAATCGCAATCGGAACGTCGCCTTGTCCCTTTGCGGGAGAAATGCATCCCACGCTTCCATCGCCGTTGAATACCGCGTGAATCGGTCCCGTGGTACCGAATTTGCACCAGACGGAAGTGTCCGTGGAATAGTATCCACTCGAGATTATGATTTGACTTCCTCCTCCGCGCGAACCGGCGGAGGGTGAGAGAGAATTGACGTCTATTTTCTTGATGGGTTCAAAGTCAATTTGAGACTCAGTCCACTCTCGAGCGTTGAGGGAGAGATCCAAACCGAGGAGCACTTCCTCTAATTGAACGCCAAAAGGTGGCGTCTCGCAACGCATGATCGTGGAAGAAATCGAGAACGCCGCCACGGTGTAAAGACCACCGAATCGGCAGGACAGTCCCGTGACTGTGGTCCCAGGCATGAGCGTCGAGCCCTGAGAGGTGACTTGAACAGACTGTACCAAATTGTTTCCGTGCACGTTGATCATTGTTCCACCTCCGGAGGTGGCGCTTTCCGGGAACAACATGTCGATCTCAGGGGCCGCTTTGAACTCAAACTGCACTCCGATCGGTTTATATTCCGCTCCAGCGATCGCACTGAGAGCGAGTTGTACCGGTACAAAGTTGGCATCGCTTGCGGGCGTTACGCATGCCGAAGTGGAACCATCGACAATACCGTTACCGAGCCTCGAAAAGAACTTGCAGGCAAGGGTGGAGGGTGGACTCTTGAACTTGACATCGGTGATCGTGCCACCGGACGTAGGACCGAAATCTTCCGCGACGTATTCGATACCATCCACAAAATCTGGCTTCGATTCGGTGACCAAGTCCACGTCCGTCGAATCGCCCGCGACGTTTGCGTACCTGCTGTAATCTAGCATGTTGTTAGACACCCTCAACGGATACGATCGTGGTTCAAGAGCAGGTGCAGCGCAACTCACGGCAGTTGATCTTTCATAGGTCGCTCTGATGTGGATTTCGCCAAACTTGCAGAATAAATCCGTGTTCGTTTGAAAACCGGCGCCAGTGAACAACACCACCGTGCCTCCATCTTCGAGCACTTCCAAAGGAACGCCTGTCGTATTGGTCAACATAGGTAAGCCATAGAACGTCATTTCTCCTCCGGGTGTACCCCATGATTCCGAATCCGTGTAAGCAGTCGACGTGTACAGCCTCGCACTCTTCGCATCAGTACCTTCCGGAGCCTCGAAACGCATCACGGCGGAAGACATGAAGGAATTTGAACCTTGAGGAATTGGTAGCACGACGTTGCCGAGACGCACCGCTGTCACGCCTTCGACAAAGTTTTTACCCATGACTAGCCCCACGGTGCCTCCTCCAGTGACCGCAATCGAAGGCTGCACACTTAACGACGACACAGTATCAATGTAGGCAATCTGCGGAACGTTCGCCGTGAGATTTGTTCCAGGAATGGTAAGAATCTCAAATCTTGGTACGGTCGTTCTCGTCAATATGCCACCAATATTTACAGCCTCTTTACACAGTGTAAACGTCGGACTCGAGGAGATGCACGTGGGCACTGATGAGTGCAACGAGCCGATGCGTGCGTGCAAGCGCACAAAGGCATTGTCCTTCGCGGGTACCACGCTAGGGATCAACGGACTCGGCTGGAATGGAGAGAAGAACTCTAGAGCTGTCGTGTAAGGCAAACTTCTCGCAGAGAGAGAGTGCGACAGGAATACGGTTTTTTCGCCCTCATAAGTCGCTGGACTGATCGCTTCGACTTCTGCACCCGTCACCCATCGCAACGCGAGGGGTGAAATCGAACCAAACGACGCATGAAGATCGTACACTTGTTGTCCCAAATCAGTCCCAAGTATCTTGATGGTCGTCCCACCGGCCAAAAAGAGACTGGTTGGCTCGATGGTTGAAATTCCAGGACGATTGATCGAGCTCAACTCCGCCTGTCCATCTTCCGACGTCGAGCCCGATAAGCCAGCCGTGAGTCCAATTTCGGTGAGTGGAGCGGCGTAGGGAGACTCGCACATGATGAGTGAAGAACTCAAGAAATGTGCATCCACCGCAGTTGAACCGGAGAATGAGTTTTGATTCCAGGGAGAAAACACGCACACGAGTCCATCGGAAACGGCATCGCTGAGAATGACAGAAACGAGCGTTCCGCCGCCGGTGTGAATCACTTCTGGCTCCCAGGCATCAACGGTTGGCGCCGGCATGTAGTGAAAAGTGGCGCTGAAAGACGTATTGGCTGCATCTGGCCCGCTCGCGATCAACGGATACATACCTTCCAGGAATGAGTCCCGTTGTAGCGTACACAGCATGGAATACACGCCAGAAGTGTCTGACGCTTCACTCGTCAACGAAGTCGTGCCCGTGAGACAACCTCTCGTCGCGACGTTCTGTGGCGGATACGGTGCGTCGTAAAACGCTTCAACAACAGCTTTTTGGTCCGACAAATGACCTCCTCGCGGTAGTACGTCTCTGATTTTAGCTGGATATGCGTAATCAATGTTCAAAATGGACTTGTATGATGTTCCTGGCGGCAGTGCGGGATTCGCCAAGCTGAGAGTGAGCTCGTACCTCCAATCGCGCTTGTTCATGGAAACTTGCAGATGCACATTTTCTTTCTTATGCGCTGGAGATATGCACCTCAATAATCTAGAATCGTACGCACGTGCATAAAAGGGACCAATTGTACCCGCTCGGCACCATAGAGTCGATGGCGCGGAGAACTTGTCGCCACTCACTTCCAGCGACGCACCACCCTGAACGGGTGAAAATGCTGGGGATACTGTCGAAAGTAATAGCTGGTCAAGCGCTGTAAAAGATGTAGACGGCGCGTGGTTATGTGATGATGCATATATTGTTTTTGCCCCCTTGATTGAAAACGTTGGGCTCTCAACGACAGTAAGCGCGGATGATACCACACGTGCCGTGACCGCTGTTCCGTCAAATGTTACTTCACTCGCATCATCACTTCTGAAATTGGTGCCAGACAAGAATAAGACCGTCCCGCCGTCTGTGGGACCGGTCAACGGTTCTACGCTCGTTAAAGTCGATCGCACAAAGTATTCGAACTGCGTCTGACTGCTGTCGTATCTTGCGTAAGTGGACTCGATGGCATAAACACCAACCTGTACGAAACCTGCGGTTGAAGTGCTAGGCCATGAGCACGTAATGGAACCACTAGTGGACGACACTTTCCTGGAGGTTACGTTCAAAGAGCTGCAGTAATCGCCAGCGAGAGTGCTTAACCCACCTCCGTAGATAGTATACTCTGTCACAACATTGATTGGACCTTGAGCGGGAATCACGGCACTGATGTGAGACAACGTTGCTGTGTAGGAGTAGACGAGACTTGCAAAAGCGTAATCCCGGCCATTGATCGAGATTGTCACGGGAACATCAGTTGGGGCATGATTTGGAGTAGTACATCGCAACTGCTGGGCGTGCACGTATGTAGCTGTGATGGGTCCTACTGTACCAAATCTACATCCGAGCATGGAAGTGTCTGTAAAGCCAGTGCCCGTGAAAGAAACGCTCGTAGTACCAGCCGCAGGCCCAGTTTGAGGGTTGACACGATCCATGCTGATCTCAGCGACGTAATCAATACCGGTTGAAGTGAATGGACCAATTCCAACACCGCTGGAATCTTTCTGATTACCCAGACCTGCTTTGATTGTTGCTCCTCCGACGTCATGCTGTGGAACTTCAACAACCAGCAAACCAGACGATACGACCGTGTGAACAATGTCGGCCTCGTCCAAACTGACTCTTAATACATCTGTCTTCAAATGTTTGCCCGAAATCCATACTTGCCCTCCTCCACCGACGTGAGTGAACTTGGGAGATGCTCCAATGATCGTCGTCACAGGTTGAACCATTACCTGAGAGAAGGAGATTCCTCCGACGTCTGCAGTCGCAGATACAGGTTTGAAACCACCAGGCTGCTGTGATACGATGTATACTCCACTAATAGTGGGTGAGAGTGTAGCATTCTCTCTACCAACTTGGATTGTCGACAACGTGGGAACCAAGGAGTACGACAACGCATCTCGCCAAAGCGATAAATATCCACCCCTTTTGCTTGCGATTCCACTGCCCAAAACGATCGGTGGCTCTGTCGAACCAACGTAAGAGATGAGCGTCGAAGTGCAGCTTTTCGACGGTGAAAGCACACTGAAGACACTTACACAGATGGTTGCATTTGTACTCGTCACTCCCGCTGGCGAAACGCACGTGACTTTCGTTGATGTGACGTACTGCGATGAGATCGGACCAATTGAACCAAATGAACACACCGCGGAATTGTCGATGATTGGGATATTTGTCCCTGTTATTGTAATCAGAGTGCCACCAATCCCTCCGCTCGTTTGTGGAGAAACGGTAGATGCTGATGGCACGCCCTGCCGAGAAAGCGGGTACGCGCCGTCTCCACCCTCAATCGTCAACTGTGTTGACACCTTGGTCGTCGCGATTGATTCACAGCGAACGAGGCCAGAAGAAATTATATGGGGTACAACTGATTTTTCAGCGTCAAACAAGCAGTGAAACTGGTCATCGTCGCCGATGAAGTGCTGCGTGGACAATGTGATGATCTCATCCGGTAGCGTAGTTGCGCCAGAGGGATTCACATTCAGTAATAAAGGTGTCTTCTTGATCAAATACGAGACACTCAACGTCTGACCACGAGTAATAGTACTCACGGTGGTGAAACCAACTGAAACAGGATCAATTGTGCAGCTGTACTCAGCCGCCCACGAGGTGCTGAGCGGAAGAACCTTCCCGTCACATGACGCGCTGGCCAACCAGCTTCCGTAAATGGCGACAGCACCTGGCAACTCTGTTGAACTCAAACTCGGTGGTAATAGTTTGCTAATCGTAGACGTTGACACGTATGCAACTGTAGTGGATCCTGAGGCCAACCCATCTGCGTGCATTCGGAACGGTGTTGTGGTGCCAAGTAAGTGCACCGGGCTCACGCACGTCGCCGTGGTACTTGATGACCAGAGTGCAGAAATCATAATGGTGCCGAATGAACACGACAAACTGTTATCGTTTGGTATATTTGAACCGGTCACGGACACGACACTACCACCAGAAGTGGCGATCCCACTCGGACTGATGGAGGTTAATCCAATCGCGGCGCGAGACGTGAATGTGAGCGCATTACTCGTCAAGTTGCCATTCGCCTTCACGCGAGCAATGTACACGTTCGCAGTCGATGGCGAAAGCTCTGACACTATCAGAGCAGAACTGTAGAAATGACCTACACCTCCACCGCTATCGAGCGACAGGTATGAGGATTCACGCAAGTGCTCACCTGCAATGTGAATCAGAGTTCCGCCCGATGTCGGGCCATTAAATCGATAAATAGATCTGATGACCGGCAAACGCACGTATGCAAGCGTCTGCTGATCTATGACATCATCGATAATGCTTCCAATACCAACGGGGGCAAACCCTTCAGCACCCGCCGGAGCCACGCATTCAACTTCTCCAAAGCGGTTGACGGTACCTGTCGCGCTCGATCCGCTCACCACGCAGTCGTAGCTCCCACCTACGTCACCGGCTAAACCAAAGATACTCACATCGTTGTTGCCGAATAACGGACTCAGTGGAGGAACAATAGTGATGACCTCGACACCAGTGTTGTAGGTGAAAGATTTGCTTGTCTCTGTGTACACGTTGCCAAGTATCGCAACCTGAATGTCGACGGTTTCGTCAGAGTACGAG
>MDTD01004549.1_pt1 | contig 79424 bp, 64 predicted proteins | sample 811221 | NCBI WGS metagenome assembly MDTD01 (sample SAMN05326646, study PRJNA326480) | marine metagenome | isolation source: seawater | place: Pacific Ocean: South West | collected 2011 | reverse complement strand
GGTGGATCGGTTGATTTTTTGGTTTTGGCGAACTCAAAACTAACCGGTTTTACCGCCGTCTCCTACTTTTTCACGCTAATCCGCGATGAACCTTTTTTTTACCCGGTTCGGCGATGAACCGGATTTAGGACTCGTTCCAGTCCTTCGCCCCCCGGTCGCTGGCCTCTCCGCTCGTCGGGGCCTTTGGGGATTCCTTCTCCAGCAGATGCGGCGCCATCACCTCCTCCAGGGTGTATCCGGTCAGGCGCCGGATGCTGCGCCATAGGTACCAGAAGATCAGCAGCATCATGACCATGGATGGAATGGCGATCATCGGATAGCTGACCAGGGTCATGCGGCCCAGCTCCTCGTTGAAGGCTTCGGTGCCGGCGGGGCTGGTGACGATCCAGCGGGCCAGTACGTAGTTCATGATGGAGGAAAACAGGAAGGTGCCGGCAAAGTAGTAGCTGGCTTTTTGCAGCCGCGCTTCGAACACTTCGACGGTGCCCTCGGCCAGCAGCCGGTGGTGGATTTTATCCACATCCAGTACCGACGGGTTGTACAGCAGGGTCCGGACCAAAGGATAGCGGGTGCGGGTGGAGATCAGGACCGCCAGGCCGATGATTGCGGGGACGGCCGCCTCTTTTACAGCAAGCCACTGCGGGTTCAGCTCCAGCAGACCGATGCCACCGGTCAGGGTGACGCTGATCAGCCCCAACAGCGCGATGAAGTTCTTCTTGCGGTAACGCACCAGCTCGAACAGGCCCCAACCAATGGGAAAGGCGAGGGCCACCACCAGCGCGTAAACGCTGCCCAGGGAGTCGCTGCCGCTGAGTTTCATCAGAATCACGGACGGGATCACGATGCTGACGAGCAGGTCGATCCAGGGGCGTGGTTTGTGGTCGGGAACCGTTCCGGTCTTGCTTGTATTCATTTAAGTCCCTGATTTAAATCAAATTATCTGAGATATTCACACGCTGGTGACGGTCACCAGTATACGACGATTCGCCCCCTCGGGCGACGACGGTCTGGCCTTTGGGCCAGTGCGCCAGGTCGTCGTCATTCCTGGGTCAGGTCAGCAGGTCGGACAGGCCAGAGGCCCGCTGCACCCGTTGCGTGACCGCCTGGCGCAGCACCCGGGCGTCGCCGGTGATCAGGCTGAACCAGTAACGGGCCCGGGTGATGCCGGTGTAGACCAACTCCCGGGTCAGTACCGGGCTCAGGCGATCCGGCAACACCAGGCAGGTGTGGCTGAACTCCGAGCCCTGGGATTTGTGTACCGTCATGGCGAACACGGTCTCCAGCTGCTGCAAGCGGCTCGGAGAAATCCAGCGGATGCCGTCGCTGCCGTCGGCGGCGGGGAACGCCACCCGCAGCACCGGCTGCCCTTCCCTGCCCCAGGGCAGTTCAAAGGTGATGCCGATGTCGCCGTTCATCAGCCCCAGGTTGTAGTCGTTGGCGGTGACCAGCACCGGACGTCCGGCATACCAGCCCTCGGCGCGGTCGATCAGCCCCGCAGCCTTCAGCTGCTGACCGATGCGCAGGTTCAGTCCGTCCACGCCCCAGGGGCCCTGGCGCAGAGCGCACAGCACCTGAAAGTCGTTGAAGGCGGCCAGCACCCGGCGCGCCAAGTCGTCCCAGGCTTCCCGGGGGCTGTCGGTCTCCAGCCTGCCAGCACGCATCAGGGACAGGTAGTGGCGGTAACCCACCGGCGGCGGTACCGGCCCCTGGTGGTCGTGACGACCCTGGCCCTGGTGACGGAAGGCACCTGGACTGCCGTCCAGGGCGTGCCGGCAGATCAGGGCCAGGGTGGTGTCGGGGTCTGGCCCCGGGGCCGGGCCGTTGAGCCAGATCACATCCTCCAGGCGGCCGTCATGGCACGACTGAAGCAGGTGATCGTCGAGCCGGCCGGTGTTGACTGCCTCGGCCAGGCGACCGATGCCGCTGTCGGCGCCGAAGCGGTGACTGAGCCTCAGCATGGCCACGGCCTGATCGAGAGGCCGGCCGCCGGGATCGGCCTGGGTGTCGGGCAGGGTCTGGCCGGTGACTGCCTGAATCCAGGCCAGGGTGTCCGGCCGGTAATGGCCGTGCTGGGCACGCAGGCACAGTTCGCCGAGCACGGCGCCGGCGTCCACCGAGGCGAGCTGGTCTTTGTCGCCCAGCAGAATCAGGTGCGCCTCCGGTGGCAGTGCCTCGAACACCGAAGCCATCAGGTCCACGTCCACCATGGAGGCTTCGTCGATCACCAGCACGTCCACCGGCAGCGGCTGGTCCCGGTGGTGGTGGAAACGGCGGCTGTCCGGGCGGCTGCCGAGCAGTCGGTGCACGGTGGTGACCTGGGTGGGAATGTCTTCCAGGGTCACCTGTCCGGGCAGGTGCGCCAGCGGCAGTTGCCGTACCCGGCCGCCAATGGATTCGTTCAGCCGGGCGGCCGCCTTGCCGGTCGGTGCCGCCAGGCGGATGCGGTATTTCCGTCCGGCCCGGGCCGGGTCCTCCCCCGCCAGTGCCTGCAACGCCGCCAGCAGCTTCACCACGGTGGTGGTCTTGCCGGTGCCGGGGCCGCCGGTGATCACCGCGAACCGGTGCCGGGCCGCCAGGGCGCAGGCGATTTTCTGGTAGTCCGGGTTGCCCGGGTCGGGAAACAGCACCGACAGGGCCTTCGCCAGGGTTCGGGCCGCCGGGCCCTGGCCGTTGGTCACACTGGACACCGGGGCCAGTCGCTGCCGGATGCCGGCGGCGATGATTTGTTCATAGCGCCAGAAGCGGTACAGGTACAGGCGTTCGCCGGCCATCACCAGAGGCGTGGTGCGGTGGCCGTCGCCGACCGCGCGGCTGGCCGCCAGGGCCTGCTGACAGTCCGCCAGGCTCAGGTGCCGGAACAGGCGTTCCGGTGCCGGTGGCCGGTCGTCGCCGGCGCGTGCGGGCGCCTCCGCCGGCGGCAGGGCCAGAGTGGCGTCCGCCCGGGTGCAGAGGCCTGCGAGGTCGAGGCAGACGTGGCCGCGCCCCACCTGGTGTGACACCAGCGCGGCGAGCATCAGCACCAGTGGCTGCACGGTTTCGCCCTGTTCATCGGCGAGGTTGCGGATCAGTTCGGCAAAGGCCAGGTCCAGGGGCCGCAGCCAGCCGGCCTCGCGCCAGCGTCGCAGCAGCGCCAGGGTGTGTTCGGGGCTGGCCAGGGCGTTGTCGTCGCCCGGTTCCGGCGGTGGCAGGTCGAGATCCAGTTGGGGCGTCGGCGGGCTGTGCCGGTTCATACGGCGGTCTCCTGATGCCGGGGTTCGCCATCGAACAGGCCGTCCAGCTGTTCGATCAGCTCACGGGGGGGCTTGTCGGTGAAGGTGCCGGCGGTCGGTGCCCGGTAGCCGCGCAGGAACAGGTACACGGCGCCGCCCAGGTGGCGGTCGTAGTCGTAGTCCGGCAACCGGGCCCTGAGCAGGCGGTGCAGGGCCAGCAGGTACAGGCAATACTGCAGGTCGTAGCGCTTGTCGAGTATCGTCTGCCCGAGCGCCTGCGGGGTGTAGGCGCTGTCGTCCTCGCCCAGGTGGTTGGATTTGTAGTCCAGCAGGTAGTAGCGGCCCTGGTGCTCGAACACCAGGTCCACGAATCCCTTGAGCATGCCGTTGAGCTGGCGCTGTTCCAGTGCCGGCCGGTCGGCGCCACCCAAGGTGTGACGCCGGACCAGCCGGTCCAGGGCCGAGGTGCTGACCTGGCAGCTCTCGTACCAGAACTCCAGTTCCGGTCGGGCGCTGGTCAGTCCGGCCAGTGGCATCCGGGTGTGACCGTCCCGGTCCAAGGGCAGGGGCGTCCGGAACAACGCCAGCAGCCACTCGGTCAGTGGCTCGGCCCAGGCTTCCCAGCCCCGGCTGGTACAGCGCCGGTGCAGGTAGTCCCGCAGCGGCTCGGAGTTATCCACAAGAGGGCCGAAACCGTTCCGGGCACACCACTCCAGCACTTCATGCAGGAAGGTGCCCGGGCCGGCGCCCCGGGGGAATTCGTGCTGGGGGGCCTGGGTTGTCGCCGGTCCTGTGGATAACTCCGGGATCTCCGTCTCCTCCGCCAGGTTCTGGCTTTGCGGATCTTCCGCTTCGGCGGTGAACGGGCCGCCGGCGCCGCTCAGGCCCTGGTATTCGAGCGCGGAATAGCTGGCGATCCACCAGTCTTCCCGGGCTTCTCGTTGAGCTTCCAGGGCCGGCCCCAGGCCCGGGTCCCCCGGGGGGTGGTAGCTGTCGCCGTCCGGTGTTGGCACGGGGCGCACAGCGATGGCCGGCTCGGCTTCGGCCAGGGGCTGCAGGTAGGGAGTGATGGGCGGTGTGTCGGCGCCGGTGTCGGTACCGGCCAGAAGGTAGCCGAGGCCGCTGCGGGGCCAGCCATCGAGCGCGGCGGCGCCCACCCAAGTGGCGTGGCGGGCCCGGGTCAGGGCGACGTACAGCTTGCGGATGTCTTCGCCCAGGCGTTCCCGGTCGGCCCGGGCCAGATGCTCCGGTTCCGGGTCGAACACGGTGACCAGCCGGCCCTGGTCGTCATGGTAGCGCACGAACGCCCGCCGTTCGGTTTCGGCCCGGTAGGCGGTACCGAACGGCAGGAACACCAGCGGGTACTCCAGGCCCTTGGACTTATGCACGGTGATCACCTTCACCAGGCCCGCGTCGCTTTCCAGCCGCAGGGTGCGGTGCTCGTTCTCTTCGTCGGCGGCGCGAAGGATCTGGGTGAAGTGGTGCACCAGGGCGTGTTCGCCGTCCAGTTGTAGGCTGTCCTGCTGCAACAGCTCCGCGATGTGCAGGATGTCTGTGAGTCTTCGCTCACCGTCTGGGCGTTGCAGCAGGCGAGCAGGTACGTCAAAGTCCATCAAGAAGCTGCGCAGCACTGGCAGCACGCCCTGGGTCTGCCATTGCTGCTGGTAGCCCTGGAAGCGTTCGATTTCCCGTTCCAGGGCCAGTTCGTCGGTAAGCAGCCGGTCCAGCGCTGCCCAGTCCAGCGCCAGGGTGGGCGTGGCCAGGGCGGCGCGCACCAGGGCCAGCTGGCGTGGCTCCGCAAAGGCGCGCAGCCAGGTGAGGATTTCCGTGGCTTCCGGCGAGCGCAGCACCGAGTCCCGGTCGGACAGGTAGACACTTTTTACCCGCCGGCGTGCCAGGGCTTCCCGCACCGCGGCGGCCTCGCCGCGGTTGTTGACGAGAACGGCGATGTCCTGGGGCTGCAACGGTTGCAACGGGCCGTCGTCGGCCGGGCGGAACCCCGCCCTGCCCTGCTGGCCCAGGGTCAGCAGGCGGGTGATCTCGCCGGCGCAGGCTTCGGCGAGCTGCTCGGTGCTGCGGCCTTTGGCCAGGCCCCGGCCGGTGTCGGGGTCCGGGTCCAGGGTCCAAAAGGTCAGGCTGGGTTGGGGCTGATCGTCCACCTGCCACTGGTGCCGGGTGCCTTCGGCGGTTACCGGCTGGAATGGCAGCGGTGACTGGTCGCCCCGGCCGAACAGGAACGCGCCGTCCGGGCGCTGTTGGTCAGCGTGCGCGAACACCCGGTTTACCGCCGCCACCATGGCGCGGGCCGAGCGGAAGTTGCGACCCAGGGTGTGGGTGCGGTCGCCGGCGCTGCGGCGCGCGCTCAGGTAGGTGTAGATGTCGGCACCGCGAAAGGCGTAGATGGCTTGTTTCGGGTCGCCGATCATCAGCAGGCCGGTATCCGGATGATTGTCCGCGACCCGGTAGATGCGGTCGAAGATGCGGTACTGGACCGGGTCGGTGTCCTGGAATTCGTCGATCAGGGCCACCGGGAACTGGCGCCGCAGCGTGGCAGCCAGTTGGGGGCCGCGGGGGCCCTGCAGGGCGGCGTCCAGACGTGTGAGCAGGTCGTCGAAGCCCATTTCCGAGCGCTGCTGTTTTTCCGTCTCCAGGCGCCGGGCGACCCAGGCGGCGGCGTGGCGCAGGATATCGGCGCGGGCGCTGGCGTTGCTCTGGCCGAAGGCGATCAGCTCGGCGATGGTGTCGAACGCCGGGTGTTCCGGCACCTCGCCCTCCCCCTTGAGCACGTCGGCCAGGCCGGCCGGTGTCTGGTTATGGAATCCTTTGGCCCGGTCGAGGTTGGCCGGCAGCAGGGCTTCGGCGTCGTCAGCCCAGGCCAGCAGTGCGTCCCAGGTCTTGAGCATGGCGTTGCGGCTGGCTCCGTGCAGCCGCTTGTCCCGGTGCAGCCGGTTGAGCAGCTCGGCCACGTCCTCCCGCCACCGGGCCCAGGGCTGCTGTTTCAGCGCCTGGGCCTGTTGCTGGCGCTGTGTCACCAGGGCGTCGAGGGCGGCGGCCACGTCCCGTTCCGGCAGCGGCCAGTCAGCGGCCTCGGACAGCAGCGGTCGCAGCGAGGCGCGCAGATCCGCCGGGGTGTGCCAGTGGTTCAGGGCTTCGTCCATCAGCGTCGCCGGCAGCGGGTAGAAGAAGGTGCGCCAGTAATCGCGCACCACGTCGTCCAGCAGTTCGCTCTGGTCGGTTTCCAGGGTCAGCCGGAACAGGCTGCCACTGTCGAAGGCGTGTTCGCCGAGCATGCGGTGGCACCAGCCGTGAATGGTGGCCACGGCGGCTTCGTCCATCCATTCGGCGGCCAGCAGCAGTTTGCGGCGGCACTCCGGCCACTGGCTGCGGTCGGGATAGCCCTGGTCGCGCAGCCGCACCAACAGCTCGGTGTCCGGCGTTGGCGCGGGGGCGCTGTCGGAGAACACCTCGGCGGCCTGGGTCAGTCGAGCGCGGATGCGTTCGCGCAGTTCCTGGGTCGCCGCTTCGGTGAAGGTCACCACCAGCAGGTTCGGAGGCAGCAGACCCGCCGCCAGCGGGCTGCCGTCAGGCTGGCCGTGGCCGAGCACCAGGCGCACGTACAGCAGGGCGATGGTGAAGGTTTTGCCGGTGCCGGCGCTGGCCTCGATCAGTTGGCTGCCATGCAGTGGCAGCGCCAGCGGGTCGAGGCCCGCAGCGGGGGTGTCGCTCATGCCGGGGTCTCCATCGGGTTGGTCAGCGGCTGGCCCTGCTCGGCCTGCCACAGCGGCAGGTACAGCTGGTGCAGCAGGGTGACGAACGCTTCGCCGTCCAGCAGGGCCTCGGCACTGTCGTAGCTGCCGCGGAGGTAGCCGGTGTCACGCGCCAGCGCTTGCTCATACGCTTGACGGGCCTGGTCGTCGGCGCGGGCCCGGTCCTGGCGGTAGTCGCGGCTCTGGTAGTAGCTGTAGATCCAGGCAAAGGCCGCTTCGCAGTGCAGTGGCAGCGGCCGGGTGGTGGCAGCGATCCAGTGGGTCAGGAGGCGGTCCAGGCAGTGCCGGGCGAGGTCCGGCGCCAGGCTGGGCAGGTGCACCTCACGGCCGGCTTCCTTGGCGAGGATGCGGGTCTGGAAGGGGGTGTCGGTGAGCTGGCCGGCCAGGTGCAGCACCCAGTCCCGCATCAGGTTGCCGTAGCGCAGCCGGCGCTGGTTGCCGGCACCGGCCAGCAGGCTGGACTGGGCCAGCACCAGTCGGCAGTACCGGCCGTCGCGGTCGCGGCGCACCGAGTCGATCAGGTCCGTCACCGTCACCGTGCCGTCGGGCCCCTGGTACCGGTAGTCGAACGGCAGGGGCTCGGGCAGCGCGTCAGGCCAGTCATTGAGGGCGCGCCGATAGCGTTGATACAGGTCCGGCAGTCGGGCCGACAGTTCCGTGCGCAGGTGCTGCTCGGTCAGGCCCATGCCCAGCTCGCCGCGGCGGGCCATGCGGTCGAGCACGGCCCGGGTGCGCTGCGCCAGCTCATCTTCGGAGCCGGCCTTGAGCACGGCGTCGCGGATCAGTTCCTGATCCAGGCGCCAGCGATCCAGACCGCTGAGGTCGAAGGATTCGGTGTCGGTGTCCTCCTCCTCGACCGTTTCGAACCGGACCTGCAGGCGGTGTTGGTAGAAGGTTGCCATGGGCTGTTTCAGGAACTGGCCCAGGTCGGCGCTCCGCAGAGGCTCCTCTGGCGCCCGGTACGGCAGCGCGTCCCGTTCGCCGGCGGGCTGGCCGGGGCTATGAGCCTCGCGCCATTCCTTCTCGAAGGTGAACAGACGCCGGTCGCGCACCACCTCGGCCACGGGCCGGGGCTGGTCGGGTTGGTCTGGGCGGGCGTTGTCCGAGGGAAAATAGGCCCGGCTGAACGGCTGCAGAGGGTGTCGGGTGGTCAGGGCTTGGCTGGCGCTCAGGTCCGGCTGGCCGGGGACCTGCCAGAGGCTGTCCAGATAGTCCCGGAGCTGCGCCACCAGTACCGAGGGCGGTCGTTCGGAATCGTCGCGGATGCTGCGACCGACCCAGCTGATGTACAGCTGTTCCCGCGCCGACAACAGGGCTTCCAGGAACAGGTAGCGGTCGTCCTCACGGCGGGAGCGGTCGCCGGGGCGATAATCCCGGGCCATCAGGTCGAAGTCCACCGGTGGCCGCGAACGGGGATAGTCACCGTCGTTCATGCCCAACAGGCAGATTCGCCGGAATGGAATGGCGCGCATCGGCATCAGGGTGGCGAAGTTGACCTTACCCGCCAGGAATCGCTGGTTCAGGCCGGCCTCGTCCAGGCCGGACAACAGCACGTCCCGGACGATGGCCAGCGGCAGCGGCTGGTCCAGGCCGGCGGCGCGGGTATCGTCCAGCCAGTGCTCCAGCTGCCGACGGAACCGGTTCAGTCGCAACAGGTCGGCGCCGCTGACTGGGCCGAAGAAGCGCTCCAGCAGGTCGGCGAGCAGGCGGCCCCAGGCCTCCGGGGTGCGGGGCGTCTGCAGTGCCTGCCACAGCTGCTCCAGCTGCTGGACGAACTCGGCCAGCTGGCCGGCTAGGCTGGCTTGCAGGCCGGCCACCTCGGGGTAAGGCTCGACGCCGGCCCAGGGCTCTGCCTCGCCCAGGCTGTAGCCCAGCAGCATGGCCCGCAGCCCGGCCTGCCAGGTGTTGCGTTCCAGCCCCTCGGGCAGGTCCAGGCTGTGGCGCTGGCGGGCGTGCAGGCCCCAGCGGATGTTGGCACCCTCCACCCAGCGGCGGATCAGTGGCAGGTCCGCCTCGTCCAGCCCGAACCGGGCGCGCAGGCTGGGCACTTCCAGCAGGCTCAGGATCTCGCTGGCACCAAAGCGGCTGCGGGGCAGGGACAGCAGGGTTTCGAGGGCGATCAGCACCGGCTCGTGGTGGCGCTGGCCCTGGTCGGACAGGGTGAAGGGAATATGGCGGCGATGACCGGCGGGGTAACGGCCGAACACCGCCTGGATGTGCGGTGCGTAGGTGTTGATGTCCGGCACCATCACCATCACGTCTCGCGGTCGCAGGCTGGGATCGGCGTTGAAGGCCGCCAGCAGCTGGTCGTGCAGGATTTCCACCTCCCGCTGTGGGCTGTGGGCTTCATGAAAAGCGATGGAGTGATCCTCCGCCAGATCCAGCGGCCGTTGTTGCTCGCGGGCCTCCCGGAGTGGCGTCAGGTTGTGGATATCGTTCTGGATCTGGTGCAGTAGCCTGGGCGAGGCCGGATCACCGTGGTCGGAAAAAATGTCGATCTTGTGGTCGGGGGTGTCGAGCCGGCCGCGGTAGGCGTCCGGTTCATCGAACTCGTCCAGCAGTCGAATGTAGTCCCGGCCCTGCTTGCCCCAGGCCGCCAGCAGCGGATTGGCGTGCTGGTGCAACTGTTCCGGATCGGTGACGGCGGCGAGGGTCGGGTGCGGCCGGCCCCGACGGCGCTGGGCCCTGAGCAGATCCCGGTCGCTGACGATGTCGGCCCAGTAGTACTGGCAGGGGTTGTGCACGCACAGCACCACTTGGCTGAAGCGGCTGAGCACGTGCAGTGCCTCCAGCGCCTGCCGGGGCAGCGAGGACACGCCAAACACCACGATGCGCCGGGGCAGCCGGGCCGGGTTGGCGGGTGCGGCCCGTTGCCGGCCCTCGGTCAGGAACCGGGTGTGGATACGCGAGCGGCTGGTGCCGGCCTGCGCCCCCACGTCCGCCACCAGCCGACGCCACAGCAGCGGCTGCCAGCGGGTGTCCGGATCCAGCGGCTGTTCGCCGTCCCGGGCGGTCAGCAGCAGGTCCCGGCCCTGCTCCCAGGCGCTCAACCAGTCGGCGCGGAACACCTGGTACTGGTCGAACAGGTCGGCCACCTTTTCGGCCAGCTGGAAGGTGCGTTGGGCCGGATCATGGCCGTCCAGAAACCGGGCCAGGGGCTGGTAGGCGTCGTCGCTGTGCACCACCTCCGGCAGCAGCCGGTACAGGCGCCAGACCAGGCGCGGCTTGTCGAACGGCGACTGCTCCGGCACCTCGCCGTCCGGCAGCACCGCCCGGTAGGCCTGCCAGATGAAACGGGCCGGAAACAGGAACTCGACACCGGCGGCGATGCCCAGCCCGCCGTCGATGCCCGGGTCCTGACGTTTTTCCGCCAGCGCCAGCTTCAGCCACTGAGCGATGCCGTTGCTCTGTACCAGAAAGGTTTCGCTTTCCAGCGGTGGCAGGGGGCTCTGGCGGCACAGAAACACCACCGCCCGGCGCAGGTCTTCCAGGTGATTGGCGTGAATGGCGTGGAATCCGGGTTGCAGGCTGTGGCTGTCGGGCATGGGCTTCCTGATCGGCACATCGGACTGGGTTGCTGGCTCGCGGGACCCCCGCAGGGTAAAGGGTAACGCAATTTGCCGCCGATGCGGATGCCCGGCACGGATTTGAGCGATGGCCGGCATCGTCGTACAGTGAGGAGCCACACCCTGTCCAGACCCGTGCCGAGACCCCATTCGATCTACCCATGGCCACCGCTTCCGATACCCTGGCACCGCGCGGCGCCGACCTCGCCAACCCGCTGTACTACTTGGAAAACATGGAGACAGTGGTGGGCTGGGTCCTGGCCCACCACGGTGATCTGTTGACCCTGGCCGAACGGCGGCGTCTGGATGCCTTCCGGGTGCTGCCGGAGCCGGCCCGGGCGTTGCTGACCCGGTTGGTGATGCGCACCGGCGAGCTGTTCCGCGCCGACAAGCTGGCCTACCCCGAGCTGCCGGTGGCCGACGCCCTGGCCTGCCTGGCCGACGGTGGCTGGCTGCGGACCGACCCGGAGCTGGCCCTGGCCGACCTGTTCCGGCTCTATACCCTGGCGGAGCTGCGCCAGGCGTTCGCCCCGCTGCTGGCGAGCCTCGGCCTGCCCCGATCCCTGCCCAAACGGGAGCTGCAGGCACGGCTGAGCCCGGAGATGAGCGTGCCGAACCCCCTGAAACGGTGGCCGGGAGCGCTGCCCGGGCCGGTGGTGCAACTGACCGACATGGCCCTGTTTGAGCGGGTCCGGTTGATGTTCTTCGGCAACCTGCGCCAGGGCTGGGCCGATTTCGTGCTGGTGGAGCTGGGCCATCAGCAGTATGAGCGGGTGCCGTTCACACCGGCGTCCCGTGCCTTCCAGTGCCGGGACCACGTGGACCGTTACCTGGTATTGCACCAGTGCCGCGAGCAACTGGACGCCGGCGTCGAGCCCGGGGCGGTCTGGCCGCAGGTACCGGAGGCCTCGGGCAACCCCTGGCTGGACCGGCGCCGGGACCGGCTGCTGCTGGAACTGGGCCGGCTGGCGGACCGGGGCGGCGACAGGGACCTGGCACTGAGAGCCTATGCCGCCTCCGGCCATCCCGAGGCGCGCCTGAAGCGCCTGCGCCTGCTGGAGCGCGACGGCCGGATCGAGGATGCCTGGCGGTTGCTGGCCACCCTGCCCGAGTCGGACGCCGGCGATGATCCTTCCGGCCAGGGTGAAGCCGAGGCGGAAGGGTTGGCCCGGTTGCGCCGGCGCTTGGCGCGCAAGCTGAATCTGCCCGCGCCCCCACCCGCGCCCCGACCGACGATCCGGGAGTGGACCCTGAACCTGCCGGGCCCCACCGGTCCGGTGGAGGCGGCGGTGGCCCGGCATCTGCACCGGGACGATGCCCCGGTGGCCTATGTGGAAAACTGCCTGATTCCGGGCCTGTTTGGCCTGCTGTGCTGGCCGGCGGTGTTCGAGCCCCTGCCCGGCGCTTTCTTTCATCCCTTCCACGCCGCTCCGGCCGACCTGGCCTGGCCGGATTTCGTGGCACGCCGCCAGGCCGGGTTCGCCACCTGCCTGGCCCGGCTGCGTACGGACGACTACCGGACCGACATCCTTGACACCTGGGATGCCAAATACGGGCTGGCCAACCCGTTCGTGGCTTGGTCCGAGCTGTCCCGGCCCCTGCTGGAACGGGCTCTGGCGTGCATTCCCGCCGGCCACCTGGAGGCCATGTTCCGGCGCCTGCTGCAGGACGTGCGCGGCCATCGCAGCGGCTTTCCCGACCTGATTCGGTTCCGGCCGGCGGCCAGGTCGGGGTCACGCTACGAACTGATCGAGGTAAAGGGGCCGGGGGACCGGCTGCAGGACCACCAGCGGCGTTGGCTCGTCTATTTTGCCCATCAGGGCATTCCGGCCAGCGTCTGCTATCTGCGCTGGCACGCGCCGGAGTCCGCGCCGTGAAAGTGGCGGTGCGTACCCTGTGCGAATTTGCCGCGCGCACCGGCGATCTGGACATCCGGTACACCCCGGCGCCCACCGCCGAACAGGGCATCGCCGGCCACCGGACACTCCAGCAGCGCCGGAGCGGTCGCTATGTCAGTGAATACGTGCTGACTGGTGAGTGCATGGGCATCAAGTTGTCCGGGCGTGCCGACGGGTACGATCCGGAGGCCGGCCGGCTGGAGGAGATCAAGACGCACCGGGGGGATCTGGCGCGCCTGCGACCGGCGCAGCGGGCGCTGCACTGGGCCCAGTTGCGGGCCTACGGCGCCCTGCTCTGCCGCCAGCTGGGGCGAGCCTCGGTGGAGCTGGCGCTGGTGTATTACGACCTGGGGCGGGACCGGGAAACCCGGTTGACGGAAACCGCCGGCGCCGACGACCTGTGGCAAGCGCTGGAAGACCTGTGCCGGCGCTACCGTGACTGGGCCGAGCAGGAGGTGGCGCACCGGGCGCGCCGGGACGCTTGCCTGGCCGGGCTGCAGTTTCCGTTCCCGGCGTTCCGGCCGCACCAGCGCCCGCTGGCCGAGACGGTCTACCGAAACGCCCGGAGCGGCGGTCGCTTGCTGCTGGAAGCCCCCACCGGTCTGGGCAAAACCCTGGGTACGCTGTTCCCGGCCCTAATGGCCCTGGCCCGGGGCGGTCAGGACCGGGTGTTCTATCTGACCTGCCGCAACACCGCCCGGGCCCTGGTTCTGGATGCGGTGGCGCGGCTCCGCCGGGCGCAGCCGGCGTCGGCGGCCTGGTCCCTGCGGGTGCTGGAACTGGTGGCCCGGGACGATGCCTGCGAGCACCCGGACAAGGCTTGCCACGGCGATGCCTGCCCACTGGCCCGGGGCTTTTTTGACCGGCTGCCGGCGGCGCGCCAGGCGGCGGTCGAGGCCGGAGTTCTGAGTCGGGATCGGCTCGCCCGTATCGCCGCCGAGCACGCGGTGTGTCCCTACTTCCTGGCCCAGGAAATGGCCCGCTGGTGCGATCTGGTGGTGGCGGACGTGAACCGGATGTTCGACCAGTCCGCCCTGCTGCATGCCCTGGTGTTGCAGAACCAGTGGCAGGCTACGGTGCTGGTGGATGAAGCTCACAATCTGGTGGACCGTGCCCGGGGCATGTACTCGGTCCGCCTGAGCCAGCAGCGCCTGCTGCGGGTGCGGCGAACGGCGCCGCCCCCACTGCGGGCCCCCCTGGCCCGGGTGGCGCGAGCCTGGCAGGCCCTGGCCCGGAGCGAGCCGGCGCAGCACCCGGTGTTTCTGGAGCCGGGTCCGCCCCGGGCCCTGGTGGCCGGCCTGCAGCTGTTGGTCTCGGCGCTCGGCGATTATCTGGCGGAGCAGCCGCCGGACCGACCCCTGCAGGAGCTGCTGTTCGACAGTGTGGCCTTCCTGAAACTGGCGGAACGCTTCGGCGATCACTCCCTGTGTGAGTACCATCGGCCCGGACGCGGTCAGGCGACGTTGACACTGCACAACCTGGTGCCGGCGGACTTTCTGCGGGAGCGCTTCGCCGCCGCTCACTCGGTGTTGCTGTTTTCCGCCACCCTGACCCCGGGGGTGTACCATCGCGACCTGCTCGGGCTGCCGGCGGATACCGCCTTCACCCGCCTGCCCAGTCCCTTCTCTGCCGACCAGTTACGGCTGTGCTTCACCCCCGACATCAGCACCCGGAAACCGGACCGGGCGCAGTCTCTGCGTCCCATCGCCGACCTGATTGCCCGGCAGTTCCGGGAACGCCCGGGGCATTACCTCGCCTTCTTCAGCAGCTTTGATTACCTGACCGCCGTGGCCGATACCCTGGCCGAGCACTGGCCGGAAGTCCCCCAGCGGCGCCAGACCCCCGGCCTGACCGAAGCCGGGCGGGCGGCATTTCTGGCGCCCTTCCGAGAACCCGGCGCCGGCGTCGCCTTCGCGGTGCTGGGCGGCATCTTCGGTAAGGGCATCGACCTGCCCGGGGAGCAGCTGATCGGGGCCTTCGTGGCGACGCTGGGACTGCCCCCCTTCGACGCCTGGCACGAACAGCTGCGCCAGCGCCTGGAGCGTCGTTTTGGCGCCGGTTACGACTACGCCTACCGGATTCCCGGCCTGCAGAAGGTGGCGCAGGCGGCGGGACGGGTGATCCGCACGCCCCGGGACCGGGGCGTGATCTGGCTGATTGACGACCGCTTCACCCGGCCGGAGGTGCGCAGCCTGCTGCCCCAGTGGTGGTTTTCCACCCCGGCGCCGGGCGCCTAGGGCGGCCTCCGGTTACACGCGGTAGTGGTTTTGTCGGGCGGGGGCGCTAGAATGCCTGGCCCTTAATGACAAGCTTTCCCTGCCAAAGGACATTCACCGCCCATGAACAACACGGATCTGGTGTTCCAGAGCTATGGCCGCTGCTGCCGCAAGGAGGCCTTCTTCGAGGATTTCTACCACCATTTCATGGCCAGTTCGGACGACATTCGCGCGCTGTTTCGGGATACCGACATGGCGGCCCAGCGCCATCTGCTGAGGCATGGCGTCATGCAGCTGATCCTGTACGCCCGGGGCATGTCGGATCGCAAGCTCCGGGCACTGGGGGAAAGCCACAGTCGTCGGCGCTACAACATCCGACCGGAGTGGTACGCACTGTGGCTGGACGCCCTGGTGAAAACCGTGCGCGCCCACGATCCGGACTACACCCCGGAGCTGGGCGCGGCCTGGCGCGAGGTGCTGATGCCGGGCATCAACCTGATCCGGGACGCCTACTGACCGGCAGGCTCAGCCCCGGCGGGCCGGCCGGGCCAGCCACTCATGGCCCTTCAGCATGCCGTGCCAGTAGAGGGTCGGCAGCTGCTTGGCTTTCAGCCACCAGGCGGCCCGGGTTGCCTGGGTGCCGTCGTTGATCCACTTCGGGAAGGTGGGCTGCAAGGTGCCGCCATAACCGAATTCCGCCAGTACGATGCGGCCCCGTTCCACGGTCAGCGGGCAGGAGCCGTAGCCCAGGTAGGCGGCCCGCAGCGGCTGGTTGCGCAGGGTGGCGATCAGGTTTTCCGCCACCACCGGCGCCTGCTTGCGGACCGCCGCGGCGGTCTTGGCGTTGCCGGTACCGCTGACATCCCCCAGCCCGAACACATTGGCGTAGCGGCGGTGGCGCAGGGTGTCGTCTTCCAGGTCCAGCCAGCCGTCGCCGTTGGCCAGGGTGGATGTGCGGATGAAGGCGGGAGCCCGTTGCGGCGGGACCGCGTGCAGCAGGTCGAAGGTCACCTCCCGGTCCTGGCTGTTGCCCTCGGCGTCGGTGTGCCGGAAGGTGGCGGTGCGGGCCGGACCGTTCACCGCCACCAGGTTGCTTTGAAAGTTGAGATCGATGCCGTAGCGCCGCACATAGGCTTCCAGCGCCGGCACGTAGGCGGCCACGCCGAACAGCACGGCGCCGGCGTTGTGGAACTGCACGTCGATGTTGCCCAGCACCCCCTGCCGCCGCCAGTGATCGCAGGACAGGTACATGGCCTTCTGCGGCGCGCCCGCGCACTTGATCGGCATTGGCGGCTGGCTGAACAGGGCCCGGCCTTGTCGCAGCTGCTGCACCAGGTCCCAGGTGTAACGGGCCAGGCCCTGCTGGTAGTTGGACGTGACGCCGTTCTGCCCCAGCGTCGCCTCCAGGCCATCGATGGCGCCCCAGTTCAGTTCCAGCCCCGGCGCCAGCACCAGAATGTCATAGGCAAGCCAGCGACCGTCCGACAGCTGCACCCGGTGCTGGTCCGGGTCAAGCGCCTGCACGGCCTGCCGGTACCATTGCACGAAGTCCGGCATCACCGTCGACATGGGACGGGCGGTGATCTTTTCCCGGAACACGCCGCCGCCGACCAGGGTCCAGCCCGGCTGATAGTGATGCACCGAGGCCGGTTCGATCACGGCCAGGTCCAGACTGTGGTCCCGCCGGTGCAGGCTGGCGGCCACGGAGATGCCGGCGGCGCCCCCGCCGACGATAACCACGGTGTGCTTCTTGGGGGTAGCGGCGTTCGAATTCATGCCTTGGACCTCTTTTGTCGTTGTTGGCGGATCGGAACGGGCCTTGGAGGTCCATCCTACCAAACAAATAAGAATATCGTTATATCGATTTGTAATTTAGCGACGCTGTCATGGAAATGCCACAGCCAGCCGGTACCGTATCGCCGGATCGGACATTGGCGGGCCTGGAGCCCGGGCGGTGTCTGGCCCCTGGTCGTTGCCAGCGGATGGTCGACGCAGTTGCCGAATCACCATCGAATTCCGGAATAACGGCCGAATGCAGAACCCACATGCCTCGTCACTGAGCTCTGTCCAGGTCACCATGCTGGCGCTGGGGGTGATCACGGTGCTGTCGACCTGGGCGCTGTTCATCTACCAGTCCGTCACGGCCCGTTCGGAAGCCCTGGCGGCCCGCTTCGGCGGCGATGAATTCGTGGTGCTGTTGGCGGGGGAACGGCGGGAGCGGGACATCGAGGACTGGGCCCGGGAACTGGCCCGACGCCTGTCATCGCCCTACGAGCTGGACGGCACCGAACTGAAGAACAGCCCCAGCATCGGCATCGCCATCGCGCCCCGGGACGGCCAGGCCCTGGATGAACTCATCCGCTGTGCCGGCGTTCCTGGCCCAGTTCGGCCGGGCCGAGACGGCGACCTGAGCGGCGTTCAGGCCGGCCGGTGAATCCGGGTGCCGGCCCGGCCCGCCACCAGGTTGAGGGCATCGTCCAGGCGCCCGATCACCGCGTCCCCGCCCTGGGCGGCGAAGTCCCGGGCCGCCTGCAGCTTGGGTCCCATGGAGCCGGCCGGCGCGTCGATGCCCTCGGCCTCGGCCAGGGTCAGGTGACTCAGCCGGGTGGCGTGGTCGGTACCGAAGTCCCGGTAGACGCCGTCCACGTCGGTCAGCAGCAGCAGCCGGTCGGCGCCCAGTTCGATGGCCAGCCGGGCGCTGACCGCGTCCTTGTCGATCACCGCCTCAACGCCGGTCAGGCTGCCGTCCGGGCGGCGGATCACCGGAATGCCACCTCCGCCGGCGCAGATGGCGATGGCGCCCCGTTCGATCAGGAAGCGGATGATGTTCAGGTCCGGGATCTCCGCCGGCCGGGGCGAGGGTACGACCCGGCGCCAGTGGTCGCCGTCCCGGGCAATCTGCCAGCCCAGGTGGTCGGCCCGAGTGCGGGCTTCCTCGTAGTCGTAGACCGGGCCGATGAATTTGGTCGGATTCCGGAACGCGGGATCCCGGGCATCGACGATCACCTGGGTCAGCAGGGTGGCCACCGGCACCTGGTGCGCCAGCTCGTTTTCCAGTTCCTGCTCGATCATATAGCCGATCATGCCCTCAGACTCGGCACCCAAGACATCCAGGGAAAACAGCTCGTCGGGTTTGTAGGCGATGCCCTGCAGGGCCAGCAGGCCGACCTGGGGGCCGTTGCCGTGGGTCACCACCAGCCGGTGTCCGGCCCGGACCAGGTCCGCCAGGGGTTTGGCGGCCCTGCGGATGTTGCGGCGCTGGTTGTCTTCGGTCAGCGCCTCTCCCCGTTGCAGCATGGCGTTTCCGCCCAGGGCGGCGACGATCAGCATGGTCAACCTCCGAGGGTGGCGACCAGCACCGCCTTGATGGTGTGCATGCGGTTTTCCGCCTGGTCGAAGACGATCGAGGCGTCGCTTTCAAACACCTCCTCGGTCACCTCCATCGCACTCAGGCCGAACTGCGCCTGGATGTCCTGGCCGACGCGGGTCTCGGTGTTGTGGAAGGCGGGCAGGCAGTGCATGAAGCGGGCTCTGGGGTTGCCGGTCCGGGCCATCACCCCGGCGTTGACCTGGTAGGGCAGCAGCAGGTCGATGCGCTCCTGCCATTTGTCCTTGGGCTCGCCCATGGACAGCCACACGTCGGTGTAGACGAAGTCCACCTGCCGCACCGCCTCGTCGATGTCCTCGGTCAGGGTGATCCTCGCGCCGGTCTGGTCGGCCACCGCCTCCGCCGCCGCGACGAGGTCCGGGTCTGGCCAGCAGGCCCGGGGCGCGCACAGGCGCACGTCCATGCCCATCTTGGCGGCGCCGAGCATCAGGCTGTCCCCCATGTTGTTGCCGGCGTCGCCCAGGAAGGCAAAGGCGACCTGACGCAGGGGTTTTTCGACGTGCTCGCGCATGGTCAGGAAATCCGCCAGGATCTGGGTCGGGTGGAATTCATCGGTAAGGCCGTTGAACACCGGCACGCCAGCGTGTGCCGCCAGCTCCTCCACCACGGCCTGGCCGAAGCCGCGGTATTCGATGGCATCGTAGATGCGACCCAGCACCCGGGCGGTGTCACGCACCGATTCCTTGTGTCCGATGTGGGTACCGGTGGGGCCCAGGTAGGTGACCCGGGCGCCCTGGTCGTAGGCCGCCACTTCGAAGCCGACCCGGGTCCGGGTGGAGTTCTTTTCGAAGATCAGGGCAATGTCCTTGCCAGCGAGTGTCGGCACCTCGGTGCCGGCGTACTTGGCGGCCTTGAGGTCGGCCGCCAGTTTCAGCAGGAACTCGATTTCCCGGGGCGAGAAGTCGCGCAGGGTCAGGAAGTGCCGGTTTTTCAGGTTGAACGCCATGACAGGTCTCCTTGGCCATCAGGCCGGGTCTCGGATGGTTGGGCAGCTCATACAGCGGCCGCCGCCGCGGCCACGGCCCAGTTCCGCCCCCGGCATGGCCAGCACCTCGATGCCGACGGCGCTCAGGGCGGCGTTGGTGTCGTCGTTGCGGTCGTAGCCGACCACCACGCCGGGGCTGAGTGCCAGCACGTTGTTGCCGTCGTTCCACTGCTCCCGCTCCCGTTCGGCCGGATCGTCACCGCCGGTGGGCACCACCTCCAGGCTGGGGTAGCCGAGGACTTCGGCAACCACCTCGAACAGGTGCCGGGAGTCCTGATGGAAGCGGAACGGCTGTTGGTCCTGGCTCGGGTACAGGTCGTAGCAGACGATCTCGTCGGCCACTTCCTTGAAGGTGGTGACGACGTTGCCGCCGCAGAAAGTGAAGACGGTGTCCAGGTGCATGGAGGCCCTCGCCTTCGGAATCTGGCAGGCGATCACCCGCTCGGCGTCGCCGCTCTCGAACAGGGCCCGGGCCAGCTGGCCCACGCCTTGGGGCGAGGAGCGCTCGCCCATGCCCACCAGGACCGTGCCCTGGCCCACCGGCATCACGTCGCCGCCCTCCAGGGTGGCCAGGCCGTGGTCTTTCAGGGGATCGCCCCAGTGCTCCCGGACGTGGCCGGCGAACCGGGGATGAAAACGGTAGATGGCGGTCATCAGCAGGGTTTCCGGCTTGCGCGCCGGCCAGTGCATCGGGTTAAGGGTGACGCCGCCGTAGATCCAGGCGCTGTTGTCCCGGGTGAACAGGAAGTTGGGCAGCGGCGGCAGCACGAATCCCAGCGGCCCGAGGTGATTGCCGAACAGGCCGGTGGGGGCAAACGGCAGGTCCGACACCCGCAGGCCGCCCATCAGGTACTCCGCCAGCTGCCGGCCGGGCAGCTCGTCCAGCCAGGCGCGCAGGTCCGCCAGCATGCCCATGCCGACGTGGTCGTGGTTGATCCGGTGGTCGAGCACCCAGCGCCGGGCGTCGGCGAGGTCCAGAGTGTCCGCCAGCAGATCGTTCACATCCAGCACTTCGACGCCCCGCTCGCGCATCAGCTGCGTGAATACCGCGTGGTCCTTCTGGGCCTGCTTGACCCAGAACACGTCGTCGAACAGCAGCTCAGCGCAGTTGGAGGGAGTGAGCCGGCGATGGGCCAGGCCGGGACGGGCGACGATCACCTGCCGCAGGGTGCCGGTTTCGGAATGGACGCCAAGGGTGGGCGTGGTGGTCATGTCGGGATCTCCTAGGTTTGGGTCAGAGCAGCGCCGAGAGGCAGAGGACCAGGGAAATGAACAGGGTCAGGATGACCAGCAGCGGCCAGATGAAGGCCAGCCACCGATCGTAGGACACCCGGCCGATGGCGAGTCCGCCCACCACCACCGCGAAGGTGGGGTTGATCAGATTGACCAGGCCGTTGGCCGACTGATAGGCGGTGACCACCAGTTCCCGCCCGACCCCGGCGAAATCCGCCAGGGGCGCGAGGATGGGCATGGACAGTACCGCCAGGCCGGACGACGACGGCACGAAAAAGCTCATGCCCACCTCGATCCAGAACACCAGGTTGATGAACAGCAGGTTGGACAGGCCACCAACCGACTGTTCCGCCGCGTGCAGAATGGTGTCGGCGATCAGGCCCTGCTCCATGATCACCACGATGCCCCGGGCCAGACCCACCACCAGCGCCACGCCCAGCAGGTCCCGGGCGCCGTCGACGAAGCGGCCGGTCAGTGCCTTCTCGCCCAGGCGGGCCAGCAGCCCAATGACGATGGCGGCACCCAGGAACAGGGCGCTCATGCGCGCCATCCACCAGCCCTGGGACGACACGCCCCAGATCATGATCACGAAAGTCAGGCCGAACACCACCAGCACCAGCTTCTGGGTGGTGCTCAGGCGGGCGTCCGCGAACTCCGCTTCGTGACCCTGCAGGAAGATCCGGCGGTGGGCCTCCCGTTGCCGCGCCACCACCGAACGTTCCGGATCGGCCTTGACCCGGTGGGCGTAGCGCATCACGTAGGCGGCGCAGATCACCAGGCCGCCGATCAGCAGCACGAAGCGGGCCACCAGACCGTCGGTGAAGGGAATGCTGGCGGCGTTGGAGGCGATGACCGTGGCGAACGGGTTGATGGTGGAGCCCAGCACGCCGATGCCCGCGCCGATCAGGATGATGGCGACGCCGGTGACAGCGTCGTAGCCGGCGGAGATCACCACCGGTATCAGGATGGCGTAGAACGCCAGGGTCTCCTCCGCCATGCCGTAGGTGGTGCCGCCGACGGCGAACAGTGCCATCAGGATCGGAATCATCCAGATTTCCCGGCCGGCCATGTGCCGCATGGCGGTCTTGATGCCGGTGTCGATGGCGCCGGTGGCGTTGGTGACCCCCAGAAAGCCGCCCAGGAAGAGCACGAACAGGGCCACGTCGATGGCATTGGCCAAGTAACTGTCCGGATCATAGAAGCCCGCCACCGGCGCCAGCAGGATGTCGGTGAACCCCTGGGGGTTGGCTTCGGTCTCCTGGTAGGTGCCGGGAATGGTCACCTCGCGGCCGACGCTTTCGTTGGTTTCCCGCTGGTACTGGCCCGCCGGAATCACCCAGGTCAGCGCCGCCATCAGGACAATCAGGCCGAACAGAATGGTGTAGGCGGTGGGAAAACGGGAGGCCAGATCCCCCTTGTGTTCCTCCGGAAGGTCCGTTTCGTTGGTCGGGATCATGCCGAGACTCCTTGCCGTGGTTGCCAATAACGAGGACGCATTGGCGGAACGATTGTTTAGCTTTTTTAAGATTTTGAGACTAGTATTCCCAGGGTAGACCAATCGGTATGACGCATTGGCTCTGCTTCCATGAAATGTGCGCATTCATTGACCGGGATCAATCCCATGGGCTGTTCGATCCGGGTTAAGGTATTCCGCATACGATTTTTCTTTTCCCGGACAAAGGATTAGGGATCCCCATATGTCGTCGCCCGCCACACGTCTGACCGTGAAACTGCTTGTCGCCTGTGCCCTGGTTGCGGTCATCGCCGGGGCTGCCTGGGTGATTGTCTCCCGCAACGGCGAACTGCCCGACACCATCGCTGTGGGCAACGGCCGGATCGAGGCCACGGAAGTGGATATTGCCACCAAGATTGCCGGGCGGCTGGAGAGCTTCTTTGTACAGGAAGGCGACCTGATCGAGGCAAATACTCCTGTTGCGAAAATGGATACGGATGAGCTGGAAGCCCGTCTGGCCGCAGCCAAGGCAAACCTGGCCCAGGCCGAGGAAAACCGCCGTCTGGCCGAGGCGGTGGTGGCGCAGCGGGAAAGTGAGCTGCGCCTGGCGCAGGCGGAGCTGAAACGCTTCAAGTCCCTGATCGGCAAGGGACACGTCTCCCAGGAACAGCTGGATCAGGCGCGAACCGCGGCAGAGACAGCGGCAGCGGCGCTGCAGGCTGCGAAGGTTCAGGTGGCTTCTGCCGATGCAGGCATAGAGGCGGCCAAGGCAAGCATTCGTCAGATCCAGACCAATATCGACGACAGCCTGCTGGTGAGCCCGGTGGGTGGCCGGGTGCTGTACCGGCTGGCGGAGCCGGGCGAGGTGCTGGCGGCGGGCGGCAAGGTGGCCACCGTGCTGGACGTCAGCGATGTCTACATGACCATCTTCCTGCCCACCGCCGAGGCGGGCAAGGTCCGGGTGGGCGCCGAGGCCCGGATCATTCTGGACGCCCTGCCCGACTACGTGGTCCCCGCCGAGGTGAGCTTCGTCGCCGCCGAGGCGCAGTTCACACCCAAATCGGTAGAAACGCGCACGGAGCGGGAAAAACTGATGTTCCGGGTGCGAATCCGCATCGATCCGGAACTGCTGCGGGCCTACCGGGACCGGGTGAAGACCGGCGTTCCGGGAGAGGCTTACGTGCGGCTGGATGAGCGCCAGCCGTGGCCGGAAGCGCTGCAGGTGGCCCTGCCGGATGCCTGAGATCGTTGCCCGGCTCAAGGATGTCCGGCACGCCTACGGCGATCGTCAGGCCCTGGTCGATATCCAACTGGAGGTGCCGGCCGGCTGCATGGTGGGCCTGATCGGTCCCGACGGCGTCGGCAAATCCACCCTGCTGGGTCTGCTGGCCGGGGCCCGGCGTCTGCAGCATGGGGCGCTGACAGTGCTCGGCGGCGACATGGCGGATGGCCGCTACCGCGGCCAGGTGGCCCCCCGCATCGCCTACATGCCCCAGGGGCTGGGCGGCAACCTTTATCACAGCCTGACGGTGGACGAGAACATCGAGTTCTTCGCCGACCTGTTCGGCCTCATCGGCCCGCGCCGGCGCCAGCAGATCGAACGCCTGCTGCGGGCCACGGGCCTGCTGGCATTCCGGGACCGGCCGGCGGGCAAGCTGTCCGGTGGCATGAAACAGAAACTGGGGCTCTGCTGCGCCCTGGTGCACAACCCGGATCTGCTGATCCTGGATGAGCCCACCACCGGCGTGGACCCCCTGTCCCGCAAGCGCTTCTGGGACCTGATTGCCAGCATCCGCGCGCAGCAGCCGGGTATGAGTGTGGTGGTGGCGACGGCCTACATGGAGGAGGCAGAGCGCTTTGACTGGCTGGTGGCCATGGACGATGGCCGCATCCTGGCAACCGGTTCTCCGGCGGAACTTCGCGCCCGTACCGGCACTGATACTCTCGATGACGCCTTTATCGCCCTGCTGCCGCCGGAGCGCCGGGATTCAGGCGGCGGGACCGAGATGCCGGCAGCCGGGGCAGACAACCCGGGGCCGGAGGGCCCGCCAGCCATCGAGGCGCATCATCTGACCCTGCGTTTTGGCAGCTTTACCGCGGTCCGGGATGTCAGCTTTTCCATCCGCAAGGGTGAGATCTTCGGCTTTCTTGGCTCCAACGGTTGTGGCAAGACCACCACCATGAAAATGCTGACCGGTCTGCTCACCCCTACCGAAGGGGACGTCCGGCTCTTCGGTGCGCCCCTGGATGCCCGCGATCTGCGCACACGCCAGCGCGTCGGCTATATGTCCCAGTCCTTTTCCCTGTACGGCGAGCTGACGGTCCGGCAGAACCTGGAGCTGCATGCGCGCCTGTTCCACCTGCCGGAGGCAGAGATTCCCGGCCGTATTCAGGAGCTGGCCGGACAGTTCGGGCTCGAGGAGGTGATGGACCGGCAGGCGGGCGCCCTGCCCCTGGGGGTGCGTCAGCGTCTGTCGCTGGCCGTGGCGGTGGTGCACCGGCCGGAGCTGCTGATTCTGGATGAGCCCACCTCCGGGGTGGACCCGGCAGCCCGCAACCGCTTCTGGCGGCTGCTGCTGCGTCTGTCCCGGGAAGATGGTGTGACCATTTTCATTTCCACCCACTTCATGAATGAGGGTGAGCGCTGCGACCGTATCTCCCTGATGCATGCCGGTGAGGTGCTGGCCTGCGATACCCCGGCAGCGCTGATTGAACAGGCCGGTGCCGACAGTCTGGAAGAGGCCTTTATGCGCACACTGGAGGCAGTGGACCAGGAGGCGGAGACCGGCACCCAGGGTAGTCTGCTGGCCGCAGAGGAAGAGGCGCCTGTCCGTACCAGCCGCTTCAGCCTGCGCCGGCTCTGGGCCTATGGCTGGCGCGAAACCCGGGAGCTGCTGCGGGACCCGATCCGCATGGCCTTCGCCTTTGTCGGTTCGGCCCTGCTGATGCTGATTCTCGGCTATGGCATCACCCTGGATGTAGAAGACCTGCCGTTTGCGGTTCTGGATCAGGACCAGACGCCGCAGAGCCGGGATTACATTACCGCCGTGTCAGGCTCCCGCTATTTCGTCGAGCGCCCGCCACTGCAGGATATGGCAGAGCTGGAACGACGCATGCGGTCCGGGGAGCTGAGCCTGGCCTATGTGATTCCTCCGGGATTCGGTGAGGATATGAAACGGGGCCGGGATACGGAACTGTCGGTGTGGATTGATGGCGCCATGCCCTTCCGTGGCGAGACCATGAAAGGTTACGTGGAAGGGCTGCATCTGAGTTATCTGCAGGAACTTTACCAGCGCACCTACGGAGAGCTTCCGGTGCTGAGCCTGGCCTCGGTCCAGGACCGTTACCGTTACAACCAGGATTTCCGCAGCCTGGATGCCATGGTGCCGGCGGTGATACCGATCCTGCTGATATTCATTCCGGCCATTCTGATGGCGCTGGGCATTGTCCGTGAGAAGGAGCTGGGCTCCATTACCAACCTGTATGTGACGCCGGTGACACGGCTGGAGTTCCTGCTGGGCAAGCAGTTGCCTTACATCGGCTTCAGCATGGTCAGTTACGGCAGCCTGGTGCTGCTGGCGCTGCTGGTGTTCGAGGTGCCCATCAAGGGCGGCGTGCTGGCGCTGACCCTGGGTGCGCTGCTCTATGTCACCGCCACCACCGGTCTGGGCCAGGTGATCTCGGCGTTCGCCTCGACCCAGATCGCGGCGCTGGCGGCCACCGCCATCCTCACCATTCTGCCGACCGTGCAGTTCTCCGGGCTGACCGAGCCGGTGTCGTCGCTGGACGGGCCCTCGGCTCTGATCGGCCAGGTCTGGCCGGCGACCTGGTTCTTGCAGATCAGTCGGGGAGTGTTCACCAAGGGCCTATATCTGCACGACCTGCAGTCCGCCTTCCTGATCCTGGCGGCGTTCATCCCGGTGCTGACCCTGATGTCCGTGCTGCTGCTGCGTAAACAGGGACGGTGAGCCATGACGACACGCAAACGAAACGCCATCGCCAGCATCTGGCACCTCGGGGTCAAGGAACTGCGCAGTCTGTGGCGTGACAAGGTGCTGCTGGTGTTCGTCGCGGTGGCCTTCTCGCTGATGGTCTATGCCGCCGGCTCGGCCGGCTCCCTGGAATTGAACAACGCGCCGATCGCGGTGGTGGACCAGGACCAGACTGTTCTCTCCGGCCGCATTATCAACGCCTTCCAGCCGCCCTGGTTCCGCAAGCCGGACCTGGTGCAGTTCCACCAGATGGATGAGCTGCTGGACAAGGGTCTGTACACCTTTGCCTTGGTTATCCCCGATGGGTTCGAACGGGACATCCGGGAAGGCCGGGTCACGGACCTGCAGCTGAACATCGACGCCACCCGCATGACCCAGGCCTTTATCGGTGCCAGCTACATCAAGAGCTATGTGGCGATGGAGGTGGCGGAGTTTATGGAGTCAGGCAGCTCCGCCAGTACCCTGCCCGTCAACCTGATCACCAGGGCCAGCTTCAACCCCAACCTGGACGGTACCTGGTTCGGGGGAGTGATGGAACTGATCACCCAGGTAACCCTGATCAGCATTATCCTGTCCGGCGCGGCGCTGATCCGGGAGCGGGAACACGGCACCATCGAGCACCTGATGGTGATGCCGCTGCGGCCATTCGAAATCATGGCCGCCAAGGTGTGGGCCAATGGCCTGGTGGTGATGATCGCCGCCACCCTGTCGGTGACCCTGGTGATCCGTTACGGCCTGCAGGTCCCCATCCGCGGTTCCATCCTGCTGTTCCTGGCCGGGGCCCTGATCCATCTGTTTTCCACTACCGCCATCGGCATCCTGATCGGCACCGTGGCCCGGACCATGCCCCAGTTCGGTTTGCTGCTGATCCTCACCATCCTGCCACTGCAACTGTTGTCCGGCGGCATCACCCCGCGCGAGAGCATGCCGGAACTGGTGCAGGACCTGATGCTGGCGGCACCCACCACGCATTTCGTCAGCATGGCCCAAGCCATCCTCTACCGGGGGGCCGGCCTCGAGGTGGTGTGGCCGCAGATGCTGGCGCTGGCGGCGATTGGCACGGTGTTCTTCGGTGCCGCCCTGGCGCTGTTCCGGCGCCACCTGTCGGTCTAACCGGTCAGGCGGGCTTTTCCGGGCGTCGCCACAGCCAGATCAGCAGCAGGCCAAGCAGCGGCGGAATGCTCCACTTCAGCCAGGCCACGTCGGTGCCGACGCAAAGGATGACAATGCTGACCAGAATGGACCCGGTGGCCAACCACTTGGCGCGGCGCGGCACGATGCCGTGGCTGCGCCACTGGACGATCACCGGGCCGTAGCGCGGGTGGCCGAGCAGCCAGTCGTGCAACCCCGGCCAGCCGTGGCCGGCGGCCCAGGCCCCCAGCAGCAGGAACACCGTGGTCGGCATCACCGGCAGCACCGCGCCGACGAGGCCGAGGGCCACGAACACGGCGGCCAGCAGGCGCCAACCCAGCTGTTTCATGAGTGTCCCTCGCAATCGATGTTTGGTCGATCCCATTCTGGAGACAGTTCACGGGATGCGCAGTCCGGAGTCAAGAGCTTCGGAGACAACGCCATGCGTGGGGAACGGGGGCTTGGCTGCAACAGCCGGAAACGGGGGAAACGAGTGATACGGGAAGGAAATGGTCGGCGTGGCAGGATTCGAACCTGCGACCCCTTCGTCCCGAACGAAGTGCGCTACCAGGCTGCGCCACACGCCGAACAACGGCCGGTATTATACGGATTCCTTGGGTTTTGGCTACCCCCCGAAGGGGGTTTTTTCACTCAGGTCTCCGCAACCGGCCGTGGCACCGGGGTCAGCCCCCGGTGGGCAACAGGGAAATGTCCGCGACCCGCAGGAACAGGTTGCGCAGACGGTTGAGCAGGGCCAGGCGGTTGCGCCGCACCGCGTCGTCCTCGGCCATCACCATGACCTGGTCGAAGAAGGTGTCCACCGGCGCCCTCAGGCCGGCCAGGGCGGTCAGGGCGCTGGCGTAGTCACCCTGGTCGAACAGTGGGCCCACCTGGGCCGAGAGTTCGTCCACCTTGGCGGCGAGGGCCTTCTCGGCGGCGTCCTGCAGGCGGCCGGTGTCGACGCTTTCGGGAACGTCGTCACCGCCCTGCTTGGTGAGGATGTTGGACACCCGCTTGTTGGCGGCGGCCAGGGCCTGGGCCTCCGGCAGCTGGCGGAAGGCCTCGACCGCCTTCACCCGGCGATCGAAGTCCAGCGGCCGGGTCGGCCGGCGGGCATGCACCGCCAGGTACACCTCGGCGCCGATGCCCTGTTCCTCGTAGTGGGCGCGGAAACGCTCCAGCATGTAGTCCACCACGGTGTCCGCCACCCGGGTTTCGGTGAGCACGGTGAAGTTCTGCTCGGCCCATTCGCACAGGGTCTGCAGATCCAGCGGCAGCTGCCGCTCGATGATGATGCGCAGCACACCCAGGGCGGCCCGGCGCAGCGCGAACGGGTCGCGGGTGCCGGAAGGCGGCTGGTTGATGCCGAACAGGCCCACCAGCGAGTCGATCCGGTCGGCAATGGCCACGGCGCAGCCGGTCGGGGTGGTGGGCAGGTCGTCACCGGCGAAGCGCGGCATGTACTGCTCGTTCAGCGCCTGGGCCACCTCTTCCGGTTCGCCGTCGTGGCGTGCGTAGTACTGGCCCATGATGCCCTGCAGCTCGGTGAACTCCAGCACCATCTCGGTGACCAGATCGGTCTTGGCCAGGCGCGCCGCCCGTTCGGCCAGGGCCGGGTCGCTGCCGATGGCCTCGGCGATCCGGCGGGCCAGCGCCGCCACCCGCATGGACTTGTCGTACAGGCTGCCCAGTTTCTCCTGGAAGACGATCGGCTTGAGCGCGTCGACGCGGTCTTCCAGCCGGGTCTTGCGGTCGGTTTCGTAGAAGAACGCGGCGTCGGACAGACGCGGGCGAATCACTTTCTCGTTGCCGGCGATGACCTGGGCCGGGTCCTTGCTCTCGATGTTGGCGACGGTGATGAACAGCGGCAGCATGCGCCCGTCCCGGTCCACCACGTGGAAGTATTTCTGGTGCTCCTTCATGGAGGAGATCAGAGCCTCCGGCGGCACCGCCAGGAAGCGTTCCTCGAACCGGCCCATCAGCGGCACCGGCCACTCGTTCAGGGCGGTAACCTCGTCCAGCAGGTCCTCGTCGATCACCGCGCGACCGCCGGTTTCCCGCTCCGCCAGGGCTTCCACTCCGGCGCGGATCTGCTCGCGGCGCTCGGCGAAATCGGCCAGCACATGGCCTTCCTGCTTGAGCACCACCTCGTAGTCGTTCGGGGTCGGCACGATCAACGGTTCCGGGCAGTGGAAACGATGGCCCCGGGTCTTGTTGCCGGGGGTCAGGCCCATGATCGGGGTGTTGATGACTTGGTTACCGTACAGCAGCACCACCCAGTGCACCGGGCGCACGAACTCGGTACGGTAGGCGCCCCAGCGCATGCGCTTGGGAATGGGCAGCGCCGCCAGCGCCTGCTCCACCAGCTGCGGCAGCAGGTCGACCGTGGCCTTGCCCTGCTCGACGGTACGGTAGACCAGCCAGGCCCCCTTATCGGTTTCCAGGGTGTCCAGCTGGTCCGGGGTCACACCCAGGGAGTTGGCGAAGCCGGTCAGGGCGCGGGTCGGGTTACCGGCGTCGTCGAACGCGGCCTTGACCGCCGGGCCACGTTTTTCCACCGGCTTGTCCGGCTGGGCGTCGGCCAGGTCGCGGACCCGCACCGCCAGCCGGCGGGGGGCGGCGAAGGCCTCAACCCGACCAAAGTCCAGGCCGGCGTCCTTCAGACCCTGGGCGATGCCCTGGGTGAAGGCGTCGGACAGTGGTTTGAGGGCCTTCGGAGGCAGCTCCTCGGTGCCCAGTTCGACCAGAAAATCCTGTGTTGCCATGGTTATGCGTTCCCCTGTTCCTGCGCTGCCGTGTTCGGTTTCTTGCCCTTCTTGCCGTTGGCCTTGGCCTCGGCGGCCGCGGTGGCGGCCAGGACTTCCTCGCGCAGGGCCTCCGGCGCCAGCGGGAAGCCCAGCTTGCGCCGGCTCTCGAAGTAGGCCTGGGCCACCGACCGGGCCAGGGTGCGGACCCGCAGGATAAAACGCTGGCGCTCGGTCACGGAGATGGCGTGCCGGGCGTCCAGCAGGTTGAAGGTGTGGGAGGCTTTCAGTACCTGCTCATAGGCCGGCAGTGGCAGGCCGGCGTCGATCAGGCGGGCACTTTCCCGCTCATACACGTCGAAGCAGTGGAACAGGAAGTCGGTGTCGGCCTGCTCGAAGTTGTAGGCGGACATCTCCACCTCGTTCTGGTGGAACACGTCGCCGTAGGTGACCACGCCGTCCGGGCCGTCGGTCCAGACCAAGTCATAGACGCTGTCCACGCCCTGCAGGTACATGGCGATACGCTCCAGCCCGTAGGTCAGTTCGCCGGTGACTGGATAGCATTCCAGGCCGCCCACCTGTTGGAAGTAGGTGAACTGGGTCACTTCCATGCCGTTGAGCCAGATTTCCCAGCCCAGACCCCAGGCGCCCAGGGTGGGTGATTCCCAGTTGTCCTCGACGAAGCGGATGTCGTGGACCAGCGGGTCCAGGCCCAGAGCCCGGAGGGAATCGAGGTAGAGCTCCTGAATGTTGTCCGGGGACGGCTTGAGCACGACCTGGAACTGGTAGTAATGCTGCAGACGGTTGGGGTTTTCCCCGTAGCGGCCGTCGGTGGGACGGCGGCTGGGCTGAACATAGGCCGCGTTCCAGGTTTCCGGCCCGATGGCCCGCAGGAAGGTGGCCGGGTGGAAGGTGCCGGCGCCCACTTCCATGTCCAGGGGCTGGAGGACCACGCAGCCGTGCTGCGCCCAGAAGTTCTGCAGAGCCAGGATCAGACCCTGGAAGGTCTTGATATCCGGTGCGGGAGTGTTCGTTGCCTTGTCTGTCACGACGTTTGCCTGCTGAGTCAGTCTGTGTGTGGTGTCCCGTTCACCCGCCGGGACACGCCAAAGGAAGGCGCATTATACGCGCGCTTTCGCTGCATTTCTAAGCACCGCCCAGGTGGTTGTTTTCACGGTCAGAAGAAGGTCAGTCCCACCTGGAACAGCTTCTCCACGTCCCGGACCCGGGACTTGTCCACCAGGAACAGGATGACGTGATCGTCCGGTTGTACCCGCAGGTGGTCGTGGGCGATCAGCACCTCGTTGTGGCGCACGATGGCGCCGATGGTGGTGCCTTCCGGCAGGTTGATCTCGTCCAGCCGGCGCCCCACCACCTTCGACGAGCGGTGGTCGCCGTGGGCGATGGCTTCGATGGCCTCCGCGGCGCCCCGGCGCAGTGAGTACACATTGACCACGTCGCCCCGGCGAACGTGGGTGAGCAGGCTGCCGATGGTGGTCTGCTGGGGTGAGATGGCGACATCGATCTCGCCACCCTGGATCAGGTCCACATAGTCGGGGTTGTTGATCAGGGTGAGCACCTTGCGCGCGCCCAGGCGCTTGGCCAGCAGCGAGGCCATGATGTTGGCTTCGTCGTCGTTGGTGACCGCGCAGAACACGTCGGTGTTCTCGATGTTTTCCTCCAGCAGGATGTCCTTGTTGGCGGCATCCCCTTCCAGCACCACGGTCTTGCGCAGGTTTTCCGACAGGGTCACGCAGCGGTCGTGGTCCCGTTCCAGCAGCTTGACGTGGTAGCGACTTTCCAGGGTGTTGGCCAGTCGATGGCCGATGTTGCCACCGCCGCAGATGAAGATGCGTTTGTAAGGCTTCTCCAGCGGTTGCAGCTCGCTCATGACCGAGCGGATGTGGTCGGTGGCGGCGATGAAGAACACCTCGTCGCCGTCCTCAATCACGGTATCGCCCTGGGGCATGATGGCGCGGTCCTTGCGGAAGATGGCGGCGACCCGGGTATCGATGCGGGGCATGTGGTTGCGCAGGTAGGACAGTTCGTGGCCCACCAGCGGGCCACCCTTGGTGGCCTGGATCGCCACCAGCCGCGCCAGCCCCTTGGAAAACTCCAGTACTTGCAGCGCGCCGGGGTATTCGATCAGCCGGGTGATGTGCTTGGTGACCAAGTGCTCGGGGCTGATCAGTACGTCGATGGGGAAGCCGCCCGGGCTGTCCGAGTCCTTGTTGGCGAACAGTTCCGGCTTGGCCAGATAGGCGTTGGCGCGCACCCGGCAGATGGTGGTCGGAGTCTTGTACAGCAGCTTCGAGACCTGGCAGGCCACCATGTTGGTCTCGTCGCTGTTGGTGACGGCGATGACCATGTCCGCGTCCGGCGCGCCGGCGGCGCGCAGGATGGTGGGGTAGGAGGCCTTGCCCTGTACGGTACGGATGTCGAGGCGGTCCTGAAGCTCCCGGAGCCGGGCTCCGTCGCTGTCAATCACGGTGATGTCGTTGGCTTCGTTGGCCAGGTTTTCGGCCAGGGTGCCGCCGACCTGGCCGGCGCCGAGAATCAGGATCTTCATGGTCGGGGTTTCTCCAGTACCGCGTAGAAGAAGCCGTCGTGGCTGTTCGGGTTGGGCAGCAGTTGCCGGCCGGCGCCGGTATCCAGGCCCCAGTCGACGGCGGGCTCGAGCAGACGTGCCTCCGGAGACTGGGTGCGGAATCGCTGAATTATACGGTGGTTTTCCTGCGGGAACACCGAACAGGTGGCGTACACCAAGCGTCCACCCGGGGCCAGCAGGGACCACATGGCCTGCAGCAGGCCCAGCTGGATACCGGCCAGGGGCACGATGTCCGATTCCCGGCGCAGCAGCTTGATGTCCGGGTGCCGGCGAATCACGCCGGTGGCGCTGCAGGGCACGTCCAGCAGGATGCGATCGAAGGGGCGCCCGTCCCACCAGCGTTCCAGATCGGCGGCGTCGGCCTGAATCAGGGTGGCGTCCAGGTCCAGCCGCGCCAAGTTGTCCTCAATCCGGGGCAGCCGCTCGGCGGACTCGTCGATGGCCACCACGTCGGCCAGTGCCGGGCAGGCTTCGAGGATGGCGCAGGTCTTGCCGCCGGGGGCGGCGCAGGCGTCCAGTACCCGTTGCCCCGGGGCCAGGTCCAGCAGGCCGGTGCATAACTGGGCGGCTTCGTCCTGGACGCTGACAGCGCCGTCGGCAAAGCCGGGCAGCCGCTCCACCGGTACCGGTTGCACCAGCTGGATGCCCATGGTGGCGAAGCGGGTGGCTTCGGCGTCGATGCCGGCCCGCGCCAGTTCGGCCAGGTAGTCCTCCCGGCGATACCGGCGGGCATTGACCCTCAGGGTCATGGGGGCCTGGATGTTGTTGGCGTCGAGGATGGTGGTCCAGTGGCCGGGCCAGTTGTGGCGCAGTTTGGCCACCATCCAGTCCGGGTGGCTGAAGCGGGCCGCGTCGTCCCGGGGGGCTGGCGCGCCCTCCCTTTCGGCGGCCCGCAGCACGCCGTTGACCAGGCCGGCCAGGTGCGGCTTGCCCAGCTCCCGGCAGGCGTCCACCGATTCGTTGAGGATGGCGTAACGGGCCTGCTCGCTGAAACGCAGTTGGAACAACGCCAGCAGCATCAGGTGATGGATGATCCGGTCGTGTTTGCGCAGGGGCCGGCGCAGCCGGCCGCGCAGTTCGTCGTCGAGCCGGTGGAACCAGCGGCAGGCACCGTAACACAGGGCCTGCAGCGCGGGTCGGGTATCCGGTGCCAGCCGTGCCAGCGCCGGCGGCAGGCATTGGGACAGGGACTGGCCCTGCTCCACCGCCAGCAGGACGGTGGCGGCCAGTGCGCGCAGGGACCGGGCGTCGGTGCTCATGTCAGCGCAACTCCTGGCCGGGCAGCAGCAGGGGCTTGCCGCCGTTGATCAGGTCGTTGACCGACTGGGCCCGGGCGCCGGGCAGCTGCAGCCGGGTGATGCGCAGGGCGCCCTCGCCGCAGGCCACGTCGATGCCGTCCCGCTCCCGGCGCAGGACGGTGCCGGGGGTACCGGTGCCGGGCACCACGTGGGCTTGGTGCAGCCGGAGGCGCTGGCCGTCCAGCTCGGTGTAGGTGCCGGGCCAGGGGTCGAATGCCCGGATCTGCCGCTCGATCACCTCGGCCGGCTGGTGCCAGTCGATGTGCCCTTCGTCCTTGGTCAGCTTGTGGGCGTAACAAGCCTCCTCGTGCCGCTGGGGTTCGCCGGCCAGGCGCCCCTGTTCCAGCCGGGTCAGCGCCTCGACGATGGCTTCGCCGCCGAGCCGGGCCAACCGGTCGTGCAGGCGGCCGCCGGTGTCGTCGGCCTGGATTGGGGTGGCCTTCTTCAGCAGCATAGCGCCGGTGTCCAGGCCTTCGTCCATCTGCATGATGGTGATGCCGGTCTCGGTATCGCCGGCGGCGATGGCGCGCTGGATCGGCGCCGCGCCGCGCCAGCGGGGCAGCAGCGAGGCGTGGATGTTGAGGCAGCCGTGACGGGGCAGGTCCAGTACCGCCTTGGGCAGGATCAGACCGTAGGCCGCCACCACCATGACGTCAGCGGCCAGGCCGGCCAGCGTCTGCTGGGCATCGGCGGTTTTCAGGGTGTCCGGCTGGAACACCGGCAGGCCGGCGTCGAGCGCCACCTGCTTCACCGGGCTTGGGGTCGGCTTGCGGCCCCGGCCGGCCGGCCGGTCGGGTTGGGTGTAGACGGCAATCAGCTCATGGTGCGTGGCCAGCAGGGCCTGGAGGGCGGTGGCGGCAAAATCGGGGGTGCCGGCAAATACGATTCGCACAGTGTTAACGTCTCTGTTCCGGTTTGCAGACGAAAAGACCGGGCCTTTGCCCGGTCCAGGTTCCATTCGGTTCGGCCCGTCCCTGACGGATCAGGCGCTCTTGCGGTGCAGCTTTTCCAGCTTTTTCTTGATCCGGTTGCGCTTGAGAGCGCTGAGGTAGTCGACAAAAAGCTTGCCGTTGAGGTGGTCCATCTCATGCTGGATGCACACCGCCAGCAGGCCTCGGGCTTCCAGTTCGAACGGCTGGCCGTCCCGGTCCAGGGCGCGGATCCGGCAGTGCTCGATGCGCTCCACGTCCTCGTAGAAACCGGGTACGGACAGGCAGCCTTCCTGCATGGCTTCCGGCTCGCCGTCGAGAATCTCGACTTCCGGGTTGATGAACACCCGGGGCTCGCTTTTGTCCTCGGACAGGTCCATGACGATGATCTGCTTGTGGACGTTGACCTGGGTGGCTGCCAAGCCGATGCCCTTGGCATCGTACATGGTCTCGAACATGTCGTCGATCAGCTTCCGGATGTCGTCCGTCACCGCCTCCACCGGTTGGGCGATGGTGCGCAGGCGCGGGTCCGGGTATTCGAGGATCTCTAGTATCATAAGCGTTGCGTATATGCCCTGTTGAAACGGTGCCCGGTGCGTCGCTGTTTTCTTTTATGTAACCGTGTGAATGCGATCGCTGAAATGCGGCGGCAGACCGAGCAAATTGGCGCTATTATCCCTCAATTCGCCGATTGAGTACAAACTGACCAGTCGATAGAGAAAAGCTTTCAGCGGCGTCAATAGAATCCACTGGAAGAACAAAAGATAACATCACAATTTCCGAGACTTCTTCTATAGTAACAGGAATAACATCGTAATAAGCTGCAGGAATCCGGCTGCATCCCAACCGAATGCAATGACCCAAGGCACGCGATCAAGGACTTAGACAATGAGGAAACTGCTGTACGCTCTGGCAGTCACCATGCTGCTGTTCACTTCCTGGGCCCAGGCTCAACCCGAGCTCCGGCCGGGCCATCCCGAGCGTTACACTGTCGTCAAGGGGGACACCCTGTGGGACATCTCGGCGCGCTTCCTGAACAACCCCTGGTACTGGCCGGAAATCTGGCATGTGAACCCCCAGGTGGCCAACCCCCATCTGATCTATCCCGGTGATCGCCTGGCCCTGGTCTACATTGATGGTCAGCCCCGCATCACCAAGGTGGCCAGCAGCGACGTGGTGAAACTGTCGCCCCAGGTCCGCTCCGAACCAATCGACACGCCGATTCCCGCCATTCCGCTCGATGCCATTGCCAGTTTCCTCACCGACACCCGCATCGTGACCCCGGAGGAGATCGAGGGCGCGCCCTACGTGCTGGAAGGCGAGGACAGCCGCATCATCACCGGTGCCGGCGACCGCATCTACGCCCGGGGTGAGAAACCGGCGGACAAGGTTGGGATCTTCCGTCGCACCCAGGAGTTCCGGGACCCGGATACCGGCGAATTTCTGGGCCTGGAGGCACGCAGCATCGGCACCGGCCGGGTCACCGCCGAGAACGGCGATGTGCTGACCCTGGAGCTGACCGCCTCAAACCAGGAAATCCGCATCGGTGACCGTCTGCTGGCCAGTGTCGACCGGCCGATCGCCACAAGTTTCGTGCCCAGTGCGCCGGAGCAGGAGGTCGAGGGCAAGATGATCGCGGTGGACGGAGGGGTCAGCCAGATCGGTCAGTTCAACGTGGTGGCCCTCAACCGCGGAGCCCGGGACGGGCTCGAACCGGGCAACGTCATGGCGGTGCTGCGCAGCGGCAACCTGGTGCGTGATCCGGTGACTGGAGAAACCATCGAGCTGCCGTCCGAGCGTGCCGGCCTGCTGATGGTGTTCAAGACCTATGAAAAAATGAGCTATGGCCTGATCCTGCAGGCGACCCGCCCCCTGGCCGTGGGCGACAAGGTCACCAATCCCTGAGGATACCCGGCCCTCGGATGGAACTCGGCCGGGCGGGAATGCCCGGCCTCGCGTTGCTCAAGGACGAGACTGCCGTGCACGAACTGTGGACCGGAGCCGACCCCGGCTCGCCCCCCTGCCCTCCCTTTGATGCCCCCGCCGCGCCCTGGCTGCTGCTGGCTGAACTGCCCCGGTTCGGTGTCCGTGCCCGGGAGGCGGCCAGATCGCTGGTCGACCGCCTGGACCGGCTGGTGCAGGTGGATCCGCAACGGCTGCGGGAGCTCGGCCTGGCCCGCGAAACCCTGGCCGGTATACAGGCTTGGCGCCGGATGGACATCGGCCATCCGGTTATGGCCCGGGTCGCGGCCATCCTGGAGGCCTGCCGGCACCAGGACATCGCCCTGGTGCCCTGGACCGACGAACGCTACCCGGAGGCGTTGCGCCACATTCCCGACGCCCCCCTGGTGCTTTACGCCAGGGGCGATCCCGCCCTGCTGACCCGGGACCAGATCGGCATCGTCGGCAGCCGCCACGCGACCCGGGCAGGGCTGGCGCATGCCCGCCAGTTCGCGGCGGAACTGAGCCGCCAGGGCCTGCTGGTCACCAGCGGACTGGCTCTGGGCATCGACGGCGCCGCTCACGCCGGTGCCCTGGACGCCGGCTGTCCGACCGTGGCGGTGATCGGCTGTGGACTGGACCGGTGCTATCCGCGTCAGCATGAGGCCCTGGGCCGCCGGGTAGTGGCCGGCGGCGTACTGGTTTCCGAGTATCCGCCTGGAACCCCCGCCCGGGCCGGCCACTTTCCCCAGCGCAACCGCATCATCAGCGGCCTGTCGCGGGGCGTGCTGGTGGTCGAGGCGGGCTTGCGCAGCGGCTCGCTGATCACCGCGCGACTGGCGCTGGAGCAGGGACGCGAAGTGTTTGCCATTCCCGGCTCGATTCACAGTCCGGTGGCGCGCGGCTGCCACCAGCTGATCAAGCAGGGCGCGCGCCTGGTGGAAACCGTCGACGATGTGCTGGAGGAGCTGGCCGGGTGGTGGTCGCCTCCGGTGGTGTCGACCCGGCAGCCCTCGCCGGCGCCGGACCGGCCCGACCTGTCGGGCCTGGAGCAACGGGAAATCGCGGTGTTCGAGGCATTAGGGTATGATCCGGTTTCGACCGACGCACTGGCCCTGGCCACCGGCCTGCCGGCGGATCAACTGATGCAGGCCCTGCTGTTGCTGGAGTTACAGGGCCTGGCCGGTTCCGCGCCCGGTGGCTATCTGCGACTGGCCTGAGCCGGTGCCCTGATTCCACGCATTCTGATTCGATGAAACAGTCATGGCTCTGATCTCTCCCATCAGTGATTGGCATTTGTCCCTTGCCCGCCAGGTGATCCACACCGGTGGCGTGATCGCCTACCCCACCGAGGCGGTCTGGGGACTGGGCTGCAACCCCTGGGACCGGCAGGCGGTGGAACGCATCCTGGAACTGAAGCAGCGCCCGGTCGAGAAGGGCGTCATTCTGGTGGCCGCCTCGGTGGACCAGATCCGTTTCCTGCTCGATCCCCTGCCTCCGGAGCTGCAGCGCGAGGCTGCGCGCCACTGGCCGGGCCCGGTGACCTGCCTGCTGCCCGATGTCCGGGAACAGGTGCCGGCGTGGGTGCGCGGCCAGCACCGCTCCATCGCGGTGCGGGTCAGCGCCCACCCCGGCGTGCGGGCCCTGTGCGAGGCCGCTGGCATGCCACTGGTGTCCACCTCCTGCAACCCGGCCGGCCGCCCGCCCGCGCGCCAGCCCTGGCACGTGCGCCGCTACTTCGGCGATCAGCTGGATCTGATTCTGCCGGGCCGTCTGGGGGGCAACCGGAATCCCAGCCGCATCATCGACATTGTCACCGGTCAACAGCTTCGATAGGAGTTTGCCATGTCACAGCAACCCGATAGCGGGGCCGTCAAGTCCTACCTGTTGGACCTGCAGGCACGCATCTGCCAGCGCCTGGAAGCCCTGGATGGCGACGCCCGATTTCTCCGCGACGCCTGGGCGCGCCCCGAAGGCGGTGGCGGCATTAGCCGGGTGATTTCGGAGGGGCGCGTCTTCGAAAAGGGGGGGGTGAACTTTTCCCACGTCATGGGCGATGCCATGCCCGCCTCCGCCACTGCCCACCGGCCCCACCTGGCCGGTGCCCCCTGGCAGGCCATGGGGGTCTCCTTGGTGATTCACCCTCGCAATCCCTACGTGCCGACCTCCCACGCCAACGTCCGCTTCTTCATCGCCACCCCCAGGGAGGGCGAGCCGGTGTACTGGTTCGGGGGTGGCTACGACCTGACGCCCTACTACGGCTTCGAGGAGGACTGCGTGTCCTGGCACCGTACCGCCAAGGCGGCCTGCGACCCCTTTGGCGAGACCGTCTACCCGCGCTTCAAGGCCTGGTGCGACGAGTATTTCTACCTGCGCCACCGCCAGGAGCCGCGCGGCGTCGGGGGGCTGTTCTTCGATGACCACAACACCGGCGACTTCGGGCGGGATTTTGCCCTGATGCGGTCGGTGGGCGACAGCTATATTGAAGCGTATGAGCCGATCGTACGGCGCCGGATGGACATGGCCTACGGCGACCGGGAGCGGCAGTTCCAGCTCTACCGCCGGGGCCGCTATGTCGAGTTCAATCTGGTGTATGACCGGGGCACCCTGTTTGGCCTGCAGTCCGGCGGCCGGACCGAATCCATTCTCATGTCGCTGCCGCCCCTGGTGCGGTGGGATTACAACCGGGTGCCGGAACCCGGCACCGAGGAAGCCCGCCTGACCGACCATTTCCTGACCGGTCGGGACTGGCTGGGAGTGTGTGATGAGTCATGACCTGTACGCGGTGGTCGGCCACCCGATCAGCCACAGCAAGTCGCCCAGAATTCACAGCCTGTTTGCCCGGCAGACCGGCCAGGCGGTGGAGTACACCGCGATCCAGGCGCCGCTGGACGGCTTCGCCGACACCGTGCGCCAGTTCTTTGCCCGGGGCGGCAAGGGTCTGAATGTGACCGTGCCGTTCAAGGAAGAGGCTTGGCGCCTGGCGGAACGTCGCACTGCCCGCGCCGAGCTGGCGGGGGCGGCCAATACCCTGTTCCAGGACCCGGACGGCGCCCTGGTGGCCGACAACACCGATGGCGTCGGTCTGGTGCGCGATCTGACCGTGAACCTCGATGTGGCGCTGGGCGGCCGGCGCCTGCTGGTGCTGGGTGCCGGCGGCGCGGTGCGGGGCGTGCTGGGGCCGTTGCTGGCGGAGCGGCCGATGGAACTGGTGATTGCCAACCGCACCCTGGCCAAGGCCGAGGCACTGGCCCGGCTGTTCGCCCGGGAGGCCGACAGCACCCGGCTTGGTGCCTGTGGTTTCGAGACGCCGGCCGCGCCGTTCGATCTGATCATCAATGGCACCAGCGCCAGTCTTCAGGGGGATCTGCCGCCGCTGTCCGCAAATGTGATCGGGGCGGACACCGTGGTCTATGACATGATGTACTCTCTGCAGACCACCACCTTCAACCAGTGGGCCCTGGCGCAGGGGGCAACCCGGGTCCACGACGGACTGGGCATGCTGGTGGAACAGGCCGCGGAATCCTTCCGGGTCTGGCGCGGTGTCCGTCCGGAGACGGCACCGGTCATCGAACAGTTGCGTACCGAGTGAACCCGGGCCGGCCGGGCCCGGAAGCATCCTCGTACAAGGGGTCGTCATGGATATTCTTACGCTCGTAGGGTTGGTGGCCGGGGTGCTGATCGTCGTCCTGGCGATGCTGGCCAACGCCTCCGTCCTCACCTTCCTGAACCTGCCGGGGCTGGCCATCGTCCTGGGCGGAACCTTTGCCGTCACCCTGATCAAGTTCCGGATGCCCTCGGTCATGAGTGCGTTCCGGATGGCGTTCAGTGCCGCGTTCACCGACCGCGTGGACCGCCCCGACGAGCTGATCCGGGAAGTCGGCACCCTGGCCCAGGTGGTTCGCAAGGAGGGAATTCTCGGGCTGGAAAACCACGACACCGCCAACCCGTTCCTGCGCAAGGCCATCAACCTGTGCGTCGATGGCCATCCGCCCGAGCTGGTGGAGGAGGCGCTGGCCCAGGAAATCCAGCAGACCCAGGAACGCTACGAGGTGGCGGAGCGGGTGTTTCGGGGCATCGGCGAGTCGGCTCCGGCGATCGGTATGCTGGGCACTCTGGTGGGACTGGTGCAGATGCTCAACAACCTGGACGACCCCGCATCCATCGGTCCGGCCATGGCCATTGCCCTGCTCACCACCCTCTACGGCGCCTTCATCGCCCAGCTGATGGCCCTGCCGCTGGCGGACAAGCTGCAGCTCAAGGGCGAGGACGAGGTGCGCAACCAGGTGCTGATCACCACCTCGATCCGCAGCATCATGCGTGGCGAGAACCCGCGGGTGATGACGGAGTTGCTGTCATCGTTCGTGACCCCGGAACAACGCAAGCGTCTGATGCCCGAGCGGGAGGCGTGATCCGGTGGACTGGCGCCAGCGGAAAAAGCCCCGGTCGAAGAACCCGACGCCGGACTGGATCGTCACTTTCGCCGACCTGGCGACCCTGCTGCTGACCTTTTTCATCCTGCTGCTGTCGTTTTCCGAGCTGGACGTGGAGAAGTACCGGGCCATGGCCAACTCCATGGCGCTGGCCTTCGGCTCCGGCAACGTGGTGGCCGACGGCGTCGGCGGCTCGCCGCTGACCCTGATCGAATCGGACACGGTTTCCCTGCCCGAACCCACCGATTCCCTGGAGCTGGAGCCCCAGTTCATCGACGAACGCACCGAGGGCGAGGCGCCGACCCAGGTTCCCGCCGGTGTGATCGACCTGGCCAGCCAGCTGATCCAGGCGCTGGAGCCGGAAGTGGCTTCCGGCGCGCTGAGCGTCAACTACGACGAACGGCAGGTGGTGATCCGTTTTTCCGAGGATGCCACCTTCCGTTCCGGTGAAGCGGAGATCAAGCCGGAAATGATTCCCATCATCGAGCGGGTGGTGAAGGTGCTGGCCCACTGTACCGGCGATGTGCTGGTGTCCGGCCACACCGACGACCGCCCCATTGCCAGCAGCCGCTACCGCTCCAACTGGGACCTGTCGGCGGCGCGGGCGGTGTCGGTGGTGCACGAACTGGTGATGACCCGGCAGGTTCCGGCCGAGCGGGTGATCGCTGCCGGCCGCGCCGAGACCAATCCCCTGGTTCCCAACGACACCCCGGAGCACCGGGCGCGCAATCGCCGGGTGGAAATCGCCATCCGCAACCCGAGCTGCGTGGATGCCGGTGAGCTGCCGGTGGAGATCCTGCCCTAGTCGCCGGGCCAGGGGCCTTATGCCCGCCCCGAAGATCCTCATGCGCAATTCATCTAACCCGCCGCCGGAGGCGTCCGTATACTGGGCGCCCTGAATGGACATGGCGCGGCCGCCACCGGCCCGCCGCCGGACGACCGGGAGAGAGTGACATGAGTGGACCCGATAAACCCAAGGTCATTGGCGAGGAATGGAGTGACGAGCGTATCCGGGGGTTCCTGGACATCGTGCCCTACGATCCCGCCATCAACGCCGATTATCACGTGCTGCTGAAGGCCTACCGGGCCATGCGCGCGGAGGATTTCGAACGCTTCATCGGCTTCTTCGTGGCCGCGGGCCGCGACCTGAACGCGGAGGACGAGCAGGGCCGCACCCTGCTGGATCTGGTCTCCGGGCACCGCCGCAGCGGCGAATACGCCCAGGTTCTGATCCGCGCCGGGGCAAAAAGAAAAGCGGAGGCCGGACACTGAGTCCGGGCTCCGCTGTCAGTCTGGGGGCGGGTGAAACGGCCCCGGTTACTCGACCTGGACTTCGATCGCCTTGGGTTCCTTCGGTTCGGCCTTCTTGAGGGTCAGGGTCAGCAGGCCGTCCTTGAAGGTGGCCTTGACGCTGTTCTCGTCAACGTTGTCCGGCAGGGTGAAACGACGCATGAAGCGGCCGTAGAAGCGCTCGATGCGGTGCACCTTGTGGTCGGAGCTTTCCGCCTCCTGCTTGCGCTCGCCCTGGATGGCCAGGACCCCGTCATCCACCGTGACCTTGACGTCGTCCTTGGACAGACCCGGCAGTTCCGCCTCGATCAGGAAGGCGTCGTCGGTTTCCTTGATGTCCACGGCCGGCGCCCAGTCACTCCGGCTGAACAGGTCCTTGCCTTCGCGTTCGCCGGGGCGGGTCAGGCCGAAGATCCGGTTGTAGCGATTCATCAGGTCTTCGATCTCGTTGAGCGGATTCCAGCGTGTCAGGTTGTTCATGGGGTTCACCTCCTTCTGCGAAAAACGAATCATGACGAAACGATTCCGCAGGGTTCCCGGAAACAACTCCCAACCGGTGGCGCCGCCCGGAGGGTGGTCCGTGAACGTCTGCTGATTGCCAATGTAGGAGCGCGCCTTCGCTTTTCAAGAGGCCGGCTGCTGGATTTTTGATCGGCGTCAGTCGCCCTGTCCGGCCAGGTACTCGTCCTTGAGCTTGACGTAGTTGGCGGCGGTGTACCGGAAAAATGTCCGCTCCTTGTCGGTCAGCGGCCGCGCCTGGCGGCAGGGCGAGCCCACGTACAGGTGGCCGGACACCAGGGTCTTGCCCGGCGGCACCAGGCAGCCGGCGCCGACGATCACCTCGTCCTCCACCACCGCCCCGTCCATGACGATGGCCCCCATGCCCACCAGCACCCGGCTGCCGATGGTGCAGCCGTGCAGCAAGGCCTTGTGGCCGACGGTCACATCGTCGCCCAGGGTCAGGGGGTAACCGCCGGGGTTGTAGTCGCTGGCGTGGGTGATGTGCAGCACCGAACCGTCCTGGATGCTGCAGCGATCGCCGATGCGGATGCGGTGCATGTCGCCCCGGATCACGGTCATCGGCCATACCGAACAGTCGGCGCCCAGCTGCACGTCGCCGATCACCACCGCGCTGGGATCAACCCAGGTGCGGTCGCCGAATTGTGGTGTTTTACCCTTGTGAGAGCGTACATTCGTCATTACATATAACCTTATCCGGTCACTTCAGGGGGTACCGCTAACATGGCGTACGCCCGACCATACCCAAGACCATCACGGCTGAGAAGAGGCGCTATGAATAATCCGTTACTGACTGATGATCTGTTGCCGAAGTTCGAGCATGTCCGGACCGAGCACATGGAAACGGCCATTGACCAGATTCTCAGCGAAAACCGCGTCAAGATACAGCAGCTGGCACAGCAGGAAGACCCCACCTGGGAAACCCTGGCGCTGCCGATGGAGGCACTGGAAAACCGTCTCAGCAACGCCTGGTCGGTGATCTCGCACCTCAATGGCGTGATGAACAACGACGAGCTGCGCCAGGTTTACAAACGCTGCCTTGAAAAACTCACCGAATACAGCACCGAGGTCAGCCAGAACGCGGCCTTGTGCAACGCTTACAAGAAACTGGCGGCGCGGCCGGACTTCGCCGATTTGAGCGAGGCTCAGCGCAAGGCGGTGGAAAACACCCTGCGCGACTTCCACCTGGGCGGGGTCGACCTGCCGGAGGATCAGAAGAAGCGCTACGCCGACCTGTCCCGGGAGCTGGCGGAGCTGTGCAACAAGTTCAGCGACAATGTGCTCGACGCCACCCAGCACTGGTACAAGCACATCACCGATCCGGAGGTGCTGGCCGGACTGCCGGAGACGGCCCTGGAAGGCGCCCGTCAGGCTGCGCGTCAGCGGCAGCTGGACGGCTTCGTGATCACCCTGGATTTCCCCAGCTTCTACCCGGTGATGACCTATTGCGACAACCGCGAGCTGCGCCGGGAAGTGTACGAGGCCTACGTCACCCGTGCGTCCGACCAGGGCCCGGATGCCGGCCGCTGGGACAACACGCCGGTGATGGCGGAGATCCTCAAGCGTCGGCATGCCCTCGCCCGGCTGCTGGGGTTCAACAACTACGCCGAGCGCTCCCTGGCCACCAAGATGGCCCGCAGCGTCGACGAGGTCATGACCTTCCTGAACCAGCTGGCGGCCAAGTCCAAGCCGGTGGCGGAGCGGGAGTTCGCCGAGCTCAGGGCATTCGCGCGGGAGCAGTACGGTATCGAGGACCTGCAGGCCTGGGACGTGGGTTACTACAGCGAGAAGCTGCGGCAGCAACGCTACGACATCTCCCCGGAGACCCTGCGTCCCTGGTTCCCGGTGGACCGGGTGGTGTCGGGCCTGTTCAAGGTGGCGGAAAAGCTGTTCGGCGTGCAGATCGAGGCACGACCGGAGGTGGAAACCTGGCACCCCGACGCCCACGCCTACTGCATCCGGCGCGACGGCGAGCCGGTGGCCTGGTTCTATCTTGATCTCTACGCCCGCCAGGGCAAACGCGGCGGTGCCTGGATGGCCGACTGCCGGGTGCGCTGGCGCGATGCCCGGGGCCGGCTGCAGCTGCCGGTGGCGTTCCTGACCTGCAACTTTACGCCGCCGGTGGACGGCAAACCGTCGCTGCTGACCCATGATGAGGTCACCACCCTGTTCCACGAATTCGGCCATGGCCTGCATCACATGCTGACGCAGGTGGAGGTGCTGGATGTGTCCGGCATCAATGGCGTGGCCTGGGACGCGGTTGAACTGCCCAGCCAGTTCCTGGAAAACTGGTGCTGGCACCCCGAATCCCTGGCGCTGATTGCGGCCCACCACGAAACCGGCGAGCCGCTGCCGGAGGCCTTGCTGGAAAAACTGCTGGCGGCAAAGAACTTCCAGTCCGGCATGGCCATGGTGCGCCAGCTGGAGTTCGCGCTGTTCGACTTCCGCCTGCACGCGGAATTCACCGAGCAGGCGCCGACCCATCCGCTGACGGTGCATCGCCAGGTCCGGGAGGAGATCGCGGTGGTTCAGGCACCCGAGTTCAACCGGTTCCCGAATTCGTTCTCCCACATTTTCGCCGGAGGGTACGCCGCCGGTTACTACAGCTACAAGTGGGCGGAGGTGCTGGCGGCGGATGCCTTCTCCCTGTTCGAGGAACACGGCATCTTCGACCCGGCCACCGGTCGTGCCTTCCTGGAGCACATCCTGGAAAAAGGCGGCTCCCGGGAGCCGATGGCGTTGTTCAAGGCGTTCCGTGGCCGCGAGCCGAAAGTGGACGCCCTGCTGCGGCAGTCCGGGATGATCGACGAAGCCGCCTGACCAATCCCGAGCGGTCACCCCCGACGGGTGGCCGCCGTGTTTTCTGGAGTGATCGACCCATGCCCAGCCCAAAACGTTTCATTGCCGGCGCGGTGTGTCCCCGCTGTGCCGAGATGGACAAGATTGTGATGTTCACGGACGACAACGAACGACAAGTGCGCGAGTGCGTGGCCTGCGGTTTTACCGATGCCCTGTCGGAAGAGCCGCCGGTCCCGGAGCTGGAAACCCGGGTGAACAAGCGTAAGAATGACGACGACCACACGGTGAAACAGGTGGTGTTTTTCAAGGCCAAGCAGGAGGACTGACGGTCGTCTGGTTTGGGGGCTGCGAGGGCATGGGAGGCTTTTCTTCTGGAAAAAGAACTCGCTGCGCTCAGACACCTTTTCCCGGCAGAAAAGCCTCCCATGCCCTCGCAGCCCCCAATCATAGAATGAAGGCCGCGAGCTGGCTCCAAAGAGCAATAATCAGAGCACCATAGCCGCCAGCCAGCCAAAGGCCAGCAACGGCAGGTTGTAGTGCAGGAAGGTGGGCACCACGGTGTCCCAGATGTGGTTGTGCTGGCCATCCGCGTTCAGGCCGGCCGTGGGACCCAGGGTGGAGTCGGATGCCGGTGAGCCGGCGTCGCCCAGCGCACCGGCCGTGCCCACCAGCGCGACGATGGCCATCGGGCTGAAGCCCAGCTGCAGCGCCAGGGGAACATACAGGGCGGCGATGATCGGAATGGTGGAGAAGGACGAACCGATCCCCATGGTGATCAGCAGGCCAACCGCCAGCATCAGCAACGCCGCCAGGCCCTTGCTGTCGCCGATGGCGGCCACCGAGCTTTCCACCAGCGTCGCGATTTCCCCGGTCTGGCGCATCACCTCGGCGAAGCCGTTGGCGGCGATCATGATGAAACCGATCATGGCCAGCATCTTCATGCCTTCGGTGAACAGGTCATCGGCTTCCTTCCACTTCACCACGCCGGACAGATTGAACAGCACGAAACCGGCCAGCGCACCCAGAATCATGGAATCCAGCCACAGCTGCACCACGAAGGCCACGGCAATGGCGATCAGCGCCATGACCAGCGTCTTCGGGCTGTAGCGCACGTCCACCCGCTCGGTGTGGGCAATCACCTCAAGATCGTAGGCACGCTCGCCCCGGTAGCTGAAAAACACCGCGATCAGCAGGCCCACCAGCATGCCCAGCGCCGGCAGCGCCATGGCGGTCATGACATTGAGGTCGGTGGCGTCGACGCCGTTGTCGGCGACGTTGGCCAGCAGGATTTCTTTCAGGTAGATGCCGCCGAAGCCGATCGGCAGGAACATGTAGGGGGTGATCAGGCCGAACGCCAGCACGCAGGCCACCAGCCGGCGGTCCAGCTTCAGCCTGGCCATCACGTACAGCAGCGGCGGTACCACCAGCGGGATGAAGGCGATGTGAATCGGCAGCACGTTCTGCGAGGACACCGCGATTGCCAGCAGCAGGCCGATGATCAGATACCGGATCCCGCTGGCCGCCAGGCCATCGTTCTGCCGGCCCACCAAGGCCAGGGCCTTGTCCGCCAGGGCGTGCGCCAAGCCGGACTTGCCGATGGCGACGGCAAAGGCGCCCAGGGTGGCGTAGGACAGCGCCACCGTGGCACCGCCGCCGAGCCCGGTGTTGAAAGCGTTGATGGTGTCTTCCAGCGACAGGCCCGCCAGCAGGCCGCCGGACACGGCACCGATGATGAGAGCGACAACGACATGGATGCGGCACAGGCTCAGCACGAGCATGATCAGGACCGCAGCGACTACGGCATTCATGGCAAACTCCGGATAGGAATGGCGATCCGGCCGGCTCCTTGTGGGAACCGGCCCCCTGAAAAGCGCGCTAATGTGCAGGAAATGATCGCCCGAGTCAAAACCGCCGGGCGGGCAGGGTCAATTCTTCAGCTTGTACTTGCCCGGACCGAGGAAAATCAGGGCCAAGGCACTGAGCAGGTAGAAGTACTGCAGTTCCAGCACCAGGCCACCGTTGCGGCCCAGGGCAATCAGCTGATGGGCATGGACCAGGGCAATCGCCACCACCATGTTGATGACGATCAGCAGCGCGCCGATGCGGGTTTGATAACCGAGGATCACCATCAGCGGCGCGATCAGCTCGCCGGTGAATACCCCGTAGGCCAGAAAGGCCGGTAGGCCGTGGCTGGCCAGCTCCCGTTCAATGAAACCGGTGCCGTCGAGCAGCTTGTCGACACCGTGAAACAGCAGCAATCCTCCGAGGGTCAGGCGCACAATCAGTTTGCCCAGGTCGGCGTTGTCCAGCATGGAAAGTCTTCCTTTGATCAGAGTCAGGTGTGGGATCGGAGGACCAAGGATACCGTTTTAGGCGGTCCCGCATGAACCCTGAAATGACGCCGCCGCGGTCTGGGTCTAGACGCCCCCCAGTGAAAAGCGGATGTGGTTGCGTACCAGCAGGTTTTCCCAGTACTGGCGCATCCAGTCCCAGGCGGCGTTGTTCACCTGTTCCACGAAGGGGGTGAGATTCAGTTCGTAGTAGTCTGGGGTGCCGGCGATCTGGAGGACGGTCACGGCCACCGCGTCGTCGAGCTCGTTGGCGAAGGGTTCGCCGATCAGCTGGTGCGCCAGCAGGTTGGCCCGGATGGCTTCCAGGTCCACCAGGTCGCTGGCGCGGGTGGAACGGTTGTTCTCGTACATTTCCTCCATCAGCCGGTGGCACAGGTAGGCGCGGATCAGCAGGCCGTCCAGGCCGTCGTAGCGCACCAGCAGCACTGAGGGTTGGGTGAAGTAGCGGATGGCGGTGTCGATGAAGGGCGCGAACAGCTCCCGGGTGCCCGCTTCCCGGGCGCAGGCTTCGACGCACTCGATCAGCCGGGGCGCCATTTCGATGTACTCAAGGGTGAACTGGAACAGGCAGGTGGCCGGCTGGTAGCCCTCGATGACCACCGAGCGGGGCAACTCCGGCACCTTGTCGCGCAACTGGCGGAGAAAGGTGCCGGACCGGGCCTCCTGGCGCCGGGCCTGGTCAATGATTTCGAGGACGACCTGTGGTGTCATGTCCGGAGATGCCGATGTGTGAACGGATTGAGGTCGCAAGGCGCCTTCCTTTGTTCCCAGTGGGTCGGTTCGGGCAGGAGAGCATGGCTTGCGACCACCGCGGGCCTGCCGTTTCTGACAAGTGTAGTCGACATTTGTCGGGTTGCCGGCTGTGCCCGACATTTGCTGCGCGTGGGCGCTCAGGATGGCTGGAACCAGCGCCCCGACCGGGTGTGCCGCCAGTACAGCAGACCCATGCTCAGGGCTCGCGCCAGCATCAGGCTGATCAGCGCGAACCAGAGGCCGTGGTTGCCCCAGCCGGTGGTCAGCCACCATACCGGCAGAAACACCCCGAGCGCGGAGAACAGCATGGTGTTCTGCATGTCCCGGGTCCGGGTGGCGCCGATGAACACGCCGTCGAGCAGGTAACCCCAGACTGCAGCGAACGGCAGCAGCCAGAGCCAGGGCAGGTAGTGCCCGGCAGTGCTCCGCACCGCCTCGATGCCGGTCAGCAGGGCGATCAGCTGGCGGCCGCCGAGCACGAAGACCAGAGTCAGCAGCAATGCGCCCCACAGCGACCAGCGCAGGGCGCTGCGGAAGACCCGGCGGAAGCGGCGCCGGCTGCCCTTGCCCACGGCCTCGCCGATGAGCGCCTCGGCGGCATTGGCGAAGCCGTCCAGCGCGTTGGAAATGACCAGCAGGAAAGTCAGCAACACCGCGTTGGCGGCCAGGGTTACGTCACCCTGGCGGGCGCCCTGGGCAGTGAAGAACGCCAGCACCAGCAACAGTGCGACGGTACGCACCAGCAGGTACCGGTTCACCCGCAGGATGCGCAGGTAGTCGGCGGGTTGCCCGAACAGGCGCCGGTTCAGCCACGGGCCCGGAGGCAGCTGCTTCAGAACGATGGCCACGCCGAGCAGGGCCGCGCCGTACTCGGCGATCACGGTGGCCAGGGCGACGCCCCGGCTGTTCCAGCCCAGGCCGGTGACGAACAGCACGTCCAGCACGATGTTCAGGCCGTTGGCGGCGATCAGCATCAGCATCGGCCCCCGGGGGTGCTGGGTACCGATCAGCCAGCCCACGAGGGTGTACTGGCACAGCACCGCGGGGGCACTCCAGATGCGGATGGCGGCGTATTCCGCCGCCAGGGCGGCAACGTCGGCGCTGGGATTCATCAGCGCCAGGCTGGCCCGGATCAGCGGCGAGTGTGCGGCGATCAGCACCAGGCCGATGACCAGTGCCAGCAGCACCGAGCGCAGCAGCAGCGCCACCTGGGCGAAGGGATCCCGCTGGCCCCAGGCTTGCGCGGCCAGGCCGGTGGTGCCCATGCGCATGAATCCGAAGGTCCAGTACAGGATGCTGAACACGTTGGCGCCCACCGCGACCGCGCCCAGGTACTCCGGGCGTTCCAGGTGGCCGAGCACGGCGGTATCCACCAGGCCCAGCAGGGGCACGGTGAGGTTGGTGAGCATCAGTGGCCAGGCCAGGGCCCAGAGCCGGCGGTCGGTGGCGGGCAGTCGGTGTGCCATATAAGCGTTGCTTCTTTAGATGTCCAGCGTCAGTCGTTTTTGGTTTTAGGCGATTTTTTAGCCTTTTCTTGATCTGTGTCTATACTCGGAACTGAGGTATCCGTAAGCAGGCTTCCATTCCGATCCGGCGGCGGCCACGGTGGGCGAACCCGGGCGGAAGGACCACGCAAAATCCGACAAGAATAACACTCTGTGGAGACACAGTATGCGCGTGCACGCTCAGCGGGCAGGTGCCCTGTTCGGCGGACTGGCGGTTCCGGCCGTGTCCTTGGCGGACTGGACCATGAACATGCGTCCCGGGGTAACCAGCACCAGTAACGAGATCTTCAGCCTTCACATGACCATCCTCTGGATCTGCGTCGCCATCGGCGTGGTGGTGTTCGGGGTCATGTTCTGGTCCATCTTTGCGCACCGCAAATCCCAGGGCCACAAACCCGCCAATTTCCACGAGAACACCGTGGTCGAGATTCTCTGGACCATCATTCCGTTCGTCATCCTCGTCGCCATGGCGATTCCGGCCACCGCCACCCTGGTGAAGATGTACGACACCAGCGAGTCGGAGCTGGACATCCGCGTCACCGGTTACCAGTGGAAGTGGCAGTACCAGTACGTCGATCAGGATTTCGGCTACTTCTCCACCCTGGCCACGCCCCGGGACCAGATCGCCAACCGCCAGCGGAAAGGCGAACACTACCTGCTGGAGGTGGACAATCCCCTGGTGATTCCGGTGGGGCGAAAGGTCCGCCTGCTGCTGACCGCCAATGACGTGATCCACTCCTGGTGGGTACCCGAGTTCGGGGTCAAGAAAGATGCGATCCCCGGATTCATCAACGAAGCCTGGGTGCGGGTCGAGGAACCGGGAGTGTATCGCGGCCAGTGTACTGAACTGTGCGGCAAGGACCATGGCTTTATGCCGGTGGTGGTGCGGGCGGTGCCGGAGCCGGAGTTCCAGACCTGGCTGGCGGAGCAAAAAACGGCCGCCGAGAAGGAGCGTGAGCTGACCCAGAAAGACTGGACCCTGGAGGAGCTGATGGCCCGGGGCGAGAAGACCTACCAGACCGCCTGCGCGGCCTGCCACCAGCCGGACGGCCGCGGTGTACCCCCGGCCTTCCCGGCGCTGCGGGGCAGCCCCATCGCCACCGGCGACCTGGCGGCGCACATGGACATCGTGGTCCACGGCAAGTCCGGTACCGCCATGCAGGCATTCGGCAGCCAGCTGAGCGAGGTGGACCTGGCGGCGGTGATCACCTACGAGCGCAACGCCTGGGGCAACAGCACCGGCGACATGGTCACGCCGAAACAGATCCTGGACTTCAAGAACCAGCAGTAACGGACGCCAGATAACAACGAGCATCAGCCGATCACGGCGGTAACGGGGGGTTTTCATGAGCGCGGTTGCAGATACCCATGCCCAGGCACATCATCACGGTCCGGCCAGGGGCATCAGTCGGTGGCTGCTGACCACCAACCACAAGGACATCGGGACCATGTACCTGGTGTTCAGTTTCACCATGTTCCTGCTGGGTGGCAGTATGGCCATGGTCATCCGGGCGGAACTGTTCCAGCCCGGCCTGCAGATCGTGCAGCCGGAGTTTTTCAACCAGATGACCACCATGCACGGCCTGATCATGGTGTTCGGTGCCGTCATGCCCGCGTTCGTCGGCCTGGCCAACTGGATGATCCCGCTGATGATCGGGGCCCCGGACATGGCCTTGCCGAGGATGAACAACTGGAGCTTCTGGCTGCTGCCGTGCGCCTTCCTGATCCTGGTGTCCACGCTGTTCATGGAAGGCGGCGCGCCCAACTTTGGCTGGACCTTCTACGCGCCCCTGTCCACCACCTATGGCCCCCCCAGCACCACCTTCTTCATCTTCGCCATCCACATCATGGGAATTTCCTCGATCATGGGGGCCATCAACGTCATCGCCACCATCCTCAACCTGCGGGCGCCGGGCATGACGCTGATGAAAATGCCCCTGTTCGTCTGGACCTGGCTGATCACCGCCTTCCTGCTGATCGCGGTGATGCCGGTGTTGGCCGGGGTGGTCACCATGATGCTGATGGACATCAACTTCGGCACCAGTTTCTTCGACGCCTCCGGCGGTGGCGACCCGGTGCTGTTTCAGCATGTGTTCTGGTTCTTCGGGCACCCTGAGGTGTACATCATGATCCTGCCGGCGTTCGGGGCCATCTCCCACATCATTCCGGCGTTTTCCCGCAAGCCGCTGTTCGGTTACGCCTCCATGGTCTATGCCGTCGGCGCCATCGCCCTGCTGTCCTTCATCGTCTGGGCGCACCACATGTTCACGGTGGGCGTGCCGCTGGCCGGGCAGCTGTTCTTCATGTACGCCACCATGTTGATCGCGGTGCCCACCGGGGTGAAAGTGTTCAACTGGGTGGCCACCATGTTCCGGGGTTCCCTCAGTTTCGAAGCGCCGATGCTGTTCGCCGTGGCCTTCGTCATCCTGTTCACCATCGGCGGTTTTTCCGGGCTGATGCTGGCCATCGCGCCCTCGGATTTCCAGTACCACGATACCTACTTCGTGGTGGCCCATTTCCACTACGTGCTGGTGCCCGGCGCCATTTTCGGCATCTTCGCCGCCGCCTACTTCTGGCTGCCCAAGTGGACCGGTCACATGTACGACGAAGCGCTGGCCAAGACCCACTTCTGGCTGTCGTTCATCGGCATGAACCTCGCCTTCTTCCCGATGCACTTCCTGGGGCTGGCCGGCATGCCCCGGCGGATTCCGGATTACGCCCTGCAATTTGCCGATTTCAACATGATCTCCAGCATCGGCGCGTTCATGTTCGGCGCCACCCAGCTGCTGTTCCTGCTCATTGTGGTGCGCTGCGTGAGGGGCGGCGAGCCGGCGCCCGCCAAACCCTGGGAGGGTGCCGAGGGGCTGGAATGGACGGTGCCCTCGCCCGCGCCCTACCACACCTTCTCCACCCCGCCGGAGGTGAAATAGCCGGCAGGGAGTGATGACAACAACAGGCAGAACGGCTCGGCCGTCGGAGAGTGTCATGGCGGAAAACCAAACGTACTACGTTCCGGAACAAAGCAAATGGCCGATCGTGGCCACGATCGGCCTGGGGGTCACCCTGTACGGACTGGCCTCCATTCTGGTCAACGGGGGCCGGGGCGAGAGCACCACCGGGGCCTGGGTGATGTTCATGGTGGGCGCCCTGATCATGGCCTACATGCTGTTCGGCTGGTTTGGCAGCGTCATTCGGGAAAGCCGGGCCGGCCTCTACAGCGCGCAGATGGACCGCTCCTTCCGCTGGGGCATGAGCTGGTTCATCTTCTCCGAGGTGATGTTCTTCGCCGCCTTCTTCGGGGCCCTGTTCTACGTACGGATGTTCGCCGTGCCTTGGCTGGGAGGGGAAGGCGACAAGGGCAGCTCGGCGATGCTGTGGGAGGGCTTCCAGGCCACGTGGCCGCTGGTGCAGAACCCGGACCCGGAAGCCTATCCGGGGCCCCGGGAAGTGATTGGTCCCTGGGGGCTGCCCCTGATCAACACCCTGTTGTTGGTGTCCTCCTCGTTCACGGTGACGGTGGCGCACCATGCCCTCAAGGCCGGCCACCGGCACACGGTGAAAGTGTGGCTGGGCGCCACCATCGTCCTCGGGTTGTCGTTTCTGGTGCTGCAGGCGGAGGAATATGTGCACGCCTACCAGGAGCTGGACCTGACTCTGCAGTCCGGCATCTACGGCAGTACCTTTTTCATGCTCACCGGCTTCCACGGAGCCCATGTCACCCTGGGAACCCTGATGCTGTTCATCATGCTGGTGCGGGTGTTCAAGGGGCACTTCACCGCGGACAACCACTTCGGCTTCGAGGCGGCGGTCTGGTACTGGCACTTCGTGGACGTGGTCTGGCTGGCCCTGTTCGTGTTCGTCTACATCCTGTGAAATGAAGGCTCAGGGCGTCGGATTCAGGGTCAGGCTGCCGTGCCAGAGGGCAATCAGCACCACCGCCAGCAACAGGATGCTCAGGGCGACCCGGACGGCCAGGGAATTCACCACCCGGCGCGTCCGGCCCTGGTCCCGGATCAGGAAGAACAGGCCACTGAACAGGCTGGCGATCACGGCAAGCAGCAGCACGACGATCACGATCTTGAGCATGGCGGGGCCCCCTCGGCCTGACATTCGGGATGGCGGGCACCGGCGGCAGCGCCGCCGATCGCCTCACTATAGCAGAGCATGACGGATTCGCGGCCAACGAAACAGCGGGGGCGGGCGGACTGGCGATTGCTGCTGTTCAGCGGCCTGCTGCTGCCGGTCCTGATTGCCCTGGGGATCTGGCAACTGCACCGGGCGGCGGAAAAGCAGGCCCTGCTGGATCGCTGGCAGCACCAGGCCGAAACCCTGGACTGGTCCGGGCTGCTGGCCAGCGAGCCGGAACCGGGGCAGCCGGTGCGAATCACCGGCCTGTACGGCGACCAGAGCTGGCTGCTGGACAACCGCACCCGCGATGGCCGGCCGGGCTACGAGGTGATCACCGCCTTCTTTCCCCTGGAAGGGCCCCCGGTGCTGGTGAACCGGGGCTGGTTGCCGGCTCCGGCCCGGCGGGACCGGCTGCCCGAGGTCCAGACGCCGGCCGGCATCGTCACCCTGGCCGGGCGGTTGGCTCACTATCCCGAGCCGCCGGTACTGGCGGACACCGGCCCGGAGGCCAGCGGTTGGCCACGGCGGGTTCAGCGCCTGCCCCGGGCCCAGGCGGAACAGCAGGTCCCGGGCTTGGCACCGCTGCTGGTCCGGCTCGACGGCGACGACCAGCCGGGCGCGTTCCGGGCGGACTGGGCCCCCGACCTGATGGCGCCGGGCACCCACTACGGTTACGCCGTGCAGTGGTTTGCGCTGGCCCTGGCACTGACTATATTGACGGTAGTGGCGAGTTACCGAACCACAGGAGCCGATAATGACAATGACAATGGCTGACCGGATGCCCGATCCCCATTCCCCCGACGCCAGCGGCGGGCCCAGCCCGGCCCAGATCCGGCGAGGGCGGCGCACCGCGCTGCTGCTGTTCCTGGTGGGCTTCGGGCCGATGCTGCTGGCCTCGCTCATGTACTATACCGGCTGGCTCAATCCCACCGGGCACACCAACCGGGGGACCCTGGTGCAGCCGGTGATCCCGGTACAGACACTCGGCCTCGAGGATGCCTCCGGAACTCCCCTGGCGCAGCGTTTTGGCCCCCGGTCCGCCGATCCCCAGTGGTTGCTGCTGGTGGCGGCCACCGACTGCGGCGAGCCGTGCCAGGAGCTGCTGTATCTGGCCCGGCAGGTCAACATCGCCCTGGGCAAGAACGCCAACCGGGTCGGCCGGGCTGCGGCCCTGGGTCAGGTGCCGGCGCCCTTGTCTGAGCGTTGGGACCGGGAATACCGGCTGATGGAACGCCTGGTGCCGGCCGCGACGCCGGCCTGGCGCTGGCCCGAGGCCATCGACCCGAGCCGGGCGCCGCGGCTGCTGCTGATCGACCCAATGGGTAACGTGATGATGCAGTACGGCCCCGAGCACTCCGGCAAGGACATGCTGGAAGACCTCAAGCACCTGCTCAAACTGTCCCGGTTCGGGTGAGGTCCGCGATGAATCTGGCCGATACCCACCGTTGTCATCGCCGTATGGCCCGCTGGGCCACCCTGGCCGCCGCCCTGGCGGTGCTGGTGATCGTGCTGGGCGCCTGGACCCGGCTGGTGCACGCCGGCCTGGGCTGCCCCGACTGGCCCGGCTGTTACGGCTTCCTCTCCGTACCCCAGAGCGACGCCCACATTGCCATTGCCAACGCCCGCTTTCCGGACAGCCCGGTCGATGTCGCCAAGGGCTGGCCCGAAATGATCCACCGCTACGCCGCCGGCAGCCTGGGGCTGCTGGTGTTTGGCCTGGCCGCCTACGCCGTGCGCCACCGCCGGGCCGGGGTGCCGGTGCGGCTGCCGCTGTTTATTGCCGGCTTCATCGTACTGCAGGCCGCCTTTGGCATGTGGACCGTGACACTGAAACTCTGGCCCCAGGTGGTGGCGCTGCATCTGCTCGGTGGCTTCACCACCCTCAGCCTGCTCTCTCTGTTGAGTTTCCGGCTCTGGCGCCGGGTCCGGGATCCGGAGGGGGCCGGGGCGGCCCCCGGTACCCGGCTGGCCGCGGCTCGTCCCTGGCTGTACGGCGCCCTGCTGCTGGTCATCCTGCAGATTGCCCTGGGTGCCTGGACCGCCGCCAACTACGCCGCCGTGGCCTGTACCGACCTGCCCACCTGCCAGGGGCAGTGGTGGCCCGCTGGCATGGATTTTCGCCACGGTTTTGACGTGACCCAGCAGGTAGGCCCCAACTATCTGGGGGGGCAGCTGACCGCCGACGGCCGGGTCGCCATCCACGTCAGTCACCGGCTGGGCGCGCTGCTGGTGCTGCTCTACCTGGGTGGACTGCTGGTCTGGCTCTGGCGCCGGCGTAGCGACACGGGTCTGGAGTGGCCGTTGTTCTGGGTCGCCGGCGCGCTGGTGGCCCAGGTCAGCCTGGGCATGGCCAATGTTCTGCTGCACATTCCGCTGGCGGTCGCGGTGGCGCACAACGCCATGGGGGCCGGGCTGCTGGTGGCGGTGATCCACCTGGTCTGGCGGCATCATCTGATGCGCTCGCCGCGCGCGGTCGAAGCGGCGCGCGCCACCATGCAACGGGAGGTAACGGCATGAGTGAACCGATCAAGGCACTGGCGGCACAGGCGAGCCTGGCCGACACCCGACTGTCCTGGCGCGATTACCTGGAGCTGACCAAACCCCGGGTGGTGGCGCTGATGATCCTGACCTCGGTCATCGGCATGCTGCTGGCGGCACCCGGTGTGCCCGGCTGGGACACCCTGCTGCTCGGCAACCTGGGCATTGCCCTGCTGGCCGGCGCCGCCGCCGTGGTCAACCATGTGGTGGACCACCGCATCGACACCCTGATGGCCCGCACCCGCAAGCGGCCGGTGGCCACCGGCCGGATCGGCTCGGTGGACGCGCTGCTGTTCGCGGCGGTGCTGGCGTGTCTGGGCATGGCCATCCTGATGCTCTGGATCAACCCCCTCACCGCCTGGCTCACCCTGGCCTCACTGGTGGGTTACGCCGGTGTCTATACCCTGTTTCTCAAACGCGCCACGCCCCAGAACATCGTCATCGGCGGGCTGGCCGGGGCGATGCCACCGCTGCTGGGCTGGACCGCCGTCACCGGCCACGTGGAAGGGCACGCGCTGCTGCTGGTGCTGATCATCTTTGCCTGGACTCCGCCGCACTTCTGGGCCCTGGCCATCCACCGCAAGGAAGAATACGCCAAGGCCGGCATTCCGATGCTGCCCGTCACCCATGGCAATCGCTACACCGAACTGCACATCCTGCTGTACACCCTGATGCTGCTGGCGGTCAGCCTGCTACCGTTTGTCACAGGTATGTCCGGGGTTCTCTACCTGGCCGGCGCCCTGGCCCTGGGGCTGCGCTTTGTCCTGTACGCCGTCCGGCTGCTGCGGGGCGATGACCGGCGCGTGGCCCTGAATACCTTCAAATACTCCATCACTTATCTGATGAGCCTGTTTGTGGTACTTCTAGTGGACCATTTTGTGTTCTTCTGAACCCGGACCGGTCGTGGGGTGACGCGGGCCCGCGTCCGGGTTCGAGCGCTGGAGTTGTCATGGATCGGTCTGTTCGGATTACCCTGTTCGTCCTGCTGTTGGTGGTGGTGCTGATTTTTGGCCTGGTGGTCGCCCGTCAAATGTACTTGGTGGGCGGGGACACGCCGGCGGCGCCGGATCTGGCGGAGCTGAATGTCTACGTTTACGACGAGGCCCGGCCGGTGGCGGAATTCACCCTGACCAACGAATACGGCCAGCCGGTGACCCGTGAAGACCTCAAGGGCCACTGGACCTTTGCCTTTGTCGGCTACACCAACTGCCCGGACATCTGCCCCGCCGCCATGGCCAACCTGCGGCAGATGGACCAACGCCTGCCGGATGACCTGCCGCAACCGGAATACCTGCTGATCAGTGCGGATCCGGAGCACGACACCCCCGAGCGTCTGAAGGCGTACACCCACTTCTTCGGTGAGCATTTCCACGGCCTGAGCGGCGATCTGGACACCACCCGGGCCCTGGCCCGGAGCCTGAGCGCGGTGTTCGTGCACCGGGAAGTGGATGGCGAGCTGCTGGTCGACCACAGCGGCCACTTCGCCCTGCTCAACCCCCAGGCCCAGGTTCAGGCGCTGATCCAGCCGCCGCACCGGCCCGAGGCGCTGGCCGAGGCGTACCGGCGCATCTACCGCTGGGCCGAGGCCCGTCAGGATCGGGACGGCGCCTGAGCGCATGGCCTCTCGCGACACATCCTCCGCCGGGGCCATGGCCCCGGTACTGGTCGCCGGCGCAATCCTGTTGCTGGTGGTGCATGGTCTGGGGCGGTTCATCTACACCCCATTGCTGCCCTACCTGGTGGCGGATGGCCAGCTGACCGCCGCCGGCGGCGCCGCCGTGGCTACCTGGAACTACCTGGGTTATCTGGTGGGGGCGATGTTCGCCATCCGCTGGCACCGGGTGGACCAGATCCGCCGGTTGCTGCCCCTGGCGCTGGGGGTGCATGTGCTGACCACCCTGTTGATGACCCAGACCGACCGCCTCGGGCTGATCTCCGCCATCCGCATGCTCAACGGTATCGCCAACGGCGTGGTGTTCGTGCAGGTGCCGGCGCTGATCCTGGAATGGCTGGTGCTGCACCGGCGGGCCCACCGCAGCGGCCTGGTGTACTTGGGTGTCGGCCTGGGACTGCTGCTGTCCAGTGCCCTGGTGGCCGGCTCCGCCGACCGGTTGCAGGGCGCGGCCCGCTGGTGGCCGGCGGCGCTGCTGTCGGTGCCGCTGGCGTGGTGGGGCGTGGCCCGGTTGATCCGGCTGGAGCTGCCGCACCCCGCCGGTCGCGACGGCACCCCGGTCACCACGCCGCTGTTGGACCGGGCCAGCGTGCCGCTGTTCCTGTCCTACGCCGGCGCCGGCCTGGGCTACATCCTGCCAATGACGTTTTTGCCGCTGCTGGCCCGCCAGACCCTGCCGGCGGGCCACTGGCTGCTGGACGGCACCTGGCTGATCGTGGCCCTGTGCACGCTGCCCGCGCCCTGGCTCTGGAACCGGCTGGGGGCCGGGCTTGGTGACTTGCCGGCGCTGCGCCTGAACTTCCTGGTCCAGCTGCTGGGCGTGCTGGCGGCGGTACTCTGGCCCGGGCCGCCGGGGCTGGTCCTGTGTGCGGTGCTGGTGGGCGGTACCTTCCTCGGTACCGTGCTGCTGACCCAGCGCATTGGCCGCGCCCTGCACCCCCACCAGGGTCCCCGGCTGTCGGCGGCGATGGTGGCGCTGTACGGCTTCACCCAGATGGCCGGCCCCTGGCTCACCAAGCAGTGGCTGGAGGCCGGTGGTACACTGGCGGCCGCGTTTGGAATCGGCGTGGCCGCCCTGGCCTTCGGGCTGGCCTTTGCGTTTTGGGTCCCCCGACAACCGGTTGCCTGAATAGACGGATCCCCATGCTGCCCATCGATGCCATCCTGCCGGAACTGCTCCGGACTCTGGAACATGCCAGCACTGCCCTGCTGCAGGCACCGCCCGGTGCCGGCAAGACCACCCGGGTGCCCCTGGCGCTGCTGGACGCGCCCTGGCGCCAGGGTCGAAAAATCCTGATGCTGGAGCCGCGTCGGCTGGCGGCCCGCTCCGCGGCCCGGTTCATGGCGGCTCAGCGGGGTGAGGCGCCCGGCCAGACCGTGGGCTACCGCACCCGGCTGGACACCCGGGTCTCCGCCGCGACCCAGATCGAGGTGGTGACCGAGGGCATCCTTACCCGCCTGATCCAGGACGATCCCATGCTCGAGGACTACGCCGCCGTACTGTTTGACGAGTTCCACGAGCGCTCCCTGCAGGCGGACCTCGGCCTGGCCCTGGTGCGGGAATCCCAGCAGGCGCTGCGCCCCGACCTGCGCCTGCTGGTGATGTCCGCCACCCTCGACACCGGCCCCATTGCCCGCGTTCTGGGCGACGTGCCGGTGCTGACCAGCGCCGGCCGGGCTTACCCGGTGACCGTCGAGTACCGGCCCCCGCCGCGCCACCGTGACTTGACCGACCATGTGGTTGCCACCGTCCGGGAAGCGCTGCAGAGCCAGAGCGGCTCCCTGCTGGTGTTTCTGCCCGGTGCCGGTGAGATCCGCCGCGTTGTCCGGGCGCTGACCGGACAGCTGCCGCCGTCGGTGCGGCTGGCTCCGTTGTATGGCAACCTGCAGGCGGGGGTGCAGGACCAAGCCATCGCGCCGGCACCCGAGGGCCAGCGCAAGGTGGTGCTGGCCACCGCCATTGCCGAGACCAGCCTGACCATCGACGGCGTACGGGTGGTGATTGACGCCGGCCTGCAACGCCGTGCCGTGTTCGACCCCAACAGCGGTATGACCCGGCTGGTTACTGGCCGGGTGTCCCGGGCCTCCGCCGAACAGCGTAAGGGCCGGGCCGGGCGCCTGGAGCCCGGGGTCTGCTACCGCCTGTGGAGCGAGTCCGAGCAGTTCGGCCTGGCCGAGTTCACGCCGCCGGAAATCCAGGTGGCGGATCTGGCGCCGCTGGTGCTGGAGCTGGCTCAGTGGGGCGCGCGCCAGCCGGATCAGGTGGCCTGGGTCGATGCCCCGCCCCTGGCCCACTGGCAGCAGGCGGTGGCTCTGTTGCAGTGGCTGGACCTGCTTGACGGCGATGGGGCCATTACCGACCACGGCAAGGCCGCCCGACAGCTGGGCACGCACCCACGGCTGGCGCACATGGTACTCCGGGGCCGGGCGCTGGGACTGGCCGGGCCGGCGGCGGAGCTGGCGGCCCTGCTCGAGGAGCGGGACCTGCTGGGCCCGGGCCGGGGCGCCGATCTGCACGAACGCCTGCGGGTATTGCGTGGCGAGCAGGCCCCGGTGGGCGTGGACCCGGCCCGGCTTAAGGCCGTGCGCCAGGCGGCCCGGCGGCTGTCGCCGGAGGCCGGCCAGGGCGAGCTGCCCGGCGAGGCCGAGGTTGGCCGACTGCTGGCCCTGGCCTATCCGGACCGCATCGCCCGGCGTCGCCCCGGGCCGGCGCCGCGCTACCAACTGAGCAACGGCCGTGGTGCCGCGCTGCGGGAGGACGATCCCCTGGCCCGGCACGATTGGCTGGTGGCGGCGGACCTGGACGGCCAGGCCCGGGAGGCCGCCATCTACCTGGCGGCACCGGTGGACCGGGCGGTCCTGGAGCAGGACCTGGCCGGACACATCGTCGAGCGGGACGAGGCAGACTGGGACGAGTCCCGGGGCTCGGTGGTGGCCCGACGGGTACGGCGGCTGGGCGAGCTGGTGCTGGCGGAGCGGCCGCTGGCGTCGGTGGACCCCGGGTTGCTGCGACAGGGGTTGCTGGCTGCGGTCCGCCGCAAGGGCCTGGACAGCTTGCCCTGGAGCCCGGAGGCCCGCCAGTGGCGGGCCCGGGTGGCGCTGCTGGCCCGTTGTTTTCCGGGTGAATGGCCGGCCACCGATGATGCCGCCCTGTTGGCCCGGCTGGACCAGTGGCTGGCTCCGTTCCTGGTCGGGATCAGCCGCTGGTCCGAACTGTCGAAACTGAACCTGCTCCAGGCCCTGACCTCGGAGCTGGACTACCACCAGCAACAGCGCCTGGACACGCTGGCGCCCGCGGCTCTGACCATCCCCACCGGCCAGCGGATCCGCCTCGACTATACCGCCGATCAGGGGCCGGTGCTGGCGGCCAAACTGCAGGCCCTGTTTGGCTGGACCGAGACCCCCCGGGTGGCCGACGGCCGGGTTCCGGTGGTGATCCACCTGCTGTCCCCTGCCCAGCGCCCCCTGGCGGTGACCTCCGACCTCGCCAGCTTCTGGCGCAACGTCTACCCGGAGGTGCGCAAGGACATGCGCGGCCGCTATCCCAAGCACCCGTGGCCGGAGGATCCCTTCAGCGCCGAGCCTCAGCAGGGCACGAAAAAACGCCCCGCTCGCTGATCCGACCGGTGATCAGCCGCGTCGGAATGGTTTCGAAATAGACATTGCGGGGCCGGATGTGGGTGCCGGTGGGGGCGCCCAGCTCGGCGCCGGCCATGGTTTCGAGCGTCACCGTGTCCCGGGTGGCCGGGCTGTCCTTGAAGTGATCCGCCAGCACCCACAGGGGCTTGCCCTGGTCCTGGGCCGCCAGGGCCAGTAAATAGGTGCCGGCCTTGTTGACGAAATGCCGGTCAGCCAGCCAGGTGTCGCAGCCCGACAACACCAGATCCGCGTCCGCCATGACCAGGCCCATCTGGGCGTCGGTGACGACGGTGACCTCCAGCCCCAGGGCGTCCAGTTCCCGTGCCAGCACAAAACCCTCGTTACCGGGACTGCCCTGGGTGCAGATCACCGAGCAGCGCTGGCCGCGCCTGACCAGCAGGCGGAACAGTGCCAGCACCTGGGAGCTGCGGCTGTGGGTCAGCACCCGTGCCCCCTCGGGCACCTGGGAGGCCGCGTGTTGGGCCACCCGCTCCCCGGCCTCGACCAGGTCGGCCCGCACGCTGGCCACCACCGCCCGGGCGGACGGTCGGATGTCCGCCGCGTCGGCCGGCCCGGCCAGGCCCTCCCGGCAGCGTTGCATGGCGTTGCCCAGGGGCACCATGCTGGGCCGGGCCCGGGCCAGCGCTGACACCATCCGCTGCCAGTCGGCGGCCCGGACCGGGCCGGTGTCCAGCCATTGCGCCAGTCCGTCCAGGGCCGAGAGGGCCAGCTGGGCGGCACCGGACTGGTGGTCGTCCCGGAGCTTTCGGAGCAGGGCGTCGGCGTTGGCGTCCATGGTCTGTGCCTCCATTGTGGGCATCCCCTGAGCCTAGCAGGCGACAGGCTTGCCAGGGCGCAAAAGCTGAATAAAATGTGACCAATTTTGGCTGGCGGGGTTCACCTTCCATGAACTTTGTTTCCTTCAATGTGTTTCGGACGCTCGGGTTTCCCAACACCACGGTGCTCAAGCCCGAGCATTTCCTGCGTCACAAGGCACTGCTACAGGAAGCGGACTGGGTGCTGTTTCCGGAGTACTGGCAGCTCAATGCCCTGGTGCATGGCCTCAAGTGCCGGGTCTTTCCAAGCGTCGCCAGCTATCGCATCGGCCACGACAAGGTGGAAATGACGCGCGCCTTCCAGGCGGTGGCGCCGGAGCACACGCCCTGGACGCTGATCGAGGCCAACGGGCCCCAGGAGCGGGAACTGATCTGGGATACCCTGAGCCTGCCGTTCGTGGCCAAGCTGCCCAAGGCCAGCATGGGGGAAGGGGTCTGGCTGATCGAGGACCGGCGGGACTGGCAGCGTTACTGCGAGCGTACCGACGTGTTGTACGCCCAGGAATACCTGCCCATCGACCGGGACGTGCGGGTGGTGGTGGTGGGCGATCAGGTGCTCACTGCCTACTGGCGGACCCAGGCCGAGCAGGGGTTCTACAACAACGTCGCCCGGGGCGGCCAGATCGACCAGGCGCCGGTACCGGCCGCGGCCACCGATCTGGCGCTGCGCCTGGCCCGGGAGCTGGAGATCGATCACGCCGGCTTCGACATCGCCCTGGTGGACGGTTACCCCTACGTTCTGGAATTCAACCGGCTGTTTGGCAACCAGGGGCTGGCCCAGGGCAGCCAGCTGCAGGAGGCGATCCTGGCCTATCTGAAGCGCCGCTCCGAGCCCCAGGACCCGGACGGACCCACCGGGCCGACGCCGCTCTGGCCGGTGGCGGTCTGAGCGCACCCGCCGCCAATTTTCGTGCCACCGGAGACGACGCCGGTGGCCCATCCCCATGGGTAGATGTGCGCACTGGCGCGGCCGGGTCGGCGGCCCGATGATGGCGCCATCGACCGGGTGTCGCAGCGTGGCTGTGGCACCTTTTTTTATGCCTGTTCGCCCCTGGAGGCACCCGCACCCATGACCGACGCCGTCAACGCCAACCTTGCCGATTACTACGCCGACGACACGTTTCAGCGGATCAAGGCGTTCGCCGATGGCCGTGAAACGCCGTTTCTGGTGGTCGACACCGGCACCATCGACCGCCAGTACAACGAACTGGTGGAAGGTTTCCCCTACGCCAAGGTGTATTACGCGGTGAAGGCGAATCCGGCACCGCAGATCCTGACCCTGCTGCGGGACAAGGGGGCCAATTTCGACATCGCCTCGGTCTACGAGCTGGAGCGGGTGATGGCGTTGGGTGTAACCGGTGACCGGATCAGCTACGGCAACACCATCAAGAAGGCGAAGGACATCCGCACCTTCTACGAGCGGGGCGTGCGTCTGTTCGCCACGGACTCCGAGGCGGACCTGCGCAACATCGCCCGTGCCGCGCCTGGGTCCAGGGTGTACGTGCGCATCCTCACCGAGGGCACGCTGACCGCAGACTGGCCGCTGTCGCGCAAGTTCGGTTGCCAGACCGACATGGCCATGGATCTGCTGATCCTAGCCCGGGATCTGGGCCTGGTGCCCTACGGCGTCTCTTTCCACGTCGGCTCCCAGCAGCGGGAGATCGGTGCCTGGGACGCGGCCCTGAACAAGGTGAAGGTGATCTTCGAACGTCTGAAGGAAGAGGACGGCATTGAGTTGCGGATGATCAACATGGGTGGTGGTTTTCCCGCCAACTACCTGACCCGTACCAACGAGCTGGGGGTGTATGCCGAGGAGATCGCCCGCTTCCTGCGGGAGGATTTCGGTGACGCGCTGCCGGAGATCATCATCGAACCGGGACGCTCCCTGATCGCCAACGCCGGCGTGCTGGTGAGCGAGGTGGTGCTGATCGCCCGCAAATCCCGCACTGCGCTGCATCGCTGGGTGTTCACCGACGTCGGCAAGTTCTCCGGGCTGATCGAGACTCTGGACGAGGCCATCAAGTTTCCGATCTGGACGGAGAAATCCGGCGAGGGCGAGGACTGCGTGATTGCCGGGCCGACCTGTGACAGCGCCGACATCATGTACGAACACCACAAGTACCCGCTGCCGCTGAACCTGGCGATCGGCGACCGCATGTACTGGCTGTCGACGGGGGCCTACACCACCACCTACAGCGCCATCGAGTTCAACGGTTTTCCTCCGCTGGCGGCCTATTACCTCTGACGGAGGACGTCGGCACGGGGCCGGCCCTTGGGCCGGCTCCCTGCGTTTGGATCCGGCTCAGTCGTTGTCCGGGTCCGGCATGTAGGCGCCGTCTTCGTCGTGCACTTCACGGCCGGTCACCGGCGGGTTGAAGGCACAGATCAGGCGCATGTCCTCGGTGCCACCGCGCAGGATGTGCTTGTCGTGTTTATCCAGGGCGTACAGGGTGCCGTCGGTGATCTCGTGAGTCTCACCGGTGGCCAGATCGGTGATGGAGCCGTTGCCGGACACGCAGTACACCGCCTCCAGGTGGTGCTTGTACCAGAAGGTGTTCTCGGAACCGGCGGGGGTGATGGTCTCGTGGAATGAGAAGCCCATGCCGTCCTTTTTCAGCAGCAGGCGGCGGCTGGTCCAGCCGGGGCCCTCGACCTCGCGCTCGGTACCGATGATGTCCTGTACTCGTACGATTTTCATAAGCATTCCTCATGGTGTGATGGAATAGCCCAGCAGTATAAACATGCGAATCAGGTGCGGTTCAACCGCCAGTCCTCGTAAACCGCCATGGCCTGTTCGATCGCGGCCACCAGGGCGGCGTGCTGCCGGGGCTCCAGCGGCCGCTGCCGGCGGGCCCGTTCGAAGGCCCGGTGAATGGCCTGGCGACTGGCGCGATCCAGCCCCGTCAGCCAGTGCTGGTCCGCCGGCGCCAGCGTCAGCAGATCCCGGCCGGCGTGATTGCGCTGGCTCACGTGCCACCAGTGGTCCACCGCCCGACCCAGTACCACGTAACCGAACTGGGGATCCTGCACCGGCCCGAAGCGGGCGGTGCGCACCCCCTGCCTGAGCGGGCCCAGCTGCAGCACCGGCAGCCGCAGCCGGTCGCCGGCCAGATAGCTACCGGCGGCGCCGATCAGCCCACCCACCAGCGCCGCCGCGCCCAGGGAGGAGCCCAGGGTGAGGGCATCGAGGCCGGCGCCTCCGACCGCGCCGGCGCCGAAGCCGACGGTGGCCAGATAGCCCCGGCTGACCCCCCAGTGGCGCAGATTGCCCTCGGCAAACAGGTCCGGATCCGGGTGCCAGTGCAGCTCCGCTTCCTGGCGTTGCAACCGGCGGTGCCGGTACAGGTGCTCGATCCGGGTCCTCAGGGTCTGTTCCTGACGGCGCTGATCCCGGAACCAGCGGTCGCGCAGCGGTTCCGCCCGTCCGGAGTCCCCGGCCTGCCCCGGGGTCAGCCGCTGCCGGACCTGGTGCGCCATCATGGCCGCCAGGGTATCGGCAATCCAGACGGCGGCTTGGTGCCGGCGTTGACGCCGCTGCTCCGACAGCAGCCGGGTGGCCTGATCCAGGGGCACCTCCCAGCCCGGCTCGAGCTGGCCAAAGGCTCGCAATAGGCTTAAATGTTGCTCGAACGGGGCGCGAACCGCGTCGAACGTGCGTACAACCTGAAAGAACTGGCCGAGCGCCGCCTGCCAGGCCTCGCGGTGATCGCCGGTGCCGATGCTGTTGATCAGCGCCAGACTTGGGCGTCCGGTCCAGCGCAGAATGGTCATTTCCGCCTCGTGTTCGGCGCTGTAGGGCACGGAACCGTCCACCACATAAATGATGCCGGCCCCCTCGAGGATCGGGGTCAGCAGTTCGCACTCGTCCACGAAGCGGGGGTCGTCCTGGTGCTGGCGGACGAACGCCCGCACCGTATCCGGCCGGTCGGCGGCGTCCAGACTGTGGGCCTGCAGCCACTGCAGCACCCGACGGGGCCGCTGGAAGCCGGGGGTGTCGACCAGGGTGTAGAGAGGGCGCCCGTCCACCGACATCGGATAGGACTGGCGGCGGCGGGTGGTTCCCGGCTCCAGGGCAATGGCAAGGGTGTCGTTCTGGGACAGCGTGGCGACGACGCTGGACTTGCCCTTGTTGGGGTGGCCGACCACGGCGAACGCAGGTGTAGAGGGCATGGACCTACTCCGGCACTGTGGCGGTGTCGCCGGTCGCCACCGCGACCGTGGCGAAACCGGTGGGCAGCCGTTCGGCGAAGCGCTGCCAGGGGGCCAGCCACCGCTGCCCGGGTGCCGGCTCGGACGGGTCCGCCAGAGGCACCAAGACCACCCGGGCCGACCCCGGCCACTGGGCCCGGGCCGCCAGCAGAAAGTCCTGCAGCTCCCCGGTGGGCGGTTCCCAGCCCCGGGTCAGGACCAGCACGGGGGGCGGCGCGGCCACGTCCAGTCGGGTGCCGACCTCGGCCAGGACAGCGTCGTCCTCGGCCAGCGAGGCGCGGCCGCCGGCACGGTAGTAGCGTCCGTCCAGCCGGGCCAAGGCCGAAGGCAACCGGGGTTCCGCCGCGCCGGCCCAGGCAATGGCCAGGTCGCTTGCCGGCACCGGCCCGGGGCGACGGCCCGCGGGGGGCTCCGGCAGCAGGCCATCGCCGGCCTGGTCGTGGCCGCTGTCGATGGTTGGATTCGCCATGCGCCGGAGCAGTGCCTGTCGGGCCGGATGCCGGGCCAGCAGGCCGCTGGCACGCCAGCGCAGCAGCCAGTGGCTGAACACCAGCAGGCTCAGCCGGGGCAGCAACACCCAGGTGCACCAGAGCAGGGTTACGAACGGCCACCACTGCCCCCAGAGCGCCGGATCCGTTGCCTCCGGTCCCGGCCCGGCCCGGAAGAACCGGGTGCCTTCCACCAGCTCCCGGGTCGGTACCGCCTGCGGCCAGAGCCAGCCCCAGGGACTGGCGAGGGCGCGTACCAGGGCCAGGTAGCGGTCACTGGCCAGCGTCAGGGTGGAGCTCCAGCCAAACGCCAGATCTTCCACCACCACCAAGATCAGCAGGGTGGCCAGAGCGCTCAGGGCGAAGGCGGTGCCGCCGGCCTGGGCGGCACGGGCCATGAACAGCGGGCGCAGGCGGGCGTGAACCGGGGGCGCATCCGGCAACCTCAGGCGCCGGCCCAGCCAGCGCCAGGGCTGCCAGCCGATCACTGCCTGCAGGGTGGTGGCCAGAGCCAGGGCCAGTTGCAGCAGCACGAAGGCCAGGATCACCGTGACGTTGATGCGCTGGCTGCCGTCATAGAACAACAGGCCCGCCATGGCGACGATGCCCAGCACCGCGCCGGCTCCGGCAAAGCCGGCGGTGATGCCCCGCCAGCGCCGCAAGAGACGCTGGCTGGCGGGGGCGGCACCGGGTCCGGACAGCCGTTCCTGATGCGTCAGCCAGCGTTCGAGCGTGGGCTGGACACCCCGTTGCTGGCAGTCCAGCGCGAAGCGCCGGTCCCGGCGGTGCAGGACGTCCGGGGGCTGTTCCCCGTCCCGCTGCGCACGTTGATCGAAGTCCAGCAGCAGGCGAAGGGGGTGTGGGGTCATGCGCTGTCCTGTCTCGGATTCGGTCCGGATGGCTTTGGTGCTAGCATAATGGCAACCCACGGACCGTGACCAGCCAGCCGATGCCATGCCCCACCACCTGATGAACCTGCGCCATGTGCCCGACGACGAAGCGGACGAGATCCGGACCCTGTTCGAGGCGCATGGCATCCGTTACTACGAAACCCCGCCCAGCCGCTGGGGTATCAGCATGGGCGGCTTCTGGACCCATGACGACGGGGAGGCAACCCGGGCCCGGCAGCTGCTGGAGGATTACCAGCGGCAGCGTCGGCAACGCCAGCGCGAGGCCTATCAGGCGCGCCTGGCCCGGGGAGAGGCGGGCTTCTGGCGCCACTGCCGCCGGCATCCCGTGACGGTGCTGGCGGCCAGCCTGGCCATTGCCGGGATCCTGGCGTTTTCCCTGGCCCCGTTCCTGGGGTTGGGTTGAGTCGGGGCCGGGCGGGCCGGTTTGCCGCTGGCGTGTCGTCGGTCCTATACTCCCGGCGAAATGTCCGGATGTCCGGATCGTGAATGGCGCCGGCGCGGCGTCGGGGAGAGGGGCATGACACAATTGTTCGGAGAACGCCATCGCCGTGGCCTGACACGGGACCTGGTCGAGGCGCTGTTTCCGATGTTCGAGGAGGCCAGCGCCGGCGCCATCGCGGTGGACCGCGACACCCGCATCACCTGGATCAACCAGAGCTATTCGCAGCTGCTGGGTCTCCGGGACCCGGGCGAGGCCCTGGGACGACCGGTGAAATCGGTGATCCCCCACACCCGCATGCCGGAAGTGGTCCAGACCGGCAAGCCGCTGCTGCTGGACATCATGGAGTACAACCGGCAGCAGCTGGTGGTGACCCGTCTGCCGTTCTACGACGACGAGGGGCATATCGTCGGTGCCGTTGCCTTCGTGCTGTACGACGACCTGCAACCGCTGACGCCGTTGGTCAGCAAATTCCGGCGTCTGCACCAGGACCTGGCCGCTGCCCGCAAGGCGCTGGCGCGCAAGGCCCGGGGCACCCGGTACAGCCTCGGTGACTTCGTCGGTGCCAGCCCGGCGGCGCTGGAGGTGAAGCGGCGGGCGCGGCTGGCGGCGGGGCGCGACATGCCGGTGCTGCTGCTGGGCGAGACCGGCACGGGCAAGGAGGTGTTGGCCCAGGCCATCCATGCCGCGTCCGGGCGCGCCGACAAGCCGTTCGTCGGCGTCAACGTGGCGGCGGTGCCGGACAACCTGCTGGAGGCGGAGTTCTTCGGCGTGGTGCCGGGCGCCTACACCGGCGCCGACCGCCGAGCCCGGGAGGGCAAGTTCCAGCTGGCCAACGGTGGCACCCTGTTCTTGGACGAGGTGGGCGATATGCCGCTGCCGTTGCAGGCCAAGCTGCTGCGGGCCCTGCAGGAGGGCGAGATCGAGCCGCTCGGCTCCAACAAGGTGGTGCCGGTGGACGTACGGGTGATTGCCGCCACCAGCCGTAACCTGGAGGCGATGATCGCCGACGGCAGCTTCCGCTCCGACCTTTACTATCGCCTGAACGTGCTCGAAATTCCGATTCCGCCCCTGCGCGATCGGCTGGCCGATCTCGGAGTACTGTGCGAGGCGCTGCTGGAGGAAATCTGTGTCGGTTCCGGGCTGCGGGGCGAGATCAGCGACACCGGGGTTGCTGCGCTTGGCAGTTACGACTGGCCCGGCAACGTCCGCGAGCTGCGCAATGTGCTGGAGCGGGCCCTGACCATGAGCGAGGACGGCGGTGTGTTGGACGCGGACGCCATCTTCAAGGTCCTGCCGCGCCAAGGCTCGCGCCCGGTCGCCACCCAGCCACCGCGACCGGTACGGCCGCTGGCCCAGACCCTGGCCGAGGCGGAGGCCCACGCCATCGAGGAAGCCCTGCTGGCGACCCGGGGCAATCGCACCCGGGCGGCGCGTCTGCTGGGCATTTCCCGTTCGGTTCTCTACGAGAAGCTCGCCCGACTGTCCTAATTTCCGGACGATTGTCCAAGTTTCAGGACACCTGCCTACGACTTGAGTCTAAAACTGTCCTGAATTCGGGACGGTTTCCCGTGGCGAAGCTGCATGCTTTTATCATAAGTTATTGATTTTAATGGTGAAGGTTGCATTGGCACGATGCCTGCCTTGCTGCCGGTGCAGGACGTCAGAACAACGCGGAAAACAAGATTGACGTACCCCTGTTGGACCCACCGACCCTCACTCCTGTTTCCTGCGTTGTCTGGCCAAATTCGGATACATCCGTTCTGGGATGGCGATCCACATAAGAACAATGCTAGGAGACTCATCGATGAAATTGTCCAAGGCCCTCGCCGGCATTGCCGGTGCCCTTGCCCTGACCGCTGGAACGGCGTTCGCCGACGATCTGCGTTGGAAAATGCCCGTTGCTTTCGCCACCAACCTGCCCGGCCTCGGCTCTCCCGCCGCCTGGGTCGCCGACAACCTCACCACCGCCTCCAGTGGCAGCATCCAGGTCCGTGTTTACGAGCCGGGCAAGCTGGTGCCGCCGTTCGATATCCTGCAATCGGTGTCCGACGGCAAGGTGTCCGCCGGCTACACCTGGATCGGTTACGATCAGGGCAAAGTGCCGGCCGTGCCGCTGTTCGCCGCGGTTCCGTTCGGTATGAAGCCCTGGGCCTACATCGGCTGGTACTACTACGGCGGCGGCCATGAGCTGCTGCAGGAAGTCTATGCCAATAAGGGCTTCAAGGTGCACGCGCAGCTGTGTGGCATCATCGGGCCGGAAACCGCCGGCTGGTACGCCAACAAGATCGAGAGCCTGGATGACTACAAGGGCATGAAGATCCGCTTCGCCGGCCTGGGCGGCAAGGTGCTGGAGAAGCTGGGGGCGTCCGTGACCATGATGCCGGGTGGCGAGCTGTATCAGGCGCTGGAAAAGGGCACCATCGATGCCACCGAGTTCTCAATGCCGGCCATTGACCAGATTCTCGGGTTCGATCAGGTGGTCAAGTACAACCTGTTCCCGGGCTGGCATCAGCAGTTCACCGCCCAGTACATGCTGATCAATCAGGATGAATGGAATAAGGCCAGCAAGGCCCAGAAGGCGCTGGTCGAGGCCTCCTGCACCGCGGCCACCACCCGTGGCCTGGCTGAGGGTGAATACAAGAACGGCGCGGTTCTGGCCGGCTTCCAGGACAAGGGTGTCCACGCCGACCAGATCCCCCGCGAGGTTCTGGAAAAACTGAAGGCCGTTACCGAGCAGGTGCTGGAAGAGGAAGCCGGCAAGGATGCGGACTTCAAGCGCGTCTACGAAAGTCAGCAGGCGTTCATGGAGACCTACAAGGTCTGGGATGAGCGGGCCTATCTGCCGGCCGACCTGTAAATCACCGACCGGGATGCCGGCGCCGCCCTCCGGTGCCGGCATCCACCTTGATGGCCCTTCGGGGCCATCGTCGTTTCGCTCCGACGCTTTCTGAACGAGGTATTCAGCCATGACGGTGTCTGATCACGGCTCCTCCGGGAGTCCGCGCGCGTCCATTCCCGACGCCGACGAATTCCTTCATCACCATACCGAGTTGCCCACCACCCGGATCAGCCAGTGGCTCGATGCCGGCCTGCTGCGGATCGGCAAGGGGGCCGCCTGGTTCTGGCTGGTGGTTACCGGGATCATCATCTGGGCGGTGGTGGGCCGGTATGTGTTTGGCCAGGGTTCGGTCTTGCTGGAAGAACTGCAGTGGCATGTGGCCGGCGCCGGTTGGCTGCTGGGGCTGTCCTACACCCTGGTGGTGGACGATCATGTGCGGGTCGATGTCCTGCATGAGCGCTGGTCGCTGAAAACCCAGGCCTGGATCGAGCTGTTCGGCCTGCTGCTGCTGTTGCTGCCGTTCCTGGCGCTGGCGGTATACGAGATGGTGCCCTACGCCATCAGTGCCTATGAGGTGGGCGAAACCAGCCCGGCCCCGGCCGGCCTGCCCCATCGCTGGGTGCTCAAGGCCATTCTGGCGCTGGCCTTTGCGCTGATTGCGGTGGCGGCGCTGTCCCGGTTGCTCAAGGTCACCGCCCTGCTGTTCGGCTTTCCCCGTCCGATCAAGGTGGAGAACGGTCACTCGGTCAAGGGAGGCACGGCCTGATGGAACTCGAAACCTTGTTTGTCATCGGTATGTTCCTGACCTTCGGGGTGCTCCTGATGACCGGTTTCCCGGTGGCTTGGGTGCTGGGGGGCACCGCTGTGATCTGGACCCTGGTCGGGGTGGTGGCGGTGGAGGACTTCGGTGCCAACCTGTGGTTCGACTACCCCTCCTCCATGGGGCTGGTACCGGAACGGATCTGGGGCATCGTCGAGAGCGAGACGTTGGTGGCGCTGCCGATGTTCATCTTCATGGGTATTATGCTGGACCAGTCCGGCGTCGCTGAGCGCCTGATGAAGAGTATGGTCAAACTGTTCGGCAACGTTCGTGGCGGCTTCGCGGTGACGGTGATCGTGATCGGCGTGCTGCTGGCGGCCACCACCGGCATTATCGGCGCCTCGGTGGTGCTGCTGGGCATGCTGTCGCTGCCGGTGATGATGCAGAACAAGTACGACAAGGGCTTTGCCGTGGGTACCGCCTGTGCCACCGGCACCCTGGGAATCCTGATTCCGCCGTCGATCATGCTGGTGCTGATGGCCGACCGGCTGGCGGTGCCGGAAGCGTCGGTGGGCGATCTGTTCATGGGGGCGTTCCTGCCCGGGCTTCTGCTTGGCGCCATGTACGTGATCTATGCCTTGGGTCGGCCGCTGCTGCAGCCGCGCATCGCGCCGGTGCCGGAGGGCCTGGAACCGGTGACCTGGCGCGTGGTCTGGGAGGTGGCCAAAGCGGTGCTGCCGACCGCCGCGCTGATCCTCGGCGTGCTGGGCTCGATCTTCGCCGGCCTTGCCACTCCCACCGAGGCGTCCGGTGTCGGTGCCCTGGGTGCGCTGATCCTGGCGATCGCCGCGCGTCGGCTCAATCTCAGTGTGCTGCGTTCGTCGCTGTACCAGACCACCCGTACCGCGTCGTTCATCTTTGCCATCTTCCTCGGTGCCACCGCGTTTTCCGTGGTGCTGCGGGGCCTGGGCGGCGACACCGTCATCGAGGAGGCGTTGCTGGGCCTGCCGTTCGGGCCCTATGGCGTGGTGCTGACGATCCTGGCGGCGGTGTTTCTGCTGGGCTTCTTCCTGGACTGGGTGGAGATTACCCTGATCATTCTGCCGCTGGTGGCGCCGGTGGTGCAGCAGCTGGGCTTCGACCTGGTCTGGTTCACCATCCTGTTCGCCATGTGTCTGCAGACGTCGTTCCTGACCCCGCCGGTGGGGTTTGCCCTGTTCTACATCAAGGGCGTGGCGCCGCCGGAGATCAAGGTCACCGACATCTACCGGGGCGTGGCGCCCTACATTCTCATTCAGCTGCTGGCCCTGGCCGTTGTGTTCCTGGTGCCGGAGATCGCCACCTGGCTGCCCAGTGTGGCCTATGACTAAGGAGACTGTGTCATGCGTCTTACCAATCGGATTGCCCTGATTACCGGTGCCGGTCGCGGCATCGGCCGAGCCATCGCCGAAGCCTACGGTCGTGAAGGCGCCAAAGTGGCGGTGGCCGACCTGACCCTGGACAGCGCCGGCGAGACCGTCGCTGCCATCGAGGCGGCCGGCGGCACCGCCCTGGCCATCGCCATGGATGTCACCGACGAGCAGGCGGTGGAGGCGGGCGTTCAGCAGGTGGTGGCTACCTGGGGTGGCCTCGACATTGCCCTGGCCAACGCCGGCATTCAGCACATCGAACCGGTGCACACACTGGACCTGGCGGACTGGCGCCGGGTGGTCAGCGTGCACCTGGACGGAGCCTTCCTGCTGACCCGCGCCGCGTTGCGGCAGATGTACGCCAACGGTGGTGGTACCATGCTGTACATGGGCTCGGTGCACTCGCTGGAAGCCTCGCCTCTGAAGGCCCCTTACGTCGCCGCCAAGCACGGCATGCTGGGGCTGTGCCGGGCGGTGGCCAAGGAGGGAGCGGAACACGGCGTGCGCAGTAACATTATCTGCCCGGGCTTTGTCCGCACGCCGCTGGTGGACAAGCAGATTCCGGAGCAGGCCCGGGAGCTGGGCATTTCCGAGCAGGATGTGATCCGCAATGTGATGCTGAAGAACACCGTGGACGGCCAGTTCACCACCCTCGAAGATGTGGCGGAGCTGGCCGTGCATCTGGCCGCATTCCCGTCCGCCGCGCTGACCGGGCAGTCCTTCGTGGTCAGTCACGGCTGGCACATGCAGTAACGACAGGAGAGACGGATGAGTACAACAGAACAATCACCGGTGGTCTGGTCTCCCTCCGAGGATACCTTGCAGTCGTCCCGAATGGGCCGGTTCAAGGCCTGGCTGGAGTCCAGGGGGTTCGGTCCCTTCCCGGACTACCATGCCCTGCATCAGTGGTCCATCGACCAGCTGGAGACCTTCTGGCAGGCAGTCTGGGACTACTGTGGCCTGGTCTGCGAGACCCCCGCCGAGCGGGTTCTGGGCCGGCGCGACATGCCCGGCGCCGAGTGGTTCCCGGGCATGCGCCTGAATTTCGCCGCCAACCTGCTGCGCCTGGCGGACGGCGATCACGCCGGGCGGGAGGCCATCGTCGCCTACTGCGAGACCCGCCCGGTGCTGCGCAAGACCTACGCCGAGCTGAAGGCGGACGCCGGTGCGCTGGAGGCCTTCCTGCGCAGCCAGGGCATCGGCCCGGGCGACCGGGTGGCGGGTGTGGTCACCAACGGCTACGAGGCCATGGTGGGCATGCTGGCGGCCACCAGCCTGGGCGCCATCTGGAGCTCCGCGTCGCCGGACTTTGGCATCGGCGCCATCAATGACCGCTTCGGTCAGATCGAGCCGGCGGCACTGATCGTGGTCAATGGTTACGGCTATGGCGGCAAGGTGTTCCCGCGACAGCAGGAGTTCGCCGAGCTGATCGCCAGCCTGCCGTCGCTGAAGACTGTGATCAGTGTGCCGCAACTGCCGGACCAGCCGCCGGTACCCGGAGACAAGGTGACCCTCTGGCAGGACGCCCTGGCCGCCGGTGCCGGTCAGCCGCCGTCATTCACGCCGGTGGCACCGGAGCATCCGGTGTACATCCTCTATTCCTCCGGCACCACCGGCAAACCCAAGTGCATCGTGCACGGCACCGCCGGGTTGCTGGTGAACCACGCCAAAGAGCTGATGCTGCACGGCGATGTCGGCCCCGAAGACCGCTTCCTCTATTTCACCACCTGTGGCTGGATGATGTGGAACTGGCAGGCTTCGGCGCTGATGACCGGAGCCACCGTGATCACCGTGGACGGCTCGCCGGGCTACCCGGACCTGGGCTTCCTGTGGCGCACCGTGGCCGAAGAGCGGGTGACCCACTTCGGTACCAGCGCCCGGTTCATCGCCGGCTGCCGCAAGGCGGGTCTGCAACCGGCCCGAACCCTGGACCAGAGTGCCCTGCGGGTGGTGTTTTCCACCGGCTCACCGCTGTTGCCGGAAGACTACGACTGGATCTATGACGACGGTGCCCCGAAGGCGCTGCTGGGTTCCATCGCCGGCGGTACCGACATCTGCGGCTGTTTCGTCGGCGCCTGTCCGCTGCTGCCGGTGCGCCGGGGTGAAATTCAGTGCCGTTTCCTCGGTGTCGATGCGGCCGCCTACGGCGATGACGGCCAGCCGGTGACCGAGGGCCGGGGCGAGCTGGTGTGCCGCCAGCCGCTGCCGTCCATGCCGGTCTGTTTCTGGGCCGACCCCGAGGGCGAGCGATACCGGGACGCCTACTTCAACACCTTCCCCGGCGTCTGGGCGCACGGCGATTTCATTGAATTCACCGAACACGGTGGCGCCATTATTTACGGCCGCTCCGATGCCACCCTGAACCCGGGCGGTGTGCGCATCGGCACCGCCGAAATCTACCGCCAGGTGGAGACCGTTCCCGAGGTCAAGGACAGCCTGGTGGTGGGCCGCCAGGTCGATGGCGACGTGGAGGTGGTGTTGCTGGTGGTGCCGGCCGAAGGCCAGGCCCTGACCGGGGAGCTGGTCCAGCGGCTGAAAGGCCGGATTCGCGAGGGGGCCAGCCCCCGGCATGTGCCGAAGCACATTGTCGAGGTGCCGGACATTCCCTACACCCGCAGCGGCAAGAAAGTGGAGCTGGCGGTGGCCCGGCTGATCAACGGCTCCAGCAAGGCCGACAACCGGGATGCCCTGGGTAATCCCCAGGCGCTGGACCTGATCCGCGAGCGGCTTGAACAGGCGGGGTTGTTGCCGGCAGGCTAGGGCGCTCCGGCGGTTGCGCCTGCCGTATTGTTGACAATGTCGCGTGGCACTCGGCCGTGCCGAACCCCGCTCCGGGGCACGGCCGAGTCGCCCGGGGTGTGGCGCCGGCCCCGTTTCCGCAGGCCCGTTCCAGTAAAATCAAAATGTTAGAAAGTTTCGTAAATTCCCGCCATTTCATCGTCCTGTAACGGGAGTTCTGGCACTTTTGAGTCCGTTCTTATACTAAGATCGTAACCAGAATTCAGGAAAAAATGGTATCTTAGTAGCCCTATCAAAAGTTTTACCATCCGTCATGGCACAGGCCGTGCGTCCAAAAGACGCAGGACCCTGCCCTGGCCGTCCTGAATCCACCCAATAGCCTGAGGACGAAAATGACATCATCCAAAGCCAAGATTGTCTACACGCTGACCGACGAGGCGCCCGCCCTCGCGACCCGGTCACTGCTTCCCATTCTGGAAACCTTCGCCAAGCCGGCCGGTATCGAGTTCGAAACCAGCGATATCTCCCTGGCGGCACGTATTCTGGCGGCGTTTCCGGACTACCTGGAGGAAGACCAGCGGGTTCCGGATGCCCTGGCTGAATTGGGTGAGTACACCAAGGATCCGGACGCCAACATCATCAAGCTGCCGAACATCTCGGCTTCCATTCCCCAGCTGCAGGCCGCCATCCGCGAGCTGAACGAGCAGGGCTACAAGGTGCCCGAATTCAAGGAGCACCCGGAAACCGAGGAAGAGAAGGAAATCCACGCCCGTTACGCCAAGGTTCTGGGCAGTGCCGTCAACCCGGTACTGCGGGAAGGCAACTCCGATCGCCGCGCGCCGGCGGCGGTCAAGGCCTATGCCCGCAAGCACCCCCACAGCATGGGTGAGTGGAGCCCGGCGTCCCGGACCCACGTGGCGCACATGCGCGGCGGCGACTTCTACTCCAGCGAGCAGTCCGTCACCCTGGACAAGGCCACCAATGCTCGCATCGTGTTCGAGAACAAGAAGGGCGAGCAGACTGTCCTGAAGTCCGAACTGCCGCTGCAGGAAGGCGAAGTGCTGGACGCCATGTTCATGAGCAAGAAGAAGCTCGTGAAATTCTTCGAGGACTGCATTGAGGACTGCGAAAAAACCGGCGTCATGTTCTCCCTGCACGTGAAGGCGACCATGATGAAGATTTCTCACCCGATCGTGTTCGGTCACGCGGTGAAGGTCTACTTCAAGGAGCTGTTCGACAAGTACGGCGATCTGTTCGATGAGATCGGCGTTAATCCCAACAACGGCCTGTCATCCGTCCTTGAGAAAATCAAGCAGCTGCCGGAGTCCAAGCAGGAAGAAATCCAGGAAGCCCTGCACGCCTGCTACGAGCATCGTCCGGAAATCGCCATGGTGGATTCCGTCAAGGGCATCACCAACCTGCACGTGCCCAGCGACGTGATCGTCGACGCCTCCATGCCGGCCATGATCCGCAACTCCGGCAAGATGTGGGCCCGCGACGGCAAGCTGAAGGACACCAAGGCGGTCATGCCGGAGTCCACCTACGCCACCATCTATCAGGAAGTGATCAACTTCTGCAAGACCCACGGCGCCTTCGACCCGACCACCATGGGGACCGTGCCCAACGTCGGCCTGATGGCCCAGAAGGCCGAGGAATACGGCTCCCACGACAAGACCTTCGAGATCAAGGAAGACGGTGTCGTTCGTATCGTAGCCGAAGACGGCACGGTCCTGACCGAGCATCAGGTGGAACAGGGCGACATCTGGCGGGCCTGCCAGACCAAGGACCTGCCCATCCGCGACTGGGTCGGACTGGCGGTCAAACGGGCCCGCGCCAGCGGTATGCCGGCAATCTTCTGGCTCGACCATGAGCGTCCGCACGATGCGCAGCTGATCAAGAAGGTGAAAACCTACCTCAAGGAGCACGACACCGACGGTCTGGACATCAAGATCATGCCGCCGGTGAAGGCGATCCGTTGCACCATGGAGCGCCTGATCCGTGGTCAGGACACCATCTCTGTAACCGGCAACGTGCTGCGTGACTACCTGACCGACCTGTTCCCGATCCTGGAGCTGGGCACCAGTGCCAAGATGCTGTCCATCGTGCCGCTGCTGAACGGCGGCGGTCTGTACGAAACCGGTGCCGGTGGTTCCGCGCCCAAGCACGTACAGCAGCTGCTGCAGGAAAACCACCTGCGCTGGGATTCCCTGGGTGAGTTCCTGGCGGTGGCGGTGTCCCTGGAGGAACTGGGCGAGAAGCAGAACAACGCGCGCGCGCGTCTGCTCGGCCATGCCCTGGACAAGGCTACCGAGCGCCTGCTGGAAAACAACCAGTCGCCGTCCCGCGTGACCGGCGAGCTGGACAACCGGGGTTCTCACTTCCATCTGGCCCGTTACTGGGCGGAAGAGCTGGCCAAGCAGGACGAGGATGCCGAACTGAAGGCGTTCTTCAGCAAGCTGTCCCAGCAGCTGGAAGAGAACAAGGACAAGATCCTCGAAGAGATGACCGTGGTGCAGGGCCATCCGGCGGACATTGGTGGCTACTATCACCCGAACGAGGAAAAAGTGAACAAGGTGATGCGTCCAAGCGAGACCTTCAACCGTATCCTGAACGAGGCCTGCGCTTCGCTTCGGTAACGGAGACCTGGTTGCCCGGGGTTACGCCCCGGGTTATCGGCAAGGGCCCGGTCCGTCGGCAGACGGCCCGGGCTTTTGTTTGGTGCGCCAGGCATGGCGCGTAGCGCCTTGACGGGCGCTGTTCCGGTACAGGTGGTGCTGGCCGGATGACTTGGGGGTGCAAGTCCCCT